>OIWT01000245.1_pt1 | contig 78626 bp, 86 predicted proteins | sample 1587701 | NCBI WGS metagenome assembly OIWT01 (sample SAMEA3888904, study PRJEB22519) | human gut metagenome | biome: human gut; feature: human-associated habitat; material: faeces | place: Denmark | collected 2009
TGAGGTAAACTACGTTGCGTTAGCAACGGTTTTACGAATGGGGTGCTGAATAGTTACTATAACATATTTTATATACAGGAGGTGAAACAGAATGCCAACATTTAACCAGTTAGTCAGAAAAGGTCGTCAGACATCCGTAAAGAAGTCAACTGCACCTGCATTGCAGAAGGGATGGAACTCTCTTCACAAGAAGGCTACAGATACTTCCGCTCCTCAGAAGAGAGGTGTTTGTACAGCTGTTAAGACAGCAACCCCTAAGAAGCCTAACTCAGCTCTTCGTAAGATCGCCAGAGTTCGTCTTTCCAACGGAATCGAAGTAACAAGCTACATCCCCGGTGAAGGACATAACCTTCAGGAACACAGCGTTGTTCTGATCAGAGGTGGTAGAGTAAAGGACTTACCTGGTACAAGATACCATATTATTCGTGGTACACTTGATACTGCGGGAGTTGCCAACAGAAAGCAGGCCCGTTCCAAATATGGTGCTAAGAGACCGAAAGCAGGCAAGTAATTTGGAACATATTGGACCCACAAACAGAACTAATTTAGTGTTGGAATTCTGTTACAATATAGAATTGCTTGTCAGTTCATTGTAATGAGGACTACCCGCACGTACACAATTGTGAAATTAGAACGACACACTGTGAGTACCGATGATTTATTATTTCATTTTAATAAGGAGGGAAGAACCGTGCCACGTAAAGGACATATTCAGAAAAGAGACGTATTAGCAGATCCTTTATACAATAACAAAGTGGTTACCAAGCTTATCAATAACATTATGTTAGATGGTAAGAAGGGTGTAGCACAGAAGATTGTATATGGTGCTTTTGAAACCGTTGAAGAGAAATCCGGCAAGCCGGCTCTTGAAGTATTCGAAGAGGCTATGAATAACATCATGCCTGTTCTCGAAGTTAAGGCAAGACGTATCGGTGGTGCTACCTATCAGGTACCGATCGAGGTAAGACCGGAAAGACGTCAGGCATTAGGACTTCGTTGGTTAACCATGTTTTCTCGTAAGAGAGGCGAAAAGACCATGAAGGACAGATTGGCTAACGAAATTCTGGATGCTGCAAACAATACCGGAGCAGCAGTAAAGAGAAAAGAAGATATGCACAAAATGGCAGAAGCAAACAAGGCATTTTCTCACTACAGATTCTAATCGGATCTGTGGAGAGGGTCTTGCTTGTGCCTAGACTAATATAAGGAGGAAAAACCTTTGGCTGGAAGAGAATATCCGTTAGAGAGAACCAGAAATATTGGTATTATGGCTCATATCGATGCTGGTAAGACCACATTGACAGAGCGTATTCTTTATTATACCGGTGTTAACTACAAGATTGGTGATACTCACGAAGGTACTGCTACCATGGACTGGATGGAACAGGAGCAGGAAAGAGGTATCACAATTACATCTGCAGCTACCACATGTCACTGGACTCTCGAAAAAGAAACCAAGCCCATGCCCGGTGCATTAGAGCATCGTATCAACATCATTGATACTCCGGGACACGTTGACTTCACCGTAGAAGTTGAGCGTTCCTTACGTGTACTTGATGGTGCAGTCGGTGTGTTCTGTGCAAAGGGTGGTGTTGAGCCTCAGTCAGAAAACGTATGGCGTCAGGCTGACACCTACAATGTACCTCGTATGGCTTTCATCAACAAGATGGACATCCTTGGTGCAAACTTCTATGGTGCAGTAGACCAGATCAGAACTCGTCTTGGCAAGAACGCAATTGTTCTTCAGTTACCGATCGGAAAGGAAGACGAATTCAAGGGAATCATTGATCTGTTTGAAATGAAGGCTTACATCTATAATGATGATAAGGGTGATAACATCACTGTTACAGATGATCTCGGAGATATGAAGGATGATGCGGAAACGTATCGTGCTGAACTGATTGAGAAGATCTGTGAATTAGATGATGATTTAATGATGATGTATCTGGAAGGGGAAGAACCTTCTGTAGAAGAAATGAAGAAAGTTTTAAGAAAGGCAACCTGCGAATGTACCGCTGTTCCGGTATGCTGTGGTTCTGCATATCGTAACAAGGGTGTTCAGAAGCTTCTGGATGCTGTTGTAGAGTACATGCCGGCTCCTACCGATATCCCTCCGATTAAGGGTACCGACCTGGAAGGCAATGAGGTTGTAAGACATTCTTCTGATGACGAACCGTTTGCAGCTCTTGCATTCAAGATCATGGCAGACCCGTTCGTAGGAAAGCTTGCATTCTTCCGTGTATATTCCGGTACGATGAACTCCGGTTCTTATGTACTGAATGCTACTAAGGATAAGAAGGAACGTGTTGGACGTATTCTTCAGATGCATGCAAACAAGAGAGCAGAGCTTGAAAAAGTTTACTCCGGTGATATCGCAGCAGCAGTTGGATTTAAGTTTACTGGTACCGGTGATACCATTTGTGATGAACAGCATCCGGTAATTCTGGAGTCCATGGAATTCCCTGAACCGGTTATTGAGCTTGCAATCGAGCCTAAGACAAAGGCAGGCCAGGGTAAGATGGGTGAAGCTTTAGCAAAGCTTGCTGAAGAAGATCCTACCTTCCGTGCTCATACAAATCAGGAAACCGGTCAGACCATTATCGCTGGTATGGGCGAGCTTCATTTGGAAATTATCGTAGACAGACTTCTTCGTGAATTCAAGGTAGAAGCTAACGTTGGTGCGCCTCAGGTTGCTTACAAGGAAGCATTTACCAAGGCTGTTGAAGTAGATTCCAAATACGCTAAGCAGTCCGGTGGTCGTGGACAGTATGGTCACTGTAAAGTTAAGTTCGAGCCTATGGAAGCAAACTGTGAGAAGTTTGAATTTGATCCTAAGGCTAACATCCTGATCAATGATCCGCCTACACTGTTATTTGAATCTACCGTAGTTGGTGGTGCAATTCCGAAGGAATACATTCCTGCAGTCGGTGAAGGTATCCAGGAAGCAGCTCAGGCCGGTATTCTTGGAGGATTCCCGGTACTTGGTGTTCATGCTACTGTATATGATGGATCCTATCATGAAGTCGATTCTTCTGAAATGGCATTCCACATTGCTGGTTCCATGGCATTCAAGGATGCTATGGCTAAGGCATCACCGGTACTTCTTGAGCCGATCATGAAGGTAGAGGTTACCATGCCGGAAGAATACATGGGTGATGTAATCGGATCCCTGAATTCCAAGCGTGGTCAGATCCAGTCTATGGATGATATTGGCGGTGGTAAGATCGTCAGAGCACTTGTTCCGCTTGCTGAAATGTTCGGTTACTCTACAGAACTTCGTTCTTCCACACAGGGACGTGGTAACTACTCCATGTTCTTCGAAAAGTACGAGCCGGTTCCGAAGAGTGTTCAGGAAAAGGTACTTGCTGCAAAGGCAAAATAATTTAACATGCTTTTGAATTATCCGAGTACGAAAAAGTGCTTGAAATATATACAGCTATTTTATATAATTAAAATTAGCTGATTAAAATGAAAACTAATTGTTCAATTATTTAAAGGAGGACTTAAAAAATGGCTAAAGCGCATTTTGACAGAACCAAACCACATTGTAATATTGGTACCATCGGTCATGTTGACCATGGTAAAACAACCTTAACTGCAGCAATCACAAAGGTACTTGCTGCAAGAGTTCCTGGTAACGAAGCAACAGATTTCGAGAACATCGATAAGGCTCCCGAAGAAAGAGAAAGAGGTATTACTATTTCTACCGCTCACGTTGAGTATACAACTGCTAAGAGACATTATGCTCACGTTGACTGCCCGGGACATGCTGACTACGTTAAGAACATGATCACTGGTGCTGCACAGATGGATGGTGCTATCCTTGTTGTAGCTGCTACTGATGGTGTTATGGCTCAGACCAAGGAGCACATCCTTCTTTCCCGTCAGGTAGGTGTACCTTACATCGTAGTATTCCTTAACAAGTGCGATATGGTAGACGATCCTGAGCTTATCGAGTTAGTAGAGATGGAAGTTACCGAACAGCTTGAAGAGTATGGATTCGAAGGATGCCCGATCATTAAGGGTTCCGCTCTTAAGGCTCTTGAAGATCCCATGGGTGAGTGGGGCGATAAGATCATGGAACTTATGGATACTGTTGATTCCTATATTCCGGATCCTGAAAGAGCAACAGATAAGCCTTTCCTTATGCCTGTAGAAGACGTATTTACCATTACCGGACGTGGTACTGTTGCAACTGGTAGAGTAGAGCGTGGTGTTCTTCATCTTAATGAGGAAGTTGAAATCGTTGGTATTAAGGAAGAAACAAAGAAGACTGTTGTTACCGGTATCGAAATGTTCCGTAAGCTTCTTGATGAGGCTCAGGCTGGTGATAACATCGGTGCTCTTCTTCGTGGTATCCAGAGAACTGAAATCGAAAGAGGACAGGTTCTTGCTAAGCCCGGTACTGTAACCTGCCATAAGAAGTTTACAGCTCAGGTTTATGTTTTAACAAAGGATGAAGGTGGACGTCATACTCCTTTCTTCAACAACTATCGTCCTCAGTTCTACTTCAGAACAACTGACGTAACAGGTGTCTGCAACCTTCCTGCAGGTACAGAAATGTGCATGCCTGGTGATAACGTAGAAATGACTATCGAACTGATCCATCCGATCGCTATGGAGCAGGGTCTTACATTCGCTATTCGTGAAGGTGGACGTACTGTTGGTTCAGGCCGTGTTGCTACAATCATCGAGTAATTGTTAATTACTGATATATAGCTTTTATTCTGGGGAAGTACTTGTACTTCCCCAGTTTTTTCAATAAGTGTTAAGTAGTTTCAGAGCGTTTCAGAGTTTTTCAATGATTTTAATTTGATTCAATGGATTTCAGTAATTTCAATTAGTTTCAATTATTTCTTTTAGGGTATTTAAAGATCCCTTATGGCACATGTCTGTGCTACATTTTCAAATTTTAGTGACAATGACGGTAGTATATTAGTGACAGGAATTAAGTTATAAAAGTACCGCCCAGAATAAGCAAATGAGGAATAAAGCGGTAAAAAGTAGGTAAAATATAGAAAGTAAGCAAGATTGGCACCGCCTAGAATAAGCGAATGAGGAACAAAGCGGTAAAAAGTAGGTGAAATATAGAAAGTAAGCAAGATTGGCACCGCCTAGAGTAAGTGAATGAGGAATAAAGCGGTATAAAGTAGGTGAAATATAGAAAGTAAGCAAGATTGGCACCGCCTAGAATAAGCGAACGAGGAACAAAGCGGTAAAAAGTAGGTGAAATATAGAAAGTAAGTGAGATTGGCACCGCCTAGAGTAAGCGAATGAGGAACAAAGCGGTAAAAAGTAGACTAAACATAAAAAGCAGGCTCAGTAAGTACCGCTCAAGATAAGTGATTAAGGCAAGCAGCGGTAGAGGATATTCCAAACAGCGGTAGAGGATATTCCAAATAGCGGTGAAAATAATACATTTCCGTATTTGATCTGCTGGAGAATATGGTTATACTAAACCATTCGTATGACGTATTACAAGAAACAGCGTGAAAGTAAAGTGTAAGGTAAAATAAGAAGATAAAATGGAAATTATAAAAGAAATCTCAGAGAAATCTTAAAGAAGGGAGAACGGCTATATTATATTTAATTCAAAATGAAATTAAAGTATTGGAGACTGAGCTTATACGCTTGGAAAATGAGCTTAAGGGATTACCATGCGGTTCATTGCGCTGTACAAGCAATAAGGGAACAGATCAATTTTACGTAAATGGTAAATATATGAGTAAAAAGCAAATGAATGTAGTTAGGGGCATTGCACAAAGAGATTATTACGAAAAACTGCTGCCTGTTATTAAAAAAAGATTGCGAATCCTGCATGAGATGGAGTTAAGCTATGTTTCCGATGAAATAGAAAACTGTTTTGCAAAGTCCTGTGAAGCCAGAAGGAAAATTATCACGCCTGTTTTCGAAACAGTGGAAGAGAAGATACATAGGTTTATGGAAGAAGAATATGAGCCGGGTAGATTTGACAACGATAACACAACCGAATTTTTTACGTTAAAGGGAGAGCGCGTAAGATCAAAATCAGAAGTACTGATTTCAGATTGTTTAAATCGTTATGAGATACCATATCGTTATGAGAAACCGTTAGAATTGTCAGATTGGAATAAAATTGTGGTATGCAGACCGGATTTTACTGTGATGAATAAAAGATCCGGAAAAGTCTTCCTGTATGAACATTTTGGGAGAATGGATGATAAAGATTACGTTGATACAACTATGCGAAAACTGGATCTTTATGAAAAAAACGGCTATTTATTGGGAGATAATCTGATAGTAACTCATGAGACGAGCAAAGCACCTTTAAATATTAAAGTATTGGATTCCTATATAAAAACTTATTTTATCAGATAAAGAAAGTTTGACCATTTTTTTCAGGTTCCTTTTTTACAGCCTAAAATTGTGTTATAGTAGAATTAGCAGATAAACAAGAAATGCGGAATATTTGGGAATTGCAGTAGAACAGTTTATGGATTCCTTTTTGGAAAAAGTAAAATTGGGAATCGGGTATCATACAAACCATAAGCTTTGTGATTTTGGCAAGAAGATGGAAACTGTAAACTAGGAAATTGTAAATTGGATAGTTGTAAGAAATATCCTTATACAGACCAGCCGGAAAGATTGTGTAGTTTGCTGGGGATGTTAGATACTGTTTCCATCTGCCCAGTTGCATTTGAAATGTTTGAGCGTTTGAAGAAAGAATACGGATTCAAGAGAAGATAGGGGGACATATGAGAAAAGAGGCATCTATAGAACAATGGAAAACGTTGTATGAGGCAGGAACACGTATTAAGGAACTGAAACCGTGGGAAAAGTTCTGGGATATGGATTTAATTGGTATCAGATATGGTGCTGAAGAGGAAACAATTTTCTTCAGTATACTGGGACGAGGCGGTGATTGTTATGGAATAGCCGTCTATGAAGGATACGAAGGATTAAATAGTTTTCTCATGCTTACCATGCAGGAGAGCATGAATCTGGCTCCTGAATATGCGATGTTTAACCAAAGAAATCTCACCTGCTATTGGGGGAATCGTGACGAACTTTCTGATAGGCAAAGAAAGATTATTAAGGAGTTAGGATATACATATCGCGGAAAAAATCAGTGGTTGTATTTCCTGTCTTTTGAGCCGGGATATTATCCATATAATATGGATGAGGAAGCAGTATTGCGTATGAGTGGGTATTTACAGGATTTGGAACTGGCTCTGCGTTACTATGATGAAACAGACATACAGGTTGACTTTGAATCGGGAAATATGTTTTTGCTTTCTTTTGGAAAAGATAAGAAAACATGGAATTTTGGTGCAGAGCCGCTTCCTTTTACAACTTTTCAATTTGGAAATTTACTGATTACAGATGAAGATTTGCTCTCAGACCTGGGAAAAGCTCCAAAATGCAATGCTGTTTTAGAAGCGGATATATCTGTGTTAGGAGCATCAGTTACGGATAAAAAGTATGATCGCCCTGCAAATCCGGCATTGTCGTTATTAGGAGATGCAAATACAGGAACAATCATTAAATTTGAAATGCTTGAACCGGAGGACGATGCAATTGTAATGCTGGCAGAAATTCTCATAGGCTTTATTTTTCAATTTGGAGCACCGAAGGAAATAAGGGTGTCAAATATAATTGTGGAAGCCGGACTTGAACAGATATGTAATGTATGTGGTATTAAACTTCGCAGAGTAAAAAGATTAAAAGGATTGGAAGATTTCAAATATAGCATGCAAAGATTTAGACAGTAGTCTGTAAAATAAATTAGGATAAAATGAAAAGCATATACGAAGGAAGTACCAGAAAAGAAATTACTATAGAACAATGAAAAATGGGATAAGAGGGGAGATTCACGATGGAAGATTGGCTGAAGCAAGTAAAAGAGGATTGGAATAAAACGTCAGACTCAGAATGGTATAAATCTCTAAGAACAGATGAAAAAATAGAGGAATTGACCAGGCAAAGCAGCGAAAGCTTACATAGTATTAATGATTGGGAGAGTAATCCAATGGCGGCATTACCGGCATGGATCACAATCGTTTCGCAAAAGTAGCATTTCTTTCCATTTAGATTTAATAAATCATTTATGCGTCGATCTAAGAGAGCCGGATTTTCTCCGGCTCTCTTAGAATATTAGGGGTTTTAGTCTGTTGAGTGCATCGGAGTTTCCCTAAACGGAGAAATGGAGAGGTACGAAACAATAAACCACCTGCTATGTGTGTGGTGGTGATTCTTTTATAGCGTTGTGCACCCCCCCTTGACATATATAGATGATCGATATATACTATAGATGTCAGATATATAGATGACCTATATAATATACCTAATATATAAGACAGAGAAGATAAATAAGGTATATTAGATAAATAAGGTACATTAGGTAGACAAGGAGGGTTTCACAATGGCTGTTGACAAGGCGTTAATGTCCGGAAGTATGACCATGCTTCTGCTCCGGCTGCTTGCGGAAAAAGATATGTATGGTTATGAGATGATCGATATTTTGCGTAAAAAATCCTGTAATGTATTTGAATTGAAAGCGGGAACGCTGTATCCGTTATTGCATGGTATGGAGGAGAAAGGTCTGCTTAAGTCATATGAGCAGGAATATGGCGGTAAGATGAGGAAGTATTATAGCATCACCAAAGAAGGAAGGACACTGCTCAATGCAAAACAGGCAGAATGGAAGGAATATCAATCTGCAGTAGCCAATGTCCTTGCAATGGAGGGGTAGAGATGGAAGAGTATCTGGAGAAACTGTTGGCGCAAATCCGTTGCAAAAAAGCAAGGCCGTATATCGCCGAGGAGATCCGGGGACATATCGAAAGTCAGATTGAGGATAATATAGCCAGTGGAATGACCGATCAGGAAGCGGAAAAAAATGCGGTTGCAGATATGGGAAACCCGGTTGAGGTTGGTATTTCGCTGGATAAAATTCATAAGCCCCAGATCGCATGGAGATTACTTGTCATCGTGGGAATAATGAGCCTGTTGGGGATTCTATTGCAGAAATCCATTATTTATCAAAGCGCATATCTTCGTCTGGAACCATATATGCAGGAGATGTACCGGCTTGAGACGGACAGCTTTGTTTATTCTGTTTTAATCGGATTTGCTTTCATGTGTGTCATTTATTTTGTTGACTATACCGTAATTGCAAAATATGCGAAGATCATTGGGCTGCTTATTATTACGATGGGAGTTCTGCTTTTGGCGGGCTTCTTTGGCGGTGATATTAACGGAGTGCGATATAGTATCGGATTCGGAATATTCCGGTTTTCTGCCACCTCGCTGATGATGTTTTATATTCCGATCTATGGAGCAATTTTGTATCATTATAGAGACGGTGGCGTGGCAGCATTGTTAAAATCATTGATCTGGCTGATGATTCCGGTTCTTATCACTTTTTATATGCCCAATCTGAATGTTGCAATTATTATGATGATCAGCATGTTGATTCAGCTTACGGCAGCGATCCGGAAAGGATGGTTTCGCATACCGGTTAAGAGGACAATTGTCGGTCTGTGGGCAGTTTTTCTGCTGCTGCCTATGATGGTACTGCCGATCATGTACGTATTTCATTTACTGGAAGAATATCAGGAAGAGAGGATCCGGGCTTTCCTGTCTGCTTCCGGGGATGGGTTTTATATGACTTCGATGCTTAGGACACTCAGTAAAAATATCCTGCTTATAGGTAACAGTGGAAACGATGTTCTTGGACGTCTGCCGGAGTTTAACAGAGATTATGTTTTTGCCTATATTCTGAACAGCTACGGAAGTATTGCCGGAATCCTTGTTGCTGCAGTTCTGGCAGCGCTTGTCATGTTCATCTTCGGAGCAGCGGTCAAACAAAAAAATGAACTTGGCATGGTTATGGGATTGGGCTGTGGAATGATCTTTTTATTAAATGTTCTGGTGAACCTGTTGGGTTCTTTGGGTCTGATTCCGCCTGTGTCATCTTTTTTACCCTTTTTATCCATTGGCAGAAGCAATATTTTGTTGTGTTATGCTTTGGTAGGAATTATTATGAGTATATACAGGTATAAGGATGTGTATCCCGGGGAGCTTGAAAGAATCACTTGCGGCTCGAATGAATGATGATGAACGTAATATATCGGAAAAAGACAATATGCAGAGTAATAATGAATGAAGCACATCGAAAATAAATGATAATATGTCACATGATAATAAACGAAATATTGTGGAAAGGGAATGTAACGGTTCCGTAATAAAAAGATTGTCACAGAACCATTACAGAATTACAGATGAAGAAACTTGCACCGCTGCTTATTATGATCGCCGGAATCCTTTGGGGATGTATGGGAATTTTTGTACGGAAACTAAATGCAGAGGGACTTTTTTCCATGGAGATCGTGGCTCTGCGTGCAACGGTTACCTGTATAGCGATGGGTGTGTTTTTACTGATTTACGATTGGCATCTGTTCCGGATCCATTTAAAGGATCTGTGGTGTTTTCTTGGCACCGGAATTATGAGTATTGTATTCTTTAATTATTGTTATTTTAAAGCCATGACCGTTGCATCCCTATCCGTGGCAGCAGTGCTTCTCTATACGGCACCGGCGATTGTTATGGTACTGTCTTACTTTTTGTTTCAGGAGGCATTTACGAAGCATAAGGTACTGGCACTTCTGCTTACGTTCATCGGCTGTATTCTGGTAACTAGTGTGATTACAAATCCGGGTACAGTGACAGGGGCAGGAATTCTGGCAGGACTCGGAGCAGGATTTGGCTATGCGCTCTATTCCATTTTCGGAAGATATGCGATTGAGAAGGGTTATCATACCTTTACCATCACCTTCTATACGTTTTTGTTTGCAGCATTGGGAACATGGATTTTTACCGATCAGCAAAGAATCTTTTCGGTGGCAACGGGCAATACGGGAAATCTTCTGGTCTGCCTGTCCCTTGGAATTCTGGGTACGGTGGTTCCTTATCTTACCTATACACTGGGACTGAAATATGTGGATAACAGCAGGGCATCGATCATTGCCTCTGTAGAACCGGTGACGGCAACAATTCTTGGAGTGGTCTTATTCCATGAGAGAATCAGTGTGTCCGGAGTACTTGGTATTGTACTTGTGATTGCAGCCCTCTTTATTTGTAATTCTCGTGAAAAAGAAAATGAAGCATCACATGAGCAGGGATAAATATGGGTATACAACGATATATAATCTAAAATGTAACAGTTCAGCCATACCCATTTATAAGCTGCCCTTAGTGAGCAAAGAAGATTTTTGTTATTGCTACGATGGGGTTGTTTAGTGGTGATGGTGCAGGAGTTCTTGGGCGACTTTTACAGCAATATGGTACAGAATAACCAGTGTACCATGTGTTATAGGTGCATCAATAATTGCCCGAAACAGGCCATGACGTTGCTTGGGAAGATGGTTGTGGAGCAGAGCGTGATTGAGAAATATTTATGATGAGGAGAGCGCAAATGGTACTTTTAGTAGTCGATACACAGAAATTAATAACTACGCTGGATTTATATAATTTTAATGCGTTTGAAGATGCTGTTAAAACCTTAATTGCAGCAGCCAGAGAGAATAATGTTGAGGTTGTTTATGTAAGGCATGATGATGGTGTAGGAGCGGAATTGACAAAGGGAGCACCGGGTTTTGAGATATATGAAGATTTTAGTCCACAGCCGAGAGAGAAGATTTTTGATAAGACTGTAAATAGTTCTTTTAAGGGGACGGGGCTGTTGGAATATCTGATGGAAAAGAATATCCACACAGTAGCGGTCGTTGGATTACAGACGGATTACTGTATTGATGCAACAATCAAGTGTGGCTTTGAACATGGTTTTAAAATGATTGTTCCTGAGAATGCGAATTCTACATTTGATAATGCTTTTATGACGGGAGAGCAAAGTTATAAGTATTATAACGATTTTATGTGGAAGGGCAGATATGCGGAATGTATTTCTGTGGAGGAAACGATTGAGAGGATGAAGGGGTAAGCTCAGAATTGTTATAAGAAAATATTTTCAATGCTGGCTGGATAAAGATATTAATGCTGTAAAGGAGATTTTCAGCGATGATATTATTTACAGTGAGTGTTATGGTCCGGTATATAAAGGCATCGGACAGATAGTAAGATGGTTTGAGGATTGGAACCGCAAAGGCACTGTTTTACAGTGGGATATACAGCGTGTGATTATTTCTGGGAATACTGCTATTGTGGAATGGTATTTAAAGTGTGATCATGAGGGCAATGTGGCTTGCTTTGACGGAGTTACCATTGCTGAGTTTGATGCGTATTTAGATTATTCCTATGTTGAGGCACGGGAGAAATTCGCAGAGTATATATCTATTCATGGAATCACAAGAAGTAATGTGGATTTGTATATCAGAAAGTATCCGATGTCTACGTTTAAATATTATTATGAATTGGAGTTGGACCATGTACTTGCATAAAGACAATAGAGAATTATTTCACAATGCAATCTTGCTGGCTTCACAGAAAGTGGAAGTCAGTGAAGATAACATAGAAAAACATGGAAATATGAGGAAGGAGAACAATCATGCAGTTATACCAGTTCGAAAAAATTTATTCACAGATGGAGAGGGAATTTGGGAAGATCCGAAAGGGTGAAGAAGAAACATACGCCATGCTGCTTTTACCAATGGAGGGAAATGTATTAAAAATACACCGTGAATTCCCGGAATCAAACAGCCGCAGACTAAGGGAGGCTATTGGCCTGGCATTATTTGATGTAAAAGAGACCTATAGTGGTGAAAAATATGATGCAGGCAATTTTAGAAATGCAGAAAATGAAAGGCTTGAAAAGGCATTGCTTATGGCATTTGATCCTTATACGAATAATGAGATAATGGAACTGTTAAAAGATCAGTTCCAGGTGGATATACTGTCGCAGGAACAGAAGAAAAAATACTATAAATTTCCGATAATGTGCCTGCTAAGGATCAAGGAATCTATTGATACATGGGAAAAACATTCAGGTTCAAATGGATACTTTGATTTTATCGAGGAATATATGGGAAGAGAGATAAAAGGGAATGATATGAACTTTAGTATTATGAGTTCCGATATATTTGACATGTAATATTTTTTAAATTTGACAACATGAAAAAACAGTGGCTTCATAATGATGAAGCACTGGAAAGTGCCTTAACTAAATGACATTGATTATTGCACTAATTAATATGGAAGCAGGTAAAAGATGCGTTGGAAGAGATTGTGTATATGTGAGTAGAAAAGAGCGGTCGTAAGACTGCTCTTTGATAATCTTAGAATAGTGTTTTGGATAGAATATGATAGAATGTAAGAAAAATCGGGATTCATAGAGATCTTTTGTGATTTGCAACTGCTGGTTGACAGATTTACAGCCTGAAATGGTGGAATGCAAACAGCAAAATTATTATATTTAGCTCATAAAATCTGCGAAAGGAGCAAAAAATGATTTTAGCTGATAAGATTACAGAGGAAAGAAAAAAGAATGGATGGTCACAGGAAGAACTAGCCAATCAGTTGGGCGTATCCAGACAGGCAGTATCTAAGTGGGAAAGTGCAGGGGCTGTTCCGGATTTGCAAAGAATTTTACAGATGTCGGAGCTATTTGGTGTTAGTACAGATTACCTATTAAAAGATGAAATGAAAGCAGAAAATATCACCTATCACGAAAGTACTGAAAGCTATGCAGAACCGTTGAAAAAAGTAACTATGGAGAATGCAAATGAATTTCTTGACATGAAAAGAAATGGATCCAAAGTAGTGGCAAACGCAACAAGTATGTGTATCTCAAGTCCAATATTATTGATTGTTCTTGAGACAATGGCAGAAGATGGCGTATTTCATGTTTCGGAATCCCTGGCAACAGTATCTGGGTGTGTTTTTTTGCTTGGAATGATTGCGGCAGCCGTCTTTTTGTTTATTACATATGGAATGCATGAATCACATATGGAACATTTTGAAAAAGAATGCTTTGAAACAGAGTATGGTGTATCTGGAATGGTACGAGATAAAAAAGATTCCTATGAACCGATTTTTATCAGAGGAACAGCTGTTGGGGTAGTGCTTTGTATACTGGCAGTGATTCCGACAATTATTGCCGGAGCCATGGAAGCGTCTGACTATTACTGTGGTCTTTCCGTTGGATTACTGCTATTCATACTTGCAATAGGAGTGAATCTGTTGGTTCGTGTTGGGATGGTAAAAAGCAGTTACGATACCCTTCTTCAGGAAGGCGAATATACAAAAGAAGAAAAACTGTTTAAGAAAAAGACGGACACGTTTTCTGGTGTATATTGGTGCTTGACTACAGCGATTTACCTTGCATGGAGTTTCTGGACGATGAGCTGGGATATTACATGGATTGTATGGCCGGTTGCAGGTGTTTTGTTTGCAGCATTGCTTGGTGTGGTGAAAATGGTGTTAAAGAATGGCAGTGAAACTCAGCACTATATTTAAGATGGAGTTAAGTTTATTTTCTGCATATTATACTCATCCAGAAATTCCAGTTCGCATGGGTGGCTATATTCTAATAGAAAAAGAACTTTTGACATTTCCACAGATGCGTGATAATATGATTATAGAAATAGAGTGCTACCGATAGACGGTTAGTCCGTTTTACTATTTAGAATATCTATCAAAGATAACCGCTTAGTTTGCAGACAGGGCGGTTATTTTTGTGGCTTATTATTATCTTTGCCAAAGGTATATCCAAGACCAAAGCAGGTTAAGCCGAAGCTAACCACAGCTATGAAGTCAACAATACTCATGGCTTAGCCCTCCTTTCCAGTGGATTCCCTTTCGGGTTTCTATGTAATCAGAGGGTCACAGTCCCTCTGTTGAAGGACTAACCGCCTACCGTTATGGTAGCACCCATATTCTGATTATAACAGCCTAAAACTGTCGGCGCAATATGAAGTTGACAGAGGAGAGTAGGGCAACTGTAGAAAAGAATCTTTTCGACCAGAGTTTCCGGTGCCAAAACGGTGCCAAGAAATCAGGCAAATAAAAATACATGGTGCAGATCAGCCGTTTTTCACTATATATTGGAGAGAAAACCATAAAAAATATGAGATAAAACGGGATTAAAGTATCGTGAAGGTGGCATAAGCCTATTGGACTATCTGTCCAATGACAAATTAAATAGTATAAATTATCCTCTTATTAAGCCTGGGTGACGGGTAACGATAGGAGGATTTTTTATGCAGAAAAATAAGTGTGTTTATGAAGTGCCGCTGACGAAGCAGGAGTTTGTAGATATTCTTAACAGGCTCCGGGAAGCAACAGAACTGGTGGACAAGGTGGAGGCGCTATTTCGTGACAGCAGGGAGAACCTGGAATGTGATTTTTGCAATGGAGCCGGGTTACAGATATCTCACGAAGGTATTGTTGTGAAGCTGATCGAAAAACTGATGCAGAACAGTGCGGGAAATATTCCGTATTTTATTTATGAATTGGATTATGGTTTTAACATATAAGCAATGTATAGAGAAGTATGGTAGCGACCATATGTTAACCGAAGAGGTTTCTTCCTGGGAGATTTCGGTGTCATTTTCTGAAGATATTATACTTTCGGATGGCTGGAACGGAGAGTATACAGAGAAAGGAAAGAAGCTTACGATTCATTCCAAGGATTATAACGGAGCAGTTGAAGCAGGAGAGGCAGCTTCGGAGATTGGATTTATTGTGAGTGCCTCAAAGGCTCCACTGCTGCAGTAACCGGACTATAAAGATTTCCGATTAATATGCCGATTTATCAGTTAGATGCAGGGCTTGTTTGAAGCAGATGATAAAGAACGAATGGTAACTATTCAGTGCAGGTCGAAGCATTTACTGCCAAGACTGTAAGAAAATGATTCAGTAATGCAAAATCCCATCGGCGAAGCTGATTTGGAATGGATTTTGCATCGTAACTGTGAAGGTACTGAACAGTTACAACGAATGAAATATAACATGAAATGATCCATATAGCATCATGGAGGAACTGACAGAGCAGTTCCAGTCTGACTCACAGAGGAGGAAAACAGACATGAAAGGAATCAACGCCGGAACACAAAGACAACAGAAGTCCTATATGCCTTTTGAGCAGAACAGTTCCCATATTTATATGGGACAGAAGCAGAAGCAGAACAGTAATGCTTTGTTTTCAAAGAAGGATATGCGGGATATCCGAAGGAGCGTCCAAACCTCATGGAGCGAGCTTGCAGGGGCTCCTTCCGGGAAAACAGGAAATACACAGAGTTATGGAGAATCGTTAAGAGCGCAGCGGCAGCAGGCAAAGGATACCTCCTTAAGTCTGAAGAAATTAAAATATCAGTTTAAGAGCCTGTCCACGAAAATCCTGCGCAGTAAAACGTCGCTTGCAGCAAGGCAGGCGGCAGGTCAGGCACGCCGGGAGATTCTGCGACTGAAGAGCCAGAAGCAGAGTGGAAAATACGATAACGAAGAACTGGAAGCAGCGATTGAACATGCCAAGGCCATGGAACGTGTGGCGAAGAAGAAAGCCAGACACCTCGAAGAAGAGGAAATGGCGAAATGTACCGGCGGACCGTGTGCGGGAAGCCGGATAGAGGAAGAGCAGCTTTCTGATGAGGAAACGAAGGCTATGGAAGAAAATCCGGACGATGCTTTGAATCATGCAGAGGAACCGGAACTGGTGCAGGGACAGGAAGAAACGGACAGAATGGCAGCTCCGGACCCTGCAATGCTGCAGAACTACGCAAACTGTTGGTCGGCATTGGAAAGCATGGAGGATGTTCTTTCGAGTCTGGATGAGTTCTCTGACGAAATTCTGAATGAGTTTTCGGAGAGCATGAAGGAACTGTTTGACGAAATGGGACTGGATGAATTATCCGATTCCGTTCTGTCGGTGGAGAAGGACATGGATCCGGCGGATCTTAAGATGATGAAGATCAAGCACCGGAACAAGGAGATGAAAGATATTGTGCGCGCAGATGCAAAGTACCTGAAGGCCGTATTTGATCATTTGGAAAAGACACGGTCGGAGGGCACTGTGGTGCCGGATAACAGCGGTGCAGTGACTTTTGGGTCATCCGGGCAGGAGGCAGCACCGGTTATTAATATTGTATTATAGAGAGGCAGATTGGCAACAGAAGATTTTATGTAAGAAAACCATTTGAAAAGCTCTATGAGCGAACCTCGGACGTGCCCCCGCAGGTCAGGAAATTACGGCTGCCAGACCAGCTTGTCTATCGGAAATGTTATTGCAGCGATTCCATTGCGGAGAAGACGGTGCTGCTGCGTAACACAGCGTTGGAGGCTATGCGTGCCTACGGGACGGACACCACGCGACGGATGTATTTTATCGAGTATCCCATCAGCACCCCGTTGGAGGCAGCCTTCTGCGTAGCTGTTCCGCCCGGAAGCGAGGGAGAGTTTGTAACGCTTCTGCCGCCAACGGATGCCCTGAGCATCTATCATCATGGCGCTTACGAGGATCTGCCCGCCGTGGGGCGGCGGCTGTTAGAATATGCTGCGGAGCATCAATTTTCTCCACGCGGTACTCTGCGTCACATTTATCTGGAGGGTCCGCCCCAGCATAAGGATCCCTCCAAATTCATTACGCAGGTTGTTCTGCCGATAAAATCCCCATTTTAATTATCAGAAGGAGACAGCAGCTATGCAGCAGGAATTTATTACAGTAACCTTTAATCGTACTAAAATAGCCATACGGCATGCAGATATTCTCTATGCGGTCATGTCGGATGATCATTGTACGATTCATATGCTTGATGGAGGTGCTTACCGTTGCCGAATGACATTGAAGGAATTAAAGAAGCAGCTGGATGAAGGGTTCATGGAGGTAAAACGTGGCTGTATGATCGCAGTGTCTGCAATCAGTGACATTGGGGACAAAATTTTGCTGTGTAATGGTGAAGAAATCGGCTATACGAAGCGGAAGAAAAAGCTGCTCAAAGAAGAATTACAGAAAAAACAGGAGCTTATGATTGCAAAGCTCAGTAGAAAAAAGCGGCCGCTGATGGAAGAAGAATATTGTCAGTATTATAAAATATGCGATGCGCTCCCTTTTGCATTTACGGATATAGAGATGGTATTTAATGAAGAAAAAAAGGCAGTGGACTGGATCTTTCGATATGGAAATGAAGCATTGGCTGTTCTGGAAAATTTACCGTTGAACAAGATGATCGGAAGGTCCTTTTCCAGTCTTTTTTCGAATATGGATGCAAAATGGCTTCGTGGCTATGAACGTGCAACCCTGTATGGTGAAACGTTGGAAATCGTGGATTATAGTCCGGAGATTGGTAAGAATCTGAAAATTATATGTTTTCCAACATTTCCGGGACATTGCGGCTGCATTTTGTTTGATACGGACAAACTGAGATATATAAGAGAAGGAAATCAGCCGGCAAAATCGGTTGTGGTTTTCATGAAAACGAATTCCACGGAATAAAAATGTCGTTTTACCGACGTTTGAGACGATTTACCGCAATGAAAACGTCGTTTCACAATAGTTTGCTTGTTCCCTTAATATATACATGGTATATTTCTATTAGTTGTAATTCCTGCGATTAATTGAAATTTACGGCAGGGAATCGTTACAAAAATTGGTGCAAAAAGGAGAACTATATCATGAAAAGGAAAAAGACAGTGGCTTTGATCGCCGCTGCATTGACATTTACCATGACTGCCTGTGGCAGCTCGACTGCAATTACCGAATCGGCATCAACAGAGGAAAGCACACCGTCTGCAGCTGCCGAATCAGTATTAGAAGAGGAAAGCACACCGTCTGCAATTACCGAATCCGCATTAACAGCGGAAAGCAAGCCGGCTACACAGTATACGATCGATGCAAATCAGGAGGTTTATGCATTACTGGATTTCGAAGATACTGCGGAATTTGAGAATGCGACCAAAGGTCTGATTGCATCCCCGGATACGCTGGATATTTATGATGAGAACGGGAAGCTTGTATGGAGTCAGACGGCATATGGCTTTCTGGATCAGGATGCTCCGGATACAGCCAATCCGAGCCTTTGGAGAAATACACAGCTGAATCATATTTATGGTCTTTTTGAAGTGACTGACGGAATTTATCAGGTGCGTGGCTATGACATGTCAAATGTTACGTTCATAAAAGGTGATACAGGATGGATTGTAATAGATCCATTGATGAGTGTCGAGTGTGCGGCAGCGGCTTTTTCACTGGTGGAAGAGAATCTTGGTACTTTCCCTGTAAAGGCAGTGATTTACAGCCATTCCCATGTTGATCACTTTGGTGGAGTCAAGGGGATTATTTCGGAAGAAGACGTACAATCCGGTGATGTGCAGGTAATTGCGCCGGAGGGCTTTGAGAAGTATGCTGTCAGCGAGAATATTTATGCAGGTACCGGTATGGGGCGAAGAGCAAGTTATCAGTATGGAACATTGCTCGAGGCCGGTGAAACAGGATCTCTTGCCATAGGTATTGGTATGGGGCAGTCCAGGGGCAGCGCAAGCTATATTTCTCCTACACTTGAAATTACACAGACTGGTGAAAAGCATACCATTGATGGAGTGGAAATGGAATTCCAGCTTACCCCGGGTACCGAAGCACCGGCAGAGATGAATTTCTGGATTGAATCAAAAAATGCTCTGTGGATGGCTGAAAATTGTACGGGAACACTCCACAACCTGTATACACTTCGTGGAGCCCAGGTGCGTGACGGAAACGCATGGGCAGAGTACATTATGGAATCGCTGGCTCTTTATGGTGATCAGGCAGAGGTGGTATTCCAGTCCCATAACTGGCCGCATTGGGGAAAAGATACGATTCAGGAATATATGACCAATACTGCGGCTGTATATAAGTTCATTAATGACCAGACATTGCTTTATATTAATGAAGGTTATACGGAAACAGAGATTGCCAATATGCTCCGGCTTCCCAAGGAGCTGGAGAAAGTCTGGTATACCCGTCAATATTACGGTACCGTTTCCCATAATTCAAAGGCAGTATATGAGAAATACATGGGCTGGTATGACGGTAATCCTATCCATCTTGCTGAACTTACACCGTCGGATTATGCGCAAAAGCTGGTAGAATATTTCGGTGATACAGATGTTGTTCTTGAAAAAGCAAAAGAAGATTTTGCCAGGGGAGAATATCAGTGGGTTGCCCAGATTACCAATACACTGGTTTATGCTGATCCGGAAAATACGGATGCACGTTATCTGTGTGCAGATGCCTTAGAGCAATTGGGATATCAGGCAGAATCCGGTCCATGGCGCAGTGCTTATCTTTGTGCTGCACAGGAGCTGCGAAATGGTACAAATACTGATGATGCAACACGAGGCAAGGGTAGCGGTGATGTTGTTTCACATATGACACCTGATATGCTTCTGGATTATCTGGGAATTCTTGTAGATACAACGAAGGTTCCTGATCTGAGTTTTACAGCAAATCTGATATTACCGGAAGGAAATTATGTACTCCGCGTCAAGAATGGCGTACTACTTTATCAGAAGGATATACAGGACGCAGATGCAGATGTGACATGGACTACCAAACGTGCAGGACTTCTGTCTATTGTTCAGAAAAATGCAGAGAACGTTGCTGCTTTGATTGAGCAGGAGGGGGATGAGACCTGCCTGACACGATTGATGGATGCCGTTACGGTTACCGCAGAGTATAAATATTTTAATATTATTGAGCCATAAGCTTTTTATGTTGGAAACCGGATATGTCTGTTGGGCAGACATGTCCGGTTCATCTATGTTGCCATGCATATGAGAAAATGATCCAGTGGATTATTTTTGACTTTGGGGGGATTCTGATATGCTTATCGTGCGTTGGTAGCAATTGCCGGACTTGGTGCCAATACAGTTGAGGTTGCGTTGTATCCAAAGACAGAGCAGGATGCACCGGAGGATATGACAAACTGGCTTCCTGTAGGTGATGGGGGCTTCCACCTGTATATGCGTATTTACACGCCTGATATGGATGCATTAGAGACATGGACGGCACCGACTATTACGGAGATTGATCCATAAAATGTGCATTTCCGGGTGCCATAGATCATATTGCTGGAGAAATTTATAATAAATATGTAAGGATTGTGTCACAAAAAAGGGTGTCGGAGGAAACAAAAAGCTTCGCAGGGACATTTAAAAATAAGTCAGCTGATAAAGAAGTAATTAGAAAGCAGCTCTTGTATTAATGAGAAACTATGATAAACTGGTTATGGGTTAGAAAAAACTAACCATATATGAAGCGGGAAGAGGCATGGAAGGAGAAGTGTAAAATTATGGTCAATCAGGAAAATAAACAGATAAATAAAAAAGATGCTCCGGATCGAATTAAACCGGTACTGAACGGGGCAGCCGAGACAATGCTGCAGAGCTTTTATGCACGGGCGATGTACAGTAAGAATCCCAAGCATAAGTTTAAGGATGAAAAGGCAGAGGAAATTGTGGCAAAACTGGATTATGACTTTTCCAAGGCATCTAAGGACAATACCATGAGTACCGGAGTTATTGCACGTACGGTAGTGTTTGATGAACTGGTGTCTGATTTTATTAAGAAAAATCCGGATTGTACGGTAGTAAATATCGCCTGTGGTCTGGATACGAGATTTTATCGTATGGATAACGGAAAGATTACCTGGTACAATCTGGATTTGCCGGAAACCATTGCAGTGCGTGGTTCGGTATATAAGGAAAAAGGCAGAGTATCCACAATCGGATGTTCGTGCTTTGATCCGGCGTGGGCAGAACAGGTAACCGTAAGAGGAAAAATGCTTTTTATCATTGAGGGGCTTTCGATGTATCTTACGAAGGAACAGGTGCAGAAGATGCTTTCCATTATTTATGACAATTTTGATAATGCCTGTGTCATGCTGGAATGTCTGTGCCCGAAATTTGTCAATAAAGAGAAGGTTGAGAAATCCATCCAGTCGACCGGAGCCGTGTTTACCTGGGGCGCGAACAGCTTCGAAGAGATGGCCGATCTGGCAAAAGGATTCCACAAGGTGAAAAACGACAATATTGTCCGAGGTATGGAGGTAGTGAATCCGGTTTATAAACTGGTAACATGGATGCCTTTCGTGAAGAAAATAGCCCAGAAAATTATTATTTTTAGTAAGAATGATACAAAAAAATAACAGAATTATGTTTGCAAAAATATCACATATTGGGTATAATATATTTAACAAGAGAACCGAAAGCTAGAGTACACCTAGCTGCCGGCAAAATGTTTTTGCAAAAAATAGCGCCTTACTTTACCAGAGCGAGGGCGCTATTTTTTGCGTTGAGCGTAAATGACAAGAGTTATTACTGCGCAAAGCATAATTACAAACTGGATCAGATCCGTATATGTAACCATCGCACCAGCTCCTTTCGTATGAGTGTCCGGTAACTGGCATATCGCCCCTTCGGTTCCCTTGGTAAATATATGATATTGTCAATGTTTCTTTTTAACCTTGGTAATAGTTTGCTGATATTCAGGAATTTTAGTCAGCATTTCCAGTTGATCTAAGGCTTTGTTTTTCCCATCTGTATTAAGTTTGTCAAATAAATTAATTAGTTGAGCTAATTTTTGTTTGTTTTCAAATTCTGTTAACAGTAATGCATACTTTGTTATTCTATGCATATGATCAGATGCATGATCCTGTAGGTTAGTAAGTTCCGACAGCGTTGATTCTTTATCGTTCGTATTGAGATAAACCTCAAGATCAGGAGAAATAATGGAGCCATATAATAAGTAAGTTAATGGAATGTTGAGAGCATCGGCAATTTTTTGTAAAGTGTCGATTTTGGGCATCGCAGAAGAATTCTCAAGTTGAGCAATCATCTGCTGGGAAATATTGAGTTTTTGTCCTAATTCTTTCTGGGATAGCCCGTTTTTCTTTCGGCTTTCTTTTATGCGATCTCCTACAGTCATACAATCTCCTGTTTCGTGTGATGATGTTATTCAAATAAAAACAAGCATTTACTTGTAAATAAATAATAGTACAATAATAAACGTGTGTCAATAAGAATTTATAAACTAAAGCTTTCCACGCATCATGCCGATCTAACTATTAGAAATGCGGTAGTATAATATCGGAGAACTGATACATATGGTTCTTGTTTGACTCACGGAGGAGGAAAACAGACATGAAAGGAATCAACGTCGGAATACAGAGCCGGCAGAAGCCCTATATGGCTTCTGGTCAGACTGGTTTACATACTTATATAGGGCAGATCGGACAGAAACAGAGCGCACAACAGCAGAATAGCAATGTGCTGTTTTCAAAGCAGAATAGTAATATGAGGGATATCCGGAGGAGTCTTTCGACTTCCTGGGAGGAATCGTCAGGCGCACCTTCGCAGATATCGAGTTCAAATTCGATGTTCAGCAGTACGCAGAGCTATGGGGAATCCTTAAGGACGCAGCGGCAGCAGGCGAAGAATACTTCCTTAAGCCTGAAAAAGCTGAAATATCAGTTTAAGAATTTATCCACGAAAATTCTGCGCAGCAAAACTTCCCTTGCAGCAAAGCAGGTGGCAGGTCAGGCACGTCGTGAGGTTCTGCGGTTGAAGAGCAAGAAGCAGAGCGGTGATTACGACAGTGAAGAGATTCAGGCAGCGATTGATCATGCCAAGGCAATGGAGCGTGTTGCCAGGAAAAAGGCAAGGCATTTGGAAGAAGAGGAAATGGCGAAATGCACCGGTGGTTCATGTGCCGGAAGCAGGATTGACGAAGAAGAGAAGCTTCCTGGAGAAGATACGAAAACTGCCGGGGAGAATCAGAAGGAACTGGACAATGCAGAGGAAAGCATGGACCCGGTGCAGAATGAGTATGTACTGACCGATCCGGATCTGGCAATGCTTCAGATGTATGCAAATTGTGGTACAGCATTGGACAGCCTGAATGAAGTCCTTTCGAGCCTTAATGAGTTTTCGGATGAGATTCTGGATCAGTTTTCCGAGAGCATGAAGGATCTGTTCAGTGAAATGGGAATGGATGAGTTATCGGATTCCATGATGTCGGTTCAGAAGGATATGGATCCGGCAGACCTTAAGATGATGAAGATCAGGCATCGTAACAAAGAAATGTAGGATATTGTCAAGGCAGATGCAGAGTATCTGAAAGCAGTATTTGACCGGCTGGAAAAGATGAAATCCAGCGGTGTGATACCGATGAATAATGGAAGCCTGTCCTTTGGAGCTTCAGATACCATGTCTGCTGCGGGGGCTGCAGGTGTAAGTGCACCTGCAGCAGCTTCGATGCCGGTCATCAATATTACCTGCTAACCGAACGCGGATTACATGCATTTGTCAAAACAGATTGGGAGTGTGCAGCATGGGCATGTGAGTGCTGGATAGATATTATGGATATAGGATAGATAGAACATGGTGGTGATGAAAATTGCCACCATGTTCTATTTTACAACAAATATAGAGATTCTGCACAAGTTATGGTATACTTATAAGCAGCAAATGTGAAATTATGCAAACGATTTGTGATTTGTAACTATTCAGAGCCATGCAAATTATGACAATATGGACGTCGAATGCTTGCATTCGTAAGGACATTTGACATAATTTATATGGCGAAGTAACCACATGAGTAAAACTCAAGTTGCGTTAGCAACGGTTTTACGAATGGGGCTCTGAATAGTTACTGTGATTTTTTTTATCAGGAGGGTAATTATGGAGCAAAGACTGGAACCATTGTTTACCCCGTGGAAGATTGGCAATTGCGAGATTAAGAACCGTATTGTGCTGACTTCTATGGGCGGAACGAACCTATTAGGCTGGATGGAAGTGAACCACTTTGACAAGGATGGAGCGAGGTTCATCATGGAAGTGGCGAAGAACAATTGTGGACTGGTGCTTCCGGGCTGCCAGCCGGTATACAATCCCATGTATGGGAAGTGGCTTTATAAGAATGAAAAGATGTATCAGGATCTGGCAAAGTGGATGCCGGAATTTCACAAGACCGGTGCGAAGCTTTTCGTGCAGCTGACGGCAGGGTTTGGACGATCCTTTACGATCAGCAGCATGATGGAAACGTTGTATACGAATAAGGCACTTCGTGTTCTGGCTAAGCCTGTTATGGATCTTGATAAGATTACGGCAGCACCGAGTCCGTCACCGAACCGCTGGTCCGATAAGGTACCGTCAAGAGAGATGACCGTGGAAGAAATCGAGGAGTTTATCACGGCGTTTGGCAAGACCGCGAAGCTTTTAAAGGATGCGGGAGTGGATGGCGTAGAAATCCATGCAGTACATGAGGGCTATCTGCTCGATCAGTTTACTTTAAAATATGTGAATAAGCGTACCGATGAATACGGTGGATCCTTTGAGAACCGCTACCGGTTTGCTGTGGAAATTGTGAAAGAAATCAAGAGGGTCTGTGGAAAAGACTTTCCGGTATCGTTACGGTACAGTGTGGAATCGAAGACCAAGGGCTTCCGAGAGGGAGCATTGCCGGGGGAAGAGTATGTGGAAGCCGGACGTGATATGGCAGAGTCGGAGAAGGCGGTTAAATATCTGCAGGATGCCGGATATGACATGCTCAACTGCGACAATGGAACCTACGATGCCTGGTATTGGGCACATCCCCCGATTTATATGCCGGAAAACTGTAACCTTGAGGATGTGGAGCATATCCGTAAGTTCGTGGATATTCCGGTGGTGTGTGCAGGACGTATGGATCCCCGTGTGGCAGCAGATGCGATCCGGGATGGCAGGCTTGACGGTGCCGGGTTTGCCCGTCAGTTCCTGGCAGACCAGGAATGGGTAACGAAGCTGATGAATGGACAGGAGGACAATATCCGTCCCTGTATTCTCTGCCATAACGGATGCTTTAACATGTGTCATTACAAGGGTGTTCCCAACGATCAGGCACTTTCGGATTCCCTGCACCTTGCAAGATGTGCGGTGAATGCGGAAACGATGCAGTGGGAGAAGCATAAGCTTGTAAAGACCGCAAGTCCGAAGAAGGTACATATTATTGGCGGCGGTATCGGCGGTATGGAGGCAGCCAGAGTGTTAAAGCTGCGCGGACATGAACCGGTAATCCATGAGAAGAAGGGAGAGCTTGGCGGAACCTTTATCGCAGCAAGTGCGGAAAGCTATAAGGGTAAATTACGTGACCTCCTGACCTGGTACAAAAAGCAGATGAAGGATCTGGATATCGAGATTCATTTTAATGAAGAGATCAGGAGCCTTGAGCCGTTTGCCGGAAGTCCGGTGATCGTTGCAACCGGTTCGGTTGCGCGTGTCCTTAAGAAGGTTCCGGGACATGAGAAGATGGTGGAAGCCTGTGAGTTTCTGACCGGAACACCGGTGGGGGAAAAGGTAGCCGTTGTCGGCGGTGGACTTACCGGATGTGAAATTGCATATGAACTGGCTTTACAGGGCAAAAAGCCGGTGATCGTGGAAATGAAGGATGACCTGATTGCGCAGACCGGTGTGTGTCTGGCGAACAGCTCCTATTTAAGAGAATGGTTTGCATGGCAGAAGGTGCCGGTTTATCTTGAAACCACCTTACAGTCCGTAGAAGAAGGAAAGATCATATGTAAGGATAAGGAAGGCAGAGAGATCACCATTCCGTGTGACAGTGTTATCAGTTCTGCCGGTTATCTTCCCAATCCGCTTGCCGAAGAGAGCCGGAATGTACATCTGGTCGGTGACTGTAAGCAGGTCGGTAATTTAAGAAGTGTCGTATGGCGGGCCTATGAAGTAGCCATGAAGATTTAAGGAGTGAGGTGATCATTTTGAATTTAACGAAAGAGCAACAGGAAATTCTAGATGGAAAGCAGGGAGACATCCTTGCCAGAATTATGAAGACGCTGGTGAGGTACGGGGAATTGTTCGGAGCAGATTCCATGGTACCGGTAACGAGTCAGTATAACCACCTGGTAACCTCGTTTGGATTAAAGGCACTGGCCCCGGTTTATGAACTGATGGACCGCCTGATTGAATCCGGGAATGTATCGAAGCAGAAGTTTTCGGCAGATCCAAGACCGCTTGATCCCAATGTGCCGAGTTCCTTTTTACAGAATATTGTGTTTAAAAATTTCATGTATTCCAAGCAGGAGGATTATGAGAAGCAGCTTACCAGACTAGGAATCATGGAAAAGGATGCATATACCTGCACCTGCTATATGAAGGAGGTGGGAAATACACCGGCGATGGGCGAGGTGCTGTCCTGGTCGGAATCTTCGGCAGTGGTATATGCCAATTCCGTACTGGGGGCAAGATGTAACCGTAACTCCGGAATTATTGATCTGATGGGTTCGGTTGCGGGCTTTGTGCCGAACTTCGGACTTCTTACCGATGAAGGAAGAAAAGCGACCTGGATTGTCAGGATCGAAACGACGAAAAAGCCGGAGGCACAGCTTCTCGGCTCTGCAATCGGAATGAAGGTTATGGCGGAGGTTCCTTATATCGTAGGACTGGATCAGTGGCTTCCGGGAGGGCTGGATGAGGATGCCAAAACCTATCTGAAGGACTTTGGTGCAGCGACTGCTTCTAACGGAGCCGTAGGACTTTATCATGTGGAGAATATCACACCGGAGGCGGTTCAGTATGGTAAGGATCTGATTACAGAGAATGCGAAGGTTTATGTTGTGGATGATGCGGAGCTTGACCGGGTATATCGCAGTTACCCGGTTATCTGGAAAAAGAAGGATGCGGCTCCGAAGCTCTGCTTTATGGGATGTCCGCATATGAGTCTGAACCAGCTGATTGACTGGACAAAGAAGATTGAAGAAAGCCTTAAGAAATACGGAAAGACAAGGGTCTGCATTCCGACCGTATTTACGGCAGCTCCGGCGGTGCTTAAGAAGTTTGAAGAAACCCCTTATGCAGCGACGTTGAAGCAGGCGGGAGTCATTACTTCCTATATTTGTCCGCTGATGTATATGAACAATCCGCTCAGTGAAAAGATGCCGGTCATTACTTCCAGCAACAAGCTTAGAACCTACACCAGTGCGAGATATTATACCGATGCGGAAATTCTGGAGCAGATCACAAAAGGAGGAACGGCCCGATGAAAGAATTTAAAGGAAGAGTTGTAGCGAACGGAACGACAACAGCAAAGGCACTCGTATCCCACGGAGGCTTAAATACGCTGGCATCCTTCCAGAAGGCATTGCAGTTCGGGGACAAGAAGGCAACCTGTGGAGATCAGAACAATCCGGATCTTTATGGAAAGCAGATGGCAGGCAAGGCCTTGTGTCTGCCGACAACCATCGGATCGACGACGGGAGGACTGGTTCTTTACTGTGCATGCTCCATGAACCGTCAGCCTGCATGTATGCTGTTTTCAGAGCCGATTGACTCACTGGCAGGAGCCGGAGCCATTCTGGCGGATGTGTGGCTTGACAATGTCAGCATGCCGGTTGTAGACAGCCTTGGCGAAGAGTTCCTTTCCTATGTAAAGGATGACATGACCATTACCGTGAAGGACGATGGCGTTGTGGTCGTAGAGTAAAACACATCAGACAGAGGAGAATAAACAGTAAATAACAGAAAATGAATATTCCGGATATTTATTAAAGCAATAGCTATTCATAAAACAGGAAAAGAGGCGGAGTTATGAAATCCATTAAGACAAAAATTATTGTAAGTATTATTGCATGTACCTTACTTTCAGTCATTCCGATTGGATTTATGAGTCTTCGGAATGTGTATCAGACATCAAATCAGGGGGCTGAACAGGAGCTGGCATTGAAGTGCCGGAACGAGCAGGAACAGATTAATGCACAGATTTCGAAAATCGAACAGTCCGTAGATACCTTAAGCAGTATTGCAATGAATAAGCTTGATTTTTCGGAGTTTAAGAGCAGTGCAGTCTATGTGAAGCAGTATACGGATTCCATTATGAGTGATGTTGTGAAGTTTGGAGAGCACACCGATGGTGCTATCTGCGTTTATGTGCGGTACAATCCTGATTTTACGGAACCGACTTCCGGTATTTTCCTTACCAGAAACAGCACGGACGAGGAATTCACCAGTTCTGTACCAACGGACTTTACCATGTATGACAAAACGGATGTGGAGCATGTCGGCTGGTATTATGTTCCTGTAGAGAACGGTGCACCGTTGTGGATGGATCCTTATCTCAACGGTAATGTGAATGTTTATATGATTTCTTATGTTGTTCCGCTGTATGTTGACGGGGAATCCGTTGGTATTATCGGAATGGATATTGATTTTTCACAGATTACGGGAATGGTTGAAAAAACAAAGGCATTTTCTACCGGATATTCCTTCCTTTATAAGCCGGATGGCTCCATTATGTACCATCCCGAGATGGAAAACGGCGCGGATCTTGAGCAGCTTGGGATGACGGCAGATGAAAAGGCACGGATGTGTGATGCGGCAAATGAGGGACAGGTAGAGGGCTTTAGCAGTAACGGAACAAAGACCAGTGCGGTATTCTATACGCTGGATAATGGAATGATGGTAGCTCTGTCTGCCCCGGACAGTGAGATTACCTCAGATGCTGTAAGCCTGTCGGCCATGATGATCGGAACCTGTGTGGTATGTCTGCTTATCTGTATCGTACTTGCGGTTATTTTAAGCAGGAGTATTGCTGCTCCGATTACCGGCATCACGAAGGTCATCCGTCAGACAGCGGATCTTGATTTCCAGAAAACAAAATCAGGGGAATCCCTGGTAAAGCGTAAGGATGAAACCGGTGTGATGGCGGGAGCTGTCAGTGATATGAGAAAGGTATTCCGTGAACTGATCGGAGACATTACAGCTGCGGAGACAACCATTCTGACTGGTATGGATAAGCTGGATTCCATCATGCACGCAAACAGTGAAATGGCAGAGGATAATTCCGCAACCACGCAGGAAATGGCAGCCGGCATGCAGGAGACAACAGCAAGTGCATCCATGATTAACGGTAACATTGATGGTATTAAGCAAAATACGGAAGATATAAAGAAGCTTTCAAAGGAAGGACAGGAGACCTCAGTACAGGTGAAGGGCAGAGCTGACCGGCTCCAGAGCACAACCATTTCTTCAAGCAATAAGGCACTGGCAATTTTCGAGGAGATGAAGATAAAAACCAAGGAAGCCATTGAGAAGTCCAGGGCGGTTGACCAGATTAACAATCTGACCGAAAACATTAAACAGATTTCGTCCCAGACCAATCTCCTTGCCCTGAATGCCAATATTGAGGCAGCACGTGCCGGTGAAGCGGGAAAAGGCTTTGCCGTTGTGGCAACAGAGATTGGAAATCTGTCAAATCAGACCTATGCAACGGTGGATGGCATTACGGAAATGGTTACAGAGGTTAACAGTGCCGTTAACAGTATGACCGACTGTATGACGACGATTATGGATTTCCTGGAGAATACGGTAGTGCTTGATTATAATTCCTTCAGGGAGATCGGTAAGGAATATCAGGCGGATGCCAATACCTTTGCGGATGCAATGGGAAGAGTTTACAGTGAGATTACAAAGCTGGATGAGCAGATCAGTGATATTGCAGAGAATGTGACCAATGTCAGTGAAACGATCAGCCAGTCCGCACAGGGTGTCAGCCAGATCGCGGAGAAATCCTCCGATGCTGCTGCAAAGACCACAGAGGGCTATGAGCTGCTTCGTGAAAGCCGTGACAGCATTGTAAAATTAGGAACCATCATTGAACGGTTCCGGTTATAGAAGGTCTGCATAAGGACTGGAAAAGGAGTGGATGAAGAATGGCACATTTAACTATTGATTTTTTCTCAAACTGTCTGCGCAGGACGGTGCAGTTTCAGATGATTATTCCGGGAGATTTCTGCAATACCTGGCAGATTGAGCAGAAGCGTAAAGGGAAACGGATGAAGACCCTTTTTCTTCTGCATGGATATACCGGTGCTGCAGAGAACTGGGTGCCGGATAATTTAAGTACACTTTACAATTTCGCAATCGTGATGCCGAGCGGAGAAAACGGCTTCTGGGTAGATGGTCCGGCTACCGGACATCAGTATGGAGCCTTTATCGGAGAGGAACTGCCGGATTATATCCGTAAGACCTTTGGTCTTGCCATGAATCCGGAAGAGACTTATATCATGGGGCTTTCCATGGGCGGCTTCGGGGCGCTGCATACGGCATTACAGTATCCGGAGACCTTCGGGAAGGTGGCTGCGCTTTCTTCGGCACTCATTATCCATGAGATTGCCCATATGCAGCCGGGAGGATCAAACGAGGTTGCCAATTATGAGTACTATCACGGCTGCTTCGGAGATCTGGACCGGATTGAGATCAGCCGCTATAATCCGGAGGTGCTGGTAGAAGAGATCCTGAATGAACAGCGGAAGATGCCGGATATCTATATGGCGTGTGGAACCGAGGACTTCCTGCTTGAAAAGAACCGTGAGTTTCACAGATTTCTCGATAAGTACGAGGTGCCGCATTGCTATATGGAGTCCAAGGGAGAGCACAATATGGAGTTCTGGACCGAATATGCAAGGATCTTCATCCCGAAGATGCTTGAGGAGTAGGAGGAAAGATGATGTCATTGTGGATTCCAGATATGTTTTGGAGGATTTTATGAATAAGCTTCAGCTTATGTATGCGTGATACGGGTAAGTGCTGTTTATAAAGAAAGTCAGAAAACGAGAGTGTGAAAAAGGCATAATCGTTTTCTGGCTTTTGTTTTATATATGGAATAGTTACGAAGATTTGCATTTACTGTCATGCGGTGGTGGTACATATATTAAAAACTAAGTGTACAAAAATAAAAGGTTGACAACTGTCTACCTATATGCTATTTTATGGGTATACAGATGTCTACCTGTAGAAAATGGAAGGTAAGGATTCCGTACCTTCACAGTTACAATCACAGAATGGCTCAGAGAGGAAGAGAAATAATGATTAAAATATCCGATGCGGAATGGAAAATTATGAATGTGCTGTGGGAAGAACAGCCCAGGACCATGATGCAGATTACGAAAGAGTTGCAGGAAGAAACGGGCTGGACCAAGCATACGGTTATGACGTACCTGAAAAGAATGGAGAGCAAGAAAATCATTCATTATGTAGAGGGAGAAAAGGCAAAATTATATTATTCCGACCTGGACCGGAAAGAAGCGGTGATTCAGGAAGAGCAGAATTTCTTAAACCGGGTATTCAAGGGCAACCGGGGACTGATGATGACAACCATGTTAGAGCAGGAGAAACTTACGGATGAGGACATTGATGAACTGATCCGTATATTGGAAAAACGCAAGGGGGAATAACATTGGAAATTGTAAAATGGGGAATTGTAGTGATGGGAATTCTGCTTCTTCGAAAGGCTGCATGGGGACGCATCAGCAGAAGAATGCAGTATGGAATATGGATTGTGACAGTACTGTTGTTCATGGTTCAGCCATTTATCCCGGTGCAAAGCAGTTTTAGTATTGAGAATCTGTTTTCGGAAAGCATAATATTCCGGGAGCAGAACGGAACGAGTATGAACACGGGTATTACTGACATTGCACCGATCAAGGCAGATTCGGAAGCACAGGACACCGCTCTTATGGGACAAGACAGGGAAGAAACGCAGGTGCCATTGCAGGGGGAACGTACGGAAACAGATACTATTTTGCAATCAACAGCCCCCTTTCTGTATCAATGGATTCATACTTATGGAAGTGCCATCCGCTGGGGTGCATCACTGCTGCTGGGATTGGGAATGCTTTTGTCCAATCTGCGGTTTTACAGATATTGCCGGAGAGAACGAACCTTTTATAAAAGAGATCCGCATACCGGTCTGCAAATATATGTGCTAAAGGAGCTGCCTTCGCCGTTTCTGGCTGGAAACCGGATTTATGTAGATGCCAGGATGGTTCAGGATGAAAAGAAGCTTTCCTATATGATTCTGCATGAATATTGTCATTACCGGAATGGAGATCTGCTATGGGTGTTGTTGAGAAATCTTTGTCTGGTGTTGTATTTTTATAATCCATTTGTATGGGTTGCGGTCAGATACATGAAGCAGGATTGTGAGCTTGCCTGTGATGAAGCAGTACTGCAAATGCTGCAGGAGGAGGCACAGCGTAAGGAGTATGGCTATACGCTGCTTGCGTTGGCGGGAAGACAAAATCACAAGGCAGTGGACCTTACCATTACCACGTCTATGAGTGGCGGCGCAAAGCGGCTGAAGGAAAGAATTGGAATGATTTCCAGACAGAAAAAGATCAGTGGAATGGTGTCAGTATTGGTTCTACTCATTTTGTTCTGTCTGGCCGGATGTACGTTTACGGACAGAAAAACAGTATCTCAGAATGTTTCGGAAATAAAAAGCGTTCCGGATGACCGGCAGGGCGATAGCATGAATGAGGTGATACCGGGAGTTCCAAACTCAGAGGAGGAAAACCGGGAAAAAGAGGATGAGAAGCAGAAGGTGCAGAATAAAGATGGCAGCGATCAGGTGGATTCTACATATAATGTGGTGAAATGGGCAGATGGATATTTTTATTTCCCGGACGCAGAAGGATTGAAGCGGGTTTCGGAAGAGACTGCCGAGGTAGAGAAACTGGCAGAAGGAAATGTGAAGCTTGGAAATTTTGATGGAGACTTCCTGTATTATATTCGATATCCGGTGGAAAAGGAGAGTCTTACAGGATTGATACGGATGTCGATTAAAAACCGGCAGGAAGAACAGCTTGCAGCATGGTCCGAAGAATTGTGGACATGTCGTAATATTTATGCCTGCGAAGAGGAAATTTATATCGAACTTGCAGATTCCTGTGAAGAATATATGCAAAAGGGAGATCATGTTGAAAAAGTACCGGAAGATCAGCAGACGGTATATCAGATATTAGAAAGGTGCGGTTATTCGAAAGAGGATGCCGCAATGCTTCCTGCAGGGTATACCAATGCAATATTCCAATATCATAAGCTGGTATGCCGGGAGCCTGCACAGAACCGGATTTTTGTATACGATACGGATACGGGAAACCGGGTTAAAGAAATTACAGATACACAAAGTGATGTGCTGTTAAGTAACCGTGGAGTGGTATATAAGGATCTGGCAGAAAATATTTATTTGCAGAGCTGGAACGGAGAGACTGCAGAATTACTTTATGAAGCCGGAGCACATGATCAGGAAAGTGTAAATTATGGAACCTATGATGAGGAATTTCTTTATGGTTTTGTGGAAGAGGAAACGCAGTGTACGTTAATTAAACTTTCATGGGAAGGAGGATATGAGAGAGGGAAGACTTTCACCGGCGTGGAAAAGGCAGTGCAGTTGGGATTCAGTGTGAATCATGGAGTTGCAGGCTATTGGCAAAACGGACAGATTATTTTTGAAAAGGTATGAAGGAAGGGGATCAACGTATGAAAAAAACATTTTAAATTTTTTGTATTACATTATTAGTAATTGTGGCCAGTTCTATGACATGTTTTGCAGCAGAAAAGCAGGAGAAAGACAGAAGCATTCCAGAACTGATTCAGGTGGATGGAGGAATGCTTCAACTGGTTGATTCGTCAGAAAATGGATCAGCAAGAAGAGTGGTACGGTATCAATATCATGTTATTACAGATGGTAGTAATCTTAATGTTAGAAGTGGACCTGGAACTAATTACTCTATTATTGGAAAGTTTAAGAATGGACAGGTTATTGATGTATCCTTCATGCAAGATGCAGGCATTGGATCTTGGGTATATGCAGGGGGTGTTGATGCCATAACAGGAAAATATATAAACGGATATATACATGAAGATTATTATGGATAAATAGAGATAATGTTTGTTTTGCCATACAGATATATAAAAGTTCACCGTCCTTTAGGATTAGAAGCTAAGGAACGGTGACTTTTTCATTTATTTATTGTATAATGAGCCTCAGAGAAAAAGGGACAATCGAAAGGGAGGTAGTTATGGTCACACGGACTTCAAAGATTTTAATGGTAATTGCAACCGTATTCACATTTTTAGGAGTTGCTTTGGAAATCCTGCTTCATAGTAATCAGGAAAATTTTTTCCCGCTGTTTAGCGCAGGAATTCAGTTGGATGAGCCGGTGGTTCATACCGTGAATCTCTGGTCAACGATTCTGATATTTCTGCTTTATCTGGTAAGCTGCATCGTTTTGATGTGCGCTTCCAAAAGAACCGGCTTTGTCATGAGCATTGTGGCGTTGGTTTTAAATCTGTTAGTTAATGCGGGAGCGAGAGTCGGAGCGGTTGTCATGAACCGCTATATGGGAATGAAAGGCGTAAAGTATCTTACGGGAATCACCATACTGGATTCGCTGCATGGCTATGTGGTGGCGCCGATGCTGCTGCTTGCCATCGTATTTTTAGGAATTACGATCGGTACGCTGTCGCAGAACTGGAAAGAGGAAGAAGCCGTAAGAAACAGTTACGATTCAGTTACAGGAATATAGATTGGAACAGGAAGAAACAGCAATGGAAATAACAGCAAAAGAACTTATGGAAATGAACCAGGAGGAACTTCTGATTATCGACATCCGGAATGAATATGACCGGAACTATGGACTGATTCCGGGATCTGTCTGGGCGGATGCGCAGGAGCTTGTGTCGAACCCGCCGGAGGATAGGTCAAAGAAGATCATTCTGTATTGTGCGCGGGGAATTATCAGCGTGGATCTGGCACAGGCCTTGTGCGATCAGGGCTACGAAGCTTACAGTCTGCAGGAAGGGTATCTTGGATGGCTGCGCTATGACATGCAGAACCAGCAGGAGGACGAATTGTGCCGGAAGGTGGAACACAGTCTGCAGAAGAAGTTCCGTACCTCTTTAATGAGTCCGTTCATTAAGGCATTGAAAGACTATGAACTGGTCAAGGATGGAGACCGGGTGGCGGTCTGTATGTCCGGCGGCAAGGATTCCATGCTGATGGCAAAACTGTTTCAGGAATTGAAGAAATACAGCAAGGTGGATTTTGAAGTCAAGTATCTGGTGATGGATCCGGGCTATAATAAGGAAAACCGTCAGGTAATTGAGGACAATGCCAGAGCGCTTCAGATCCCCATTACGATTTTTGAAAGTGATATTTTTGATTCGGTATATACCGTGGAGAAGTCCCCCTGCTATCTGTGCGCAAGAATGCGCCGCGGAAATCTTTATGCGTTTGCAAGGGAACTGGGATGCAACAAAATCGCGCTTGGACATCATTATGACGATGTGATTGAAACGATCTTAATGGGAATGCTGTATGGTGCCCAGATCCAGTCGATGATGCCGAAGCTCCATAGTACGAACTTTGAAGGAATGGAGCTGATCCGTCCGCTGTACTATATTCGTGAGGATGACATCAAGGCATGGCGCGATTATAACGGACTTCATTTTATCCAGTGTGCCTGCAAGTTTACGGATACCTGTACGACCTGCAACAACGGACAGAATCATTCCAAGCGTCAGGAAACGAAGGAGCTGATCCGCCAATTAAAAGAAAACAATCCGGATGTGGAGAAGTGCATTTTCCGAAGTGTGGAGAATGTGCATATTGATACGGTCATTGCTTACAAGGAAAAAGGAGTACGGCATCATTTCCTGGATACATATGATGAAAAGTAACTATTCAGTACAGGTCGAAGCATATGCTGCCAAGACCGTAAGAATATGATTCAGTAATGATGCAAGATAGGAGAACAACCCAGTGAACAAGAACAGAGGAAATTCCGTTGAATAAGAAGACTTTAAAGGAAGAAAAATACGAGCATATTACCCATCCGTTTCCACCGTTATATGATGCTGATTCAAAGATCCTGATTCTGGGGAGTCTTCCATCGGTCAAATCCAGAGAGCAGATGTTCTTTTACGGGCATCCGCAGAACCGGTTCTGGAAGGTGATCAGTGCGGTGCTTCATGAGAACGTACCAACCACGATTGAAGAAAAGAAAACACTGTTGTCAGCTCATCATGTTGCCTTGTGGGATACGATTTACAGCTGTGACATTATCGGATCAAGTGACAGCAGCATTAAGAATGTGGTGCCGACCGATCTTCGCACCGTGGTGGAACAGTCGAAGATTCAGCATATTTACTGTAATGGCAGGACGTCGGGAAAGTATTTTGAGAAATATCAGCAGAAAACACTGGGAATGATGGCGGAGGTGCTGCCTTCCACAAGCCCTGCCAATGCAGCATTCGGACTGGAGAAGCTGACTGCGATCTGGTCGGAAGCATTGAAGGATTCACCGGGATGAGAGGAAATGTAAACAGAAATATAGAGATATAAGAGGGTTCGAATATATAAGAGAGCTTGAATATAGCATGGAAAGAGGTGTCCTATGGTACAGATTGATTTAATTACCGGTTTCCTGGGATCCGGTAAAACAACATTCATCAAAGCATATGCGCAGTACCTGATGAAACAGGGACTGAAGATTGGAATTCTGGAGAATGATTTCGGCGCAGTCAATGTGGATATGCTTCTTTTGCAGGAATTATTAGGAGACCAGTGTGATCTGGAAATGGTTTCCGGCGGGTGTGACAGCGACTGTCACAGAAGACGGTTTAAAACGAAGCTGATTGCGATGGGCATGTCCGGGTATGACCGGGTGCTGGTAGAACCGTCCGGAATTTATGATGTGGATGAATTTTTCGATGCACTCCATGAAGAACCGCTCGATCAGTGGTACGAGGTAAAGAATGTGATTGCCATTGTCGATGCCAAGCTGGAAAAGAAGCTGTCACAGGAGGCAGACTTCATTCTGGCATCAGAGGCGGCAAACGCAGGGAAGATCGTGTTAAGTCATGCGGATCTGGCAACGAAGGAGCAGATTGAAGGAACGATCCGGCATTTGCAGCAGGCTATGGAGAACATCCAGTGCAGCCGGAAGCTCACAGAAGATGAGATCATAGCCGGGAATATGGAAACCCTGACAGATGCACAGTTGCAGGAACTGTCCGGATGCGGATATGTTTCTTCCAGCTATCGCAAAATGGATCTGGAAAATCATCTGGGATTTGATTCCCTGTATTTTATGAATGCGCCGGTTACGAAGGAGACGCTTCCTGATAAGGTAAAACAGATCATGCAGAATCCGGGGTGTGGAAAGATCTTCCGTGTGAAGGGCTTTTTGAAGGACGAGACGGGAGCCTGGTATCAGCTCAATGCGTCAAAGGATGCATTCGACTTCCAGTCGATCCCGACCGGACAGGAAGTGATTATTGCGATCGGGGAGAACCTGAATGAAGGAGCAATTAAGAAAATCCTGTTTGGTGATGTCGATGTGAAAAGCTACTGACTCGGAAGGGAGAACGGGATGACGGATCAGCAGAAACGAATTTACTGGAACCGGAACTGGCAGTTTTTAAAAGGTTTTGAAGAGTCATACCTTGGGTTGCAGACGATTGACGCAGCGCAGGAATTGGAGCAGGTAGAGCTTCCGCATACCGTGCAGGAAGTGCCGCTGCATTATTTTGATGAAAGCCTGTATCAGGGGATTTTCACTTACCGGAAGGTATTCCGGCCGGATGCGGACTGGCAGGGCAAGCGGGTACTGCTTACGATTGAGGCAGCAGGGCACAGTGCATGGGTATACTTAAACGGGGAACTTCTGAACGAGCATCATTGCGGTTATACAGCATTTCAGACCGATCTTTCACCGGCACTTATTTACGGGGAAGAAAATGTGCTGGTGGTGAAGGTGGACAGCACAGAGAGCCAGAATATTCCTCCCTTTGGAAAAGTGATTGATTATATGACCTTTGGCGGCCTTTACCGGGAAGTATATCTGGAAGTGAAGGAGCAGGATTCCATTGCCGATGTGTATCCGATGACGATTCCGGTTTGGAAAGAAGTGGTCAGTCCGGACAGTACAGGACTGGGAAAGCAGGAAGGCAAGAAAGCGGAATGTCTGGAAGAAATCTCTGGTTCCGGTGTGAAATGCAAGGAGGTTTTTTTAGGAAAGAAATGGGCGCTCCAGAGTGAAGTTACCTTACAGCTTCACGGAGAAAAAATCACCCTGAATGCCAAAAATCTGCCTGATTTTCAGGAAAAGCTGTCACAAAAGGGACTGATGATCCGGCAGACGCTTCTGTGGACAAAAGAGGAAGAGGCCTCTTCCAGTGCTTATTTACTCGATTGGAATGTACTGGAGCATACCTTTGAGGAGATCAATGTGTGGGATGTGGAGCATCCATTCCTGTATACACTGCGTACGGAGCTGTACCGGGACGGTGCGTGCCTGGATTCGGTGGAAACGCGGATCGGGTTCCGGGAAGTGGTTTTTCGCAGGGACGGTTTTTATCTGAATGGAAGGAAGCTGAAACTGCGGGGACTGAACCGGCACCAGAGCTATCCTTATGTGGGATATGCGATGCCGGAATCCATGCAGAAATGGGATGCAGATATTTTGAAAAACGAACTGAAGCTGAATGCGGTGCGTACCTCGCATTATCCGCAGTCTCATCATTTTCTTGACCGGTGCGATGAACTGGGGCTTCTGGTGTTTACGGAGATTCCGGGGTGGCAGTACATCGGAGATCAGGAGTGGCAGGATCAGGCTGTGCGGAATACCGAGGACATGGTAGTGCAGTACCGGAATCATCCGTCAATTATTTTGTGGGGCGTGCGCATCAACGAATCCGAGGATGACGATGCGTTTTATCAAAGGACGAATGAGGCTGCCCACAGACTCGATCCGATGCGGCAGACCAGTGGAGTGCGTTACCTGCAAAAAAGTTCGCTGCTTGAGGATGTGTATGCGTTCAATGACTTTTCGCATGAGGGAAACAACCGGGGATGCCGGAAGAAAAAGGATGTGACACCGGACGGTTCGAAAGGGTATCTGATCAGTGAATACAATGGGCATATGTTTCCAACGAAAGCCTTTGACTGCGAACAGCACCGGGTCGAGCATCTGCTGCGTCATGCGAATGTCCTGGATGCCTATTATGGGGAAGAGGAGATTGCCGGGGGCTTTGGCTGGTGCATGTTTGATTATAATACCCACAAGGATTTTGGAAGCGGTGACCGGGTCTGCTATCATGGCGTGCTTGACCTGTTCCGGAATCCGAAGCTGGCAGCAGCGCTCTACGCAAGCCAGGGAGAAGAGGATGTGCTGGAAATCACTTCTTCCATGGACATCGGGGAGTATCCGGCGTGCCTTATCCGGGATGTCTATGCCGTGACGAATGCAGACAGTGTGAAACTTTATAAGAACGACCGGTTTGTAAAGGAGTTTCGGGCAGCAGATTCCCCTTACACCCACCTGCCGCATGGGCCGATTGCCATTGATGATTTTATCGGCGAGCTTTTGCAGATCGGGGAGAACTTTTCGAAGGGAAAAGCGAAGGATGTGAAGAAGGTTCTGCAGTCCGTGAGTAAGAACGGACTGAATCATCTGCCGCTTGGAACCATCCTTCTTGCGGCAAAATGCATGCTGCTGCGCGGAATGAAAATGGCAGATGCCGTTGAACTTTATAATAAATATATTGGTAACTGGGGCGGAACGGCAACAGAATACCGGTTTGAAGCAATTCGTGACGGTAAGGTCGTGAAAACCGTAAAGAAACGCCCCGTGAACAAGCCGCAGTTACTGGTAGACTGTTCCCATACGATTCTTACAGAAAAAACGACGTATGATGTGGCAGCGATCCGGCTGCGTGCAGTCAGTGAGGAAGGAAGTACGTTAAGCTATTGTAACGAACCCCTGACCCTGACAGTAAAGGGACCGCTTTCGATCATCGGACCTTCGACGATCAGCTTACAGGGCGGTATGGGCGGCACGTATGTGCGTACCTGCGGAATTGCAGGAAGCGCAGAGCTTACCATGGCAGGAAGTCTTTTCGGAGAATATACGGTAAAGTTTGAGGTCGTTTGTGCCGGACGGATGGATGCTGAGAGTTGAAGAATAACAGGCTGTCGGAAAGCAGTTGTACAGGAAACATTTGCAGGCTGGCCGCTTGTGAATTGGATGGAAGAGTTTTCAACATGAAAAAGGAGATAGGGGTATGAAGCTGAATGGAAAGGAAAAATTTTCGTATGGATTGGGTGCAGTAGGCAAGGATATGGTATATATGCTTTCTGCAAGCTATGTACTTTATTATTATCAGGATATTCTGGGAGTGAGCGCGGTTGCGATGGGCGTAATCCTGCTTGTTGCGAGGATCTTTGATGCGTTCAATGATCCGTTTATGGGTGTCATCGTGGAAAAGACGAAAACCCGTTGGGGAAAGTTCCGTCCATGGCTGATGATCGGAACACTTTTAAATGCAGTGATTCTGTTTTTGATGTTTGCAGCGCCGCCCGCATTGTCCGGCAGCGGACTTGTGGCCTATGCGGCGGTATTTTATATCCTCTGGGGTGTGACCTATACCATGATGGATATTCCGTTCTGGTCCATGATTCCGGCTTTTACCGAAAGCGGTAGGGAAAGAGAGAATCTGACGACACTGGCAAGATCCTGTGCCGGTGTGGGATCCGCTCTGATTACCGTAATTACCATGATTGCTGTACCGGCTCTTGGGAAGCTTTTCTTAGGAAATACGGAGGCAGCAAGAGAAGTGGAACGGTGCGGTTTCCAGTGGTTTGCATTGATTATTGCGGTATTGTTTGTCATTATGATCGGCATTACCTGCCTGAATATTAAGGAAAAGTCCACCGTGGATCTGAATGCTCCTTCGGTAAAGCAGATGTTCCGGGCACTTGTATCCAACGATCAGGCAATGACGGTGGTGATTACGATTGTGCTCATTAACTGTTCCCTTTACATTACCTCGAATCTGCTGATTTATTTCTTTAAATATGATATCGGAGGAACGAACTGGAATGACAGCTATGTGCTGTTCAATACCTTTGGCGGTGCAATTCAGATTCTCTCCATGATGATTTTTTATCCCCTGCTGCGCAAAGTCATCAGTGCACTTAAGGTCTTTTACGTCAGTGCGGTCATGGCAGTCGGAGGCTATCTGGTACTGCTTGCCATGATGTTTATGGGACTTGCCAATGTATATTTCCTGCTGATTCCGGGCTTCTTCGTGTTCGCAGCGTTTGGAATGCTGACCGTATTAACGACGGTTTTTCTTGCCAATACCGTGGATTACGGAGAACTGAAGAACTATCGCAGGGATGAGAGCGTCACCTTTTCCATGCAGACCTTCGTGGTAAAGCTGGCAAGCGGCGTGGCTGCCATGATTGCGGCACTGGCGTTGAATTTCAGTAACATTCAGCAGGATACCGCTGCGGATGCGGCACAGCTGACGGCAGAGAACAGCTACGGCCCTTCACTTGTGATTCTCCGCATGACCATGACGATTCTGCCGGTTATCGGCCTCCTTGCCGCTACCTGGATTTTTGCGAAAAAGTATATTCTGACGGATGAAAAGCTTACCGAGATTAACCATATCTTACAGGAAAGACGAAAGGAAGCGGTACAATGATTTATGCGGAAAATGGAAATTTCCTGTTGGAGACAGCACATACGACCTATGCATTCTGTGTGGATCCTGCAGGGAATCTGCAGCATCTTTATTATGGCGAAAAATTAAGCTTGGGTGATTCCTGGCAGAAGGCATTGGAGGCGCTGAAAATGCGGATATTCAATCCCAATGGATGCAGCATTATTCAGGATCCGATGCACCCGGCAGTATCGCTGGATGATGTGTGTCTGGAGGTGTCCGGGCGTGGAAAGGGGGATATGGCGCAGCCCTTTGTGGAGCTTACCTATCCCGATGGCAGCCGGACGAGCGACTTCCGGTTTCAGAATTTTGAAATCATGGAAAAGCAGGCTCCGGAAGGACTTCCGGGTGCCTATGATGAAACGGAAAACGCCCAGTCACTTGTTCTTCATATGGAGGACCGGAATGGGGCAGTCCGGTTAACGCTTGTTTACAGTGTGCTGGAGGACTGCGACTGCATTACCCGGTTTGCGGTTGTGAAAAATGAGGGAAGCGCACCAGTGACTCTGGAGCGGCTGATGAGTACCCAGCTTGACCTGCGTACGCGGGGAAAACAGAAGATTTTAAGCTTTCACGGAGAATGGGCGCGGGAAATGCAGCCCTGTGAAACGCTTCTGCAATCCGGCAGCTTCCAGATTGAATCCACAACCGGATTTTCATCCAATAAGGCCAATCCGTTTTTCATCTGCGGAGAGGCAGACACTCAGGAGGACTACGGGGTCTGCTATGGCTTTAACCTGATCTATTCCGGAAACCATCGGGAAACGATCGAGTGCAATGCCCATGGCAGAGTGCGGATTTTACAGGGAATGCATCCGGATTTCTTTCAAAAGTCATTGGATGAAGGAGAAAGCTTTGCTTCACCGGAGGCAGTGTTTACGTTTTCCAAGGAAGGCTATGGCGGGATCAGCCGGAACATGCACCGCTTTGTAAGGGAGCATATTGTGCGTGGAACGTGGAAGAAGAAGGAGAGGCCGATTCTGATTAATTCGTGGGAAGCCATGTACTTTGATGTAAAAGAGCGGAAGCTTTTAAAGCTTGCCAGGCAGGCGGCAGAGGCTGGAATCGAGCTTTTTGTGCTGGATGACGGATGGTTTGGTGAACGCGAAAATGACCAGAAAGCCTTAGGGGACTGGCAGGATAATTTAGAAAAGCTTCCGGACGGACTTGGCGGGTTATCTGCCAAAATTCATGCAATGGGACTGAAATTCGGAATCTGGGTGGAGCCGGAAATGATCAGTGAGAATTCGAAGCTTTACAGGGAGCATCCGGAGTATGCAGTACGGATTCCCGGGAAGGCAGCAGCCGTCGGACGGAACCAGATGCTTTTAGATCTGACGCAGACTAAGGTGCAGGACCGGATTATTGCAGATATGAGCGATGTTTTCCGAAGGGGACAGGTGGATTACGTGAAATGGGATATGAACCGCCACATGTCCGATTATTACAGTCCGGCGCTCTCAAAGGAGGAGCAGGGAGAATTTGCACACCGTTATCTGTTGGGATTGTACCGGGTATTGGGAGAGCTGACGAGCCGCTTTTCGGATGTTTTGTTTGAAGGCTGTGCCTCCGGAGGCAACCGGTTTGACCTAGGGATGCTGTGCTATATGCCGCAGCTCTGGGTGAGTGATTGTACAGACGCCGTTGCACGGGCGAAAATCCAGAATGGCTGCAGCTTTGGATATCCCCAGTCTGTTATGGGAGCGCATGTGTCTTCATGTCCGAATCATCAGACCCTGCGGGTAACGCCGTTATACAGCCGTTTCGCAGTTGCGTGTGGAGGAATCCTCGGATATGAATGCAATCTTTGTGATCTGTCGAAAGAGGAGCTTAAGAAGATCCGGGAAGAGGTTTCTTTTTATAAAAAGTGGCGCAGGGTATTGCAGTTCGGTGAGTTCTATCGTCTGCATGGTCTCTCGCAGGAAGGAGAGCGGGACACCGATGTCATACGGTGGAACTTTGTAGCGCAGGATCGGGAAAAGGCAGTTGGAATTTGGCTGAATGGACTGGCTCATGCGAATGACACGCACCGGTTTTTTAAAACGAAGGGACTTGACGATACGAAACAGTATCATTTTTACCATATTCCGCAGAAGGTGGAGCTTACCAGAATGGGGGATCTCATCAACACCGCTTCCCCTGTGCATATCCGGCCGAACTCTGTGGTTCATCAGGTTGTGACGCATCTCATAACGATGGAGGGTGAGACGGAAGAGTTTCATGTGCCGGGAGATCTGCTCAATAAGGCAGGAGTAGTGCTTTCTCCGAGCTTTGGCGGCACCGGCTTCGAAACCGGCACCGCACTTTTTCAGGACTTTGATGCAAGGATCTACTTAATGGAAGAGGAGTGTATAAAATCATGAATTCCTTCCCATACTAAAGGATATTGATGAACATATCAGGAAAGGAAGTAGAATCATGATTTTAAAGGAAAAAGAACGGGCAGCACTTGAGGATTTACAGACACAGGAAAAAAGCTGTGTGGAGAAGTATGAAAAGTATGCAAATCAGGCGAAGGATCCGGAGTTGAAGTCTCTGTTCCAGACACTTCAGAAGGAGGAGCAGAAGCATTACGATTCTCTCGGACAGGTGCTTGCAGGAACGGTTCCGGAATGTAACTGCAACGACAGCGCAGGACGTGATTACAAGCCTAAGGCCACCTATAATGACATGACGAATCCGGAGGATAAGCAGAATGATGCATTCCTTGCAACCGACTGTATCGGTACGGAAAAGCTGGTTTCCGGAGAATACAATACGGATGTCTTTGTATTTGGAGAAAGCGGTGTCCGCAAGCTTCTGGCCGATATTCAGATTGAAGAACAGAATCATGCCGAGATGCTTTATAAGTACAAGATGGCAAATGGAATGAAGTAAAGGACAGAGACCATTGACAATCCGGATGCAGGGAAATAAGGCCGGAACGGAAGGATTCACAGGAAACAGTAGCCTGTGGGTCCTTTTTTAATTGGATTCAAAATAGAATCGTACAATTATAAAGTGTTTTTTTTATATACTTTCCTGTATTGGATAAGTACATTGAAATAAATGGACAGAGATTATACATGTTTGAAAAGAAGGAGGAGAAACCAATGTTATCATCAGCTTTATTAAACAGAACAAGCTTTGGCTTTTCAGCAGAGAATCCGCTGGGGGAACGAAATGGAGGAAGCATTGTAAGGTGACGATGGAAAATCGTGGCAGTAAGGAAGAAACACTTTATTATATGATTGAAGGATGGCATGGTGAGCTTGCAGATACGGATCTATACTTCCATGCAGCATACCGGCAGGAGCATCCGGTGCAGAAGGGACATGCTTATACGGTCATTGATGGAATTGAAGGAAAGGGTATATTTGCAGGGATCAGCTTTGCTGCAGGTATGAATGGACATAATACCTGCTGGGTAGAGGGTGAACCTAAGATGTATCTGGATGGAGATCAGTATCCGACAATTAACTACACGGGAACGGAAGATTATTTCTGTGGTTCTTATGCGTTCGGAAATGACATTTTATTACATAAGTATCAGACCTTCAGCGGACTATATGCCGGCATGTATGCAATTCTGGGTAATGACAGTCAGGAAATGTATAATGGACAGCAGCGCTTTTTACTTTATCGCTTTCATGTAAAGGATCCGGTTTATTTTCATACGTCGTTTCGTATGACCATGGATAATCTCGGCTGGACAGGAGCGAGATACGATGATTATACATCCGTTGCATACTGGTATATGGAAAAGCCATCCAGACTGTCTGCAGGGCTGCCGTCCGATGAAGAGATCATTATGAAGTAAACCAGGCAGAATCAACAGAGTAATAGAAGATATGAGGAGAAAACCGTGCAGAAGAATACCAGTTATAAAACAAAAATCGAGCACCCCTTTTTATTGATTCCGGTAAAAATTAAGGAAAACGCTGAGCGCCTGTCTTTCTATATAGAAGAACAGAAGGTTTTAGAGTATCGTGTTTTTCCGTTGGAAGAGGGGGAAACAGTGGATTATTATGCTCCGCTTCCGGTTACACCGTGGATAGGGAAAACCATTCGTCTGGAGGGAAACTATCCGGAGGCATTTTATACCCAAATTAAGCAGGCTGACGATCTTGCGGAATCGGATCAGGTGCATCCGCTGATGCATTTTACACCGGTCAACGGCTGGATGAATGATCCCAATGGACTTGTTTTTGAGGATGGAATTTATCATCTGTTTTATCAGCATAATGCTTTCGGCACAAAGTGGGATAATATGAGCTGGGGACATGCGGTCAGTAAGGATTTATTACATTGGGAACACCGTCCTATGGCGATTCTGCCGGATAAGGATGGTACGATCTTTTCCGGAAGTGGAATTTGTAATGAAAAAGGGTTACTGGGCTTACCGAAGGATGCACTTGTCTTTTTCTACACTTCGGCAGGCGGAAGCTCGGATAGTCCCTGGAGTGAAGGAGGACAGTTTACCCAGAGAATTGCCTACAGTACCGATCATGGTGCAACACTTCATAAGAAAGGAGAGGTGATTGTGCCGAATCTCACCGAAGGCAATCGGGATCCCAAGGTATACTGGCATGAAGAAAGTAAAGGGTATATCATGTCTCTTTACTTAAAGAATCATGTCTATGCCATTCTGCGTTCTGAGGATCTTGAGCATTGGGAGCTGACACAGAAGCTTCCCTTTATTACAGCCAGAGAATGTCCGGATCTGCGCCCGGTTCCTACAGAAGAGGGAGGGGAAAAGTGGATCCTGTTTACGGCATCGGGAGAATATTTCACAGGAGATTTCGATGGCTTTCATTTCACGAATCTTTCGGAAGGACGCATGGCTTATCAGAATGAGCTGCCATATGCCGGACAGACCTATTCCAATCTGCAGGGGCGTGTCGTCCTGGTGCACTGGATGCGCACAGAAAACCCCGGGAAATATTATACCGGGATGATGGGTATTCCGCGGGAGCTTACACTTGTAAAGGAAGAGGAAGGATACATTCTTCGTCAGTCGGTGATCCGGGAATGGAAGGAGCAGCGCGTTCCTGTCCGGGAAGAGAAGAAACTGAAACAGTGGGAGGAAGAGACGGTAAGGGATGCTGCACTGGAGCTGCAGTTGAACATACAGGGAGCCTTGGTCCTTTCCGTAATGATCTATGGACAGAAGATCTCCTATCAGCGTAAGACGGGGATGCTCTGTGTAAATGGTGTTACCTGCAAAGTAAAGGAGGATCTCCGCAATCTTTCTATTCTTGCAGACCGGGAAATTCTGGAAGTGGCAGCAAATGATGATACCCTTCTATATTTCTTTGAGACTGATCTGCAGGATCTGGCAGGCAAAATAAGCGTGGAGGCAGATCGGAACGTGGATAGCTGGCTGTGGAGGGTGCAGTAGAAATTCTATAATTCACCCTATATATGTAACAGTTGTTCATTCATAAGCTACCGGATTATACACAATTGCGCGGATTATACAGATTGATGACTGTGTGTTGATGCGTGGAAATAGGAATGCTATACTTAATACATGTATCAAGATAAATTCGGAAACAGGCAGGAAAGAGATAGCAAGCCTGAGAAGAAAGGGCAGAACGGAAAGGACGGATCATCTTACATGTATAAGACGAAGAAACGTGTTTTTGATATTATTCAGATTGGAAACCGCAAGGATTTCATAAGCAGTGCATTTGATATTTTTATTGTGGTAACGATTGTGCTGAATCTGTTTGTGACCTTATTTCAGACATTTGATGAGTCGGCGCCTTATACCAATGTATTGAATGTACTGGAGCTCATTACGATTCTTATTTTTACGGTGGAATATGTATTGCGCATCTGGACGGCAGATTTCCTGTATCCGAACAAGCCGTACTGGAAAGCGGTACTGGCCTTTGTGTTTTCGCTGTATGGACTGATTGATTTCTTTACGTTCTTTCCTTATTATCTGCCGATTTTGTTTCCGATGGGAGCGGTGGCCTTCCGGATGTTCCGTGTGATCCGGATCTTTCGGCTGTTCCGGGTCAACGCGCAGTATGATGCTTTTAATGTGATTATTAATGTCTTAAATGATAAGAAAAATCAGTTGATTTCTTCGATCTGCATGATCCTGATCTTCATGGTGGCAGCTTCCCTGTGCATGTACAGTCTGGAGCATGAGGCGCAGCCGGAGCAGTTCGCCAATGCGTTTTCGGGAATCTGGTGGTCGGTTTCAACGCTTCTCACGGTGGGGTATGGTGACATCTACCCGGTGACGACAATGGGAAAGGTCATGGCGATTGTCATTTCCTTTCTGGGTGTCGGAATGGTTGCGATTCCAACCGGTATTATTTCCGCAGGTTTCGTGGAGCAGTACACGAAGTTGCGTATGCTGGCATTTCATTCCGAAGAACATGAATTAAAATTTGTCACCTCCGTGATCCCGCAGGGACATTCCTGGTGCCGGAAAAAGGTAAAAGAGGTTGCTTTTCCACCGCAGATTATTCTGGTTATGATTATCCGGAACGGAGAGGCCCTGGTTCCGAACGGTGATACGGTTCTGATGGAAAATGACACACTTGTCATCGGAGCAAAGCATTATAACGGTGAGGAATATATCAATCTGAAAGAAATCATTGTGAAACAGGAAAATGAATGGGTTGGTAAGCAGATCAAGGATCTGGATATTTCCCGTCAGGAGCTGATCGTCATGATCCGGCGTAAGAACAGGACGATTATTCCCAATGGACTTACCTATATTAAAGAAGGAGATGCGGTAGTACTGTATTCCAAGCTGAAGGATGCAGACTAAGGGGGAAAAGTGAAAAAACTGTGAACTCTTTATTTGAGGCCGGAACACTTAATGAATGCAAGTCGAAGACGCAGCATGAATTTAGTGAGAGGGACAAGGAGAGAGGATTGAGACCGATCCGACCGCATTTTATACCGCAGCCGAATATGAGGAAGCAAAGGAGACGCTATGGACGGTTTTGCAATTACGGGCAGAAAGTGTGCTGGGACAGTTGGACGGAACAATACCATCCACCGATGACGGACAGCAGAATGCGCAGGATACGTTAATTGATGGAAGCGCAATTGATCTGTCCGTCATGGGGGAATTTAATCATTAAACAGTGGTCAGGAATATAATAAAGTCCGATCCTTTTGGGCGATGGCAATATAGGTTTTTCCTTCATTGAGCTGGATTTCATTTCCGTTATCATCGTAATATTTCGTCGGAGAATAGTCTGATGTCTTCTTCCAGGTAATGTGGATACCACGACCCTTGGTAAAATAATAGCCGTCACTTGTAGAATCAATTGTCTGGAAAGCCAGATAACCTTTTGCATCCCGCTTGGACCAGTTGGTATTCTGAATAATCACATTGGAAAAAGTCAGCTGCTCACCATTCATGCCATCTACCTGTGCAGCACCGTGAATGTTTTTCAAATACTGGCCGGAAGCTGCATCATAGGTGAAATAGCTCTTGGTATAGGGAAAGATCTTGGACAGATCAATCACATTTCCGGGGATAGCAGATGCATACTGTTCCAGAGTGTTTACTCCGGAGACAAAATTGAAATGGCTGGCATTGTAGTATTCCTGACGGGTAGTCAGGGAATATCCAAGACTTGCACAGGCTGTCTGAATGCCGGAAGCACTGATGTAGGCATTGTGTGGTGCTTTCCGGTCTGAGGTACGATAGAACTGACCAGAACCGGGGCGGTCACCACCGGTGCCATATTCACTTGTGCCGGATAAATTGTTGATATCCGGGGCTGTGATGCGGTCCTTCATATAGTAGACACCACCAAAGTGTATCAGAATCGGATCCCATTCGGTAGCAATACTGATGTAGTAATCACGACAACTGCGGATGTTGCCGATCCGCTGAAGATCCTGCCAGTTGTCAATAATGGCAAGCTGTCTGGAAATATTGCCTTCCTCCATGATTTCATAAAGAACCTTGGCACGGCTGATGCCATAGGAAGGCTGGCAGGCTTTATCGGTTGGCATCATGACGGCAATTGGCCGTTGGGATGCCTGGGATGCAGGAATAAGCTCATTGGTGTAGACGCTGTGAACTTCTCCGTCAGCATGGGCATCTGTGCCGCTTATTCCAAGCCAGGGTGTGATGAAAATACCGAGTGAACAGATTGTAACGGCCGTGATAGAGGCAATGATTCGTTTCAGGGTAGCTGTTTTCATTGGAAATCTCCTTTCTTAAATAAGTAGTTATTCAGAGTCAAAAAAGATCTTTTTTGATTCGAGGAACTGAATCATATATTGATCCCAAAGTCTTTCTGCCGATTTATCCATGACAAAGCTGCGATAGGATACCGCAGTAATGAGTGTAAGTGAACCCTCCTGATATTTGATGTTCAAGACCAGCTGGTCAAGCTCTTCCGGGAGTGCGTCATGCTCTTTGTTAAAGCGTTCGGAAGCAAAGAGTGCCTTGATCTTATCCGGTTTCAGATAGAGTGTAAAATGGAAGCGCACAGGAGTCCTCTTTCCACGGATGAACTGGAAGCAAAGCTCCTGTAAGTCTTTCCAGCAGGAAAACTGATAGGAAGCTTCCTCATCCGGCACATTCACATCTCCCTTGTAAAAGGCGGGAACAATATGTCCGTCAATGGTGAAGGTGTTGTACGTCGTAATGGAAGCTTCCGCCAGTAAAAAATCCTCAAAGCAGTCGGATTTTAATAAAATTCCCATAAAGTTTTTGGTTTCGGTAATTTTCAGTGCTTTCACAAATACCTCTTACTATCGTATTGGAACTATTCGGCTTTGAAGCGTTCTGCCTGTTCGGTGATCAGGGCATGATCTTCAAAGTAGTTGATCTTCATGGAATTCTTTACATCAGAGAGTGTCTGTGCGGCTACCTTTTCTGCCTCTATGGAGCCCTTGTGAAGAATTTCATAGACAGCGGGAATGTCCTTTTCCCATTCCTTACGGCGTGCACGGATCGGTGCCAGTTCCTCCTGAAGAACGTTGTTCAGGAATTTCTTTACCTTGACATCGCCTAAGCCGCCTCTCTGATAATGTTCCTTTAATTCATCTAAATTCGCATATTCCGGAAGGTATTCTGCGAACTGCTCATCCTTACAGAAGGCATCCAGATAAGTAAATACCGTATTGCCCTCAATATGTCCCGGGTCGGAAACCTGTAAATGGGTAGGATCGGTATACATGGACATGATTTTCTTGCGAACCTCTTCTTCCGTATCGGAAAGGTAGATGCAGTTGCCAAGGGACTTGCTCATCTTGGCCTTGCCGTCTGTACCGGGGAGACGCAGGCAGGCCTTGTTATCCGGTAAAAGGATTTCCGGCTCAACTAAGGTTTCTCCATAAACGGCATTGAATTTGCGGACGATTTCCTTTGTCTGCTCAAGCATCGGAAGCTGATCCTCACCAACCGGAACGGTGGTTGCCTTGAATGCCGTGATGTCGGCAGCCTGACTGATCGGATAGGTAAAGAATCCGACCGGGATGCTGGTTTCAAAGTTACGCATCTGGATTTCGGACTTCACAGTAGGATTACGCTGCAGCCGGGATACGGTAACCAGATTCATATAATAGAAGGACAGCTCACAAAGCTCCGGAATCTGTGATTGGATAAACAAGGTGGATTTCTCGGGATCGAGACCGCAGGATAAATAATCAAGTGCGACTTCGATGATGTTCTGACGAACCTTCTCCGGGTTCTCAGCATTATCGGTGAGTGCCTGTGCATCCGCAATCATAATGTAAATGCTGTCATATTTGCCGGAATTCTGCAGTTCGACACGTCTGCGGAGAGATCCTACATAATGACCCACATGAAGTCTTCCGGTAGGACGGTCTCCTGTTAAAATAATCTTTGGCATTGTTTTTACCTCGTTTCTATGATCTTCAACTTATATTTGACAAATTTCATGGCGCTTTGCAGCACTTCTTACAGTATACACTATCCCTAAAGAAAAGCAAGGCGCGGAATCTAGTTAAACCACCGGCCGGTTGCTCCACAGGGAAGTACCAGTCCGTTTGAGGAAACCGGCAGTCCGATTTCGGAGGATTGTACCTCACCGCCGCGCTTTTTCTGGATAACGGCGCTTAACATATAGCTTAATACGGCAGGCTGAAGTCCTGTCGTATAGGAGTTAATGAGGAAAAACAGTGCATCATCACTTAAGAGCTGCGCTGCAAGTTCCACAAAGGGATAAATGCTTTCCTCAATCTTCCAGATTTCTCCCTTGGGACCGCGTCCATAGGAGGGGGGATCCATAATGATTCCATCGTATTTGTTGCCGCGGCGGATTTCACGCTCTACGAACTTTACGCAGTCATCGACGAGCCAGCGGACCGGAGCATCCTCTAAGTGGGAAGCTGCCGCATTTTCCTTTGCCCAGGTGACCATGCCCTTAGAAGCGTCAACATGGGTAACGCTCGCTCCAGCACTTGCAGCCGCGAGGGTAGCACCACCGGTATAGGCAAAGAGATTCAACACCTTCACAGGACGTCCTGCCTCCCTGATGCGTTCACTGCACCAGTCCCAGTTGACCGCCTGCTCCGGGAAAAGCCCGGTGTGCTTGAAGCTGAACGGCTTTAACCGGAAATTCAGTTCGCGGTAAGAGATGGTCCATTCTTCCGGCAGCTTAAAAAATTCCCATTCACCGCCGCCTTTGGAGCTTCGGTGATAATGTCCGTTTAAGCGGTTCCACTCGGGAACGGTTTTCTCTGTTTTCCAGATGACCTGCGGATCCGGACGAAGGAGGATGTACCTGCCCCAGCGCTCCAGTTTTTCCCCACAGGAGGTATCTATTACTTCATAATCTTTCCAATGATCTGCAATCCACATATTTGGCTCCTTCTGCCTCTTTCTAATGAGAAAATAAGTAATTCCATGATTATCTGCTTATGATGAATACTGTGCTTTACTTACGAATTCGCACTTCGTGCTTTACATCCTGCTTCGCAGGATATTCGTTTCACTCATTACATCATATATGTAATTTGGGCAAAAAAGCAAGGTTTTTATTTGAATTCATATGGCTATATGATATGATGGTCGTATTGGGTTTATAATACAATGAAATAAGCCGGCTGAAGCTTGGACATTTGTTTTGCCGGTTTGGAGGCTGAGATGAACAGAGCATATTTACAGGATAAAAAGAGAATTGTCATTAAGATCGGTACATCTACGATTACCCATACCGACACCGGGCATCTGAATCTGGTGAAGATTGAGAAGTTTGTGCGGATTCTTACCGATATCCATAATCAGGATAAAGACCTCATCATCGTTTCTTCCGGAGCAATCGGAGCGGGAAGAAAGGCACTTGGGATCAAGGAAAGACCGACGGAGCTTTCCCTGAAACAGGCCTGTGCGGCAGTTGGACAGGCACGGCTGATGATGATATACCAGAAGCTTTTTGCGGAATACAATCAGACGATTGCACAGGTCTTGGTGACCAAGGGCGTGATTACGAACGAAATCAGCAGAGCGAATGCCGAGAATACCATGCAGGAGCTGCTGGATCTTGGTGTCATTCCGATTGTCAATGAGAACGACGTCGTTTCCACCGATCAGATCCAGAATGGAAACTTTGGAGATAATGATACGTTGTCTGCACTGGTGGCAGAAATGGTGGGCGCAGATCTGCTGATATTGTTATCCGATATTGACGGGCTTTATACCGATGATCCAAGAAGCAATCCGGATGCTCAGTTTATCAGCTGTGTGGAAAAGATTGATGAAGATCTGCTTTCCTGTGCAAAGGGACCGGACAGCGCGTTTGGCACAGGTGGCATGACAACGAAGCTTGCAGCCGCAGAGATCGCGAATGAAGCCGGAACCGATATGGTGATTGCAAACGGAGACGATCCGGTGAATGTCATCCGTATTCTGGAAGGCAAAGAGGTCGGAACCCTGTTTAAGGCATAGAGGAAATGAGAGGAAGGACGGAACAGTTAAGAGAGGAATAAATAAACAGAAATGATGCAGTTAATAGAAAGCGTGGAGCGTTCACAGTTTTTTACCATCATCCTTGCAGCCGTTCTGTTGGTGGTTCTGGTACTTCTGATTGTCTTTCTCCTTCGTAGAAGAAGACCGAAGACGCGGAGCTACGATGAAATGGAGGGGCACGAATTTGAATATTTCTGTGCCGATCTTTTGGAAAAACGCGGCTTTGAAGAGGTGGAGGTCACAAAAGGAAGCGGAGACTATGGGGTGGATATTCTTGCGGAAAAGGATGGTGTCACCTATGCCATCCAGTGTAAGCGGTACGATGGGCCGGTCGGCGTGAAAGCGGTGCAGGAGGCCTATGCCGGACGGGACTATTATGACCGCATGGTGGGAGCGGTACTGACGAACCAGTACTTCACCACTCCGGCTGTCGAGGCAGCGAAGAAACTCAAAATTCTGCTGTGGGATGGTGGATATTTGGAAAGCATGATGGAGGAAGAATAAATCCATATTTATCTGGTTTGAAATGTTCAGATAATGAAATGACTTGATCTCTATTTTAATACTGTTTGATGTATAATTAAGAACAATAGGATAAGTCGGAATTTGTGGAGATGAAAAATGTATTTCACAGACGAAAAAGACTATATTATGCGAATGATAAAAGAAATGGTAAGAGTATTATTTTCTTTAATGTTTGGAAAAAAGGATGTCTCAGTTGAGCTTGAAAAAGAAAATAAATATGAAGTCTCAGGGAAAAATTTGAAAGATTTTTTTAATATGATTGATACTGGGAAAATTAACGAAGCAGAGAATATACTTTTAGATAGCATTGATTATACAAACAGAAGTGAGGTGATGGCCGCAGCTCTTTTCTACCAATATCTTAGTGAGAAAGATAGTGAATTTTTGAAGAGTAATAATTATACAAATGAAGAAGTGCTTTCTGGTTTTAAGCAATTACTTATGCAATCAGGATATAATGAATTGTTCAATTTGGTCGAAGATGATAATTACAATTATGTTTAGAATATAGCTGTGTAGGAATGGAGATGACACTATGGAACTTGAAATGGATGTAGAGGATTTATTAAGCAAAAGGAAATTAGAATCAGACCGAATAGAGTTTAAGACTGGCTGGAATCCTGATGATATCTACCATAGTGTCTGTGCATTTGCAAATGATTATAATAATGATGGCGGTGGTTATATTGTGGTAGGGGTTGAGGAAGAAAATGGTGTTGCCAAGCGTCCGGTAAAGGGCTTACCTGAATATATGTTGGATTCAATACAGAAAGATATGTTGGGTTACAATAATTTGATTTCTCCACCCTACTTTCCTCAGGGTATACCTGCAGAAGTGGATGGGAAATGGATTTTTGTAATTGTTGTCAGAACAGGACAGCAGCGACCTTATAAATCACCAGAGCATGTAACAAGTAAGAAAGAGAAGAAGTACAATTATTATATTCGTTATCAGACAAGTTCTGTTAAGGCAAATAGTGAACAAGAGCGAGAAATGATTAATATGTCAGATCAAACTCCGTTTGATTGTAGAGCAAACCATAAGGCAACATTTGAGGATATTTCACCGGTGCTGTTAGAAGATCATTTGAGAAAAACCGGTAGTAAGCTTGCTAAACAGGTAAGGGAACGTGGTGTTGAGGAAATACTTAATGATATGCAGTTATTGGTTGGCCCACCAGAACTCAGGTATATTCAGAATGTGGCAATTATGATGTTTTGTGAGCATCCCGAAAAATTCTTTGGATATACTTATGTACAGATGACCTCTTTTCCTAAAGGAAGCATTGAAAATCCAAGTATTAGTGAAGATTTCCCTAATATTACAGGTTCGGTGCCTCAGATGATTCGAGCAACAATGGAAAGATTTCGTAATTTGATTATTCGAGAGAAGGTAATTAAAGTACCAAATCAGATGGAGGCGTTAAGGATATTCAATTATCCATATCAGGCAATAGAAGAGGCTGTGGTAAACGCATTTTATCACAGAGATTATATGTCCTTTGAACCAGTAACTATAGAGATAGAGCCGGATTGTATAAATATAATGAATTTTCCGGGGATAGACAGATCTATTTCGGAAAAGACAATAGCTGAGGGAAAGAGATTTGTTTCCAGATATTATAGAAATAGACGACTCGGAGAGTTTTTAAAAGAACTGGATTTATCAGAGGGGCATTCTTCTGGCATCCCAACAATACAGGAAGAACTTGAGAAGAATGGCTCACCAAGAGCGGAGTTCTTTACGGATGAAGATAGACGGGCTACGAGAATAAGAATACCAATCCATCCGGCATTTTTGAAAACGGATGATGAAGTTTCGCTGCCAGATAGCTATGAGAAAGCGACGAAAAAATCATCAAAGAAAAAGATAGAACAATATAACAAAATCTTAAAATTATTGAATGATGGCGAGTGGCATAAAACAGCTGAAATAGCTGATAATCTTGGATTAAAGGATACCAGGACAAAGGAATTGTTAAAGGAATTAATTGCACTTGATAAACTCATCGATAATGGGAAAACAAAAGGCAAGTTGTATAGATTAAAATAATTCGTCGCTTTTTCGTTGAAAAAAGCGACGAAAAAAGCGACGAAAAAAGAGCTTTTTCAAGAATTAATCGAGCTGATGAATAAACAATCCGCTGCGGAGCTTAGGCTCGAACCAGGTGGACTTCGGCGGCATTAAAAGACCGGCATCCGCAACATCAAGCAGCTCCTGAATGGAGGTCGCATACATGGAGAACGCAACGGTGCAGTCCTCGGCAACGCGCTTTTCCAGTTCGGAAAGTCCGCGGATTCCTCCAACGAAGTCGATGCGGTGATCGGTTCTGGGATCTGCAATCTGAAGAACCGGTCCAAGCAGGTTATTCTGTAAAACCGAAACATCCAGACCTTCTACCGGATCCTCCACGAGCAGACGCTTGTCTGCAGTAAGCCTGTACCAGCCATCACTTAAGTACATACCAAAGGTGCCTTTTTCTTCCGGGGCAAACGGCATCTTTCCAAGATAGGAAACCGTAAATCCGGCATTCCGGACAGCTTCTAAAAAGGCTTCCTTCGTCATCCCGGCCAGATCCTTTACCACGCGGTTATAAGGCATGATGTAAAGCTGGTCATCCGGAAAAAGCACGGAAAGGAAGCGGTTGAATTCCTCGTCACCGGTGTAGCCGGGATGCTCTTTGCGGCGTTTTAAGCCAACTTTCACTGCAGAGGCACAGCGGTGATGACCGTCTGCAATATAAGTGGAAGGAATGGCAGCAAAAGCCTCTTCCAGTTCTTTAATGACACTATCGTCAGAAATTACCCAGGTACGGTGTGTGATGCCGTCCGGAGAAGTAAAGTCGTATACGGGTGTCTTTTTCTTTTCTGTTTCCACAAGCTGATTGATGGCATCCACCGAACGGTAGACTAAGAAGATCGGGCCGGTCTGTGCATTGGTGCGGTCTACGTGGCTGATGCGGTCGATTTCCTTTTCTTCCCGGGTGTTCTCATGCTTCTTGATGATGCCGTTCACATAGTCATCAATGGAGGAACAGGCCACAATACCTGTCTGGGAACGGCCGTTCATCGTAAGCTCATAAATATAGAAGCAGGGCTTATTTTCCATCAGAAAGGAGCCATCTGCAATCATTTCTTTCAGGGTCTCCCGGGCTTTTTCATAAACACAGTCCGCATAGGTATCGACCGAATCGTCAAACTGAGTCTCTGCACGGTCAATTTTTAAAAAGGAAAGAGGCTCCCTGTCGACTTCCACACAGGCCTCCTTCCGGTTATATACATCATAGGGCAGGGCTGCAATCCGGTCTGCAAGTGCAGGATCCGGACGGACACTCTGGAAAGGGGTAATCTCTGGCATAAGTTTTCTCCTTTGAACAGTTGTATAATAAGTGTTGGTTTCATATTCCATGTTTTTTTCATGAGATGATTATAGTATAATAAGGTTATCAATGAGTGTCAACAAAGCAGGAAATACTGGAATGAGAGTAGCTGGTTACTGTTTACACAGCAGCCAGACACCTGTAGTCAGGCTGTGTAAGAATACGATTCTGCAATATAAAATTCGTGAAAGAGGTATAAGACAATGGCTAAGAATGATAAAACAAATGTAATGCGTGTTCTGGAACAACATAAAATCCCTTATGAGGGACATAACTATCTGGATTCCGGTGCGGTCGGCGGAACCGAGGTGGCAGCAGCGTTAAATGAGGATCCGGAGGTTGTATTTAAAACACTGGTTACGGTCGGAAAGACTGGAAATCATTATGTTTTCCTCGTGCCGGTAGAGAAGGAGCTGAATCTCAAAAAGGCGGCAGCAGCCGTTGGAGAGAAAAATATTGAGATGATTAAATCTAAGGAATTATTACCGCTTACGGGATATATTCATGGCGGCTGTTCCCCGATTGGAATGAAAAAGCAGTTCCGGACCGTGATCCATGAAAGTGCTTCTATTTTGGAAAAGATCTTTTTCAGCGGTGGTAAAATCGGCTTCCAGGTCGAGGTACGCGTCGAGGATCTGAAGAAGGTATTGAAGTTTGATTTCGCAGATATTGCAGATTAAATATAGAAATTTGACAAATACAGAGGACAGACTATAAGCTATGAAACAGCAGCTTCGTGAAGAAAGTTTTGAATAGTACAATTATTGCTGGAACGAGGTACGGGGAAACGGCAGTATATAAGTTTGACAAAGAATTTACAAGACCATGTCTGTAATTCATACAGATCATTTGCTAGGATAAGAAGGAGAATGAAATGGCAGCAGAATCAACAGATAAGAAAAAGGTACTTAAGGAATACTTGTGGATTACGTTTGCAGTAATCATCATGGATATTGGAATCTATGTGTTTAAGTTCCCCAATAACTTTTCCTTTGGAGGAGTTTCCGGTATGGCTGTCGTGATTTCAAATTTCACGATACTTTCCGCATCCCAGATCAACCTGGTGATTAATCTGTTACTGTTGGTGTTGGGGTTTGCCATTCTGGGTAAGAACTTCGGGGTGAAAACGGCGTATGTGACCGTACTTTCTTCCCTTTTGTTAAATGCATTTGAAGTGGTGTTCCCGATGAAAGCGCCGCTTACCAACGAGATCATGCTGGAGCTGTGCTTTGCCATCCTGCTTCCGGCGATCGCGTCTGCCCTTTTGTTCTATGAGAATGCTTCGGGGGGAGGCACGGACATCATTGCCATGGTGATCCGGAAGTATTCCACGATGAATGTTTCCACGGCGCTTCTTTGGACAGACCTTGTTGTGGTTGTCTGTGCGTTTCTGGTATTCGATACGGTGACGGGACTTTGTTCCATCCTGGGACTTCTGGCGAAATCACTGGTTATCGACAAGTTTATTGAACGTATGAAGCTCAACAAATATTTTACGATCGTTTCCACGAATCCGGATCCGATCTGCAATTATATCACACATGACTTACACCACAGTGCAACCACCTACCATGCGGAAGGAGCTTATTCCCACAAGGATCGCGTCATCATTCTTACGGTAGTGGATGTGAAACAGGCCATTTATCTGGAACGTTTTATCAAAAAGAATGAGCCGAGCGCCTTTATCATGGTGACGAAGAGCAGCGAGATCGTTGGAAAAGGTTTTACGAGTTATATCTGATACGGAGGAAATACGATGAGCGGACAGAATACTCTGATTCCCAACCTGACAATGAATGGACGGAAAGAGTATGTGAAGCAGGCAGATATTAATTATCTGGTAAAGGGAGTGGCGTTACTGGCAGGAGGAATACTGGCAGCATCCTGTATTACGACAGAGTTGTCCTTTCCGGTGAGGGGCTTCCTGTTTTGTGTGGGAGCAGCTCTGTGTGTGATTGGCGTTCCTTTTCTGTTGAAGTTTTATAAGGAAGTGAAGGCCTTTAAAGAGTATGTGCCACAGTGGGATAAGGGACGCGGCATTTTTGACCGGATGGCAAAGGAGCTGAATGCCTGGTACGAAGAGGGAGAAGAGCCGGAAAGCTGTGATGGTGACACGCATTACTATTTAAAGCTGCAAAAGGAGCGGCTGGAGGACAAGGGACTGCAGATGCAGAATGAAGTTCTTCCGGTAAAGGGGAAAAGCTTTGGAACAGCGAAGTTTTCCACAAAGTCGGCCTGGTATACCACGGACATGCTTTATGAGGAAATCAGCAGGGAACTCCGGGTTTTAAAAGGAACGGAGACGCTGTATCAGCGTCAGGTGGAGCAGGTAATGTATGAAATTGTGGTTCATACACCGAATGAAAAAGAAACCGCTCATCTGATGGTCACCTGTCCGAACTGTGGGGCTGTCAGTCCGGTGGCACAACTGGTAGAAGGCTGCAGATATTGCGGAACCCGGTTTCGTATGAAGGATCTTTTTCCAAGAGTGGTAAATACCTATTTCATCCGGACAACATCGATTATGAAGCACACGACGAATCAGCGCAGGATCATGGGGATCCTGATGCTGGTCATGCTGCTTGTGAGTATGCCGGGAGCAATGATTTCCGGTGAGGGCGTGATTCCGATTGCGTTATTTACAGCTTATCTGACGGCACTTATCTGTGGAGGTGTAGGAGGATTTGTGATTACCTCTATTATGATGATCGGGTCTTTGTTTCAACGGGATGGTATGAAGCATCTGCCATTGTTTTGGACGTTGAGATCTAAAAGCCGGATCAAAGGAATCATGAAGCGGGTGGATCCGAACTATTCCTATGAAAAATTTGAAGGACAGATGGTTGCACTGATCCGGATGGCGGTTTTTGCGAAAGAGCCACAGAATCTGACGGCTTATTGCGGAGGAAAAAGAGACGATCGTTTTGCGGACATTATTGAGATGACTTATACGAATGGAATGTGTCTGCAGAAGGTCCGGCAGAATGGCAATGTGCTTCATTTGACGCTCCGTACCTGGTGGATCAACTACAGTGAGGTAAATGGAAAGATCATCAAGACCGGAGATCTTATTGATGCGACCTTTGTAAAGAACGTTGCCCGCAGGGAGATGCCTGGTTTTTCGATCACTTCCGTAAACTGTCACAGCTGCAAAGGAAGCTTTGATGCGGTGCGCCAGCGTAACTGTCCGTACTGCGGAACCGAGTACCATATGGAAGAAGACTACTGGGTGATCGAGGACATGAAGCTTACGAGATAATTAAGGGATCACGTAGCAGTTGGAAGCATTGAGAATAGCCCCATCCTATTACTGATCGGAAAACGGGTTTCTTCTATAATAATATAGTGTATAGATATGTTGATTAAAATCTGCCAAAAAAATCACAAAAATTTTCACAAAAATTTTAAAAAAATTTCTTGCATATTACCCAAACATCATGTATACTAACAATTGCTGTGGCATGATAGCGTTGAAGCGTGAGGTTGCTGCCGGGCCGAAAGGCACTGCAGGTTTTCCGTGGAGCGAATGTCAAGAGGCCATGCAAATGGCCAAAGAACCTGACGGCAAGTCACTGTACAAACAATTTGTCTGCAATACTGCAGAGACACGGGCGTTAAGCGTGCCGGACATAAGAGCGCGGAAATCCGCGCATTGACTTATGAAAAGGCAGGACACGCACGGAGGAGTGTACAGTCACCGCTTGTCGTACTTCTAAGGAATATCATTCCTATTATTAAAAAGTGCGAAAAGGAGGCGACTTTTTTTATGGCAAGTCAAGTAATGAGAATCACACTCAAGGCTTACGATCATCAGTTAGTAGATGCGTCTGCCAAGAAAATCATCGAAACAGTTAAGAAGAACGGATCTCAGGTGAGTGGACCGGTACCCCTTCCTACCAAGAAGGAAGTTGTTACTATTTTAAGAGCGGTTCATAAGTATAAGGATTCCAGAGAACAGTTCGAACAGAGAACCCACAAGAGACTGATCGATATCATTACACCGACACCTAAGACGGTTGAAGCATTACAGAGACTGGAAATGCCCGCTGGTGTTAGCATTGACATCAAGATGAAGAACAAATAATCATCCGATGCAATGAAGACATAGGAAGCAAAAGCTTCCAAAACAATTTAACCCCTACACTAGAATGACCCGATCGGGTCCGCTGTAGAATCAAATGGAGGTAAAGAAATGAAAAAAGCTATTTTAGCAACAAAAGTCGGAATGACTCAAATCTTCACAGAGGACGGAGCTTTAGTTCCCGTAACAGTACTTCAGGCTGGACCTTGTGTAGTAACACAGGTGAAGACCGCAGAGAACGATGGTTACAGCGCAGTACAGGTTGGCTTTGTTGACAAGAAGGAAAGAATCGTCAACAAGGACAAGAACGGAAAGAAAGAAATCGTTCACAGACATGGCGTTAACAAGGCACTGAAAGGACACTTCGATAAGGCAGGCGTTTCCTGCAAGAGATATGTCAGAGAGTTCAGACTTGACAACGCAGAGGAATATACACTTGGAAGCGAGATCAAAGCTGATGTATTTGCAGCTGGAGACAAAATTGATGCATCCGCTATTTCCAAAGGTAAAGGATTCCAGGGTGCAATCAAGAGACATGGACAGCACAGAGGTCCTATGGCTCACGGTTCTAAATTCCATCGTCATCAGGGTTCCAATGGTGCCTGCTCTTCACCCAGCCGTGTATTCAAGGGCAAGGGAATGCCGGGACATATGGGTTGCGTAAAAGTAACTGTACAGAATCTTGAAGTTGTAAGAGTTGATGCAGAAAACAACCTTCTTCTTGTTAAGGGTGCTGTACCGGGACCTAAGAAAGCTTTAGTAACTGTAAAAGAAACAGTTAAGGCTAATGCATAATTGAGAGGATGAAAGGAGGACCATTCAGATGGCAAAAGTATCTGTTTATAATATGGAAGGCAAGGAAGTTGGCACAATTGAATTAAACGATGCAGTATTTGGTGTTGAAGTAAACGAACATCTTGTACACATGGCAGTTGTACAGCAGCTTGCAAATAACCGTCAGGGAACGCAGAAGGCAAAGACACGTTCTGAAGTATCCGGTGGCGGAAGAAAACCTTGGAGACAGAAAGGAACCGGTCATGCAAGACAGGGTTCAACAAGATCTCCCCAGTGGACCGGAGGCGGTGTTGTATTCGCTCCCGTACCGAGAGACTACTCCTTCAAGATCAACAAGAAGGAAAAGAGAGCAGCATTAAAGTCTGTTCTTACAAGCAGAGTTCTTGATAACAAGCTGATCGTTGTAGACGAGCTCAAGTTTGACGAAATCAAGACCAAGAAGTTCCAGGCAGTTATGGATAATCTCAAAGTTAAGAAGGCATTGGTTGTAATTGCTGATAACGATGAAAAGATCACCATGTCTGCAAGAAACATCCCTACCGTTAAGACAGCATTAGTTAACTCTATTAATGTTTATGATATCTTAAAGGGTGACACACTGGTTCTTACCAAGGACGCAGTAGCAAAGATTGAGGAGGTGTATGCATAATGGCAGCAGTTAATTATTATGACGTAATCCTTAAGCCGGTTATTACTGAAAAGAGTATGGCTGGTATGGGCGACAAGAAGTACACATTCTTAGTTCATCCCGAAGCTAACAAAACAATGATCAAAGAAGCTGTTGAAAAAATGTTCGAAGGAACCAAGGTTAAGAAGGTAAACACCATGAACCTTGAAGGAAAGAACAAGAGACGTGGTCTGGTAGTTGGAAAGACCGCCAAGTCCAAAAAGGCAATCGTATGGTTGACCGAAGACAGCAAGGACATTGAGATCTTCGCAGGTTTATAAAATAAGCGGAGAAGATATGCACAAGCAAGTGCGATAAGAAATGTAGAACTCGAAAGGAGACAGAATCATGGGAATTAAAACATATAATCCCTATACACCTTCCAGAAGAAATATGACTGGCTCTGATTTTTCAGAAATCACCAAGAAGACTCCTGAAAAATCTCTGTGTGTATCCTTAAAGAAGAACTCTGGACGTAATAACCAGGGTAAGATCACAGTAAGACATCGTGGAGGCGGTACCAGAACTCAGTACAGACTGGTAGACTTCAAGAGAAATAAAGACGGTATTCATGCAACAGTACTTGGTATTGAGTATGATCCGAACAGAACAGCAAACATCGCATTAATCTGTTATGAAGATGGAGAAAAGGCATACATCCTTGCTCCCGAAGGATTAACCGATGGCATGAAGGTTATGAATGGACCTGATGCAGAAGTCAGAGTAGGTAACTGCTTACCTTTATCTGCAATTCCTGTTGGTACCCAGGTACACAACATTGAATTATATCCTGGTAAGGGCGGACAGATGGTTCGTTCCGCAGGAAACAGCGCACAGCTCATGGCTAAGGAAGGAAAATATGCAACACTTCGTCTTCCCTCCGGCGAAATGAGAATGGTGCCGATCGTTTGTAGAGCAACCGTTGGTGTTGTTGGAAACGTAGATCATAGCCTTGTTAAGATCGGTAAGGCAGGACGTAAGCGTCATATGGGTATTCGTCCTACTGTCCGTGGTTCCGTTATGAACCCGAATGACCATCCTCATGGTGGTGGTGAAGGTAAGACCGGAATCGGACGTCCCGGTCCATGTACACCTTGGGGCAAGCCTGCTCTTGGTTTGAAGACACGTAAGAAGAAAAAAGCTTCTAACAAGCTGATTGTAAGAAGAAGAGACGGCAAGGCCATCAAATAATAAGGAGGAGAGAAAATGGCTAGATCACTGAAAAAAGGACCTTTCGCAGACGCAAGCCTGTTAAAAAAGGTAGATGCAATGAATGCAGCAGGACAGAAGCAGGTTATTAAGACCTGGTCCCGTCGTTCTACAATCTTTCCCTCTTTTGTGGGATTGACATTTGCAGTACACGACGGAAGAAAGCATGTTCCTGTATATGTAACAGAGGATATGGTTGGACATAAGCTCGGTGAGTTCGTGGCAACCAGAACTTATAGAGGACACGGAAAAGACGAAAAGAAGTCTAAAGTAAGATAAGGAGGTTTTCATCATGGCAAAAGGACATAGATCCCAAATTAAAAGAGAAAGAAACGCGCAGAAAGATTTAAGACCTTCAGCTAAGTTATCTTACGCAAGAGTGTCAGTTCAGAAAGCATGTTTCGTTTTAGATGCCATCAGAGGCAAGGATGTAGAAACAGCACTGGGAATTCTCGAATACAACCCCAGATATGCTTCTGCATTAATCAAGAAGTTACTGGAATCCGCTCGTGCAAATGCTGAGTATTTGTACAGCCAGGACCCTACCAAGTATCCGAATCCGGAAAACCTTTATGTTGCAGAATGTTATGCAAATAAAGGACCTACAATGAAGAGAGTACAACCCAGAGCACAGGGAAGAGCTTATCGTATCGAGAAGAGAATGAGCCACATTACTGTAGTGCTTGATGAAAGATAGAAGGAGGACGATTGAATGGGACAGAAAGTTAATCCTCACGGCATAAGAGTCGGTGTTATTAAGGATTGGGATTCTAAGTGGTACGCTGAAGATGAATTCGCAGATTTTCTTGTTGAAGATCATGAGATTCGTGAGTACCTTAAAAAGAAGTTATACAGCGCAGGAGTTTCCAAGATCGAGATCGAAAGAGCTTCTGACAGAGTAAAGGTTATCATCTATACCGCAAAGCCCGGTGTTGTAATCGGTAAGGGCGGTGCTGAAATCGAAGTAACCAAGAAGGAACTTTCCAAGATGACCGGAAAGAAAGTTCTGGTTGACATTAAGGAAATCAAGAGACCTGACAGAGATGCACAGCTTGTAGCTGAGAACATCGCACAGCAGCTTGAGAACCGTGTTTCCTTCCGTCGTGCAATGAAGTCCTGCATGGGCAGAACCATGAAGGCCGGAGCACTTGGTATTAAGACTTCCGTATCCGGACGTCTTGGCGGAGCTGATATGGCCCGTACCGAGTTCTACAGCGAAGGAACCATTCCTCTTCAGACCTTACGTGCAGATATTGACTATGGTTTTGCAGAGGCTAACACCACCTATGGTAAAGTAGGTGTCAAAGTATGGATTTACAAGGGTGAAGTACTTCCTACTAAGAAGAATGATGATAAAGTGCAGGAAGGGAGCGATAAATAATGTTAATGCCTAAAAGAGTAAAGCGTCGTAAACAGTTCCGTGGCACCATGAGAGGAAAAGCAACCCGTGGTAATACACTTACTTACGGTGAATTCGGTATCGTTGCATTAGAGCCCTGCTGGATCAAGTCCAATCAGATCGAAGCAGCCCGTGTTGCCATGACCCGTTATATTAAGCGTGGTGGTAAAGTCTGGATTAAGATTTTCCCCGACAAACCGGTTACCGTTAAGCCTTTAGGAACTCGTATGGGTTCTGGTAAAGGTGCTTTAGAGTACTGGGTAGCAGTTGTTAAACCAGGCCGTGTTATGTTTGAAATTGCAGGAGTTTCCGAAGAAGTAGCAAAAGAAGCATTGCGTCTTGCTACACACAAGCTTCCCTGCAAGTGTAAGATCGTTTCTAAGGCCGACTTGGAAGGTGGTGTATCAAATGAAAACTAATAAGTATGTAGAAGATTTAAAAGCAAAATCAGCTGCAGAATTAGCACAGGATTTAGTGGCTGCTAAGAAAGAACTTTTCAATTTGAGATTCCAGAACGCAACAAATCAGCTGGATAATACAGCAAGAATTAAGGAAGTTAGAAAGAATATCGCAAGAATTCAGACTGTTATCACACAGAAAGCTAACGAAGCTTAAAAGATTGTTGTTCGAATGTCAAAGAAAGGAGACGTAAAGTCGTGGAAGAAAGAAATTTAAGAAAGACACGTACCGGTAAGGTTGTCAGCAATAAGATGGACAAAACAATCGTTGTTGCCATTGAAGAGCATGTTAAGCATCCCCTTTACAAGAAAATTGTGAAAGATACTTACAAGTTAAAGGCTCATGATGAGAACAATGAATGCCAGATTGGCGATACAGTTAAAGTAATGGAAACAAGACCTTTATCCAAGGATAAGAGATGGAGACTTGTTGAGATCGTTGAGAAAGCGAAATAATGGAAGGAGAAAATTAGCATGATTCAACAGGAAAGCAGACTTAAAGTTGCTGATAACACTGGTGCTAAGGAAATCCTTTGTATCAGAGTTATGGGCGGATCTACAAGAAGATATGCAAATATCGGTGATGTGATTGTTGCTACGGTTAAAGATGCAACACCAGGCGGCGTTGTTAAGAAGGGTGACGTTGTAAAGGCTGTTGTTGTCCGTTCCGTTAAGGGCGCACATCGTAAAGACGGTTCTTACATTAAATTTGATGAAAATGCTGCAGTTATCATTAAAGATGATAAGACCCCCAGAGGAACACGTATTTTTGGACCTGTAGCCAGAGAGCTTCGTGAAAAGCAGTTCATGAAAATCGTTTCTTTGGCTCCGGAAGTATTATAGGAGGGAAGAAGCATGGCAAGTTTAAAGATTAAAAAAGGCGATACTGTTAAAGTTATCGCCGGCAAAGATAAAGGTGCAGAAGGAAAGGTCCTTTCCGTAGACGCTAAGAACAGCAAGGTTGTTGTTGAAGGTGTCGGAATGGTTACCAAGCACACAAAGCCTTCCGCAGCGAACCAGAATGGTGGAATTATTCAAAAGGAAGCTCCTATTGATCTTTCAAACGTTATGTACGTTCATAAGGGAAAAGCTACAAGAGTTGGTTTCAAGATGGACGGAGACAAGAAAGTACGTTTTGCCAAGTCAACAGGTGACGTAATTGATTAATTCTAGGAAAGGAGAACTGGAAGCGTGAGCAGACTGAAAGAAATGTATAAAGACGAGATCGTAGATGCTATGATCAAGAAGTTCGGATATAAAAACATCATGGAAGTGCCTAAGCTTGATAAAATTGTGATCAACATGGGCGTTGGTGAAGCAAAGGACAATGCAAAGGCTTTAGAGAGCGCTGTTAAGGATATGGAAACCATTACCGGACAGAAGGCTGTATTAACCAGAGCAAAGAACTCCATTGCAAACTTTAAAATCAGAGAAGGCATGCCCATTGGATGTAAGGTTACTCTTCGTGGTGAAAAGATGTATGATTTCGCAGACCGCTTAATCAATCTTGCATTACCTCGTGTACGTGACTTTAGAGGTGTTAACCCCAACGCATTTGATGGAAGAGGTAATTATGCACTTGGTATCAAGGAGCAGATCATCTTCCCTGAAATCGAGTATGATAAGGTTGACAAGGTTAGAGGTATGGATATTATCTTCGTTACAACCGCTAAGACCGATGAAGAAGCACGTGAACTGTTAAGATTATTTAACATGCCTTTCGAAAAGTAAGGCCGTTGATCTGGAAGGAGGTAAAATAGCACATGGCTAAAACATCTATGAAGATTAAACAGCAGCGTACTCCGAAGTTCTCTACGAGAGAATATACTCGTTGTAGAATCTGTGGACGTCCCCACTCTGTTTTAAGAAAATACGGAATTTGCAGAGTATGTTTCCGTGAATTAGCATATAAGGGCCAGATTCCTGGAGTCAAAAAGGCTAGTTGGTAAAATATTAAGGAGGAAGAAAGAAAATGACAATGAGCGATCCTATTGCAGATATGCTTACAAGAATCCGTAATGCAAATACTGCAAAACATGATACAGTAGACGTTCCCTCTTCCAAGATGAAACTTGCTATTGCTGACATCTTATTGGAAGAAGGCTACATTAAGAAATACGATCTGATCGATGAAGGAAACTTCAAGACCATCCGCATCACTCTGAAGTATGGTGCAGACAGAAATGACAAGATCATCAGCGGATTAAAGAGAATCAGTAAGCCAGGTCTTCGTATTTACGCAGGCAAGGATGAACTTCCCAGAGTACTCGGCGGCTTAGGTATTGCAATCATCTCTACAAACCAGGGTGTTGTAACCGATAAGAAAGCAAGAGAACTTCAGGTAGGCGGAGAAGTATTAGCTTACATCTGGTAAGTAAAAGGTAACACTGTGAATCAATAGTAACTGTGAAGAGGTATCAGACAGTTATCATCAATAGTAAAATATAGGAGGTACGGGCATGTCACGTATAGGAAGAATGCCAATCGCGATTCCTGCAGGTGTAACTGTAGAAGTTGCAGAAAATAATAAAGTGACTGTAAAAGGTCCTAAGGGAACACTTGAGAGAGTGCTTCCTTCAGAGATGGAAATCAAGGTAGAAGGTGCTGAGATCACCGTTAGCAGACCCAATGATTTAAAGAAGATGAAATCTTTACATGGTCTTACCAGAACACTGATCCACAACATGGTAGTTGGTGTTACCGATGGCTTTGAGAAGAAGCTTGAAGTAAACGGTGTTGGTTACAGAGCAGCCAAGGCTGGTAAGAAGTTAACCTTATCCTTAGGATATTCCCATCCGGTAGAGATGGAAGATCCCGAAGGAATCGAGACAGTTCTTGAAGGACAGAATATCATTATTGTCAAGGGTATTGATAAAGAAAAAGTTGGCCAATACGCAGCTGAAATCAGAGACAAGAGAAGACCTGAACCTTACAAGGGCAAGGGTATTAAGTATGCTGATGAAACAATCAGACGTAAAGTTGGTAAGACTGGTAAGAAATAGATAAGGAGAGTATAAAGATGGTTAGTAAAAAGTCAAGACAAGATGTACGTGTTAAAAAACACATGAAAATACGTAACCGTTTTAGCGGTACAGCTGAAAGACCTCGTCTTTCCGTATTCAGAAGCAATAATCATATGTATGCTCAAATTATTGATGATACCGTTGGAAATACTCTGGTTTCTGCATCCACTACCGAGAAGGCAGTAAAGGCAGAGCTTGAGAAGACCAATAACGTTGATGCAGCAGCATATTTAGGAACTGTTATTGCAAAGAGAGCACTTGAAAAGGGTATTGATACCGTTGTTTTTGACAGAGGCGGCTTTATATACCAGGGTAAGATAGCAGCATTAGCTGAAGCAGCCAGAGAAGCTGGCTTGAATTTCTAGGAAGGGAGAAACGTACATGAGAAAGACAATCATCGATGTCAGCAACATGGAATTAACAGAAAAAGTTGTTACCATCAAGCGTGTAACTAAGGTTGTTAAAGGTGGACGTAACATGCGTTTTACAGCTTTAGTAGTAGTTGGAGACATGAATGGCCATGTTGGTGCAGGTCTTGGAAAGGCAACAGAAATCCCTGAAGCTATCCGTAAAGGAAAAGAAGATGCTATCAAGAATCTGGTTTCCGTTGCAACAGACGAAAATATGAGTATCACACATGATTTTATTGGTAAGTTCGGTTCTGCTTCCGTTCTGTTAAAGAAGGCTCCGGATGGTACCGGTATCATCGCAGGCGGTCCTGCACGTATCGTTTGTGAGCTTGCCGGAATCAAGAACATCCGTACCAAGTCTCTTGGTTCTAACAACAAGCAGAATGTAGTACTTGCTACAATCGCCGGTTTGAGCGAACTTAAGACACCCGAAGCAGTAGCTAAGAATCGTGGTAAATCTTTAGAAGAAGTTATGGCATAGGAGGGAATAAACGATGGCAGAACAGAAAATGTTAAAGATCACATTAGTAAAATCTCCTATCGGAGCAGTTCCTAAACACAGAGCTACTGTTGAATCTATGGGACTTAGAAAGCTGAACAAGAGCATCACACTGCCGGACAATGCGGCTACAAGAGGCCAGATTCAGCAGATCAGACATTTAATTAAAGTAGAAGAAGTATAATAGATAAGGAGGTGTCAAGAGCATGGAATTATCAAATTTAAGACCTGCAGAAGGTTCTACACATAGTGATAATTTTAGAAGAGGTCGTGGACACGGTTCAGGAAATGGTAAGACAGCTGGTAAGGGTCATAAGGGTCAGAAGGCTCGTTCCGGTGCACCCAGACCGGGCTTTGAAGGTGGACAGATGCCTTTGTACAGACGAATTCCGAAGAGAGGCTTCAAGTGCCCGAGTCATTTGGAAATCGTTAGTGTTAACTTAGGCTTACTCAATGACAGATTTGAAGATGGAGCTGTTGTAGATGTAGATGCATTAATCGCAGCCGGAATCATCAAGAATCCCAGAGATGGTGTTAAGATCCTTGGAAACGGAGAATTAACCAAGAAGCTTACCGTTAAGGCAAATGCGTTCAGTGCATCTGCTAAAGAGAAAATCGAAGCTATTGGTGGAACTGCAGAGGTGATGTAATGCTTACAACACTCAAAAACGTTTTTAAGATTAAGGAACTCAGAAACAAGATTTTGTTTACACTTGGCATGTTAGTTGTGATTCGTTTCGGATCACAGCTTCCCGTGCCGGGAATTCGTATTGAAGAATTTGTAAACTGGTTTCAGCAGAAGGTCGGTGCAGCTGATTCCTCAGGGTTCCTGAGCGCGATTACGGGTGGTTCATTTGAAAATATGTCCATACTGGCATTGAATATTACCCCGTACATCACATCTTCCATTATTATGCAGCTGCTTACAATTGCAATTCCAAAGTTAGAGGAAATGCAGAAGGACGGCGAAGATGGAAGAAAGAAGATCGTTGCAATCACCCGTTATGTGACAGTCGGACTTGCTTTAATTGAATCCGCTGCCATGGCATTTGCTTTTTGGAACGGCGGAATGCTTGATTCCCAAAATGCATTGAATGTGATTACCATTATTGCAACATTGACGGCAGGTAGCGCGTTCTTAATGTGGGTTGGAGAGCAGATCACGGAACACGGAATCGGAAATGGTATTTCCATCGTATTGGTTATTAACATTATTTCCAGAATTCCGCAGGATATTTCTCAGTTGTTTAAGACTTTTGTACTTGTTGAAGGCAAGCCGATTGCCGTACGTGTTGTTGCAGCGCTGGTTATTATTGCTGTAATTGTTGCAGTTGTTGTTCTTGTTATTATCCTGAACGGCGGAACACGTAAAATTCCTGTACAGTATGCAAAGAAAATACAGGGAAGAAAGACCGTAGGAGGTCAGTCCTCCTGTATTCCATTAAAGGTAAATACTTCCGGTGTTATCCCGATTATTTTTGCGTCATCCCTGATGCAGCTTCCGGTAGTGATTTGCAGCTTCTTCGGAATTCAGGGAACAGGTTTCTGGGGACATGTGCTTCGTGGATTAAGCTCCAGTAACTGGTGCAATCCCAAAGAGCCGGTTTACTCCATTGGATTGGTAGTATATATTGCATTAGTAATCTTTTTTGCTTACTTCTATACATCCATTACCTTTAATCCATTGGAAATTGCAGATAACATGAAAAAGTCCGGTGGATTTATTCCGGGTATCCGTCCCGGTAAGCCGACGAGTGATTATCTGACAAAGATCTTAAATTACATCGTATTTATCGGAGCGATTGGTCTTACGATCGTGTGTGTCATTCCTTTCATCTTTAATGGTGTATTTGGCGCACAGGTATCCTTTGGCGGAACAAGTCTGATCATCATTGTCAGCGTTATCTTAGAGACAATGAAGCAGGTGGAATCCCAGATGCTTGTCCGTAACTACAAGGGATTTTTAAATGATTAGTATGTAATGATAATTAGAGGTGCAAGGGAAGCGTCTGCTTCCCCTATGCCTCTATATTGCTGTTTTTAAAAATACGTTTTTGGATTTTTTTACAATGCAGAAAGGCATGGTTAATAGTATGAAGGTTATTATGTTAGGTGCACCTGGTGCAGGTAAAGGCACACAGGCCAAAATGATTGCAGAAAAATACGGCGTTCCACACATTTCTACAGGAGATATCTTCCGTGCAAACATCAAGGAAGGTACCGAGCTTGGTATGGAAGCGAAAAAATATATGGATCAGGGACAGCTTGTTCCCGATGAGTTAACCGTCAGGATTCTTCTTGACCGTGTGGCAAAGGATGACTGTAAGAACGGTTACGTCCTGGATGGTTTTCCGAGAACCATTCCCCAGGCAGAAGTTCTTGACAAAGCTTTAAGTGAGATTAATGATAAGATTGACTATGCAATTAATGTTGATGTTCCGGATGAAAATATTATCAACCGTATGGGCGGAAGACGTGCATGTCTTTCCTGCGGAGCTACTTATCATATGGTACACATTCCTCCTAAGAAGGAAGGAATCTGTGATGTATGCGGACAGCCCCTGGTACTTCGTGACGATGATAAGCCGGAAACCGTAAAGAACCGTCTGGATGTTTATCATAAGCAGACACAGCCTTTAATTGATTTCTACAATGCAAAGGGAATCTTAAAGAGCGTTGACGGAACCGTGGATATGAAAGATGTATTTGCAGCAATTGTTGCAATTTTAGGTTAAACAATGGCAGTTACGATTAAATCAGCACATGAAATTGAACTGATGCGCGAATCCTGTCGTCTGCTTTCACTCGTTTTTGACGGCATGGAGAAGATGATAAAGCCGGGAATTACCACGGCAGAGATTAATCAGCTTGGTGATCGGCTCATCCGTGAGTATGGCGGGATTCCCAATTTCTTAAATTATGACGGATATCCTGCTTCGATCTGTGTTTCTGTAAACGATGAAGTGGTTCATGGAATTCCTTCGGATAAAAGGGTGTTACAGGAAGGCGATATCGTAAGCCTGGATGCCGGTCTCATATATGAAGGTTATCATTCCGATGCGGCAAGAACTTACCCGGTTGGAAACATCAGCAAAGAAGCAGCGGAACTGATCGAAGTGACCAGGCAGAGCTTCTTTGAAGGGATAAAGTTTGCACGGGCAGGAAACCATCTTCATGATATCTCCAACGCAATTGATGACTATTGCAGGAAACGGGGATACGGAGTGGTCAGACAGCTTGTGGGCCACGGAATCGGTACACACCTTCATGAGGATCCATCGATTCCCAATTACCATCAGTGGAGAAGAGGAATTAAGCTTTGTCCGGGGATGACGCTTGCCATCGAGCCGATGATTAATATCGGAGGCTATGAAGTGGCATGGGCAGATGATGACTGGACGGTAGTAACCATGGATGGATCATTGTCTGCACATTATGAAAATACGATACTGATCACCGAAGGTGCGCCGGAAATTCTGACGCTTCCTTCCTATCATATGGAATAGGAGACCGATGCAATGCTGGGGATGTTTGCCGTTTCAAAAGCAGGCCATGATCAGGGACAGATGTATGTGGTTTTAAAAGAAGAAGGAGATTCGGTATTACTTGCAGATGGAAGACTTAAGACCATCGAATCCCCCAAAAAGAAAAATAAGAAGCATATACAGCTTGTAAAGACGGGGCTTGATGAGGACCTCGTAATTAAAATCAAAAATCAGCAACCTATTAATAATGAAGAAATCAAAGCAGCGATTAAATGCAGAATCAAGGAGGTAGCGCATGTCTAAAGCCGATGTAATCGAAATTGAAGGAACTGTTGTAGAGAAGCTTCCGAATACCATGTTCCAGGTAGAACTGGAAAATGGACACAGAGTACTTGCACATATCAGTGGCAAGTTAAGACAGAATTTTATCCGTATCCTTCCCGGGGATAAGGTAACACTGGAACTTTCTCCGTATGATTTAAGCAAGGGAAGAATTATCTGGAGAGATAAATAAAATCAGCGGAATGTGAACGGTATCAGAATGCAGGAAAATTAATACTTGCATTTCGATATATAAGATGCTATAATGTAAAACGGTCTTTTTTGAAAGGAGGGTTTAACATGAAGGTTAGATCATCAGTAAAACCGATTTGCGAGAAATGCAAAATCATCAAGAGAAAAGGACGTATCAGAGTTATCTGTGAGAATCCGAAGCACAAACAGAGACAGGGATAATCTGCTGCATATCATGAATTAAGATGTGAGATGTGGGAGGATTCTTGTCTATTTGTATATGAAGCGGCTGCAGTGCCATAGAGCACTGATTTGTATATAAATTGTTCCAGGGAGCCTTAAGTAGATTACTTCTTGATTCGCAGGTTTGCGATGAGATTTGTGTCGCAGTGACCACAAAGGACCAGGTCACGTGATTTGCGTAAGATCGGAAACGTCCGATTGGGCGGTAAGCCCCAATCAATTAGTATTAATGTATGAAGTATGAAGAATTCATACAAGAAAATGGAGGAAAAGTAAATGGCTCGTATTGCAGGTGTTGACTTACCTAGAGAAAAGCGTGTAGAAATCGGCTTAACTTATGTTTATGGAATCGGAAGAGTAAGCGCTGCGAAGATTCTTGAGAAGGCACAGGTTAATCCGGATACCCGTGTAAGAGAGTTGACTGACGACGAAGTTAAGAGAATCAGCGAAGTAATCGACGCTGAGTACATGGTAGAAGGTGACTTAAGAAGAGAAGTTGCCTTAAATATCAAGAGACTTCAGGAAATTGGCTGCTACAGAGGAATCCGTCATAGAAAGGGACTTCCTGTACGTGGTCAGAAGACCAAGACAAACGCAAGAACCCGTAAAGGTCCCAAGCGTACTGTTGCTAACAAGAAGAAATAAGTTGGTAATGTAGTAGCACTGTAAATTAATTTTTGAAAGAAAGTAGGTTAGTTTAGATGGCAGCAAAAAAAGTTACGAAAAAAGTGACAAAAAAACGTGTCAAGAAAAACGTTGAACATGGACAGGCACATATCCAGTCTTCTTTTAACAATACTATTGTTACATTGACAGACAACGAAGGTAATGCTCTTAGCTGGGCAAGTGCTGGTGGTCTTGGATTTAGAGGTTCAAAGAAATCTACTCCGTATGCAGCTCAGATGGCAGCTGAAACAGCAGCAAAGGCTGCTATTGTACACGGCTTAAAGACAGTAGACGTATTTGTTAAGGGACCCGGTTCAGGACGTGAAGCAGCAATCCGTGCATTAAATGCATGTGGAATTGATGTTACAAGCATCAGAGACGTAACACCGGTACCTCATAACGGATGTCGTCCTCCGAAGCGTCGTAGAGTGTAGTTGTGTGTGCTTTTTATTTCATCAGGGAATTACAACCCTGTGAAATAAAACGTTCCGCAGAAATCCAGTTGGACGAAGGTGCAGCAGCACTGTAAACAATATGTAACGGTTCAGAGCCATGCAAATCCAGGCAATATGTCTGTCGAGTGCCTGCATTCGTAAAGACATATAACAGGATTTATATGGAGTTCTGAATCGTTACAGAATAATAGAAAAAGGAGAATAAAAATGGCAGTAAACAGAGTTCCTGTATTAAAGAGATGTAGAGCTCTTGGTCTTGAGCCTTCTTTCTTAGGATATGATAAGAAGTCTAACAGAACCAACGCAAGAGCTGGTAAGAAGGTAAGTGAATATGGTCTTCAGTTAAGAGAGAAGCAGAAAGCAAAATTCATTTACGGCGTATTAGAGAAGCCCTTCAGAAATTACTACAAGAAGGCTGACCGTATGCAGGGTATGACCGGTGAAAACCTTATGGTTATCCTGGAAAGCAGACTTGACAATGTTGTATTCAGAATGGGATTCGCAAGAACCAGAAGAGAAGCAAGACAGATCGTTGATCATAAGCACGTTTTAGTAAACGGCAAGCAGGTGAACATTCCTTCTTACTTAATTAAGGCAGGAGATGTTATTGAAATCAGAGAAAAATCCAAGTCTTTACAGAGATACAAGGACATTCTTGAAGTGACAGCCGGAAGACTCACTCCTGAATGGGTGGATGTTGATAAGGAAGCATTCAAGGGAACAGTTAAGAACCTTCCTACCAGAGAAATGATTGATGTTCCTGTAGACGAAATGCTTATTGTCGAGTTATATTCCAAATAATAATGTTTCTTGTATTGTTCGTAAAGGAGGGTATTTGCAGTGTTTGATTTTGAGAGACCAAATATTGAAGTGGCAGAAATCTCTGAAGATAAGAAGTATGGCAGATTTGTTGTTGAGCCTTTAGAGCGCGGCTACGGAATTACACTGGGTAATTCCTTAAGAAGAATTATGCTTTCTTCCTTACCGGGCGCTGCTGTAAGCCAGGTGAAAATCGAAGGTGTTTTACATGAGTTCAGTTCCATCGACGGCGTCAAAGAAGATGTAACCGAAATCATCATGAACATCAAGAGTGTTGCGATTAAGAACAACAGCGATACAAACGAACCCAAGACAGCATATATTGAATATGAAGGCGAAGGTGTCGTAAAAGCTTCTGATATTCAGTGTGATCAGGATATCGAAATCCTGAATCCGGATCAGACCATTGCTACTTTAAGTGGAAAGAATACCAAGCTTTATATGGAACTTACCATTAACAAGGGTAGGGGATATGTAAGTGCAGATAAGAATAAGACCGAAGATTTACCGATTGGTGTAATCGCAGTCGATTCTATTTATACTCCCGTTGAGAGAGTAAACGTTACTGTAGAAAATACCCGTGTTGGTCAGATTACCGACTTCGACAAGCTTACGCTTGATGTGTATACGAACGGAACACTGGATCCGGATGAAGCTGTCAGTCTGGCTGCAAAGGTACTGAGCGAGCATTTAAATCTTTTCATCAATCTTTCTGAGAATGCCAAGACTGCTGAGATCATGGTAGAGAAGGAAGAGGATGAGAAGGAAAAGGTTTTAGAAATGAGCATTGACGAACTTGAGTTATCTGTTCGTTCTTACAACTGCTTAAAGAGAGCTGGTATCAATACAGTAGAAGAATTAACCAACAAGACCTCTGATGACATGATGAAGGTTCGTAACCTTGGTCGTAAGTCCTTGGAAGAGGTTCTTGCTAAGCTGAACGAACTGGGCTTACAGTTAAATCCCAGCGAGGAAGCTTAAGTAATATAATTAGCAGCTTGTGAAGCATGATCCGGTAAATCCAAAGAGTGCGGATGGTGTTCTCATAAAATGGAGTGTATTCACCCGGTAAGTAAGTCCAAAGAGCGTGGCCGGATGAACCATGAAGGGTATATCCCATTGAGAAAGGAGCCGAAAATGGCAAAATACAGAAAATTAGGTAAGACCTCAGATCAGAGAAAGGCATTACTGAGAAATCAGGTAACAGCACTTCTCCACAATGGAAAGATTGTTACAACCCAGGCAAGAGCCAAGGAAGTTCAGAAGATTGCAGAAGGACTTATTGCACTTGGTGTAAAAGAGAAAGACAATTTTGAAATGGTTAAGGTTTCCGCAAAGGTTCCGGTTAAGGACAAAGACGGCAAGAGAGTAAAAGAAGTTGTTGATGGTAAGAAGGTTACCAAGTTCGAAACCGTTGAAAAGGAAATCAAGAAGGATCTTCCTTCCAGATTGCATGCAAGACATCAGATGATTAAGGTTTTATATCCTGTAACTGAAGTTCCTGCAGCAAACGCTGGTAAGAAGAGAGGAACTAAGGAAGTTGACCTTGTAGCAAAGCTTTTTGATGAATACGGCGTTAAGTATGCAAACCGTAACGGTGGTTACACCAGAATCATCAAGATCGGACCCCGTAAGGGAGATGCTGCAATGGAAGTTGTACTTGAGTTAGTATAATCCCGTGCGAAGCCAAAGAATTAAGCGCTATGAAGACAGAAATGTTTTCATGGCGCTTTTTTGTAACAGTTCAGCCATGCAGAAATGATTGTATAAGATGACCGTGGGAGCTTG
>OIWT01000249.1_pt1 | contig 77908 bp, 57 predicted proteins | sample 1587701 | NCBI WGS metagenome assembly OIWT01 (sample SAMEA3888904, study PRJEB22519) | human gut metagenome | biome: human gut; feature: human-associated habitat; material: faeces | place: Denmark | collected 2009
ACGCAAGACATGAGTGGACAATCTACCCAAAGTCTAATGACCGATTTGGGTTTAAAAAGAGGAACCGATTAAACTTCCAAAAGAATTTATCAAAAAAACGACATAGAAGCATGTGTTCCAATAAAAATGGGTAACTCTACAGAAATGGCAGCCATAGCATAATATATGCATTTCTGATCAATGCAAATACGGACTCTCCCACTCTTACATATTGGCGTTATATTAACGCCCTATCCTTATAATGCTCTTTGCGTAATGATATAAAACAAATATAGTATTAAATTAACGTAAAAACAACATAAGCTAATCAACAAATCGAATACAAACACAGAAAGCTTTAGATAAAAATAGAATACAAATCTTATAAAAACAAGCCCTATGAACAAACACAAGGCACTAACGGGCCAGACTTTCTTCCAAACGCTTTCCAAGCAGTTTTTCTCCAACCTCACGCCATGTCAGAAATAAAAAGAGACGCTTGAATACAAAAAAATCATTTCTGACAATAGAAAAGTCAAAAACGACAATTCCAATTATTCAAATATTCTCACCTTTGTTAACTTTATAACAACAACAGATGCGCCCACAATAATGCACAATCCTATACGATGTTGAAAAGACAAACAGACGTTAGGAAAATTATTGAATATGCGACTTCTGATGCTAAAGTTGACAAAACACAGTACAATGAACAGAACAACACAAATATCGAAGACAAACGGACGCTATTTCCTCCTGCTGGGAAATGCGCGAACCGCACTTGCAGCTTTTTCAGTATTTGCTCCGCTGATGGCTTGCCCAAGTACGGCATCCGCCCTTAGCTTATTTACCCCCCCCCATCATATTTCTGTAAATGAAGAGAAAACCTCTCACGAAGAGGCGCAAAAGCCCTCATTTCCCAAGATGGATTATGGTGCAGAAAGCACATACGCCTTCCCGGGATGCGTGGGACATGGCCGTCTGACACGAGGCGCCCGTGCAGGTAAAAACATCAAACTATACAAAGTCACCAATCTCAACAGCGACGGTCCCGGCTCTTTCAAGGATGCCATCAGTCAGCCCAATCGCATCATCGTGTTCGGCGTAGCAGGTGTGCTGGACCTGAACCGAGAGACCTACCGACTGAAAGACAATCAGACCATCCTGTTCGAAACAGCTCCCGGAGACGGCATTGAGCTCTACAATGGACGCGTAAGCTCGTCAAACGCCAGTGAAGTCATCGTGCGCTACATGCGTGTCCGTATGGGTCGCCAATACAACAAACGCGACGCGGGCGATGCTGGCGGCTTGTCATCAGGTTTCAACCAGGTGTATGACCACTGCTCGTTCACGTGGGCATGCGACGAAAACTTCTCCATCAGCAGTGACAATAAAGGTATACGCCCACACAACATCACACTGCAAAACTCCATCATCGGACAAGGCGTCATGAACCACTCGGCCGGAGGTCTGGTGCAGACGAATGACCAGGAAGGCATTACCGTCTATCGCAATCTGTTTATCGACAACGGCACGCGCAATCTGAAAGTCAAAGGCCTCAATCAATTCGTAAACAACGTCATATATAATTGGAACACGGGTGCATACATCATGGGAGGCGGTTCGAACGTCCACTCTTCGACCATCATCGAAAACAATTACTTCATCACGGGCCCGTGCTGGGTGTGGCGCAACACACCGGCTGCCAAAGTCGACCCGTCCATCAAAGACAACAGAAGCGTATGTATCCCATCGGGAAATGAAGGATTGTATTACACGGTGCTCAAGAAAGAATCACCCTCGAAAGCCTTCACTCGCGGAAATGACAACTTCGACGCTTATTTCAAAGGCAACTATTACGATGACAACACGGACGGAACGCTCAACGGCGTGGAACTCACCGAAAGCAACTGGGGCAACTACCACGACTTCCGTATAAACTTCCTCGACACGCCGTCTCCCTTGCATCCGGACATCAAACCCATGAATGCAAGAGAAGCCTACAAGTGGATAGTGGCCCACGGCGGGGCCAGCCTGCCGGCCCGCGACCATGTCGACCAATTCATGATCGACGAACTGAAGTCATTAGGCAAGAAAGGCACCATCCTGCGCGACACACATGACTCCACGCAGTATCCCATCGCCAACACTTGGCAGCAAATCGACACGACAAACAATATCACGGACACCGACGGCGACGGGATGCCTGACGAATGGGAAGACAAGTGGGGACTGGACAAACATGACCCAAGTGACGCCCCTGATGTGGCAAACAACGGTTACACAAACATCGAGAACTACGCTTTCTCACTGGAGTATCCGGAAGAATACGAGGCTGCTTACCAAAAGATGTTGCAGCCGACATCGGCGGAATAAAACTCGCACAATAAAAAACATACAATAAACAGACGTTTAACAAAAAAACATTCAACTCCATGAAAACAGCTACTCTGCTACAAAAAATGCTGTGGGCTTTGTGTTTTCCATTATTGGTCACAGGATGTGAAGACAAAATGGACGAACACTACAAAATCCCCGATTGGGTGGCCGGCAGCGAATGGGAAGTGCTTTCTTCCGGAGAGCATGGAAACTATTCCATCTTCCTTGAAGGAGCCGACATCGCAGGCTTCACAAACATGCTAAAAGGACGAAGCATCATGACCGTGATGGCTCCGGACGATGAAGCCTTTCAGACCTATCTGTCCGAAAAAGGCTATGCCTCCATCAAAGACATGCCTGTGGAAGAAGTCAAAAAACTGATTGGCTTCCACTTGATGGATTACTCCTACACCAAAGACATGCTGGTAAACTTCCGCCCCGAAGGAACGAGTTTAGGGGAGGACAACAGCCAAACGACGGACTTGGATGCAGGTCTTTATTACAAACACCGCACACGCAGCCAAGACGAACCCACATGGGAAACAAACCCTGCCACGAACGAGGATGTCCTGGTGTATCACCGCCAACGTTTCCTACCGGTGTTTTCCTACCAATACTTCCAAACGCGCAAAATCGATGCGCAGACAAACTACGAGTATTTCTATCCCAATTCCACATGGACAGGCGCAGACGGTTTCAATGTGTCGAACGCCTCTGTGAAGGAATATGGCATTATCGCCAACAACGGCTACATTTACACGCTCGACCGTGTGCTCGAACCGTTAGAGACCATCTACACGGAGCTGGAAGCCAATCCTGACTTTTCTACATACGTGAATCTTTACAACTCTTTCGGCTCTTACACGGTGAACAACGAACTCACGACAGATTATGCCGCGTCATACGGCGTGGATGAAATCTACCAACACACTTTTACCAACGTGCCCAACATTGCCAACGAATGGCCCACTGATTCGGAATATTCATTCTCATTACTGTGTTCTGCGGCATACACCATCTTCGCACCGACCAACGAGGCCATTGAGGACTTCTTCGAACGGTTCTGGAAGCCGGGCGGCTACAATTCGCTGGACGAAGTGGACAAGGTGGCCCTAAGCGAGTTTATCTACAATTACATCTATGCCGGCGACATGTTGTTCCCATCAGACTTACAGGCAACAGGCGATGACGCGCTCCTCTCAAGTGCTGGCACACCCCTCAACATCGACCCATACAGTGTGGCTGAAGACCGTCGCATCATGTGTGTGAACGGTGCTTTGTACGGACTTGACAACATCGACACACCGGCATCATTCAGCACTGTCGTAGGCCCGATTTTCAAAAACAAGACTTCGCTTTCTTTCCTCTATGCACTGTCCGGCTCAGGTCTTTTCAGCAACTACGTATCAGACATGGGCAACTATATCATGGTGATACCTACGACTGACCAATTCTCGGATGCCGGCATCTATACGGTGACCAGTACGCAAGAGCTGGAACAAGACACCGAAGACGGACGTGTGGCTCTGACTTCCTCACAAAAGCAAGACATCATGTACATGCACTCTGCCAGCTTGGCAACCGGCGAATCGAACGAACTTCCGGTCACCGGTTCTAAGGTCTATCCTCTGCAAAAGAGCTGGAACTATTGGTTTGTAAAAGACGGCAAAATGACGTGCAGCGCGCTCTTCAACCTCCAGCTGAATCCGCAAAACACCGTCAGCGACCCGTTTGCAGCCTTCCACAAGACAGAAACGACCGAAAACGGCACAGTCTACAGCTTCGACTATAACGGCATCTTCACTGCTGAAAGCGGTGACATCGTGCGCGACATCGCCATCTGTGCCGACAAGAACTACATCTATCACCACTTCACACAACTGCTGAAACAGGCGGGCCTGATTAGTGGAGAGGACCTTGTACCTTCTTATTACGGACGCTTCATCACGTTTATTCCCACCAACGAAGCCATCGAAAAAGCTGTGGCTGAAAACCGTATCCCCGGCTTTGAGAACGGATCGTTCGATGCCGACGGCAACCTGACCGGCACCGTGACCGATACACAGGCCCTGAGAGACTACATGTATTCCTATTTCATCACGCTGGGCGACAATGGTATCACGTCCTATCCCTACGTAGGTTCGGATATGAAAAGCGGTACCTACTATGGACATGCGGAAGATGTCAAAGGACTGATTTATACAGACGATGGCGAACGCCTCAGCGTACGCCTTGAAGGCTCAGACCACGAGTGCCATGTGGTGGACGACTATGACCAGTTCCCCTTCGCGTTTGAAGATTGCTGCTTCCACATGATTGACGACGTATTATGAAACTAACAGAAAAACGGCTTTATGAAAATCTATAAATACTTACTGATGAGCGCCCTCTTCGTCGGAGCTGCAACAACCGACGTCGATGCCCAGGTGAAGAATCTGTCAGGAAAAGTAACGGAAATCTTCGACGGGAAACCAGAAGTGATGGTGGGTGTAAACATCAACATTGTCAACTCCCAAAACCGTTCCATCGCGGGTGCCATCACCGACATGAACGGTAACTTCAACATTAGAATACCTGATGAAAAAAATCTGACTATCGAAATCTCCTATATCGGCAAAAAGACCATACGTATCAAATACACCGGCCAAGCCCGGCTCGATGTAAAGATGGACGACGCCAGCCAACAAATCAGCGACGTCGTGATTACCGCAGCACGCATGGACCGCAACTCGATGGGTATCAGCCCGCATGAACAAGTTTCGGCCACGCAGAAGGTCAACATGGAAGACCTCGTCGCCGTAGCACCCGTAACCACGCTTGAAGACGCCCTGCAAGGACAGCTGGGCGGTGTGGACATCGTGCTGGGCGGCGGTGACCCCGGTGCAAAGGCTAGCATCCAGATCCGTGGTACGAGTACGCTAAATGCCAGTTCCGACCCGTTGATTGTCATTGATGGCATCCCTTATCCATCAGACATCAGCGACGATACGGACTTCTCCAACTTGGACAACGATGACTTGGGTGCCCTGCTCAACATCTCCCCGCAAGACATCGCATCCGTCGAAGTACTCAAGGATGCTGCCGCCACAGCTATCTGGGGTACAAAGGGTGCCAACGGCGTGTTGATGATTACGACAAAGAAAGGTACAGTGGAAAAAACACGTTTCTCCTTCTCAACCAAATTTTCTGCCAAATTTGAACCGGAAAGCATCCCGATGCTCAATGGAGACCAATACACGGCCCTGCTTCAGGAGGCTATCTGGAACAGTGCAAACTATACAGGCTTCAACACGGACTATCTGGATTTGCTGAACAACACACCGGAAATCGGCGAAGACCCGAACTTTGAATATTACGATGAGTATCACCAGAACACAAACTGGTTGGACGAAATCAAACGCAACACTCAGACATGGGAAAACAACTTCTCCATGAGCGGTGGTGGTGAAAGAGCTACTTACCGTTTTTCTCTGGGCTATCTGACCGAAGGTGGAACCACCATCGGCACCGGATTCAACCGTTTAAACTCTTCGCTGGACATCACTTATAAGTTCTCCGACCGTTTGCGGTTCAATGCCTATTTTTCTTACACGCAGTCTGACCGCGACAACAACTATTTCAACATCCGCAAGGAGGCTTTCCGCAAGATGCCGAACAAATCTCCTTATTATATTGACCCAGTGACAGGCGAGCGTACCGACCAGTATTTCTCCCGCTACAACACGGAAAGCACGGTCATCGACCCGGCACCGACCAAGCTGGACAAGACGGACGACGCACGAAACTATAACCCCATCGCACTGGCCAACGACGGAGAATACAACACGCTGCAACGCGAAAGCAAGATGAACTTCAACGTGGAATACAAGATTCTGCCAGAACTGACCTACAAAGCGTACATCAGCCTCAACATCCGCAACCAGAAAGACCGCAAGTTCCTCCCGCAGACGGCTACCGGCCTTGCCTGGACAAACGAATATTCAAACTTGAGCACCGATGCAGCTTCAGACTTGCTCTCTATCAACTCAGAGAACCAGCTCATGTACATCAAGAACTGGGGTGAACGCCACAAGCTCATCGCCAATGCCATTTTCCGTACTTCCGACAGCCGCAAAGCTGCCTACAACAGCATGACTTATGGTAACTCGTCTTCAGATTTGTCCGACCCTATCATGGGTAGTACAGTCTCCAAGTTGACCTCCAGCGACACTGAAGAACGTACACTTTCGGCCATCGCTGCTGTGAACTATACATTCCTGAATCGCTATGTCTTCAATGCTACAGTAAACTATGAAGGAAACTCCTCTATGGGTAAATCGGAACGCTGGGGTCTCTTTCCTTCGGGAGGTTTCGCTTGGCATTTGGCTGAAGAACCTTTCATGAACAGCACACGCGACTGGCTGGACGAATTCAAACTGCGTTTCAGCATCGGCCAAAGCGGACGTTCGGCCAGCGGCACAGGAGTGTACATCGGTGCCTTTGAAGCCGGAGACAACTATATGGACATGAGTGGTATCGAACCGACCACCATGCAACTCAACCGCTTGAAATGGGAGACCACGACAGAATACAACACCGGTGTGGACATAGCCCTCTTCAAGAACCGCTTGCGCTTCACGGTGGATGTGTACCAACGCTTCACCCGCGACCTGCTCCAAAAAGACGTAAAAGTGCCCACCACGACGGGTTATGGCGAATATAAATTGAAGTATTACAACTCCGGCGAGATGACCAACAAAGGTTGGGAATTCCGCACAGACTTCGTGGCTTATGAAAATAAGGACTGGCGCGTAAGCGGCTACTTCAACATCAGCCGCAATGTGAATGAAATTACGGAGCTGCCCCTCAACAAGACGGATGAGGAATATACTTTTGACAATGGCAATTATGCCATCCGTAACGAAGTGGGCCGTCCACAAGGTTCTTTCTACGGATACCGCTACTTGGGCGTCTACCAGAACACAGAAGCAACTTATGCACGCGATGCTGAAGGCAATGTGATGAAAGACCTCGATGGCCAACCCATCGTGATGCGAAACGGTACGGCTATCGTCTGCCCAGGTGATGCTATTTATGAAGATATCAACCACGACGGTGTCATCAACCAATATGACATTGTCTATCTCGGCAATGCCCAACCTCGATTCTATGGTGGTGCCGGACTTACAGTGTCTTGGAAGCAATTAAAACTTACGGCCAACTTCTATGGCCGCTACGGAATGAAGGTCATCAACCAGGCCCGCATGGACAACGAAGCCATGTACAATGCTGACAACCAAAGCACGGCAGTCCTCCGCCGCTGGCGCAATGAAGGCGATCAGACTGACATTCCCCGCGCGCTCTACAATCAAGGTTACAACTACTTAGGTTCCGACCGCTTTGTGGAAGATGCCTCATACCTGCGTCTGAAGTCACTCTCCCTGACTTACCGCCTGCCAAAGACGATTACCCAACGCCTGCGTATGAACACAGTCGATGTGTATGTAACAGGATACAACCTCTTCACATGGACAAAATACACCGGACAAGACCCTGAAGTCAAACCTTCGTCCACGCTGACCAAAGACACAGCGATGACGCCGGCTTCTATCCAGTTCACGTGTGGTGTAAACTTAAACTTCTAATCAGACAATTACAAATATGAAGAAACTACTTACAACAATACTATTGTTCGGCAGCATGTTGACGATGACCGGTTGTAGTGACTATCTCGACATTTTACCGAAAGACAAACAAACGTCGGATATGTTCTGGAAATCCAGAGAAGACGTGGAAGCGGTCTTGGCACAAGCCTATCACTTGACGAGAGGCAGCGTAAAGGACATGCTCAATTGGGGCGAACTACGTGGAGGTTCAGTCAATACGTCCGACGTAGACGCAGCGAAGATTCAAGACTTCCAAATTTTACCCAACAACAAATATGTAAAATGGGCAAACTTCTACAACATCATCGGTCTGGCGAACGCTGTGCTCTACTATGCTCCCGGCGTCATGGATGAAGATGCAAGCTACAAAGAAGAACAAATGAAATCCAACCAGACAGAAGCCTACTTCCTCCGTGCGCTTTCCTATTTCTACTTGGTGCGCAACTTCCGCGATGTACCTTTAATAACCGAACCTTACATCGACGACCAGATGCCGACCAATGTACCCAAGTCATCAGAAAGCGAAGTAATCGCCCAAATCAAGAAAGACATCACTGATGCCTTAGCCACCAATGCTGCCAAAGAAACTTATACTGAAACATGGGAAAACAAAGGCCGTGCCACCAAATGGGCGCTTTTGGCCCTGATGACTGACGTTTGCCTTTGGAGCGAAGACTACCAAGGCTGTGTGGATTATGCCGATCAGCTTATCAACGCCAGTGCGGCTATTCGCCCTGTGTTTATCACTTCCAGCTCACAGTGGTTCGAAATGTTCTATCCCGGAAACAGCAACGAATCCATCTTCGAAATCCAGTTTGAAGGCGACCTCGACCAAACAAGCGGAGGCCCCACAGATCTTACTTACTGGAACGATTCCCCGATGGGATTGTATTTCTCTGAGACTATGACAGAACGCCTCATGGAACCGGAAGTCGTAAATACAGTACGTGGTCTTTATGGCAATTTTGGCTATGACAACACTACAGAAACTGAAATCTTGCAACCTATTATCTGGAAATACAACGGGATGGGTGAAGATTGGGAAATGAAACGCGAAGGCGACAACCAGGATGCCAATTTCATAGTCTACCGCATGGCTGATGTGATGTTGATGAAAGCCGAAGCCCTGATCCGTCTGGAAGGGACAGCCAACTGGCAAGAAGCCATCGACCTCATAAATCAAACACGTACCCGCGGTGAAATGGCTTCACTCGACATCGACCCCGCTGAGACCAGCGAACTGGATTTGCTCACAGCCTTGCTGGAAGAACGCGACATCGAGTTTGCAGCTGAAGGTAAGCGCTGGTACGACTTGCTCCGTCTGGGACGCCAACAAAACTTCCAATACAGAAGCCAGTTTGTCGACCTGGTAATGAGCAATAATACCACAGCCAACCGCACATGGCTGAATTCAGTTTTAACGGATGACGATGCTTGGTTTCTGCCTATCCCGGAATGGGACATGAATACGAACAACCAACTTGTGCAGAATCCCTATTATGACGTAGTGCAATAACCTAAAAACAAACAAACATGAAAACGAAATATTCCCAAACACTCAAAGATGCTTTCAGGCAGATATGCGGCAAAACCGCATGGGCTTTGCTCGCCTTGTTCTGCCTCGTGTCCTGCGATGACCCCTATGAAGGGGATACGTTCACCATCTATGACATGCAACCGGCCTCGACCTACTTGTCGTCTCGCGAAGATTGTTCTGAATGGGTAAACATCATGAAATATGCCGACCTTTACAATGCCGTAAACCAAGCCACGCAATATTTCACGGTGTTTGTTCCCACCAACGATGCCGTACAACGCTTTTACCAGAAAGAAGGTGTCAGCTCCATTGAAGAACTGGGAGAAGAGTATGCCAACAACCTGGTGAAATTTCACTTGCTGGCCGATACACTCGACCAACAATCTTTCATCGAGATTGACGGTGCATTGCCCTACAAAACCGTATCCGAAGACGAACTGACTCTCTCTTATGGTGAAGACGGCACTGCAGGAGGTCTCCAGTCGCTCTATTTAAATGGCGAAGCCCACGTTTCTGAATTAGCCAACCGCGTGTCGAACGGCTTTGTTTATATCCTTGACGACGTGATGACTCCGCTCACAGAAAGCGTGTACGAACGCCTTTGCGACCCGGAACGTCCTTTCAGCCTTTTCCGTGAAGCTGTAGAAGCCACAAAGCTCAACGAGCGCATCAACGTAATTTATAAAGAAACTGTCGATGCAAACGGACTGCCCATCACACAAAAGCAAAATTTCACAGTCTTGGCTGTAAGCGACGAAGTTTACCAAAAGGACGGTATCAACAGCTTGCAAGACTTGATCGACAAACTGGAAGCCGGTTCCGACTATACGAACCCCGCGAATGCACTCTATCAATATGTAGCCTACCATATCATGTCCGGTGCATACAACCTGAGCAAACTGCAAGCCTTCGACACAGAAGGTGCAACAGCAAAAAACTGGGAGACACTCAATCCTGAAGGCTTGGTGAAAATCACCGAAGTCGACGGAGTCTACTATATGAACTACAGCGTGGAAGAAAGTCGTGCCACCTTCCTGGAGGATGAGTCTAATATTCAAGCCAAGAACGGATATGTACACCAAATCGACAGTTGGATGCCCGTAGCTGAAGCACAACCGGAAACCGTGCTTTTCGACGTGACCAGCTATGATGCAGTCAAAGACTGGATTGAAGCCGGCAACGGAGATTTCGACGAGATGAAATACCAGACTGTCCACTCATCAACTGAAGGCAACGCAGACATTAGCAGCTTAGGATTGTATGACTATTACTTGAACAACCCAAGTTCTTGGCGTCCCGGCTCTAGCAAACCGGACTGGTTCATCATCTACTTCACAGCCAAGTCGACCAACGACTGGCAGAATGCCGAAAACCACGACTTCCTGATGCTCAACCTCGGAAACAATGGCTGGATTACCTTTACCACGCCAGTCATCGTAAAAGGAAAATATAAAGTCAGCATGCAGTTTGGCAATGCCAAGTCCATGGACTTCATCCACAATGCCGAAAGCGGAAGCAATGGTGGACAAATGGAATTTACCATCGACGAGGCAAACACAAAGACAGTCTCTCCCTACATGTCGTCTGACGTGCATACAGGAGGTTCCTACATGTTTACTTCTACGATCTATGACGAAATCGAGTTTACCTCGACTTCAAGTCACCAATTCAAACTCGTCATGAAAGACCCGGCAGCCAGCACCAACTCCAACTACCGCATCATGATTGACTACATCTTATTTGAACCCATCACTGAAACCACAGAAGAATAAATGGAGAACATTATGAAAACAAGACACCTCATATTGAACGCCCTGTTTGCAGCCGGCATCAGTCTGACAATGGCCGGATGTTCAGACACATGGGACGAACACTACACACCAGACGGCAGTACGGTGAACAACAACGACGTGGAAATCGTGGACGCATCGCTCACTCAATACCTCTCTGAAGAAAGCAGCATCGCCAGCATGTACCAACTGCTAGAAGAAACCGGACTCATCGAACAGATGAACCAGCGCGAACAGCTCTACACGGTCTTGGCCGTAGAGGGCGACACCCGCGTTGAAGAAACGCAGACAGGAGAGGACGAAGCAGACAGTGACAAACTGTATACAGCCCAATCTCACGTCTCTGACGTGGCCATCTCTCCATCAAACATCAAAGACGGACAACGTATCTTGATGTGGAACGGCAAATACCTCTCCATCTCCAAGACCGAGGACGCAAACGGCGAGTCCATCATAAAATTCAATAATGCGACAGTGACAAAAACCGTGAAAACCAACAACGGCTATGTCTATTACATCGACCAATTGGTGGAAGCGCCCCGCAGCATGTATGAAATGATCGAAAAACTAGGCGACGACTATTCTATCTTCCGTGAGATGGTAATGGCCCGCAACGTACGCACTTTCGACGAATTCAACAGCACCATCATCGGCGTGGACAACACGGGCAACAATGTCTACGACTCTGTGTTTGTGACCAAACTGCCTTACTTTGAAAATGAAGGCTTCGACATCACATCAGAAAACCTGACGGCCACCATGCTGATTCCTTCAAACGAGGTCATTAATGCAGCCATGGAAGAAGCCCGCCAAAAACTGGCCGATTGGGATTTGGAACGCGAAGACAGTGTACTACAAAACTGGATTCTGCAGACCATGTTCTATGACAAGACTTATACAAAAGCCGACATCGAAGGTTTTGCGTCAAGCGAGGACACACAGGATATGAGCTCCGTGTTCGGCACTCAATGGCGTACTACGGTGCAAGAAATCGACTTGGACAATCCGGTAGCCATGAGCAACGGCACGGCCTACTACGTGACAAAACTCAAGATTCCGACCAATGTGCTTATCTTCCGTCTGAAAGACTACTACCGCTACTACGAGTATCTGACAGACTCAGAAAAGAACACATACTTCCAGACAGTCAACCTGAGCTACGACCAAATCCGCAAGTCAGGAAACATGTCCGGCCTGGGATGGCCTCAAGGCGGTTTCCCGCTCATCACCAACTATTACGTGCTGTCCTTCGCGCTGACAGATGAGAATGTCAAGTCCTACGAACTGACATTCACTCCGTTCAAATACGAAGAAGACGCTTCGTCTCCCTCTGGCCACGTGACTTCCGCTTACAACGTTCCTCCCGGTGAATACGATCTGTGCCTGGGATTCGAGCAAGCCAAAAACGGCCAATTGGGCGCCATTGATGTCTACTTCAATGGAGAACTGGTAAAGACCATTTCAGAAAGCGAGACAAAAGGAAGTAAATACCACTATGACCGTTCCGGACAAGGTTACCCGGAAGGTTTCGATGTGGACCAAGCCTCAAAAGATGGCAACAGCTCGGCCGGCAAATATGACCGAGACGGAACCAAAATCGGTACTGTCACCATCGAAGGCACGGAAGCTAAACCTATCACATTGCGTTTCGTTGGCTCCGGTAATGCCCTTACAAACCTCTGGCTTTACCACTGGTGTTTGAAACCGACAAAGAACTGTTATTAATCCAAAGAAACTAACGAATCATGAAAAAGATAAATCTTTTATTATTCTCTTTTCTCTTCACGGTCCCTGCAGCAGGTATTTATGCCCAAAGCTCAGCCGGCAAGATTAAGGGGCGTGTATTGTCCACTTTGAACAAGCCCATTGAAGGAGCTGTCGTGTCGGTCACCGACGGCATTGATGCCACGACAGACAAGAACGGCTATTTTCAAATCGAATGCAAAGATCCATCGAAAGCGACGTTGACCATCTGGGCCGACGGCTTCTACGGCATCAACCAGCAATTAAACAACCGTGAAAACGTGCGCATCGTGATGATTCCTACCAACGGATTCAAATACAATGAAGCCAAAGTGTTGCCTTTCCGCATTGAGGACAATGTGGAAAGCACTTCGGCTGAAAACTTGGCCAAGGAAGACTTCGTGCTGGGTCGCTCGAAAATCGACCGTGCGCTGTCCGGTCAAATTGCCGGCCTGCAAGTCACAGCCGGAAGCGGCATGCCTGGCGAAGGCAGCTACATGAACCTGCGCGGCATACGCTCATTCGTTGGCAACAACGCCCCACTGGTGGTCATCAACGGTGTACCTTACATCCCCGACACGAACGACTCACAGCTCATCGGAGGCCTGAGCCGTGACATCTTCCAGGCTTACAACATCGACGACATCCAAAACATCACGGTGTTAAAAGGAGCCGAAGCTGCTATCTACGGTTCGATGGGAGCCAACGGCGTCATCCTCATCGAGACAGACGGCGCCAAGTCGGACAACCTCGAGACACAAATCAGTTACTACGGTCAGTTTGGTGTGAACTGGAACAACAAACGCATGTCGCTGCTGAATGGCATTGACTACAAATCCTACCTGACGGACATCGGCATCGACTACTATGACACGATGGATGAGTTTTTCACAAACTTCCCTTTCATGCAGGATGCCAACAGCCGATACAACTATCTTTATAACAACAACACCGACTGGCAAGACCAAATCTACCAAAACGGCTTCACGACGGACAACCTCGTCCGTGTGGAAGGAGGCGATGCTATTGCCAAATACGACCTCTCACTGGGCTACTCCATGCAAGAAGGCATACTCAAGGGAACTAACCAAAACCGTTTCCACACACAACTGAATGGTAATGTGGCCGTGAGCAGCAACTTTGAGATTTACACCACCGTCGGACTGGCCTATCTGGACGGAGACTATCAAGAGCAAGGCATGGACACACGCACCAACCCGATCTTGGCTGCATACAGCCGCTCCCCCTTGCTTTCGCCTTACCAGAAGAATGATGACGGCAGCGTAACGCCCATCTATTCCAACTATTACTACGGCATCTGCGAAAATATGGACTTCGCCGTCAGCAATCCGCTGGCATTGGTCAACACCCTCGATGCCAATAGCCGCCAGTATGACGTGAATGTCAAAGTGGGCTTTAACTATCGTCCTATCCAAGACCTCACGGTAAACGGTGTGTTCGGACTCTACTATAATTATAATAAAGAACATGTCTTCATCCCAGGTAAGGACGAACAAGCCATCATCCCTGTGACAGACATTTATGGTGAAGAAATCAACACCGTACGCGACGGAGTGGGAGAAACCATCAACTACTTCTACAACCTCAACGCACGCTACAACAAGACCTTCGGCGGACGCCATGCCTTGAACGCGATGGTGGGATTCCAGGCCTTGACCACACAACACGAATACGACGGAGGCTTCGGACGCAACACAGCCAACGACTTCTACCAAGTGATGGATGCTACGGAAAGCATCGGACGCTACATCCAAGGCTATCTGGAAAAATGGAACTGGATGAACCTCTATGCTCATGCAGACTACACATGGAACAACATCCTGACAGGTTCTTTCAGCATGTCGGTCGATGGTTCGTCAGCCACGGGCAACGACACAAACCGTTTCCGTGTCTACCCGGCCGGAGGTGTCACCTGGATGGTGAAAAACATGCCAGCCCTGCAAGATAAAGACTGGCTCAGCCGCCTCGACGTGCGTGCCGAATACAGCCTGACAGGCAACAGCCGTTTCTCTTCGACCTACGGCAAGTCATTCTATGTCAGCTCACCCTACATGGACGTGTCCGGCATTATCCGCAACCAGATACCCAACACAAATTTACGTCCCGAGAAAACCCGCCAGATGAACCTAAGTCTGGATGCCGCCTTCCTGCGCAACCGTATCGAAGTCGGCGTGGACTACTACCTGGCCAATACGAACGATGTCATCATGCCTGTCACCAAGTCATCAGTCTATGGCACATCACCCTACTATGCCAACTGTGGACGTATCGACAACCAGGGCGTAGAACTGTCGCTACAAGCATCGCTCGTCCGCCTGCGCGATTTTGAATGGATTGTCGGTGGCAACATCGCCTTTACGGACAACAAAGTGAAGTCTTTGGGCGGCAACGAACAGATGCTGACCACCTTCAGCGACGGGTCGCAAGTGGTGAGCCGCGTGGGAGGCACTCCCTACGAATTCTATGGGCTGCAAGCCGAAGGCGTCTATTCCACTCAGACTGAAGCAGACCAAGCAGGACTCATCAACACCAACCGCCAGGCCTACCAGGCAGGCGACGTACGCTATGTGGACCAAAACGGTGACGGCATGATTAACTACAAGGACTATGTCTCCCTGGGCAACGCCACACCGGACTACTTCGGAGGATTCTACACCCACATCCGCTACAAAGGTTTCGCACTCACGGCCGAATTCTCTTATTCCCAAGGAAACAAGGCATACAACGCTGTGCGCCGCTCGCTGGAATCGGTATCCACCTTCTCCAACCAAAGCGCAGCCGTAGTCAATCGTTGGAGTCTGGAAGGACAGCAGACCGACATTCCCCGTGCCACTTACGGCGACCCCATCGGCAACAATGATTTCTCCTCGCGCTGGATTGAAGACGCTTCCTACCTGCGCATGAAGAACATCACGCTGAGCTACACCTTCGACAAGCCCGTATGGAATTTCTTCCGTTCAGGAACCATCTACGTGACGGGAGAAAATCTGTGGACCCTGACAGACTACTTGGGAATGGATCCGGAGTTTGCTTACTCCTCTTCCACTTGCGCCACGCAAGGATTCGACTGGGGCAAAGTCATGCAACCGAAATCTGTCAAACTAGGTATTAACTTGAAATTCTAACGCAAACATGAAAAAGATATTACTAAGCACTCTGATTCTTTGCGGTGCGGCAGTCATGAGCGGATGCTCCGACTTCTTTGACGTGCAGACCGACAATGTGCTGGACAATGACAAATACATCACGGAAGAAAACGAAGTCTATTCCGGATATATCGGCCTCATGACAAAGATGCAGGCCATCGGCGACAAGGTAATCTACCTCAACGAGGTGCGAGGCGAGATGGTGAAACCCACCACCTTCGCCCCGAGCGAACTGTATAACCTCTACAATTACGAAGACGACCTTACAGGTAACTCGTATGCCGACCCTGCCGGATACTATGAACTGGCAAACGCCTGCAACGACTATCTGGAAAAGCTCAAGGCTTATAAAGACACGCACACACTCAACGACAGCTACTATCGCTCGCTTGTCAGCAGTACCCTGCGCATCAAGGCCTGGACATTCATGACGTTGGCCAAAACCTACGGCGAAGTGGTGTGGGTGGACAAACCGATGGACTCGCTGGAAGACCTCTCCCAGTTCAAGACGCTTGACCTCGACGAGACGATGGCCGCCTGCAAGGAACTGCTCGACACAGGCTACGACGGCGTGGACGGCACCTACGACATCTCTTGGCAAGAATGGCTCGACCCCAGCACGGCCGGAACAGCTGACAGCCCCTACCGCGACTGGGACAACATCACCCCGCCATACTACGCCATCTACGGCGAAATCTGCCTCTGGCTGGGAGAGTACCAACGCTGCATCGACGTCATCCAGGAATTCATGAATGAGCAAGTCTACACCAACCGAAGCCAGGCCAAATTCCTGCGCGGCGCATGGCTGCTGGGCAAGTTCTCCGACTTCTGGAGTGACAACACGTACTACAATTACGAAGTGGCATCGGCCATCTCCTATGACAGCAACAACCGTCAGACCAACAACTTGCTGAAACATTTTGATTCCGAATCGCCCAACGAATATTGGCTCGCTCCGAGCCAGGCAGGCATGGACCGCTTCAGTGACGAAACATTCATCCCGCTGGGGACGAAAGAAGAAGACTGGCGTGCAGGCCATACCTTCGGCGAACAAAACGGCAATTACATCATCTGCAAGTTCCGCACCGACACCTCGAAGCCGGCCTACGAAGACGATGTGCGTGTCTTCACCTACCGCGGTGCCGACATGTATTTCATGATGGCCGAAGCTTTCAACCAACTGGGCGAAAACGAAGAAGTGTTGGATGCACTTATCAATCATGGACTTTCAGCTTATTCGGACAAATTTGAAGTAGATGCCGACGGCGTGTATTCCGGCACTTGGAACGGATTCACGCCTTGCTGGACAGGAGTCAAGACCAACTACCTGGTCAACGGCGCCATCGAAATCACGACCCGTGGAACGAACTACACCGACCTCGGCATCCGCGGATGTGACAACTTCAGCGTCGGCGAACATCCGTTTACCAGCGACAAGCAGGCCAACGACGAAGAAATCCTGAAAGAGATGATGATGGAGATGTCATGTGAAGGCAAGGTCTACCCCGCCCTCATCCGCATGGCACGCCGCTACAACGACCCCAGCTTCATGGCCGAAATCATCGGTGAGAAATATGAGGAAACAGGCAACGCCGCAGAAATCCGCTCTAAAATCATGAACGGAGACTACTTCATCCATTGGGATTTGAAAACCAATAAGAAATAACCAACATACAACTGTGTGACAAGGGACAAGCCGGCAAGTCGACGGGATGAAAAACATCTTTCACCGACTTGTCGGCTTGTCCCTCTTTTTTGGAAACAGACACGCCGTGCAGGAAGCCCGAAGGGATGTTTTGAGCGGAGTTAAGGGTAGCCGACCACGGAAAGGAGGGTAAGCACGGACGGAGTTAAGGGTAGCCGGGAGCGGAAAGGAGGCCGTGGTCGGGCACTATGTGGCTTAAGCACGCAAGTACTGATAGACAGTGACTTGTCTCAATCTTCAGACTCTATTGGAGCAGACGATGCGGATTTCTCATCCCCGGCAGCCAGAATCCATCAACCGTAGAGGCTGTCAAAATGAGATTTAAACACAGAGTCACAGATGTACAGAGATTCTATTTTGTTGACTTATACTATTTTCCCTCTGTGTCTCCGTGACTCTGTGTTTGATATTCTTCGTTTCGACACAGCCCCGATACACGGATGCCGATGACAGGCAGTCCCCGCCACATCGCAAGCCTCATACAAAAATCATTAAAAAAATCGGCTTCTTTCACAGCATCGGTGTCTAACGAACAAAAACATGCGCCGCACCCTGCGGACGACTAACGAACCAAGAACATGAAAATAATACAAAACGTTTTTCTATGCCTAGCGCTTTGTAGCTTCGCCCAGGCCAACATGGCACAACCAAACTATGATTTCAGCCGACTCCAACGTGAAAAGTTGGGACGAGGCGTAGTCGCCATACGTCAATCTCCGGACCAAGTGGCCGTGTCGTGGAGATACTTGTCAACCGACCCGATACACACTGCATTCAACCTCTACCGCGACGGGAGAAAAATAGCCGACATCCCGGCAGGGACAGGCACGTTCTACACCGACACCTACCGGGGTGAGGACGCGGCGACCTACACCGTCAAGCCTGTCGTCGACGGCAAGGAAAGCGAAGGCGGCACTTACACGCTGCCGCCCCATGCTCCGACCGGATATATCGACATCCCCCTCGACCGTCCGGCCGACGGCGTGACTCCGGCAGGACAACCCTACACCTACAGTCCGAACGATGCTTCCGTGGGCGACGTGGACGGCGACGGCTCCTACGAAATCATCCTGAAGTGGGACCCATCGAACGCACATGACAACTCGCATGACGGCTACACCGGCAACGTCTATGTGGACTGCTACCGGCTGACGGGTGAAAAACTATGGCGCATCGACCTGGGACGGAACATACGGGCCGGAGCACACTACACGCAATTCATGGTCTATGACCTCGACGGCGACGGACGGGCCGAAGTCGTGATGCGGACATCTGACGGGACTGTGGACGGCGCAGGACACGTCATCGGCGACGCAAACGCAGACTATCGGGAAGAAGGCCGCCCCGGCAGAGCCCGCAGCGGACAGTTCATGCCCCACTACAACCAGGGACGCATCTTCACCGGCAATGAATACCTCACCGTGTTTGAAGGATTGACCGGACGTGCCCTGAAGACCATCGACTATGTGCCGCCACGCGGCGACCTGGCCGGCTGGGGCGACACACGCGCCAACCGAAGCGACCGCTTCCTGGCCTGCGTGGCCTATCTGAACGGCGTGCATCCCAGCGTGGTGATGTGCCGGGGATATTACACGCGCACGGTGCTGGCAGCCTTCGACTGGAATGGGAAGGAGCTGACGCAACGCTGGCTGTTCGACAGCAACACGCCGGAGTGGGCCGACTATGCCGGGCAGGGCAACCACAACCTGCGCGTGGCCGACGTGGATGGCGACGGACATGACGAAATCGTCTACGGCTCATGCACCATCGAACACGACGGCACCGGACTGTACAGCACCGGCCTGGGTCACGGCGACGCACTCCACCTGACACAGTTCGACCCCGCCAATCCGCGGCTCCAAGTGTGGGCATGCCACGAACGTGACGGCCAGGGCTCCACCTTCCGCGACGCCGCCACGGGCGAAATCATCTTCCAGATACGGGCCGGCGAGGACGTGGGCCGCTGCATGGCTGCCGACATCGACCCGACCAACCGCGGTGTGGAGATGTGGTCGTCCGGCTCGGGAGGCATCCGTAACATCAAAGGAGAGACCATCGGCCCCCGTGTACGGGGCTTGAGTTGCAACATGGCCGTATGGTGGGACGGCGACCTGCTGAGAGAGCTCCTGGACAAAAACCGGATAAGCAAATATGACTGGACGGACAAACGTTGTGAGGTCATCGCCACCTTCGACGGCTGCGCCTCGAACAACGGTACGAAGGCCACGCCCTGCCTGCAAGGCGACATCGTGGGCGACTGGCGTGAAGAAGTGTTGCTCCGCACGACAGACAACCGCTCGCTGCGGCTCTACGTGACCACTATCCCCACGCCCTACCGCTTCCACACCTTCCTCGAAGACCCGGTCTACCGTCTCAGCATCGCGACCGAGAACGTAGCCTACAACCAGCCGACACAACCCGGTTTTTACATCGGGCCCGACCTGAAAGGATGCACCTTCCGCGGATTCGTGTTCGGCGATTAAGAAACTGTTTTGAATTTCTACAAAAAAGTTTTTCTCTGCTTGATGTATCCGTTTTTCGTGTGTGCTTTGGGCGATTTTTTGGTCCTTTTCGTTCCTGTTCTTCGTCAGATAGCCCGCTATCTTCCTCATCACAGAACCAAAAATGACTCAAAAACTCATCCCAAATCATCACACGATAAATTCAAAACAGCTTCTAAACGGGAGAAGCCCGGCGGCAGCTCCTCCCTTTACTTTGTATTTAGCCAATAAATGAATACCTTTGCCGCGATTATCGGATTATTAACAACATAAACTCAAGATAAATGGCACTACAATGTGGTATCGTGGGTCTGCCGAACGTCGGAAAATCGACCCTTTTCAACTGTTTATCCAACGCGAAGGCGCAAGCTGCCAACTTCCCCTTCTGCACCATTGAGCCCAACGTCGGCGTCATCACCGTCCCCGACGAGCGGCTGAACAAACTCGCCGAACTGGTCCACCCGGGACGAATCGTCCCCACGACGGTGGAAATCGTCGACATCGCCGGACTCGTCAAGGGAGCCAGCAAGGGTGAAGGACTGGGTAACAAGTTCCTCGCCAACATCCGCGAGACGGATGCCATCCTGCACGTGCTCCGCTGCTTCGACGACGACAACGTCACCCACGTGGACGGCACCGTCAACCCCGTGCGCGACAAGGAAATCATCGACACTGAACTCCAACTGAAAGACCTCGAGACCATCGAGGCACGCATCCAGAAAGTGCAGAAACAGGCACAGACGGGCGGAGACAAGCAGGCCAAAGTGCTCTACGACGTGCTCCTGCGCTACAAGGAAGCGCTCGAACAAGGCAAGTCGGCACGCACGGTCCAATTCGAAAGCAAGGACGAACAACGCGCCGCACACGACCTCTTCCTGCTCACGTCGAAGCCCGTGCTCTACGTGTGCAACGTCGACGAAGCCAGCGCCGTGACAGGCAACCAATACGTCGAGCAAGTGCGCGAGGCCATCCGCGAGGAAGGAGCCGACCTGCTTGTCGTCGCCGCCAAGATAGAGTCAGAAATCGCCGAACTGGAAACCTACGACGAACGACAGATGTTCCTCGAGGAAATCGGGCTGGAAGAGTCGGGCGTCAACCGCCTCATCAAAGCCGCCTATAAGTTGCTCAATCTGGAAACGTTCATCACCGCCGGAGAGATGGAGGTCAAGGCCTGGACCTTCCACAAGGGATGGAAAGCGCCCCAGTGCGCCGGTGTCATCCACACCGACTTCGAGAAAGGATTCATCCGCGCCGAGGTCATCAAGTATGAAGACTTCCTCACATACGGCTCCGAAGCCGCCGTGCGCGAGGCCGGCAAACTCAATGTCGAAGGCAAGGACTACGTCGTGCAGGACGGCGACATCATGCACTTCCGTTTTAACGTCTGACGCCCTATGGACACACTCGCATTCATTACGTGGAACCCGCCCGTCGAGCTGTTCTCCGTCGGCAGCCTCCACATCCGTTTCTACTCCCTGTGCTGGATGATAGGCCTCGCACTGGCCTACTTCATCGTCCAGCACCTCTACCGCCGGCAGGGCCTGCGGCAGGAACTCTTCGAACCGCTGTTCCTCTACTGCTTCTTCGGCGTGCTCATCGGCGCACGCCTGGGGCACTGCCTCTTCTACCAGCCTGAATACTTCCTCGCCCACCCGCTGGAGATGATACTCCCCTTCCGCCACACGGCTTCCGGCTGGGTGTTCACCGGCTACGAGGGCCTCGCCAGCCACGGCGGCATCATCGGCGTGTTCATCGCCCTCTACTTCTACATCCGCCGCACGAAGGTCAACACGCTCTTCGTGCTCGACTGCCTGGCTGTCGGCGTCCCCCTGACAGGCTGCTTCATCCGCCTGGGCAACCTGATGAACTCCGAAATCGTCGGTTTCCCCACCGACATGCCCTGGGGCTTCATCTTCGTGCGCAACGGTGAGGACTTCGCCCGCCATCCGGCCCAGCTCTACGAAGCCCTCTTCTACTTCGCCGTCTTCGCCCTCCAGTGGGTATTGAGCCACCGCTACAGCCGGAAGATGGGTTCAGGCTTCTTCTTCGGCCTGACACTGACGCTGGCCTTCGCCTTCCGCTTCTTCATCGAGTTCCTCAAGGAGCGGCAAGTCGACTTCGAGGAGAGCATGGCCCTCGACATGGGCCAATGGCTCAGCGTCCCCTTCGTCATCGCGGGCATCGCCTTCATGATAGGCGGGCCATGGCTCAGGAAAGTGTTTAAATAAATGAAGAATGTAGAATGAAGAATGAAGAGTGACCCGCACGGCCGATTCTTCATTCCTCATTCTACATTCTTCATTTCCTTCCACTTCCTGTACGATTCGACGGAAGCGAAGGCGACACCTTCGGCCGTCAGTCCGTCAAGCTCGAAGCGGAGCTGGCGCAACACATCGCCCGCAAACTCCTTCGAAGGCTGGAACACCACGCGCGGACGGCGTATGCACCGCGCCGTGAACTCCTCCGGCTCACGCACGCCCTCGCTGCCGAATTCCAGGCGCAACGTCCCCAGGCGGCCCAGCTGCACGCCGCTTCCCTGAGCCAGCAGTACGGGCAAATAATCTGCCAAAGCGTTCAAGCCTAATTCCAACTCGCCCTCCGAGAGCGTGAGGTTCTTCGTCGCCAGGCGGCACACCGTCCGCGTCCTCATCTGCCTCCCCGCCACCGGCTCGGCATACCACAACCCGTCCTTATCCGCATTCAGGCGGTTTTTCTTCTTGCATAATCTGTATTTCGCCATATATACTGATGCATTTGAAAATACGTCCTTGTCCGTCCCCCGATGTACATCGCATGGCATACAAAGATAGGGAGAAGCGGCCACCGATGCAAGTATCTATCAAGCTTGGAGTATGGGGAGACACAAAAAAAGGAAGCAGTGCTGAATCTTTTCAACACTACCTCCCGCTAAATGTCAATCAGCGCGTTGTCTCATCCGCCTCTATCCTATATTACAGTCATCAAGTCTCCAATCCCCACATAGGCATAAACGCCTATGTATAAAACGTATACGACGATGAGTGCGATGGAGCCGAGTTTCGCGTTTATCGACAGCGGATTGTCTTTTTGTTTTAAAGACAGTACCTCCATCTTGATGCCAAAAAAGGTGGCGATGAAGAGTAGGAGATAAATCGGTGTCGACAGCAAGCCGATGATGATGGAGCCTTTCGACAGAATTTGTCCGGCAAATAAGAGCCATATGAGGACTTTGAACCAAGTCCGGTCGATGATGGAAGTATGTTTTGCCATGGTATTACAGGGTTAATGGTTATGATTGCTAGGGCTATATCACAGTCTTCAGGTCTCCAATCCCCACGCAGGCGTAAACTACTATGTATAAAACGAATACGGCGATGAGTGCCATCTTCGTAAGTTTAGCGCTTGTTGACAGATGATTGTCTTTCTGCTTCAAGATCAGAATCTCTTTTTGGATTCCCAGGAAGGCACCAACGAAAAGCAGGATATAAAGTATGGTTGTCAGTATGCCCATGATAATGGATTCGTTGTGGAGAATGTTTCCGGCCAGGAAGAGCCATAAGAAAATGCGAAACCATGAGTAGATTGTTTCAGAAATGCTTTTTTCCATATGTGTTTAATTTTAGAGGTCATCAAAATCACATTCATATAACCAGTCTAGCCATCCCATACATCTGCAGAATGATTCCAGTGCTACAGCGCCAGCAATCCAAGGAAATTTTTTCAGGATGGCTTTAAAGATGGCTTTGCCTGCAGGGATAGTTATACAGGCACCACTAATGAATTCACGTAGGTCATTGATGCTCAAAAAATCACCGACTGCTTTCATTATACAATCTATGACCTTTGCCGCATTATAACATGTTAAGGGATAGACATGTATCTTATTACAGTTTCTGGTACTCTCTTCAGCATAATACAGTTCGTTAGGGTCTGCTTCCAGCATGCCTAGATAGAAGCTGGCATATAAGACGAGCCTTGGGTCTCCCTCTTCCATGAAGTCGCCGTAATCGCTTTCTTCAAATCCTTCTGATTTCAGAAAGTCCAGTGCGGCAATCCGCATCTCCTTGATTTGGCTTTCCGTGAATTCGGAATTTGGGTTCCTTGTTTGTTTTTGCTGGACATTCTCTGCGACCTTTTTCTTTAAAGCAAGAGCCTCAGCGCTTATTGGTACTTTTTGTTCCTCTCTTTCTTTAAGAATTTCCAAATTCTCATCCACAGAGTTGGAGCATGAATAAATAGTGAATACACTCAGTAATGAAGCCAGTAATAGACTGGCAAGTTTAAATTGTCTTTTCATGATAATAAAATTAAATAATTAAACATTGTAACGGATGGGATTATCACGCGCTGGTTGTACTTTCTTTCGGAGTAATTGGTTAATACCTTTGTTTGCCAATGGGTCTCCAATCATGATTACTTGATTGTTCTTGTCAAGAAGGAACACTTGCAGCATAGGCATGCGAGGAATTTGCGGATTGGCTTTCTGGAAACTTCCCTTTCTGTCAAAATAGATAGGATGCTTAAACTCCATCCCAAGGATGTTAAGCCTCAAGTCCTCTTCGTTTTTGGAAAGAGGCGACAGGATAAATACGAAGTCTAATTTCTTGTTGAAACAACTGTCATACTCGTTAATCAACTTTTCCCAATCGGAGAAAGTCTCTACATAACATTGGTTACAGGATAAAGAATCTCTATATATCACCAATTTAAAGTTTGCATCACTATGATGATTTATAACAGTATCCTTTCCTTCATAAGTCAATTGCATGTCATCAGGAAAAGTGATATGACTGCCTTCCAACGCTGCATAAGCTCTCTCCAACTGTGTTGAACTCTTCTGCTCTCTACATGCTACACAGATTAGCAATAGCAGCAACAAGCCAAGGCTTGTCCGATTAAAAATATTTCTCATGCTCTCTTGATAAATAGACATTAATATTTAGTTATATTTTTCTCTTTGCTTGTAGTACGTTTGAGAAAGACAGATCGGGCACGGGAAATAGACTTTTAACTTCCTTTTAACTCTTATGGATGATATACAAAAAAAAACATTGCCTGCTACTGCGTCTATTTGTGCAGTAACAGGCAATGCCTTTTCTAAAATGAGAAATTTTCACTTCGTCCGGTCGACCACATAGGTGGCGTAGGCTTCGAGGGCGGCACGGACATCGGCGTCGCCGACCGTGCGGGCGAGGGCGAGAGCCTCCTCATAGTGACGCTGCATGGCCTGCTCGGCATACGTGATGCCACCGTGCTCCTTGGTGAAGGCGATGAGCTCGGAGACCTCGGCTGTCGACACGCGACCTTCCTTCACGCGTTGCACCAACGTGCGGGCACGGTCGTCGCCGTGCGTGTTGACGGCATGGATGGCGGGCAGGGTCAGCTTGCCTTCGAGCATGTCGTTGCCCGTCGGCTTGCCCAACTCGGGGCTGTCGAAGTAGTCGAAGATGTCGTCCTTGATTTGGAAACAAATGCCCACTTTCTCACCATAGAGGCGGAACGTCTCCACCTGTTCGGCCGAGGCTCCGGACGACATGGCTCCAAGCTGGGCACAAGTGGCGAAGAGAGCAGCCGTCTTCTTGCGGATAATCTCATAGTAGGTGGCTTCCGAAAGCTCGGCATTGCTGATGTTGGAGAGTTGGAGTATCTCGCCTTCGGACAATTCCTGCCCCAGACAGGAAACGGCGATGACGATGTCCGGATTGCGCGTGAGCGAAGCGTGATGGAGGGCAGTGGAGAGCAGGTAGTCGCCCACGAGGACGGAGATTTTGTTATTGAAAGCCGAGTTGACCGAAGGCTGGCCGCGGCGCTCGTTGCTCTCGTCGACCACGTCGTCATGCACGAGGCTGGCCGTATGGAGCATCTCCATCGTGGCCGCAGCGTGATACGCCCCTGAGGAAAGTTCACCAAACGCCTTGGCCACAAGCATGGTAAGCATCGGACGCATCATTTTCCCATTGCGCTGGCGTATGTAGGCCAAGACCTCTTTCAGCAAGGGATTGGATGTCTCCAATGAAGCGTCAAACACCTCCCGGAAGGTGGTCATCTCTTTTTCTATCGGACGTCTAATAACTGCAATCTTCTCCATAAAAGCACGATTATGGTCGCAAAAGTAATAATAAAACAGGGAAAGAGACGTGCTTTTTTCGTACTTTTACCCGGAATTTTTAAGATTGAAGATGGAAAGACTATTTTTACTCGACGCGTATGCGCTCATCTACCGCGCCTACTACGCTTTTATCAAAAACCCCCGCATCAATTCCAAAGGCCAGAACACATCGGCCATCCTGGGCTTTGTCAACACACTCGAAGACGTCCTGCGCCGCCAGTCGCCCACCCACATCGGAGTGGCCTTCGACCCCGCTGGGCCCACATTCCGCCACGAGGCCTACGCCCAATACAAGGCGCAACGGGAAGAGACGCCCGAAGCCATCCGCCAGTCAGTCCCCTTCATCAAAGACATCATCCGCGCCTATCATATCCCCATCCTCGAAGTGCCCGGCTACGAAGCCGACGACGTCATCGGCACGCTGGCCACGCAGGCCGGCGCCCGCGGCATCGACACCTACATGATGACCCCCGACAAGGACTACGGCCAGCTCGTGGGCGAACACGTGTTCATGTACCGCCCGCGCTACGGCGACAAGGAGTTCGACACGCTGGGCGTCGAGGAAGTGAAGGAGAAGTTCGGCATCGACTCGCCCGCACAAATCATCGACCTGCTGGGACTCATGGGCGACAGTTCGGACAACATCCCCGGTTGTCCCGGTGTCGGCGAGAAGACCGCACAGAAGCTCATCGCCGAATTTGGCAGCATCGACAACCTCCTGGCCCACACCGACAGCCTGAAAGGCGCGTTGCGGAAGAAGGTGGAGGACAACGCCGAGCAGATACGCTTCTCGCAATTCCTCGCCACCATCAAGACCGACGTGCCCATCACGCTCGACCTCGAAGCCCTCGCCCGCACACAACCCGACGAAGACGCCCTGCGCACCCTCTTCGAAGAACTGGAGTTCAAGAACCTCATCGAACGCATTTTCAAGAAAGAAAAACCCGTCCCCGCAGCCGAACCGGGCACGCTCTTCGCCTTGTTCGACGCCGCGCCACAGGAAGAATCCTCCCCCACCCGCCTGTCGACACTCGACGACCAACCCTACCACTATCACCTCGTGGAGAGCGACACCGACCGCGACGCGCTCATCAGCCGCCTGCTCGAGGCCGACGCTTTCGCCATGGACACCGAAACGACCAACGCCGAACCCATGCTGGCCGAACTGGTGGGCATGAGCTTCAGCCTTGCAGAGGGCGAAGCCTACTACGTCCCCGTCCCGTCCGGACGCGAAGAAGCGCAACGCATCGTCGACCGGTTCAAACCCGTCTATGCCAACGAACAGAGCCTGAAAATCGGGCAGAACATCAAGTATGACATCCTCGTGCTGGGACACTACGGCGCGGAAGTGCGCGGCCCGCTGTTCGACACCATGATAGCCCACTACGTCCTCCAGCCCGAACTGCGCCACGGCATGGACTACCTGGCTGAAATCTACCTCAAATACCAGACCATCCACATCGAGGAACTCATCGGCCCGAAAGGGCGCAAGCAAAAAAACATGCGCGACCTCCCGCCCGCCGATGTCTACCGCTATGCCTGCGAAGACGCCGACGTCACGCTGAAACTGAAACACGTCCTGGAGAAGGAACTCGACAAGCACGACGCCCGCCGGCTGTTTGAGGAAATAGAGATGCCGCTCGTCCCCGTGCTGGCCTACATGGAGCGCAACGGCGTGCGCATCGACCCGGAAGCCCTGCGACAGACATCCGAACACTTCACGGCCCGCATGCGCCAGATCGAACAGGAAATCTACCAGCTGGCGGGCGAAGAATTCAACATCGCCTCGCCCAAACAAGTGGGCGAAGTGCTCTTCGACAAACTTAAAATCTCCGACAAGGCCAAGAAGACCAAGAGCAAGGGACAATACATCACCTCCGAGGAGGTCCTCGAAAGCCTCAAGGCGAAACACCCCATCGTCGAAAAGATACTCGACTACCGCGGCCTGCGCAAGCTGCTGAGCACCTACATCGACGCCCTGCCCGAACTGGTCAACCCGCACACGGGCCGCATCCACACTTCGTTCAACCAGACCGTGACCGCCACCGGACGCCTCAGCTCGAGCAACCCGAACCTGCAAAACATCCCCGTGCGCAACGAGGACGGCAAGGAGATACGCAAGGCCTTTATCCCTGACGACGGCTGCGAGTTCTTCTCGGCCGACTATTCGCAAATCGAGCTGCGCATCATGGCCCACCTGAGCCAAGACCCGCACATGATGGAAGCCTTCCGCGAAGGACACGACATCCACGCCGCCACGGCAGCCAAAATCTACAAGAAGCCCATCGGCGAGGTGACGAAGGAAGAACGGCGCAAGGCCAAGACAGCCAACTTCGGCATCATCTACGGCATATCGGCCTTCGGGCTGGCCGAACGCATGGGCGTCGACCGCCGGGAAGCAAAGGAACTCATCGACGAATACTTCCGCACCTACCCGCACGTGAAGGCCTACATGGAACACAGCATCGAGGAAGCCCGCCAACGGGGCTACGTCGAGACCATCTCCAAGCGCAAACGCTACCTGCCCGACATCCTCTCACACAACTCCGTCGTGCGCGGCTATGCCGAGCGAAACGCCATCAACGCCCCCATCCAGGGCAGCGCGGCCGACATCATCAAGGTCGCGATGGTGCGTATCTACCGCCGCTTCATGCAGGAGGGCATCCGCTCGAAAATGATTCTCCAGGTGCATGACGAACTCAACTTCAGTGTCCTGCCCGAAGAGAAGGAGCGCGTACAGCAAATCGTCATTGAAGAGATGCAAAGCGCCTATCCGCTGCGCGTCCCCCTCGAAGCCGACTGCGGCTGGGGCACAAACTGGCTGGAGGCGCATTAAGCTACCCCTGCCCCTTCACCCAAACAGAAGGCAATCCGATGGCACGATACAGTCGGATTGCCTTCTCTTTTTTACAGAAATCCATGCAAAGCATGTTGCACAACATACCATTTCACGACCCTTTTCTCTGATTTATACGTACCTTTATCCTCTGTGTCATCATTATGTCACGATAAACAAAACCGTCTACCCGATGAAACCGTTCCACTTCTACCTCTTCCTGTTTTTTGCCTGCTGGTTACAGCCTCAAGTGCTGCCGGCGCAAGACAACCGTTTGGCAGAAAGATTCATGGTACAGAGCCGACTCCATGAAATATTTCTATTTACATGCCCATAAGCTCAGGCCCATCCATCGGGGAGCCGGGGGGCATCTACGGCAACTTCGAAGAAAGGATGCTGTTCAAACTGATTTATTCCCTTAAATTCGGAGAATGGCAAGACTCCATCTATTGCAGAAAGTGCGACATCGAAATCGCCGATGTCGATTCGTCGTTCGTCCAAATGGAACTCCGCAACCTCGTCCTCAAGGAAACGCCTTGCGCAGCAGTCTTAGTGGAGGAGTTTGGGGAAAAAGCGATGGCACTGCCCGAATGCTACATCCTCGGCGAGATTCATGGCAAACGCGTCATGCCCGACAGCACCGTCCTCACAGGCAAGCTCTACGACTTCCGCCTCTACTACAAGCCACAAGCCAATAGCTTCGATTCCTGCTACATCAGGCCTTACCGTCCCCTTGAGAAAAAAGGCCAACAGACGGATTAACAACCGGCCATCCATATAGCACCGTCGCGCCGTATGTACGGTTTTTTCACACAAATCATACTTCCGCCCGCACACATGCAGTCGACCCGCAAAGACGCATTTCCATCTTCCCACACCGCTTTGCCCTGCCGCACAAGCATTGCGTAAGACACTAAAAACGAAGCTCTTCCATTCGCCTGCATAAAACTCCTTCCCGGCACGGGAGCGGAAAGGAGTCCGCCCGCGCCTACCCTCCTTTCGGTGCTCGGACGGAAAGGAAGGCGGACACGGGCGGAATGAAGGGTGTCCGCAGGCCGTGTGCATCCCCTGCGGGAAAGGCCTCCGGACGAAATCCATTTTGTCAGCAATATTCTAAAGAATTGCCTTACTCGAAGATTTCCTTCAGCTTGGCTTCCAGCTCGTCGCTCTCAAACTTGCCCACAATCTTGCCCTCACGGTCAATGAGGTACTTCGTGGGCAGGAAATGGATGGCATATTTCTCGCTGATGTCGTTCGTGCGGTCAAATTTGTAGCCGCCATTCGAACGGTCGACTTTCAGGCCACGGAGCACGTGATGAAACGCCTCAAGGCCGTCTTCTTTGATGGCCTTGCGCCAGTTGTCGGGATTCGAGTCGTTGTCGGCCACGTAGACGTATTCCAGGCCCTTTTCATGCCACTTGGCATACATCTCCTTCATGTGCGGATTGCTCTTGCGGCAGGGCACGCACCACGAAGCCCAAAAGTCGATGACGACGTATTTTCCACGCAGGTCGGAAAGGCGGAACGGCTTGCCGTTGACATCCTCCTTCGCGAAGTCGGGCGCGGGCTGTCCGGGCTGTACGCGGGCGAGCGTCTCCAACTCCTTGGCCACTTCCTTGCCGGCGAACGTGGCTTGCACCTCGGGCTTGAGACCTTCGTAGAGGGTCTTGATTTCATCATAAGATATGGTATTCTTATAGAAAGCCAAGTAATCGGCCGACGCGTATGACGTGGGATGCGTGGAGATGAAGGCACCGTAGAGTTTATTGGCACGCTCGTTGTAAGGCTCCAGCCGGTCTTGCAGTTCGGCATGTTTCACGGGGTCGGTCTCTGCCTCCAGCGAGTCGCGGATGGCCTTCGCTTCAGAGAGGATGGCTTCACGCTGCACATCCAGACTGTCCACTTGGGCTTGGGTGAGCGAGCCTTCCAGACGGCTTTTGCTCAGGTCTGCGGGGTCGAGGGTGACGGTCATCGAAGCCGGTTCGATGTAGAAACTGTAGATTTTCTTCGGGTCGTAGGCCTGAGTCTCCAACTTGGGATGGAGCATAGCCTTCGTGGGCGCGAGGAGCTTGCCTTCGAAACGGAAAGCACCGGCCTCGACGAGTGCACTGTCGGTCACGGACAGGGTGTCGGCACCATACATGAGATAGACATACTGCCCGTCCATCCCCTCCACGCTGCCGCTGAGGGTAAAGCGGTCTTTGGGTTGTTGCGCACAAGCGGCGCAGAGTGCAGCCGCGAGGGCTGCACAGAGTAACTGTTTGTTCATAAATGTAAGATATTATTTTAAAATATTCATTCGATCAGCTCTTTGCATAGCCCGGATTCTGTTCCTGAAGCAGGCTGTTGTTGAGAAACTCATCAGCAGGTATGGGGAAGATGTTATACTGTTCGTTGACGCCATAGACGGGGTTGAAATCATAGACAGCTTCGCGCGGCATACGCATCATAATTTCCAGTTCGCGCCCGCTTTCGCAGAAGAGGTTGCGCAGCATTTCGTAGAAAATCTCAGTCAGAAGCGCGTCGTCGGTCGCCGCATTGTCCACACGGGTGAAGTCCGTCACGCCGGCATGCGAGAGCACCGTCTTCAGCAAGTTCTTGGCCTCATCCCGGTCGCCTCCCGAACGCACGAGCGCCTCGGCACGCAGGAGATACATCTCCGTGAGACGCATCTGGTATTGGCTTTCCTCCACAGTGCCGGATGCGAGATTGTCTTTCGGCATGTGCTTGCAAATGAGCGTGTAGTAAACCGGATTTTCTGGTGTGCTGTAGGAATAAAGCACTTCGGTAAAGAGTGCTTCCCGCCGCGGGTCGCCGGGGATAAGGCCGAAGATGGAATCGAGCTTAGCCGAAGGTTCGTATTGGGGATTGCTCCTGTAATAATAGGTTTCATACACGTCGGTCTGCCCGTCCTTAGGCTGTATGCCGAACATCACTTCCGGGCTGTCGAGACCTTTCTCATAGAAGATGTCGAGCACGTTTTCCTCCAGCTCATACGGTCCGTTGTTGATGATGTCGCGCGTCAGTTCGGCCGCATCGGCATAGTCCGTCCCCTGCCCGCGCATCATGAGCACGCGCGCCTTCAGGCCCTTGGCCACCCAAGTGTTGGCATAGTGGTTCGGATTTTCCTCCACCATGTTGTCGATGGCGAAGTCCAGGTCATCCATGATGCATTGGTAAGACTCGGCCACCGTGCTACGGTCTTTGGCAATGGTACTGGCCAGTACGGGCTCGGTACGAAGCAACACGCCATAGGGACTGGAGTAATCCCAATGATAGGCAAACCAGCGCAGGAGATTGTAATGGATAAGGGCACGCATGAAGCGGGCTTCGGCGATGATTTCCGTCTTGCGGTTGCCGGAGAACCAGTCGTCGGGAGCGGCGTCCATCTGATGAAGCACACCGTTGGCAGCAGCCAGCTGGGAGTAGAAAGCCTGCCATAGGTTTAAAACCGTATAATTATCAGCGGCCCAATCATGATTCTCCAGCATATATGCACCCTGATAGTAAGTGACTGTGCCAGCGAAGTTGGCTGGATAGATTTCTTGCGACAAGGTGCATCCGGTGGAGAGTACATCATAGTAATCCGTACCACACTGTGCATACATGTAATAGATGCCATTGAGCGCATATTCGGCACTTTTCTGGTCGACAATGAGGTTGTCGTCCACCTTCGACTGCGAAGGCAGGGCGCTCAGACGGTCTTCACACGCCGTGGTCAGCGCCATCGCGAGCAGGCATCCGCCCGCTGCTAAGTAAGTCTTTATCTTGTTCATGATGTCATTCGTTTAAGAGGTTAGAAGCCTACGCGCACACCGAAAGTATAGCTGCGCGTGGTGGGATAGGAACTGATGTCGCGTCCGCCGCCGATGATGCTGCGCGGGGCGTCGCTCACCTCAGGGTCAGGACCGGGATACTTCGTGATGGTGAAGAGGTTCGTGGCCGTGCCGTAGATCGACGCACTGCTCATGTGAAGTTTCTTGAGCCACTTGGAAGGCAGCGTGTAGCTGAGCGAAAGGGTTTTCAGTTTCAGATAGGAAGCATCGTAGACGTTGAGATTGGTCAGGAAGTTGATGCTTCCGTTATACAAGCTCATCGGACGCTCAGGGTTTATCTTGTAAAGCGTAGAGCCGTCGAACACGGACACGCCGCGGTTGGCCAGCGAATTCATGGCCATGTCAGTCACGTCTTTTTGGTATATAAGGTCGTTGCCGTAAGAGAAGGTGAACTGTGCCAGAAGCGCCAGGTCATCCTCCTCGCCCTCGACGGCAAGAACAACCAGGAGACAGCCACCCTGCTGGGCGTCTCCGTCAACACGGTCAAGACCCTCAAGAAAGGCGCCTACGCCAAGCTGCGCACCCTCCTCGCCCCGCTCTCGGACGAAGAAATCTTCATGCTGCTCGCGCTGCTGGCGGCCTCTTGCCTCAACCCGTCGTGAGCTGCGCATCCGTCGGTCGCATAAAACATGTTATACAACACATCTTCTCCTTATTGTATATCCGAGAAATAATATTACATTGCAAAACGTTTGGTAAGTGGCACTTTACGGGCTTGTCTGACATAAAAATTCCTTATTATGAGAACTCCTCTTATCCTACTCTCCCTGCTCATCCTGTCGCTTCTTCCCGGCTACGGGATGCGCGAACGGACGATGTCAAGCCAGACAGGCAACGACACGGTCGTTTTCTTTGACCGGTACGGAACTACAGAACCAAGAAAAATAAACGGCGAAATTCACGGCAACATCACCTCGCTCAGAGACCCGAATACCCCGACAGACTCCATCCGGATGGACAACTACCAGTGGGCCATCAGCACGAAGCATCTGACCTATCCGGAATATCGCAAGATGATATACCCGCTGCGGGCTCTCATCGATGCCGCCTATGAACCGGGCTATGACACCATCTACATCCGGCCGATGGACAGCAAGCTGAAGGTGCATCATGCTGAACTTACGGTCGATTACTCCAAAGAGACGAAGCCGACTCCTCTTTTGAAGGACTTGCGATGCGCAGGCTCTATGTCGGGGATTTTGGGAGATTGCAAAATAGGCGAAGCCGTTGCTTTCCAGCTCAGCTATTCCATTGATTATGTGCAACTAAAAGAAAAGAATGACATTCTCTTCACCGGACAAACGATTTCCATTGAAAACTACGACACCGCCGTGGTCAACGTCGATTTCGAACTGCAAAAGCCCCGTTTCAGCACGTCCGATTCTTTGTTTGCAGACGGGACATCAAGCATCGCGCCATCAACCTGCAAGGCCTCATCCGCGTCGCACGCCAAACAGAAGAAGGGCAAGCTCCCGATACTGTCTCTTACCGCTACAATTACGACTTCTATAAAGACCTGCACAGAGGCAGCATCGTGCGTTGCGATGCAGACTAAAGCCTCCCTTCGGGGGAGGTTTGGAGGGGCTTCCCCTTCAGATATTCATACCCGAAGCGGCAGCGAAGGCACTTCTTTGCATCGCAATACTCCCGCTTGAGCTGGATGAGCGCCTGACTGTCAGCCGCGCTCTCCACCGTCAGTCCGCATGCCTGCCATTGGCGGATGATGGCGTTCGCTTCCGGCTTCAATCGCTCCAGAAAATCAAGGGCGCGGCGCGTGAGGCGTTCGTCGGCCTTGTATGCGCCGTATGCGAAGAGGAAAGGGCAGAGAGTGTTGATAATGAGCAAGTCTTGCGTAGAGCGGGAGAGGGTCTTCCGTCTGCGGGGCGAGGCGGACGTGAAGGTGTAGTGCGTATCCCAATACTCCGAAGTCTGTGCCGTGAAGATGCGGCGCACGGCGTCGAAGTCGTCAGCTTCGAGCAAGCGGGAGAGGAGAGAATGCTCGCGGTAAAAGAGCCAGGCCATCTGTGCGATGCGTACATGCGGAAAATTGCCCGGACGGGTGCGCAGCAGCCGCCACGAAGCGGCTTCCATGCGCCGGAGGTCGAACTTATGGGCAAGATAAAGGTATTCTTTTTGCAGACGCTCGTAGTAGGGGTCGCAGAGGTCTTCCTCCAACAGTCCGGCCTGGCCGAAGAAGAGGGCTTCTATCTGGAAGAGGTCGTCGCGGTGCTTGTCGAGCGCACGCAGGGGGATGCTGTGTCCCCAGCGTTCGAAGACGTCACTGTTGAGCCCGAAGCCGAAGTTGCGTGCCAGGGTGACGAAGAAAGCGTCTTCCCAGTTGTGTTCGCAGCGCTCCACGCATTCCATCACGCGCTGGCGTTTCTGTTCCAACCGCTCGTATTGGAGCGCGGCCATCCAGCCATGCACCGTGAGGCGGGGCAGGGTGGGGATGACGATATGGCAAGGAGGATAATGGTCAGCCCGGAGCAACTCGTCGTAACGTTCGGCCAAGCGGGCAGGATAGGGGAGAAGGAGTTGCGGAATGCGCCGCCCGCGGCAGTCGAAGACGTCCGCATCCAGCTCGGCCGCAGCGTGAAGGATGACGGAATCGTAAGCAGGGTCGGTGTCGTGTCCGTGGCGTACCCAGTCGGACGAACGGCGGTGAATCTCCACGTTGCCCACCCAAAGCGTCTCGCCGATACGCAGTTTGGCATTGAAAAAGTCCGGACCTGCATCAGTGTTCTTCAGTCCCGGGTCAATAATCTCGACAGGCTCTCCCTCGGGAGTGCGCAACTCGTGCAGCGGGAAAATCTTATGCTTCCACGCGTAATGCAGCAACTCTTCCATGTTAATTGAGGTTATATAATCGGACAAATCTACAAAGTATCGTTGATAAAACGCTTATCTTTGCGAGGAAATCTTTATATTGCCAATCATTTAAGCATGAATCATATGAAAATAGCACTGATAGGATATGGGAAAATGGGCAAGGAAATCGAACGCATCGCCCTCCAACGCGGCCACACCATCGTGTCCGTCATCGACAAGGACAACCGCCAGGACTTCGACTCGGAGGCTTTCCGCAACGCCGACGTGGCCATCGAGTTCACGGCTCCGACGGCTGCATATGACAACTGCATGAAAGCCTTTGCCGCAGGCGTAAAGGTCGTGTCAGGCAGCACGGGCTGGATGAGCGAACACGGCGAAGAGATGGAGCGGCTCTGTCGTGAAGAGGGAAGAACCCTGTTCTGGGCATCCAATTTCAGCATCGGTGTCGCCATCTTCTCCGCAGTCAACAACTATTTGGCCCGTATCATGGACAATTTCCCCGGCTACGACGTAAGCATGAGCGAGACACACCATGTCCACAAACTCGACGCACCGAGCGGGACAGCCATCACGCTGGCTGAGGGTATCCTGGAAAACCTGAAACGCAAGACCTCCTGGGTGAAAGGTACACTGACAGCGCCCGATGGAAGCGTGAGCGGCACGACTGACTGCCGGCCGGATGAACTGCCCATCAGCTCCATCCGCGAAGGCGAAGTGCCGGGCATACACTCCATCCGCTATGAGTCGGAAGCCGACAGCATCACCATCACCCATGATGCCAAAAACCGCAAGGGCTTTGCCCTGGGAGCTGTACTCGCCGCAGAATTCACAGCCACGCACGAAGGATTTCTCGGCATGAACGACCTCTTCAAATTCTAAAAGCCTATGAAAAAGAAGCAATGGATTAAATTCGCTGTGGTGACCGTGCTCTACCTGCTCTTCCTCCTGTGGGTGAAAAGCTGGTGGGGACTCATCGTCGTGCCGTTTATCTACGACGCTTATATCAGCAAGAAAATCAAATGGACGTGGTGGAAGAAGTCGAAGAATGCCACTGTACGTACCGTAATGAGCTGGGTGGACGCCATCGTGTTTGCCCTCATTGCGGTCTACTTCGTCAACATCTACGCTTTCCAGAACTACGCCATCCCGTCATCGTCGCTGGAGAAATCACTCTTGGTAGGTGACTACCTCTTCGTAAGTAAACTGAGCTACGGGCCTCGTGTGCCGCAGACTCCGCTCTCCATGCCGTTGACACAACATACGCTTCCTGTGCTGAACTGCAAGTCTTACCTGGAATGGCCGCATTGGGACTACCGCCGCGTGAAAGGCTTCGGACACGTACAGCTGAACGACATCGTCGTGTTCAACTATCCGTCAGGTGACACCGTAGCCCTGAACATGCAGAACACCGACTTCTACAGCCTCTGCTACCAAATAGGAGAACTCACCTGCCAACAAGGCAACGTGGCCCTGCCTGACATGGACAGCATCAGCCACCATCAACAACAGGAAGTCTACAGCTTCCTCTACAACCTGGGACGCGAGGCCATCGCCAACGACCCGGACTACTATGGAAAGATTGTCTCCCGCCCTGTCGACCGCCGCGAGAATTACGTGAAGCGCTGTGTCGGCCTGCCCGGACAAACGCTGCAGATCAAAGACCACATCATCTACCTGGACGGACAGCCCAACAAAGAACCGGACGAGGTGCAGTACGTCTACCACGTGGAGACGACGCAACCCATCCCGATGGAAGTGCGCCGCGAACTGGGCATCAGCGAGGAAGACGCTGCCGACCCGTTCATGAACAACACTTCCTATACGCTCCCCCTCACTCAAAAGGCATACGAAGCACTCAAGGCCAACACGCGCCTGGTGAAAAGCATCAACTATGTCCAGCCGGGACAGGGCGACTGGCTCTATCCGCTCAACATGCACAAGGACTGGACTGCCGACAACTACGGCCCGGTGTGGATACCCAAGAAAGGGGAGAGCATCCATCTGACCGAAGACAACTACCTCATCTACGAACGCCCCATCCGTGTCTATGAAGGCAACAACTTCGAAGTACGCGACGGGAAGTTCTACATCAACGGACAACAGACCGATACCTACACGTTCAAGATGGACTACTACTGGATGATGGGCGACAACCGCCACAACTCAGCCGACTCACGCTACTGGGGCTTTGTGCCCGAAGACCACATCGTGGGCAAACCCATCGTCGTCTGGCTGTCGCTCGACAAAGACCGCGACTGGTTCGACGGACGTGTCCGCTGGAACCGGTTGTTCAAGATGGTCGACAACATTAAATGAAACAATCCCACGCCCTGCCGATGAAGCAACTCCTGAAAGCCCTTCTCTTAGCAGTCATCTTGGTCCTGCTGGTCAAGGTGTTTGCTTTTACGTCCTGCATGATTCCATCGACAGGCATGGAGAACACGCTCTACCGGGGCGAACGGGTCATCGTCAACAAATGGAGCTACGGCTTACGCCTGCCCCTCATGGGCTGGGCCGGCTACCACAGGCTGGCTGCACGCCCGGTGAGCCGGGGAGACATCGTGTTGTTCAACAATCCGGCAGGGCAGGGGAGCATCGACCGACGCGACGTCTTCATCAACCGCTGCATAGGATTGCCGGGAGACACCCTGATGCTCAACAACGAACTCATCCAGACACGCGACCAGGTGCTCAGCCCCGACAGCAAATTGCTCTATGCCTACCCGGGTGACCAGGAGGAAGCTGTGGAAGCTGCCATCCGGCAAGCCGGCATCCGCGACAACAAGCTCATGGGCTACAACGAGGGCGACTACCTGCGCAGCTTCAGCCACTACGAAATCTACCTCCTCCGTCAGGAACTGCGCGGACGGGTGAAGCTCCATTCCTTGCAGACAGAGACGGACGACGGCGTACACCCGTTTGTCGTCCCCGGAAAGGGGATGACCCTGAAAGTATATCCGTGGAACGCCAAACTGCTGTGCAACACTATCATGCAACATGAAGGACGGAAAGCCAGCCTCAAGGGAGACACGCTTTGGGTCGACGGCAAACGCGCCACACAATACACCTTCACGAAAGACTACCACTGGGTGGCCTCGAACAACTCCGTGAGCATGTGCGACTCGCGCCTGTTCGGCTTCGTGCCCGACGACCATCTCATCGGACGCGCCTCACTCATCTGGTTCTCCAAGGACAATGAGAAGCCCTTCTGGGAAGGATTCCGCTGGAAGCGTTTCTTCCGCTCCGTGCGCTAATTTAAACGAGATTGATGATGAAAGATACGGTTTATCTCAGTTCGGCCTATCTGGCCCCGGTGCAATACTACACGAAACTCTACGCCGCGCGGACAGCCTACGTCGAACAACACGACAACTACATGAAGCAGACCTACCGCAACCGTTGCCACATCGCCACGGCCGACGGGCTGCTGGCCCTCTCCATCCCGACCGAAAAACCTGCCACGCCGAAGTGCCCGATGAAGGACATACGCATCTCCGACCACGGCAACTGGCGACACCTGCACTGGAACGCGCTCTGCGCGGCCTACCGTCACAGCCCGTTCTTCGAATACTACGAAGACGACTTCCGTCCGTTCTACGAACAGAAATATCCCTTCCTCTACGACTTCAACGAGGCACTCTGCGCACTGGTGTGCAGCCTCATCGACCTGCACCCGCGCATCCTGCGCACCGACAGCTACCGGCAGACGTTCGCATCCGACGAGACCGACGCCCGCGAACTCATCCATCCGAAACACCCCTACACCGACGATCCGGACTTCTGCCCGAAACCCTACTACCAGGTGTTCGGCGAGAAACACGGTTTCCTGCCCAACTTGAGCATCGCCGACCTGCTGTTCAACATGGGGCCGGAGAGCCTGCTGGTGTTGCGGGACTCCATCGTCCCCAACCCACAATCTACCTAAGAACTCTAAAACTCATAAACCCAAAATACTATGAACGAATTATTCAGTGTAAAAGACAAAGTGGTTGCCATCACCGGCGGGACCGGTGTACTCGGCAGCGAAATCGGAACGTACCTGGCCGGCCAGGGAGCGAAAGTGGTCATCATGGGCCGGCGGACTGAAGCCGGAGAAGCCATCGTCGCACGCATCAAGGAGCAGGGCGGGGAAGCCATGTTCCTGAAAACCGACGTGATGGACGCAACAGTCGTGGAACAAAACCTGAAAGACATCCTCGCCGCCTACGGACGGGTGGATGCCCTGCTCAACGCTGCCGGAGGCAACATGCCGGGAGCGACCGTCGGACCTGACGGCACTTTCTTCGACCTGAAACCTGAGGAATTCGAACGCGTCCTCAGCCTCAACCTCACCGGCACGGTCATCCCCACGCAAGTGTTCCTCAAGGCGATGGTCGAGCAGAAAGAAGGCTGCATCGTCAACTTCTCCTCCATGTCTGCCTTCCGCCCCCTGAGCCGCATCTGCGGTTACTCGGCAGCCAAGGCCGGCATCAGCAACTTCACCCAGTTCATGGCCAACGAAGTGGCCACCAAGTTCGGTGAAGGCATCCGCGTGAACGCCATCGCCCCGGGATTCTTCCTCACCGAACAAAACCGCGCGCTGCTCACCAACCCTAACGGCTCCTACACCGGACGCGGACAAGACGTCATCCGCCAGACTCCGTTCAAACGCTTCGGCAAGCCCGAGGAACTGAACGGCACCATCCAATACCTCATCAGCGACGCCTCACGCTTCGTGACGGGCACTGTGGCCGTGGTCGACGGAGGATTCAACACATTTGCGATATAAGAAGTCCCACCCGGCCTCCCCGGAAGGGGAAGAGGAAAGTGTGACAACAAAGAACGGACATTATTTACAAACCTTGTCCCCCTCGTAAAAAAGCTCCCCCTTGGGGGAATGAAGGGGGCTTTACCTGTACGACTATGATTTTATGTGAACAAACTTGGCGCTGGTACGGGCCAAACGACCCCGTAACCCTGCAAGACATCCGCCAGACGGGCGCGACGGGCATCGTCAACGCCCTGCACCACATCCCCAACGGCGAAGTGTGGACGGTGGAAGAAATTATGAAACGCAAGAAACTAATCGAAGACGCCGGGCTGACCTGGAGTGTCGTCGAGAGCGTGCCCGTGCACGAGCACATCAAGACGCAGACAGGCGACTTCATGCGCTACATCGAAAACTATAAAGAAAGCCTGCGCAATCTGGCCGCCTGCGGCATCTACATCGTGACCTACAACTTCATGCCCGTGCTCGACTGGACACGCACCGACCTGGCCTACGAGATGAAGGACGGCTCGCGCGGACTACGCTTCGAACGCGCCGCATTCGTAGCCTTCGACCTCTTCATCCTGCGCCGTCCGGGCGCGGAGAAGGACTACACGCCTGAAGAAATCGAGAAGGCCAAGGCACGCTATGCCCAGATGAGCGAAGAGGACAAGCACCGCCTGACGCGCAACATGATTGCCGGCCTGCCCGGCTCGGAGGAGAGCTTCACGCTGGAACAGTTCCAGCAGGAACTCGACCGCTACCGCGACATCGACGCCGAGCGCCTGCGTCAGAATCTCATCTTCTTCCTCCGCCAAATCTGCCCCGTGGCCGACGAAGTGGGCGTGAAGCTCGTCATCCATCCCGACGACCCGCCCCAGCCCATCCTGGGCCTGCCACGCATCATGAGCACGGAGGAAGACTTCAACCGCCTGGTGGAAGCCGTCCCCAACCCCTCCAACGGACTATGCCTCTGCACCGGCTCACTCGGCGTATCGGCCAAGAATGACCTGGCAGGCATGATGGAACGCCTGGGCGACCGCATCAACTTCGTCCACCTGCGCAGCACGCAGCGCGACGCCGAGGGTGACTTCTTCGAAGCCAACCACCTCGAAGGCGACGTCGACATGTATCACGTGATGAAAAACTTCCTCAAGCTCCAGCAACGCCGCGGCGTGTCCATCCCGATGCGCCCTGACCACGGCCACCAGATGATCGACGACCTGCACAAAAAGACCAATCCCGGCTATTCCTGCCTGGGCCGCATGCGCGGACTGGCAGAACTGCGCGGACTGGAAATGGGCATCGCCAAGAGCATGAAGGAGGAATAACCCCGCTGCTCACTTCCGGACAATTCTCTTCGCAATAGACCGACGACGCGGAGACACGGACCGACTTGCACGGCCCGTGTCCTCCGCGTCTTTTTTAACCCAAATCGGTCATTAGACTTTGGATAGATTGTCCGCTTATGTCTTGCGGATTGCTTTTCGGCTTGCAGAAGGCATAGCGGGCTACGTCAAGGCAAGCCGGGAGGCAAGACGCCGACAGAAGCGGGCAAAATGCCAAAAGAGCTTTCCTTCAGAAAGAAAAAAAAAGAAATTGAATGTCCGCAAACGTCCCTACAAATCTATTGGATAGGATAGATGTATTGAAACGCATGTAGGACGATTGAGCATATTCGTAAAAAAGGACCTTTGAGCGGTCTAATGATTTGGATTTAACTGCATATCCTGAAAGACGGACAAGAATCATTACAATACGTGTTTCCTCCAAGCACTTGGCCCGCACGCCGTGGATGCTTTTCCGCGACAGCCTAAAGGGTAGCCGCGTCCGCCTTCCTTTCCGTCCTCAAGCGCCCTCCTTTCCGTGGTCGGACGGACTCCTTTCCGTCCCCGGCCCGAATCCAAGCTGTGTCAGCCTATCTTTAACTTCCTGACAAACAAATATTTGTACCACACAATCCGAATAGCCTTCATCGTCTGCCGAACGTCGCTATCCGGCCTGTGGGATAGGGAAGGAGCAATGCGAAAAAAGCAGACATACGCAAGCCTGCCACACACGGTTGAGAATGCAGTCCTCCGTCGTTTGCGGCGGTCCGACAAAAGGCCTCCGGCAGCCGTCAGGAGGGGCTTATCTGCAAATTTTCATGCCAAAAGTTCCCCGCGCAACATTCGTACACCATTTTGATTCAATTTTACCCCAGCACTTTTAACATACCTTTGCCACCGTTCAGAACGACCTAAAGCAACGTGAAATTGACTCCCGGATACGGTCTGCCCAATGCAAAAAACAACTAGTAACCATCCTGCGGGGAGCAAACGCTCACCTTGTAACAGACTGTGAAGAACCTAGAATGACAAGAGAAATATAGCTTTTTTTATCTAACCTTTTTATTTTGTTTAACCTTAATAGTTAATGTATGAAGAGTTGCTATTTATTGGCCCTGCCTAAACGAATGCAGGCCGCAGTCCTAGCCATAGGAACACTCTTACTTGCCTCATGCGCCATCGGATATGATGGCAGCGGGACATTTTCATCCGGCGTGTCGGACTCGCAACTGGCCTCGCCCAGCGCGGACGACATCACGTTCACCCCAAATGTCAGCGGCACGGAAGTGACCATCACCTGGCCCGTCGTGATGGGAGCCGGCGGCTACGAGGTCTCCTTCTATAACATGAACGACCCGGACAATCCGGTCGCTGTCGGTGACGAAAACGAAGTCATCGACGGATGCTCCACGACACGTGCCATCGCAGAGGACACGCAGTATGAATTCCGTATCCGCGCGCTGGAAAACACTGAGTACGGCAACATCGGGGCAGAATCGCCCACCATCGCCGAGTATGACACCTACGTGCCTTCCGTGGGCACCATCCCTTCGGGCACTGACCTGGCTACCTATTTCGCCGACTTCTCCTCTACAGAAGTATCACCCACCGAAGTGGCCTACGAACTGGAAGCTGGCGGCAACTACACCATGACAGGCAATGTGGACTTCGACCGCCACTGGCTCACGCTGCGTGGCGACCGCAACGACCCGCCCACTGTGACCATCATCGGCGACGCCCAATTCATCACTACGGCCGGACTGAAAATCAAGTTCATCAACTTCGATTGCAGCCAGTCGACAGCCAACGCCTTCCTGGCCATGCGCAGCACGCCCGACCCCGCATTGACCAACGGCAGCAACTATTACCTGACCAACCCCGTCGCCATCCAGTCATGCGACATCCGTGGCCTTCAGGGCTATCTCGTGGGCGACGGAAGCCGGAGCTACTACCTGTCGTCACTGACCATTTCCGACTGCCGTGTCGAACTGAACACGCAGTCCAGCAACCGTGTCTTCCGTTTCGACAGCGGATTCATCATCACATTTACCATCGAGAACTCCACCATGTGGGAGCTGGGCAACAGCCGCCAGTACTTCGTGCGCTACAGCGGCGGACGTCCGACGAACATCAACGCATCGCTCCGCAGCACCATCGCCTACAGGAACAATACCTTCTATAACGTATGTTATAGCGGACAGTGGGGCAACTACAACGGACTCGGCAACCGCGACTTCTGCATCTGGATATTGACAGACAACATCTTTGTCGACTGCGGAAGCGAACAAGTCGTACGCCGCATGTTCAACGGTCAACGCTCTGACATGAACAATGCCACTGTCACCATCAACCATAACACTTACTGGTATGACGGCGAACTGGCTGAAAGCGAAGTCGGGGAAAACAACTACGACCGCAGCGGCACGCACCTGCTGACCGACCCATCCTTCGTCAACGCTCCTTCCGACTTCACCCCGCAAGGTGCAGACCAACTGCAATACCGCACGGGCGACCCGCATTGGCTTCCGGGAGAATAAACCTAACGTCTAACACAAACAGAACGCGATATGCAAAAGAAATACATACTATATAGCATCTGCCTGGCTTCGGTGTTCGCCCTGAGCGAACCGTTGTCGGCACAACAGCAAACCACCGCCACGCAGCAAGCCTCGCAGCAGCAACAAGGACGCACCGTGAAAGGCACAGTGGTCGACGAAACCGGCCTTGCCATCATCGGCGCTTCCGTCAAAGTGCAAGGCACAAGCACAGGCACCATCACCGACCTCGACGGTAACTTCACCATCCAAGTGCCTGCAGGAGGCAAACTGGAAGTGTCGTACATCGGCTACATCACACAGACCATCAGCAACCTGGACAACCCCCGTATCGTCATGGCTGAAGACATGATGAAGCTCGACGAAGTGGTCGTCGTGGGTTACGGTTCGCAGAAGATGAAAAACGTGACCGGAGCCATCGAGACCCTCACACCCAAGGACATCGAAGACCTCTCCGTCGGCAGTTTGGGCGACGCCCTGCGGGGCATGATGAACGGCGTGAGCGTCAACTCCGCCCTGACCGGACGTCCCGGCGAAGCTCCGAGCCTGAACATCCGCCAAAGCTCCGTCAACACGGCTGCCACGCCGGGAGCTTCACAAGGTGGTGACGCCAACTCCAGCCCGCTCTATGTCATCGACGACTTCATCTCGACGGAAGAGGCGTTCAACAACCTCGACGTAAGCGAAGTCGAGAGCATCACCGTGCTGAAGGATGCCTCGGCAGCCGTCTACGGTGCGCGTGCGGCCTACGGCGTCGTCCTCGTCAAGACGAAACGAGGCGAAGTGGGTGCGCCCAAGATTTCCTACAATGGGCAGTTCGGCTTCACCGACGCCCTGGCCACCCCGAAGATGCTCAGCGCCTATGACTACGGCCGGCTCTATAACGCGGCACGCATGGCCAACACCTCCACCACCGAAAACATCAACAACCGCACAGACATCTTCCAGGCCGACGAACTGGAGGCTATGCGCAACCTCAATTATGATTTGTTGGACAAAGAATGGAGCGCTGCCTTCACCCAACGCCACAGCCTCAACATCAACGGCGGTACGGAGAAGGCCACCTACTTCGCAGGCGTGTCCTACTACCAGCAGGACGGTAACATCGGCCGCCTGGACTACGACCGCTGGAACTTCCGTGCCGGCGTGAACGCCAACATCAGCCAATGGCTGAAAGCCTCCCTCCAGGTGTCAGGCGACTACGGCGAACGCAATGAAGCCAAGAACGGCGTAAGCGGTGCCGGGACAGACGGCGACTATGAATCACTCATGCGCCACCTGCGCTTCGTGCCTGACTACATCGACGGCTATCCCGTCATCTACACAGGTATGGAAAACGTCAACCCCAGCTCGCTCAGCGGCACGAACCTCTACCACTTCGGTGCTGTGCAAAACTCCTCGGACAACATCGAAGAGCAGACCAACAACACGAGCATCAACGGTTCGGTGGAGTATGACTTCGGCTGGTGCGACTTCCTGCAAGGATTGAAAATCAAAGCTTCCTATTCTAAAACCATCAGTGACAGCAAGAGCAACGACTTGGGAACGACCATGTCAGTCTACGGCTTGGGTACACGCGGCGGTAGCGGCGGACACCTCTACACCGGCGACGGAGCGGACTACACAACCCTGAACGAAGTGGAACTGAACAACGGAAACCTGTTGCGCCGCACGATGAGCCGCTACGACAGCTATCAGATGAACTTGGCTGTCAGCTATGCCCGCACGTTCGGCAAACATAACGTCAGCGCACTGTTCTCCATCGAAAAATCGGAAGCCGAGACAGAGACTCTCCAAGGCAGCATTACCAATCCTTATCCATTTACCGACGGTACGTCAAACATGGTGAGTGACGACAACATCCAGACTACAGTCATCAACCGCAGCGAGTCGGGCATGCTCTCCTACATCGGACGTCTGAACTACTCCTACGCGGATAAATACCTGCTCGAATTCCTCGTTCGTTCGGATGCTTCCACGAAGTGCGCCCCGGAAAACTATTGGGGTACATTCCCCTCCGTATCGGCCGGTTGGGTGATGTCAGAAGAGCCGTGGTTTGACCAGGAAAAACTGGGCATCGACTTTCTGAAGATACGTGCATCGTTCGGTCTGCTAGGACGTGACAACATCCAGCCTTTCATCTGGCGCGAGACCTACGGTGCACACACCAACGACGGCGGCCCCATCTTCGGCACAAGCTCAACCACGACTGCCGGAACTACCGTCAACGGCGGACAGACCGGTGTGAACCGCGACGTGCATTGGGACAAGAACTACAAGAGCAACCTCGGTATCGACCTCCGCATGCTCAACAGTCGCCTCTCCGTCACGCTCAACGGCTACTTGGACTTAGGACGCGACCTCTTCGGTGTCTACAGCGGTACATCCTACTATCCAGGCACCGTCGGCGTGCGTCCCGCACCGGAGAACTTCGCCTCCATCGACACCTACGGCGTGGAACTCAGCCTCGGATGGCGCGATAAAATCGGCGAAGACTTCAACTATTGGGTGAAGATGAACACCGGATGGAGCGACAACAAGCTGCGCGAATACAGCTGGCCGGCCGACCTGCTGTGGGACAGCCCGCGCCCGGACGAACGCAACGACCGCGGCCGCTGGGGATACGACTGCATGGGCATGTTCCGAAGCTACCAGGAAATCTATGAGTACTTCCAGAAGTATAACATCACGACTTACCTGGGACGCACCATCGACGACGTACACCCTGGTATGCTCATCTACCGCGATGTGTCCGGTGAATGGACTGACGGCAAGCGCACAGCCCCCGATGGCCGTATCGACGATAACGACATGGTGGAACTCTCGCACCGCAGTGACAACCCCTACGGCATGACGTTCAACTTCGGAGCAAGCTGGAAGGACCTCTCCTTCAGCGCACAGCTCAGTGCAAGCTGGGGCGGCTATACCACCGTCAGCTCCACCATCTACCAGGAGAGCTTCGACGACATGGAATACAGCAACCTCTCGGCCATCTGGAAAGACATGTTCGTCTACAACGACGTGCTGGACGCCAACGGCAACATCGTGGCCGCCGAGAACCGCGACGCCAAGTATCCGAACCTGCGCTACAGCGACGTCAACGGACAGGCTTCCACCTTCTGGAGGATGAATGCGGCCAGCGTCACGCTCAACAACCTGACCGTGGCTTACAGCCTGCCCAAGAAGTGGCTCGAACCCGTGGGTATCGCCTCCTGCCGCCTAAACCTCACCTGTCAGAACGTGTTCAGCTTCTACAATCCCTATGAAGACCACGTGTGGAACAACTGGGCCGGCACCTACGGACGCTATCCGCGCCTGCGCAAGTTCACACTCGGCGTTAACGTATCATTCTAACCACAAAGCAAAGACCACAATGAGAAAAATCAAATACATTTCATTCGCGCTGCTCCTGGCAGCCAACCTGACCGGATGCAGCGACCAGTTCCTCGAAGACAAACGGGAATACGGCACCTACGATGAATCACTGGTGTATGAGAACTTCGAAACGGCCGAACAGCGAGTCAACTACCTCTACCAACTCCTGCTCCCGCGCGCCACAGGCAGCACCGATGAGGGCACCGACTTCCTCACCAGCTCCGGCGTCGAAGACGACTGGTCAGCCTGCACCGAAGAGTTCGGCGGTTCGTCCATCTTCAACGACCCCACACAAATCCTGACCTCCGTAGGCAACAGCCTGCCCGACTTCTTCCACGTGCAGCCGCACCTCGGCCCGTGGAACCGTATCCGCGAGTGCAACGACATCATCCAGGGCGTGACCAACAGCCAGTCGCTCACCGAAGAACAGAAAAACGAACTGTTGGGCCAGGCCTACTTCTTCCGTGCCTGGCGCTACTACCTACTCGTGCGCATCTATGGCGGTGTGCCCATCATCACCGAGAAGCAGAATCCCGTGGTCGGCGACAGCGAAGGACTGGACAAGGTCGTGCCCCGCTCGTCAACCGGAGCGTGCATCGAGTTCATCTGCCAGGACCTGGAAAACGCCTACAACATGTTGCCCAGCACTTGGGATACCGGTAAATATGGCCGTGTGACCAAAGGAGCGGCACTCGCCCTTGAAGGACGCGTACGTCTCTGGTGGGCCAGCCCGCTCTTCAACCGCACCAACGACCGCGCACGCTGGCAAGCAGCCTACGACGTGAACACACGCGCCGTGAACGAATTGCAAGCCGCAGGCATCAACGGTTCTGTGGCAGGCGGAGAGAATGCCAAGGCATGGGCACCTCTCTTCAACACCTACACCGGAGGCAACGAAGCTGTCTTCGTCACCCTGTACAACAACTTGTCAGAAGTCGAAGGCCTGGAAGTACACAAGTGGAACAACTGGGAACACTCCATACGCCCGGGCAACACCAACGGCGGAAGCGGTATGACCCCGACAGCCGAAATCGTCGACCTCTTCCCGATGGCCGACGGAAAGCCTGCGGCAGAGTCGAGCTTGCCCTACGACGAACTGTGCTTCTTCCTCAACCGCGACCCGCGCTTCTACCGCACCTTCGCCTTCCCCGGCGTAGAGTGGTTGTTCAACGACCAAAACATCGACATGCACAGCAGCACGACCTCTTTCTTCCCCGATGCCTATGAGGGCGGCGAAGACTACGTGTTGTGGAACTATTGCTGGTTTGAAAACGAAGAAGACAAGGCCGACGAATCAGAAGGCGGCGTACGCGGAGCCGACAAGCTCACCAGCGACCGGGGCGTGTATGTGCGCAAACGCTCGGACGACTACGGGCTGGCCAATGCCAACCTGTTTACTTACAACACGATGGCCGGCAACGGCTCTGGCTTCAAGACCTCAGCCAACCCTTACATGGAAATACGCTATGCCGAAGTGCTCCTCAACCTGGCCGAATCAGCCTGCGGCATCGGCGAGACGGGCGAAGCCTGGAACTTGCTGAAAGACATCCGCGCACGCGTCTATCCGGCCGACATGGAAGCTGACAACTACGGCCTCGCCATGAACGGCAGCCAGGCCGAAACCTTCGCCGCCATCCTCTACGAACGCCAGATCGAGCTGGCCTACGAAGGCAAACGCTTCGACGACATGCGCCGCTGGATGCTCTTCGACGGAGGAGCAGGGCAGGAGAGCCTCAACCCGAGCTGGGCGCTGAGCGGATGGGGCGGCAACACGTGTACTTATCTGGGTGTGACCTCAGCCAACGACCAGGCACGCGCCAACGGTTCCAAGCACCGCATCATCCTCTACGTGACAGATGGCACGGGAGGCAACAGCGACGATGCAGACCCGCTGCTTGACGTGGCACGTCCTGCCGGACTGACACTGGACGAGGACTTCCACTACAGCCTCGAACATGGCGAATATGCTGACGCGAACGTCCGCGCCGTGGCCGAATTCTACCACACGTATCTCACCCGCAAGGACCTGCCGACGGACGAGTATGACAACGGACAGTATTCGACCTTCCGCCCTGAATACTACTTCATCGGCCTGCGCCAGAGTGCACAGTCAAACAACTCCACCCTGCTGCAAAACATCGGTTGGCATGACAATATCACGGGCGGAGACGGCACGTTCGACCCCGTGGCTGAATAAGAAGAGACACACAAGAGTATTCTTGTGCTTATTTTAAGTTAAACAAAAGTTCTCGAAAGCCTTGTCTGTGAAGATGGGGCTTTCTTTTTAAATGAAGAATGAAGAATGTAGAATGAAGAATCGCCTTGCGCCGTGTGAGCTATATGCACTCTTCATTCTTCACTCTTCATTCTTCATTTCTTATGTTTCTCCGCAAACTCCGGGGAAACGGAGTTCCCCAAGTTGCGGCACGCCTCGGCAGAGAAATCCAGGCCGCAACGGACGATGGCGTCCCAATCCGCCTCCGTAAGTCCGGGGAGGTCGTCGCGGCGGACATCATATTTCAACAGGCCGTAGACGATGCCGGCATTGAAATTGTCACCCGCGCCCACGGTGCTCACCGTCTCGACAGGCTCCACGGGGTAGCTCTTCACCACCCGTTCGCTGTGGAGGCTGACCGCACCGGCTCCGGCCGTGCAGAGCAGGCGGGGACAATAAAACTTCACCTTGTCGGCATAGATGCGGGCCGGATCGGAGAGACCGAACATATTGCGGAAATCCTCGGTCGAGCCACGCACGATGTCTGCCGTCTCGAAGTTTTCAAGGATGGTGGGAGTCAGCTTGATGGCGTCAGTGGCATGCGTGCTGCGGAAATTGACGTCATAGTAGATGAGCGCACCGCGCCCGCGGGCATAGTCGAGAAACTCGGCCACCTTGGGACGCAACACGGGATTGAGCGCGAAATAAGAACCGAACATCACGACATCATCAGCCGCGATGTCGGGAAACACGACGTCGAGCCGCTGCGAAGGGTAGTCCTTGTAGAAGAGATAGTCCGGCTCGTTGTGCTCGTCGAGGAAAGCCAGCGACACGGGCGACTTGCCTTCGGGAAACACATTGACATGGCCCGTCTCCACACCGTTCCGGCGCATGAAGTCGAGGATGGTGCGCCCGACACGGTCGTTGCCCGTCTCGCTGATAAAGTCCACCGTCACGCCCATGCGTCCCAGGGAAATGATGCCATTGAACACTGAACCTCCCGGCACGGCTGCCGTGGGCTGCCCGTCGCGGAAGAGAATATCCAGAATCGTCTCGCCGATTCCTATCACTTTTCTTTTCATCGTATCGTTATTTTAATCATAAACAAGCATTTATGCCCGTCCAGAGGAGGCTGGACGAGGCCGCTGCGCAAGGGCCTTTTCCCAGCCTTCCTTACGCGCCGGGCACGGCCTCCTTTCGGCGGTCGGCTACCCTCCTTTCCGTGGTCGGGCGGAAAGGAGGGCGTGGTCGGGCCGAGTCTATGGCCTGCAAAACCCGGAAAATGTCCCGAAAGTTGAGGCATACTCCGGACGAACAGCAAAATTGCAAAAGAAAACTCTATTTTTGCTTTAGGTTTTGATTATTTAAAAGTACGTTACCATTTATTATTACTATATTTAACAGAAAGAAACTACTTTTGCCCATTCAAATACACAAAGAGAAGTCTATGAACAAATTCATACTGAGCACTTGTCTACTGTTCTGCTATTTTCTTCCTACTTTTGCACAAGCAGCAAGAACGGAAGCAGCAGACACTGTGACCACCGAGACGCCAGACACGAAGGAAGCGCGTCGTCAACGGGTCGCACAGCGCAACCTGCACTACAACATCCTGGGTGGCCCCGGCTATACGCCCGACTTCGGCGTCGTGCTGGGTGCGACGGCCCTGATGACATTTCGTACAGCTCCGGAAGACACTCTGCTCCAGCGCTCTGTCGTCCCGCTCACACTGGCCTACATGTTCAAGGGTAGCGGTGTGAACCTCATGGTGCGCCCGCAGTTTTTCTTCCGTGACGACCGTTTCCGCATCTTCGGCACATTCAGTTGGAAAAACACGGTGGAGAACTACTACGGTGTCGGCTACTCGACCAACCGGCACACGGAACGGGGAGAAAACAATACGGAATACAGCTACAGCGGCTTCCAAATCAACCCGCAGTTCATGTTTCGCGTGGGCGAAACCGATTTCTTCATCGGACCTCAGCTCGATGTCAACTACGACGACATCAGCAGTCCGGCAGCAGGCATAGCGGCCGACCCCTCCTACATCGCCGACGGCGGCAGGCCGGGAGGCTACCACAAGCTGAGTTCGGGTCTGGGCTTTGTCGTGTCGTATGACACGCGCGACGTGCCTTCAAACGCCTACAGCGGACTCTACCTCGATGTGCGGGGCATGGCCTATGCGAAAATGTTCGGCAGCGACAACAACTTCTACCAGGCCGAGCTGGACTACCGCCAGTACTGGTCGCCGGGCCGGCGGCGCGTGCTCGCATGGACGGTGCAGTCGACCAACATGTTCGGCGATGTGCCGCTCATGAAATACGCCCTCACGGGCACTCCGTTCGACCTGCGTGGCTACTACATGGGACAGTTCCGCGACAAGAGTTCGCACGTGGTGCTGGCCGAGTGGCGCCAGATGTTCAACACCGACCGTTCGACGTGGGTCAAGCGCATGCTCGACCACGTGGGTTATGTCGTGTGGGGCGGTGCAGGCTTCATGGGGCCTACCCCGGCCAAAATCGAAGGCGTGTTGCCCAATCTCGGTGTCGGCCTGCGCGTGGAGATACAGCCGCGCATGAACCTGCGCCTGGATTTCGGGCGTGATATGGTCAACCGGCAAAACTTGTTTTACCTGAACATGACAGAAGCGTTTTAAACAATGGATAATTGAAAATTGATAATCGACAAGTAGCCTCACGGCATTGTCATCATCAATCGCACCAACTCTATACTAAAAGAATGAACAACGAAATAACACCAGAAAAAGACCCCAACGGTCAATTACTGAAGACGGCCATCGAGGCTGCCCTGAAAGCAGGGAAAGAAATCCTCGCCATCTATGAAGACCCGAAGGCCGACTTCCAAGTGGAGCGGAAAGCCGACAATTCACCATTGACGATTGCCGACCGGCGGTCAAACGACATCATCACCCACCTGCTCGGCTCGACGCCCTATCCCATCCTGAGCGAGGAAGGACGCGACATCGCCTACGACGAACGCCGGACGTGGCGCACGCTCTGGATAGTCGACCCGCTCGACGGGACGAAAGAATTCATCAAGCGCAATGGAGAGTTCACGGTCAACATCGCCCTCGTGACCGACGGCGTGCCCGTGGCGGGGGTCATCTATGTCCCTGTCCGCCATGAGCTTTACTTCGCCGACATGGAACACGGAGCCTACAAAATGCCCGGCATAGCCTCCCTCGAAGGCCTGCACGACCTCGACACCCTGCGCAGCCGCGCGCTCCGCCTGCCTTACTCCGAACTCCATCCGCACTATATCGTCGTCGCCTCCTCGTCACACGCCACACCGGAGACGACGGCCTTCATCGACGACCTGCGCCGCGACCACAAGGACCTCGAACTCGTGTCCATCGGCAGCTCGCTCAAGCTCTGCCTCGTGGCCGAGGGGAAAGCGGACATCTACCCGCGTTTCGCCCCCACGATGGAGTGGGACACGGCTGCCGGACATGCCATCGTGCGTGCCGCTGGCGGTGAAGTCTACCACACAGGCGAACAGGCCGACATCCCCCTGCGCTATAACAAAGAAAACCTGTTGAACCCTTGGTTCATCGTGAGACGAATCCATAACTGACAAAGAAAAACACGCTATGAACTTTGAAATCATCTTCGTATTGCTGGGGCTGGCGGGTATGCTCGTCGCACTCATCATGGACAAGATGCGGCCGGGCATCGTGTTGCTGAGCCTGGTCGTGGTCTTCATGGCTGCGGGCATCATCACTCCCAAACAAATGGTGGCAGGATTCAGCAACCGCGGCATGATTACCGTCGCCCTGCTCTTCCTCGTGAGCGAAGGCATCCGGCAAAGCGGGGCGCTGGGCTCCGTGGTCAAGAAACTCCTGCCGGGCAAGGGCGCCTCAGTGACGAAGGCGCAATGCCGCATCCTGCCCATCGTCAGCGCCTTCTCGGCCTTCCTCAACAACACGCCCGTCGTGGTCATCTTCGCACCCATTTTGAAAAACTGGTCGAAAAAAGTCGGCCTCTCATGCACGAAGTTTCTCATCCCGCTGTCCTACGCCACCATCCTCGGCGGACTCTGTACGCTCATCGGGACATCGACCAACCTCGTCGTGCATGGCATGATGATCGACCGCGGCTATGAAGGGCTGAAAATGTTTGACCTGGCCTATATCGGCATCCCCATCACCGTGGTCGGACTGGTGTTCATCATTCTCACGTCGAAGAAGCTGCTCCCTGCCGACCGGCCGGACAACTTCGAGGACGAGGAAGCCGAAATAGCCGAAGACTCGGGCAGCCACGTGGTGGAGGTCGTCCTGGGCTCACGCTTCCCGGGACTGAAACGCAAACTGAAAAACTTCGACTTCAAACGCCGCTACGGAGCGGAAGTCAAGGAGATACGCCAGAACGGACAAGTCATCACGAAAAACCTGGGCGAAGTGCGGCTCCAGGAGGGCGACACGCTCGTCCTGCTGACTGACGGGGCTTTCACGCAGACGTGGAGCGACTCGTCGGTGTTCCTGATGATGACCAACGGGCAGGAAATCCCCACGCGCCCCGTGCCGACATGGAAGAAGTGGACGGCCCTTATCCTGCTCATCCTCATGATAGTCGGGGCCACAGTGGGCGAGCTTCCCTACACGCAGGAACACTTCCCGGGCGTGAAGCTCGACATGTTTTTCTTCGCCTCCGTCACAGCCGTCATGATGGCCTGGCTCAAGCTGTTCCCGCCCAAGAAGTACACGAAATACATCAGTTGGGACATCCTCATCACCATCGCCTGTGCCTTCGCCATCAGCTCGGCCATGGAAGAGTCCGGACTGGCTGCACTCATCGCATCCTTCATCCAGGACGTGTCCGGCTCGCTGGGCGCATGGGGCGCATTGGCCTTGCTCTACATCGTCACGCTCATCATCACGGAGCTTATCACAAACAACGCCGCAGCGGCACTGGCCTTCCCGCTGGCGCTGGAGACAGCCGCCAAGTTCGGCGTAGACCCCATGCCCTTCTTCATCGCCATCTGCATAGCCGCCTCCGCCGGATTTGCCACTCCCATCGGCTACCAGACGAACCTCATCGTGCAGGGCGCGGGCAACTACAAGTTCACCGACTTCCTGAAGATAGGTCTTCCGATGGACTTCATCGTCATGGTCATCTCCATCGGGCTTATCCCGCTGATATGGCCTTTCACACCCCTTAATTAACACATCATTTTGACATGGAACATATCTATCCCATCTTCGACCGCATGCTCTCACGGACCGACAAGGAAACACTGCTCGGACAGCGGGGCATGATGATATGGTTCACCGGACTGAGCGGCTCGGGCAAAAGCACCATCGCCATCGCCCTGGAACGCGAACTGCACCGGCGCGGCCTGCTCTGCCGCATCCTCGACGGGGACAACATCCGTTCGGGCATCAACAACAACCTGGGCTTCTCTCCTGAAGACCGCATCGAAAACATACGCCGCATCGCCGAAGTGGGCCGGCTGTTTGTCGACACGGGCATTATCACGCTGGCCGCCTTCATCAGCCCGACCAACGAGCTGCGCCGCATGGCCGCCCGCATCATCGGGGAGGACGATTTCTTCGAAGTCTACGTCAGCACGCCCCTCGAAGAATGCGAACGGCGCGACGTGAAAGGCCTGTATGCCAAGGCACGCCGTGGAGAAATCAAGGAATTTACGGGCATCTCAGCCCCCTTCGAAAAGCCCGAACATCCGGCACTGACACTCGACACCTCGCGGCTGAGCCTGGAGGAATCGGTGAAGCAACTGTTGGACCTGATAGAAAAGAAGCAACAAAAAGCCGCAAAAGAATGACCCGCAGGGAAGGCCTTAACCGAAGGCAAGAGCGGAAAGGAGTCCGCCCGACGACGGAACAGACTCCGTGGAAGCACGGAAAGGAATCCGCTCCCGCCTGCACTTCATGACCGTTCAAAGGCTTCACTGCCAGGCATTTCCCGGAAGGGGAAGAGACTGAAGCACAAGATAAGAAAACTGATTACAAAAGTCGGTGGAATGACAGGCAGACACACTGCCCGCCGACGCAAACAAACCTATAAGCATGGAAAAAGAAACCTATAAACTCAGCCACTTGAAAGAACTCGAGGCAGAGTCCATCCACATCATCCGTGAAGTGGCATCCGAATTTGAGAATCCCGTGATGCTCTACAGCATCGGCAAAGACTCGTCCGTCATGGTGCGTCTGGCCGAGAAGGCATTTGCCCCGGGCAAACCTCCCTTCCCGCTGATGCACATCGACTCGAAATGGAAATTTAAGGAAATGATACAATTCCGCGATGAGTATGCGAAGGCACACGGCTGGAAGCTCATCGTGGAAAGCAACATGGAGGCCTTCCGCGCCGGCGTAGGCCCGTTCACCCACGGGAGCAAGGTGCACACCGACCTGATGAAGACGCAGGCCCTGCTCCATGCGCTGGACAAGTACAAGTTTGACGCAGCCTTCGGCGGCGCACGCCGCGACGAGGAGAAGTCACGGGCGAAGGAACGCATCTTCTCCTTCCGCAACCAGTTCCACCAGTGGGACCCGAAAAACCAGCGTCCGGAGCTGTGGGACATCTACAACACCCGCATCCGCAAGGGTGAGAGCATCCGCGTGTTCCCCCTGAGCAACTGGACGGAGCTGGACATCTGGCAATACATCCGCCTGGAGCAGATACCCATCGTGCCGCTCTATTTCGCCAAGGTGCGCCCCGTGGTCAACATCGACGGACAGCTCATCATGCCCGACGACGACCGTCTGCCGGAGAAATACCGCGACCAGATAGAGTACAAGAAGATACGCTTCCGCACACTGGGCTGCTGGCCGCTGACGGGCGCCATCGAGAGCGAGGCCGACACCATCGAAAAGATTGTCGAAGAAATGATGACCACGACCAAGAGCGAACGCACCACGCGCGTCATCGACTTCGACCAGGAAGCTTCGATGGAGGAGAAGAAACGGGAGGGATACTTCTAAATAATTGATAATTGACAATTGATAATTGACAATTATATTTATGAAGAAAAAGAACTTGGTGATGGATAAAGCCTTTGCATTTGCGATACGAACCGTGAAGCTGTACAAGCTCCTGCGAGAAGAGCGCAAAGAGCACATCCTGTCCAAGCAAATGATGCGAAGTGGAACAGCCGTCGGCGCACTCATCCGCGAAAGCGAACACGCACAGTCGAAGGCTGACTTCATCAACAAATTAAGCATCGCCTTGAAAGAAGCCAACGAAACGGAATACTGGCTAATGCTACTAAAAGAAACAGAATACTTGAGCCAAAACGAATACGATTCAATCATAACTGATTGCCGGGAATTGTTGAAGCTCTTGATTTCAATTATAAAAACCACAAAAGGACAATGAACCAACATAACGATAACAACAAAGAAAAATTGTCAATTGTCAATTCTCAATTGTCAATTGAAGAGTTTCTCCGAAACGACGAGCAGAAAGACTTGCTTCGTTTCCTGACCGCCGGTTCGGTGGACGACGGCAAATCGACCCTCATCGGGCGGTTGCTGTTTGACAGCAAGAAAATCTATGAAGACCAGCTCGACGCCCTCGAACGCGACAGCAAGCGCATGGGCAACGCCGGCGACCACATCGACTACGCACTGCTGCTCGACGGACTGAAGGCCGAACGCGAACAGGGCATCACCATCGACGTGGCCTACCGCTATTTCTCGACGAACAAACGCAAGTTCATCATCGCCGACACGCCGGGACACGAACAATACACCCGCAATATGATTACCGGCGGCTCGACGGCCAACCTCGCCGTCATCCTCGTCGATGCCCGCACGGGGGTCATCACGCAGACACGCCGCCACTCGTTCCTCGTCTCGCTGCTGGGCATCAAACACGTCGTCCTGGCCGTAAACAAGATGGACCTCGTGGACTTCTCGAAAGACGTGTTCGACCACATCACAGCCGACTACCACGCATTCATCGACCCGCTGGGCATCCCCGACGTGCAGTGCATTCCCCTCTCAGCGCTCGACGGCGACAACGTCGTCACCCACTCCGACCGCACGCCGTGGTATGAAGGGCCCTCGCTGCTCGAGTTTCTCGAAACGGTGCACATCGCCAACGACCATAACCTCACGGACTTCCGCTACCCCGTGCAATACGTCTTGCGTCCGAACCTCGACTTCCGCGGCTTCTGTGCCAAGGTGGCTTCGGGCGTGGTGCGCCGGGGCGACCCCGTCGTGGCCCTGCCCTCGGGCAAGACGTCGCGCGTGAAGAGCATCGTGACCTACGACGGCGAACTGGATTACGCCTTCCCGCCACAGTGTGTCACACTGACGCTGGAGGACGAAATCGACGTGTCGCGCGGCGAAATGCTCGTCCACCCGGACAACCTGCCCTACGTCGGCCGCAGCTTCGAGGCCATGCTCGTGTGGATGGACGAAGAGCGGATGGACATGGACAAGTCGTTCTTCCTCAAGCAGACCACGAACACCAGCCGCTGCCGCCTGGAGCGCATCGACTACAAGGTGGATGTCAACACGATGGAGCATCTTTCTATTGACAATGGACTATTGACAACGGAGAATCTGCCTTTGGAGCTGAACCAGATAGCCCGGGTGGTCATCACCACCTCGAAGGAGCTGTTCTTCGACCCCTACCTGAAGAACAAGGCCACCGGCTCGTTCATCCTCATCGACCCCATCACGAACAACACGAGCGCCGTCGGCATGATTATCGCTCCTGTGGAGGATAAAGACCTGCATTCTGCGGAAGAACCGCTCACGCTCGACCTCCCGCGCCTGGGCATCGGGCCGGAACACTACGAAGCCATCGACCGTGCTGTCCGCGAACTCGAACGCCAAGGGATAAACATTAAAATAATGAAGAATTAAGGATGATGAATTCAGAATGAAGAGCCACGCATAAAGAATCACGCACGAACACCTTACATAGGGCTATGCGCGACTCCATGAAGACGACATCCCGATGCCTCCACTCTTCATCCTTCGTTCTACATTCTTCATTTAAAAACATTTGCTTATGGGACTACTTGAATTCAACAAACTACCGATTAACACGCTCGTGGGAGCCGACTGGAAGACGTTCCAGGCCATCACCCGCGGACGCACCATCGACCCTGCCTACCGGGGCAAATACCGGCTGACGAAAGCCGTATGCCGGTTGCTGTCGCCACTGGCTTCCATCCAGGACAGCCGCTACGCGAAGCTCCTGGCCGACAAGCCGCTGGAACACGACCCCGTGTTCATCCTCGGACACTGGCGCAGCGGAACGACATTCATGCACAATGTCTTCTCCTGTGACCGCCACTTCGGCTACAATACGACCTATCAGACCGTCTTCCCGCACCTGATGATGTGGGGACAACCCTTCTTCAAGAAAAACATGAGCTGGCTCATGCCCGACAAACGTCCGACAGACAACATGGAACTGGCTGTCGACTTGCCGCAGGAGGAGGAGTTCGCTTTGGCCAACATGATGCCCTACACGTACTACAACTTCTGGTTCCTCCCGCGCCACATGCAGGAGTATGCCGACAAGTATCTGCTCTTCGACGACATCACGCCCGAGGAGCTTCGCGTGTTCGAAGAAACGTTTGTGAAGCTTATCAAGATTTCGCTGTGGAACACGGGCGGCTCGCAGTTCCTCAGTAAGAATCCGCCCCACACGGGCCGTGTGCGCGAACTGGTGAAGATGTTCCCCAATGCGAAGTTCATCTATCTCATCCGCAACCCTTACACCGTGTTCGAGTCCACCCGCAGCTTCTTCACCAACACCATCCAGCCGCTCAAGCTCCAGGACATCACGCCTGCGGAGATGGAAGCCAACATCCTCTCCGTCTACACCAAGCTCTACCACAAGTATGAAGCCGACAAGGCCTGCATCCCGGAAGGAAACCTCGTCGAAGTGAAGTTCGAGGACTACGAAACCGATGCCTATGGCATGACCGAAGACATCTACCGCCGCCTCTCGCTCCCCGGATGGGAAGAAGCCCGCGAAGCCATCGAGAAGTATGTAGGCAAGAAGAAAGGCTATAAAAAGAACAAATACAACTATGACGAACGCACCGTGCGCCTCGTGCAAGACCATTGGGGCTTCGCCTTGAAAGACTGGAACTACGAGTTATAAAGACCTTATACTACCGACAATGAAACGAATCAACCATCTGCTCGCGCTGGCAGCCCTCCTCGGCTGCGCATCCCTGCATGCTCAGGAACGAGAAGAACTGCTCCCCTTCGGCGACATGAACCAGTGGATCAAGCGCGAAATCAAGGAATCGAGCATCATCGGCGGCGCACAGAAAGAGATTTACGCCGTCGGCCCCACACAGACCATCAAAGGCGAAATCCCCTACAAACCGACGGGCGGCTCGCCCTGGGCCACGTCGAACGTCATGGCCAAGGTCGTGGGCATCGTCAAGACCAACTCCTCCGTCTTCCCTGAACGACGCGACGGCGGCTATTGCGCCCGCCTGGACACACACCTGGAAGGCGTGAAAGTGTTTGGCGTGGTCGACATCACCGTGCTTGCCGCAGGTTCGCTCTTTCTGGGCGAAGTGCATGAACCCATCAAAAGCACCAAGAATCCCAACGGACTGCTCCTCATGGGCGTGCCCTTCACCAAGCATCCCAAAGCCCTGCGCTTCGACTACAAAGTGCGCATAGCTGACCGCGAGAAGCGCATCCGTGCCACAGGATTTGGCCGCGAGACCGATGTCGACGGCAAAGACCATGCCGCAGTCGTCTGCCTGCTCCAGAAGCGTTGGGAGGACAAGGAGGGCAATGTCTATGCCAGCCGTGTCGGGACGTTTGCCATCCAGTATGACAAGAGTTGCGACTGGAAGAATGCCGCCACCTACACCATCCTCTACGGCGACATCACCCACAATCCCGCCTACCGGGCCGACCTGATGAAACTCAACGCCTATGAGTACAACACCGTGAACAGCCGCGGCAAGAGTGTCCCCATCAAAGAAGTGAGCTGGGCCGCGCCTGACGAGGCCCCCACGCACATCATCCTCCAGTTTGCATCCAGCCACGGAGGCGCCTATATCGGCACACCGGGCAACTCGCTTTGGGTGGACAATGTGAAGCTGGTGTATTAACACTCCGCCGCTCTGCCGTACCCGAAAGGATGTATCGAAATGAAAACTCTACATTTCATTCCGATATATCCTCTTTTTTATGCTCATCCTTCGATATTCTGCACAAAGACAAATTCAAGGTTTCAGGATGCAAATCACCTCAAGAAGCCGATAAGTAAGCCCTTCAAACGAGACAAAAAGCTAATCCTTAATGGATTAAGAGAAGAGGAGTAATAGATTTAAGCCAAAAGTCAAGAACAAAAGAAAGGCATCATTTCGACAAACAAAAACACACAAAAGAGGGGAGTATTGCTTTCCTTATTCATCTTTTAACGTTCGATACGTAACATTTTTCTTTCCCAGATTTCGTTTTCTAATGATTTTAGCTTTCCTTTGTACAAAGAGACGACTGAAGGAAAGCTCAGGCTCTAAAGAAAAGAACCATCAGACAGCTAACAAATACTATAACAACAACCCATCCTAAATACAACAAGCTATGTCTGGTCTTCAGACCGGCACAGCATTTTCCTAAACTTTAATTTATTCTATCTTATGAAAGTACTACCACTCATTATTATCCTTTTATACTTGTCGCCTTTCCACGCAAAGGCCGACACCGGCAACCGCACTCTGAGCGGCAGTGTGACCGACGCAAACGGAGAAGCCCTCCCGGGAGTCAACCTCATCTGGCTGGGGACAACGACAGGCACGACCACAAACCTCTCAGGAGCCTTCGAACTGAAACGTACCGACCGCGACCAACAACTGGTCGTGAGCTGCATCGGCTTCACGACTGACACCCTGGCCATCGCTCCCGAACAGGAATACATCGACATCATACTCCAGGAAGGCATGGAACTACAGGAAGTCAACGTCGTGGCACGCAAAATCACCCTGCAGAAACTACGCAACAGCGTGATGAATACGGACATGATTTCGAAAGACGAACTGTTTCGCGCTGCCTGCTGCAATCTGGGCGAAAGCTTTGTCACCAATCCTTCCGTCGACGTCAACTACTCGGATGCCGCCACCGGTGCCAAGCAAATCCGCCTGCTGGGGCTGTCAGGCACCTACGTGCAACTGCTGACGGAAAACATCCCCAACTTCCGGGGGGCTTCGGCTGCTTACGGACTGGGCTATGTGCCAGGCCCTTGGATGCAAAGCATACAAGTGAGCAAAGGCACGTCGTCAGTCAAAAACGGCTATGAAGCACTCACGGGACAAATCAACATCGAGTTCAAGAAACCGCAAAGCCCGGAAGCCGACTGGGTGTCAGCCAACTTGTTCGCCAGCACAACCAGCCGCTACGAGGCCAACGCAGACGCTTCCGTGAAGCTCTCAGACAAATGGAGCACCATGCTGCTGGCACACTACGAAAACGAGACCAAGACCCATGACGCCAACGACGACGGCTTCGCCGACATCCCGCAAGTCAAGCAATACAACCTCTTTAACCGCTGGGCCTACATGGGCGACAACTACATCTTCCAGGCCGGCATCAAGACTCTGGACGAGAAACGCACCAGCGGGCAAGTGGCACACGGCGGACACACCCTCAGCAATCCATACCTGATACACATGAATACGGACCGCTATGAGGCGTTCGTGAAGCAGGCATACGTGTTCGACAAAGAGCATAACACCAACCTGGCCCTCATCACCGCGGCCACTATCCACGAAATGGACGCGTCGTACGGACACAAACGCTACAACGTAGACCAGCAAAACGCCTACGCCTCGTTGATATTCGAAACAGACTTCACGGAGCAACACACCCTCTCGACAGGACTGAGCTTCAACTATGACCGCTACGACCAGGACTACCGCCTGAGCAACGATGCAGCCGAAGCATTGACCCGCCAGGTGGACAAAGAAGCCGTCACGGGAGGCTATGCCCAATACACCTACAAGCCGACCGACAAACTCACCCTGATGATGGGATTGCGCGGCGACTACAGCAATGTGTACGGCTTCTTCGTGACGCCACGAGCCAACGTCCGCTATGCGCCAAGCGACCTCATCACCCTCCGCGCTTCGGCCGGAAAAGGCTACCGCACCAACCACGTCCTGGCCGAAAACAACTTCCTGCTGGCCAGCAGCCGCACCGTCCGCATTGCCGACGACCTGAAACAAGAGGAAGCGTGGAACTACGGAGCCAGCATCGCCACCTACATCCCCATAGCCGGAAAGACATTGAACCTCAATGCCGAATACTACTACACGGACTTCGTCCACCAGGTGGTAGTCGACATGGACAGCAATCCCCATGAAGTCGCCTTCACCAACCTGGATGGGCGGTCCTTCTCGCATGTGTTCCAAGTGGAAGCGACCTATCCGTTCTTCGACGGCTTCAGCCTGATGGCCGCCTGGCGCATGACCAAGGTAAAAAACGAAATCAACGGCATTCTCTACGAAAAGTCCCTGACCGGAAAATACAAAGGATTGATAACCGCCTCCTACAAGACACCGCTGAACAAGTGGCAGTTTGACGTCACGTGGCAGCAAAACGGCGGAGGACGCATGCCGACCCCTTATCGGCTGGCCGACGGGGCTTTGTCCTGGTCGGAGCGCTACGGCTCTTTCGCCCAGCTCAGCATGCAGGTGACACGCAACTTCCGCCATTGGTCCGTCTACGTCGGAGGGGAGAACCTGACCAATTTCAAGCAGGAAAACCCCATTGTCGGTGCAGACAATCCGTGGGGCGACACCTTCGATGCCACGATGGTCTGGGGCCCCATGCACGGGGCAAAAGGATACATCGGCATCCGCTTCAACTGGCCGAGAAACGAATGATACATGACCCAATATCCATTTTATCTAACCTCAAAAACAAAAAGTAGTATGAAACGAATCATCGTATTATCCCTCATGGCTGTCATGTTAGGCGGCCTGAACGTGTCAGCCAAGGAGCTGCGTAAAGTGATGTTCAAAGTGCAGCAGATGGTCTGCGAGAACTGCGAGAAGAAGGTCCAGAAAAACATTTCCTTCGAAAAGGGACTGAAAAAGCTGGAGACCAACGTGAAAAACCACACCGTCACCATCGTCTACGATGCAAAAAAGACCTCCATCGACAAGCTGAAAGAAGGCTTCGCCAAATTCGGCTATGAGGCAAAAGTCATCAAGGACGAGGCTGTCAAGAAATAACAGCCCACACAAAGCTCATGCCGTGACATACGGCATTCTTCAGACACAAAAATGGCGCGGAATACGCGGGCTACAATCAAAGCCTGCGCGTTCCGCGCCTTCCTTATCCGGACACCAGCCTCAAAGGCATCCTGGCACGCCTATGCCCGTCAGAAGCCCCTCTTATGCGGCTGCCGGTAGTAGCTCCGCACACGCTGCTTGACGTTCCGGTTCAAACAATCCTGATAGAACGTGAGTTCCTGCAAGTGGTAGTTGCCCTCCTTGAACATCGCGCCCAGCGAAGGCAGGTAATATTGCTTCTCGTCGAAACCGTCCACGAGCAAGACATGATGCTTCGTGTCGATGCGCACCGTCACAGAGTCGTTGAGGTAAGCTGGACTGCCGTCCGTCTTCCAGTTGACAGGATTGATGCACAGATAGCTGTCCGAGAGAACAGGGCAGATGGCATCCACGCTGTCGACGGAGTTATAACACACCGTCACACCCGTGTCCACAGAGTCCCGTGCAGCCTCGATAGTCTTGAAATACTCCGCCTCACGTTCGCTCACGTTATAGCCGATGACGTATGCCGCCACCAACCGCTCGTACACGCCCGAAGGCATGTCCTTCAACAGCTCGACCACAGCCTTCGCCCCCTGGCTGAACCCGGCAAGGATGAAAGGACGCCCGCCGTTCTCATGCTCCAGATAGTAGTCGAAAGCACGCTTCACGTCGGCCATCGCATAGGGGAAACGCTTCTCCACGGTGTCCTCCCCCTCCATCCACGACTCCAGCGTAATCTGGCGGTAGTATGGCGCATAGAAGTTATACGAGTCAGCAAAAATATCAGCAGCCAGCTCCAGCGAAGGACGCAAAGCGCGACGCTGGTCTTCATTGTAGACATCCTCGAAGTGCATCACACGGCCCTGCGCGTCCTGCCAGTCCCACACGCACGTAGGAGCGACATAGAACACATCGGCCTGCAAACCACCGTCCACGGCGTTTGCTTCCTTGTACCACGCACTTTCCTGTGCATAGTCAGGCTCTGTCGGCAACACATAGCGTGTCGGGCCGTCGGAACACCCCACACACACGGCGCACAGCCAATAGAGCAGGGCAAAATAGACCTTATTCATAAGCACAAATTCTAGTTTTCCATGCAAAGATAAGTATATCCATTTATAAACGCAAACAAAAGTTATCAAATCATAACAATTTAATGCGAATTTATTTCCCTACATTTTTCTGCCACTCACAATCGCGCTTCCGGACGTTCGCCGGCAGCCCCCATCAGGAGCAACGAACCACAGCTGCAAAATGCGCCCCAATGCACCCCCGACCACGCCCTAAAGGGTAGCCGGGAGCGGAAAGGAGGGTAGGCGAGGACGGACTCCTTTGCGTGGTCGGACGGAAAGGAGGGGGTGGAAACGGGGGATTTAAAGGGAACAGATGACTGGATAGAACTTGGCATTCCATGTACGGACGAACCAGTGGCTGTACGTTCTCTTAAAAAAACACTACCTTTGCAGGAACAAACCAAAGAACAAGGAAATGACTTTCAACCAACATACGCTGCCCAACGGACTGCGCGTCATCCAGGCACCCTCGGCCACGTCGGTGGCTTACGCCGGATTTGCCATCGACGCGGGCACACGCGACGAGGCGGAACGCGAACAGGGCATGGCGCACTTCGTCGAACACCTCATCTTCAAGGGCACACAGAAACGGCGTGCCTGGCACATCCTGAACCGCATGGAGCGCGTGGGCGGCGACTTGAACGCTTTCACCAACAAGGAAGAGACCATCATCTACACGGCTTTCATGGCCGAGCATTTTGCCCGCGCGGCGGAATTGCTGACCGACATCGTGTTTCACAGCACGTTTCCGCAGCAGGAGATAGGGAAGGAGGTGGAAGTCATCCTCGACGAAATACAGAGCTACGAGGACAGCCCTTCGGAGCTTATCTTCGACGACTTCGAAAACCTGCTGTTCCAGGGACACCCGCTCGGACGCAACATCCTGGGCGACCCCGGACGGCTGAAGGAGTTCCGCTCGGACGACGCACTGCGCTGGACGGAGCGTTTCTACACGCCGGCAAACATGGTGTTCTTCCTGCGCGGCAACGTGGACTTCCGCCACATGGTGCACCTGCTGGAACGGCTCACAGCCGACGTCGCACCGGGCAAAGCGAACGCTCGCGGTGCTGACTTGCCGCCCTACCAGCCCGTCTCCCGCGCACAACGACGCGACACGCACCAGGCACACGTGATGCTGGGCCGACGCAGCTACGATGCCCACAGCGACCGACGCACGGCGCTCTACCTGCTGAACAACATCCTGGGCGGACCGGGTATGAACAGCCGCTTGAATGTGTCGCTGCGCGAACGCCGCGGATTGGTGTACAACGTGGAGAGCAACCTGACGTCATACACCGACACAGGCGTGTTCAGCATCTACTTCGGTTGCGACCCTGCCGACATCGACCTCTGCCTGGGATTGGTGAACAAGGAACTGCGCCACCTGCGCGACGTGTGCCTGACCGACACGCAACTCGCCGCAGCCAAGAAGCAAATCATCGGCCAAATCACTGTCGCAGGCGACAACTTCGAAAACCTGGCACTCGACATGGGGAAGACATTTCTCCACTATGACCGCTACGAGAGTCAAGAGGAGCTTTTCGCCCGCATCGACGCGCTCACCTCGTCGCAACTGCTGGAAGTGGCCAACGAGATGTTCGACGAAGCGGGACTGACTACGCTTATCTACCGCTGAGCCGGCTTCGTGCGCTAGGTTGCGACACAGGAGGCATAGACAGATTTCTATCTTTAGGTCACCATAAAACCTTATAAAGCTTCAAAAAGCTCAATAAAAAGCGGATATTTCTATCATATTATCTGCAATACAGAAACAAATGGTATCCTTTTGAATTCCCCTAATGGAAAAATACGGCCATTTTTACGCCCCGACGATGAGATATACGTGAAAAAACGATTTTCAGAGGCATTCATTTTCCCAAGAAGACAAAAAATAAACGGACGACACAAGCGAGGGTAGGAGTCTTCGCCTGTATCGTCCGTTTTCTCTTGCCGCAGACAGCGTCGTGTCAGAAGCATTGCATATCTTCCCCCACGATGTCACTGACCAACGCATTGGCCAGCGAGCTGGCCCCGATGCGGAAATAGCGGGGTGTGAGCCATTCCGTGCCGAGCAGTTCCTTCACGATGGAATAGTAGACCAAAGCGTCGTGCACGCTGCGGATGCCTCCGGCGGCCTTAAAGCCCACCATACGTCCGGTCTGCTCGTGATACTCCTTGATGGCCTGACACATCACGTAGGCCGCCTCAGGGGTAGCGGCAGAACCGTCCTTGCCAGTGGAGGTCTTGATGAAGTCAGCTCCTGAATACATGGCCAAGATGGAGGCCCGCTTCACATTCGCTGCCGAACGGAGCAACCCAGTCTCCAGGATGACCTTCAGCAGCTTCTCCCCGCAGAGGCTCTTCAACTCGTCGATTTCGTCGCACAGGTCTTCATAGTTCCCGTCGAGGAATTTGCCCACGGCCATCACGATGTCAATCTCCGTCGCTCCTTCATGGAGGGCCATCGCCGTCTCGGCCACCTTCACCTCGGTGAAGGTCTGTGAGGAGGGAAATCCGCCGGACACAGCCGCGACTTCCACCTTGTCGGCTTCCAGCGACTGGCTGACCAGGTGGCTGAAATTAGGATAGGTGCACACGGCTGCCACGCAGGGCAGATCAGGGTGAGCATCGTCAAAGCGGTTGACACGCTCGACCATGTGGAGGATGTCTTCCTCCGTGTCAGTCGTGCGGAGCGATGTCAAGTCGAGGCAGGAGAGGATGCGCTTCTTCACCTCTTCTGTATTGTTTTCTGCCACACGTGCCTCGATGATAGCATCGACGGCCTGTGTGACGGCCGCATCGTCCAGATTGGTTTCATACTTGGCCAGAGCGGCATCATACTTGCTGGGCTGATGCAGGTGTTCCTTGTCTTCATCCTCCCCTTCGCAGTCGCAGCCGGGGTCGCCACATCCGCAGTCGTCGTGGCTACAATCGTGCGCATGGTCATGTCCGCAGTGACAGTCCTTGTCGTGGTGCTCATGCCCACATTCGCACTCGTGTTCCTGATTATGTTTCATAACGCTTAAAGTTTTGGATTGTTCTTATGCCGGTCTTTGTCGCGGCTTGTTTTCTTTTCCAGGTTTCTTCGGAAAGCCTCGGTGAGGTCAGTCCCTGTCTGGTTGGCCAGACAGAGGAGCACCCAAAGCACGTCAGCCATCTCATCGGCCAGATTGTCCTTCTCTCCGGGTTTGAACGACTGGTCACCATATTTGCGGGCCATCACCCGGGCCAGTTCGCCCACCTCTTCCATGAGCACGGTCATGTTGGTCAGTTCGCTGAAATAACGCACGCCGTAGGTGCGTATCCAGTCATCAACGGTTCGTTGAGCTTCTTCGATAGTCATTATTCCTTGTTTTTAGAGTCTATGATGATTGTCACCGGTCCGTCGTTGAGCAACTCCACCTTCATGTCAGCCCCGAACACACCCGTCTGCACAGGTTTGCCCAAGTCTTGGGAGAGCGTCCGGCAGAAGTCTTCGTAGAGCGGTATGGAGATGTCCGGCTTGGCGGCGCGGATATAGGAAGGACGGTTGCCCTTCTTCGTGGAAGCATGAAGTGTGAATTGGCTGACGACAAGGATGTCGCCTCCGGCCTCGAGAATACTGCGGTTCATCACGCCATTCTCATCATCGAAGATACGCAGGTTGACCGTCTTCTTGCAGAGCCAGTCGATGTCTTCCCGGCTGTCGGCCTCTTCAATGCCCACGAGGATAAGCATCCCGCTCCCGATGGCAGACTTCTGCACGCCGTCGATGGTGACTGATGCGTGACGCACGCGTTGGATAACGATTCGCATAGATTTGTATGATTTTAATGTTCTAACTGTGGACTTCCGGCATGGACAGCCGTCCGGTCCACCCTTGCAAATATAGTAATATGTCTGAAAACAGAGAAACCACACCTGCCTGCAATCTACCGGCTCACCACGGCTTTTTCATTTAAATCGTAGATAAACAACTTACAGCCTGCGTTTTTCTTCCTCGTCCGCATCCGGATGCTTGATGACAGGTCTTGCCCCTTTACAGCTTGTGTCCGGAGGCCTATTAACTCCGCCCGACCACGGAAAGGAGGGTAGCCGGGGGCGGATAGTACTCCGTGGTCGGACGGAAAGGAAGGTTAGGTCGGCTATACTTTAAAGCTTGTTTTGCCCTCTTTATTTTTAAAAATGAAAGATCCGGGCCGGCTCACGAATTCAGGTAGTCATGCACCAGCTTGGCTTTGGAGGGACCGACGACAGCCGCCAGTTCGTCGAGCGAAGCCTCACGGATGCGCTTCACGCTCTTGAACTCTTTCAGCAGGGCAGTCTTCGTCTTCTCGCCGACGCCCTTCACCGTGTCGAGCACAGAAGCCACTTGTCGCTTGCTACGCTTGTCACGATGGAACGTGATGGCGAAGCGGTGCACTTCGTCCTGTATACGCTCAAGGAGGTGAAAGAGGGGCGTGCTTTGCTTCACGCCGATGACGACAGGCGGAAACCCGTAGAGCAATTCGGAAGTTCGGTGGCGATTGTCCTTAGCCAGGCCGGCGATGGGAATGCTGAGATGCAATTCATCTTCGACCACCTCGCGCACCACTTCCATCTGTCCCTTGCCGCCATCGGTGATGATGAGGTCGGGCAGAGGGGTGCCTTCGGCCAATGCACGGCTGTAACGACGCCGCACGACTTCCTGCATGGAAGCGTAATCATCCGGTCCGACGACGGTCTTGATGTTGTATTTCCGGTAGTCCTGCTTCGAAGGTTTGGCCTTCTTGAAGACCACACAGGCGGCCACGGCATCCGAACCGCTGATATTGGAGTTGTCGAAACATTCGATTTGCATGGGCAGTTTGGGCAAATGGAGCTGCTCCTGAATCTCACGCATGAGGCGCACGCTCTTCTGTTCAGGATTGAGCTTCTCGGCCTGTTTCAGGCGGTCGACCTTATATTGCTTCACATTGAGCAACGAAAGGTCGAGCAACGTCTTCTTATCGCCTCGCTGAGGGATGGTAAACGTCACGCCGGCCAGCTCCAAATCAAGCTCGAATGGAACGATAATCTCCCGCGAACGGCTCTTGTAACGCTCGCGCATCTCGACGATACCCATGGCGAGAAGTTCTTCCTTCGTTTCCTCCAGACGCTTCTTATATTCGAAAGTGAATGCTTGGTTCACGCAGCCGTTCGTGATGTGGAGGTAGTTGATATAGGCCGAACCTTCGTCTTCGGCGATGGAAAAGACATCAATGTTATGCAACACGGAGCTGACGACCTCGCTGCGCGAACGGTAGGCTTCGATAAGCTCGTATTTCTCCTTCACGCGCTGCGCTTCCTCGAAACGCATCTCCGCAGCCAGAGCCTGCATCTCACGCATCAGGGCCGCACTGATTTCCCGTGTGTTTCCCTTGAGGATTTCTTTCACCTGGGCGATGTTTTCCATATACTCCTCATGTGACTGCTGTCCGGCACACGGGCCCTTGCAGTTCTTGATGTGGTACTCCAGGCACACCTGAAACTTGCCGGCCTGTATGTTTTCCGGCGTCAGAGCAAGGTGGCAGGTGCGTATCGGGTAGAGGCGCTTGATAAGCTCCAGAACGGCATTCATCGACGGTATATGGCTGTAAGGGCCGAAATAGGTCGAACCGTTGCGGATAATCTTTCGGGTGCGAAAGACACGCGGAAAGTATTCATTCGTCACACAGATGGACGGATAGGTCTTGTCGTCCTTCAGCAAGACGTTGTAACGAGGCTTGTATTTCTTGATAAGGTTGTTTTCGAGCAGCAGGGCGTCTTCCTCCGTCTTCACCACGATGTAACGGATGTCGGCAATCTTGCTCACCAGCACGCGCGTCTTCCCCGGAGCATGCTCCTTGCTGAAATAGGAGTAAACGCGTCGCTTCAGGTTCTTGGCCTTGCCAACATAGATGATGGTTCCTTCCTTATTTAGGTACTGGTAGATGCCAGGGCTGTCGGGCAAGTTCTGCACGATGTTGCGCAGGTATTCGTTCGTGTCGAGTACTTCCACGGCTTCAGACTTGCAAGACAGTTTCCAGGCACACCTCCTCGGGAAAATTGGCCCGGCCATTCAGATGCTCCAGTTCGATGATGAAGTTCACATAGGCCTGCTTCGGGTGGAATCGCTGCACGAGGCGATAGGCCGCACACATCGTGCCGCCTGTGGCCAGAAGGTCGTCGTGGAGCAGGACGACGTCGTCCTCCGTGATAGCATCTTTATGGATTTGGATAGTGTCGCGTCCGTACTCCTTGTCATAACTTTCTTCCAGCACGTCGGCTGGGAGCTTGCCCGGCTTGCGAGCCATGACGAAGCCAGCTCCCAAGCGGACAGCCAAAGCCGCGCCCATGATGAAGCCGCGCGACTCTATGCCTACCACCTTTGTGATGCCCCGGTCCTTATACATTTCATAAAGCACCTCCTCCAGTTCATGGAGGCAGGCAGCATCTTTAAACAAGGTCGTCACGTCCCAGAAGAGAATGCCCTTCACGGGGAAATCACTTATAGTTCTCAGACTATTTTTCAATGTTTCTTTGCTCATAATATGCTCGTTATTCTATTTAGTTTTATCTTTTGTTTCACGTGGAACACTTCGCCGGTTCATCGTCCAAGCAGCACCAGCAGGACGTTGACATCGCTTGGGGAGATGCCGGGTATGCGGCTGGCTTGGGCCAGAGTCTCCGGGTCTATCTTCAAGAGCTTCTGGCGGGCCTCGGTCGAGAGCGACTGGAGAGAAGCGTAGTCAAACTTACCTTTAATCTTGATATTCTCCAAGCGCTGCATCTTCTCGGCAATCATCCGCTCACGATCGATATAGCCTTGATACTTGACACGTACCTCTGCGGCTTCGATTGTTTCGTCGCGACGTTCCGTGACGGAGTCGAGGCAACGGCGGAAGGCAGGGATGTGTTCGGCAATGTTTGTCAGTGTCACTTGCGGGCGGTTGACCAAATCGATAAGTTTGCAGCCTTGACGGAGGGGCGTCGTGCCAAGCGATTCCAAAGCCGGGTTTATCAAGTCGGCCTTGATGGAATAAGTTTCCGTGAAGCGCACGATGCGTTCGATGTCGTCACGCTTGCGGCAGAGACGATCATAGCGTTCGCGGCTGGCAAGCCCCAGACGGTAGGCACGCTCCGTCAGACGCATGTCGGCATCGTCCTGCCGGAGCAGGATGCGGTACTCCGCACGCGAAGTAAACATGCGATAGGGTTCGTCGACACCTTTAGTCACCAAGTCATCAATGAGCACACCGATGTAAGCCTCGTCGCGATGGAGCACGAAGGGTTCGCCGCCCTGGCAGTTGATGGCAGCATTCACTCCGGCCACCAAGCCTTGTCCTCCGGCTTCCTCATAGCCAGTCGTGCCGTTGACCTGTCCCGCAAGGAAAAGGTTTCTCACGACCTTCGACTCCAGCGTATGTTTCAACTGTGTCGGGTCGAAGTAGTCATACTCGATGGCGTAGCCCGGGCGATAGATGACCAGGTCGCGGAAGGCCGGAATCTTCTTCAGGGCTTCCACCTGGATGTCGATGGGCAGGGACGACGAAAAGCCGTTCAGATACAGCTCCTGCGTATTTTCACCTTCGGGTTCGAGGAAAAGCTGGTGTTGCTCCTTGTCGGGGAAGGTCACGATTTTAGTCTCGATGCTGGGGCAATAGCGAGGGCCTATGCTCTGGATTTGTCCATTATATAAAGGAGAGTCAGGGAGGCCGGCACGCAAGACGGCATGCACTTCAGGATTGGTGAAACACGTCCAGCACTGCAACTGCTTCAGCTTCCGAGGCTCGCTCAGGAAAGAAAAGCTATGAAAATCACACTCTCCGTCCTGTGTCTCCATGAGGCTATAATCCACGCTGCGGCCGTCAATGCGCACGGGCGTACCGGTCTTCATGCGGCCGTATGTGATGCCATGGCGGGCGATGGACTCCGTGAGCAGGAGCGAGGCCGGTTCGGAGACACGGCCTCCGGGCAGCTTCACACGGCCGAAGTGCATCAGTCCGTTGAGGAATGTCCCGGCTGTGAGTACGACGGCCTTTGCATGGAAAGTGACGTCCAACTGCGTCTTCACGCCCGTGGCCTCACCGTCCTTCACCAGCAGTTCGGTCACCGTGTCCTGCCAGATGTGTAGATTGGGGATGCCGTCGAGAACCTCGCGCCACGCCCAAATGAATTTCCCACGGTCGCACTGCGCACGAGGACTCCACATGGCAGGCCCCTTCGAACGGTTCAGCATGCGAAACTGGATGGCCGTGCGGTCGGTCACCAACCCCATGTATCCGCCCAATGCATCTATCTCACGAACGATTTGTCCCTTTGCAATGCCGCCCACGGCAGGATTGCAACTCATCTGGGCGACTTTATTCATATCCATCGTAATCAGGCACACCTTCGCGCCAAGGTTGGCCGCAGCGGCCGCAGCTTCGCAACCGGCATGTCCTGCACCGATGACAACAACGTCATAGCTAAATTCCATTTTCTGTCTATTTATTTCTCTTAATCAACCGATTGCAAAGGTAGACATTTTTTCGTTTACGCGCTTTCCCGCAGAAAAGGTTTTGAGCGAGGGGCAAAGACACCACGCGAGGACGCCCTAAAGGGTAGCCGACCACGGAAAGGAGGGTAGCCGACCACGGACTCCTTTGCCAGGTCGGCTACCCTTTATAGGGCATTCCGCAAGGACGGAGAGGAGACGGGAGCCATCCTCGCGCCTCATTCTTTCTGGAACACTCCCAGAGGAAGAAGCATCCTCAAGTGACAAAATGTGCACTCCTCAGACGCAAACCACCGCATTTCTTTTACATTTATCCAACCAAACATCCCGAAAGAAACAAAAAGAAAGGCTCTAAGGCTTACTTCTTGCATTTCGCTAAGCCGTCTATTTTCGTTTTTTTGCAGCCCTACGGGCGAAAGGGCGGAAATTTTCAATTCTCAGCGGCTACAGAAAAAAGAAATTCGCCCCGGACACTCAAAGGCACCCGAGGCGAAACACCTATCAAAACCTACTATTCTGGAAAAAACTTATTTCAACGCTTCACTGACCGGCGTTCCGACACATCCGCTCGGCATCTGCATATGGAGCAGGGCAGAGACGGTGGCAGCAATGTCAGTCATGCGGACGGCACGTGTAGTCTCGCCCTGACGCACACCCCAGCCCATAAAGATCAAGGGGATGTGAGCATCGTAGGGACACCACACACCGTGGGTCGTCCCTTGGGCACCACGGTCTTCGGCGTCATACCAGCCAGGATTGAGCACCACCTGGATGTCGCCGCTGCGCTTGTTGTTATAACCATTGATGACGCGCTCGCGCACGGGGGCGGGCAAGGGAGCCGTGCCGGCCTCTTCCAGGTCGACGGCATACATCACCTCGTCATGCGAACGCAGATGACGGATGACAGCTTGCTTCACTTCGTGAAAGTCAGCTCCGGCAGCCTGGAGCTTCGCACGGTTGAGAAACACCTGATAGTTCATCACGGCCTGCACGCCGTCTTCGACGTGGAAGTCGGCAGCCACCAGCGAATCGAGGGCCGCTTCTTCAGCCGCAGCGTCCCAAGCTCCGGCAGGCACCTTGCGGTCAGCCAGGAAACGGACGTTGTGCGCCGCAGCGTGGTCAGCCGTGAGGAAGACAGTGTAGTTGCCTGCACCCACTTTCTCGTCGAGGAGGTTGAGGAAGGCAGCGAGGTCCTTGTCCAAGCGCAGGTATGTATCCTCCGTCTCGACGGCATTCGGGCCGAAACGGTGGCCGACATAGTCCGTAGAAGAGAGGCTGACGGCGAGCAAATCGGTGATGTCGTCCTGGCCCAGCTCTTCATTCGTGAGTGCTTCGGAAGCCACCTGGAGAGTCATCGTGTTGCCGTAGGGCGTCTCGCGGATGATGCCATAGCCGTCTGTCTTCAACAGCTTGGAAGTGCGCACGGGGAACGTGGCCTTTCCGCCCTTCTCGAAGGGGGTCTCATAGGGCGTGTCATCAGCTGTGCTCTGCACGTAGGTGTCGAGCGGATAGAGCGTGTTCCAGTCCTGCTCCATGAGGCGGCGTGCCGGGTCAGTGGCATTGAACTTCACGAGCCAGGCAGGAAGTTCATTGCGGTAGTATGTGCTCGTAATCCAGCGTCCGGTCTTGCTGTCAAACCAGTAAGCCCCGTCAGCCGTGTGTCCTCCCGGAAGGATGGAAGCACGGTCTTTGAGCGAGACACTGATGACTTTCGCACGGAAATTGGTGGCCAGATGAAGTTCGTCGCCCACCGTGGTGACGAGCAGGTTGCGAGGAGACATCTTGCCCGCGGCATTGTCACAGCCCACGCTGCTGACCGTCTCGTCGTCGGTGCAATATGTTTTCTTGCCCGTATGGCGGAAGATGAAATCATTGCCGGCAATGCCGTGGATGGAAGGCACAGAACCGGTGTAAATACACGTGTGTCCGATGGCTGTCACCGTGGGCACATAGTCGAGCTGCGTGTTCTCGCAGTTGAAACCCTCGCTCAGCAAGCGTTTGAATCCGCCCTCGCCGTAGCGGTCATAATAACGATACAGATAGTCCCAACGCATTTGGTCGACTACGATGCCAACGACCAGCTTGGGACGTGCCACACCGGCCGTTTGAGGTGCAGCCTTGGCCGGGAACAGGCCCAACGCAAACGCGGCACACAGTGTCATGAATACTTTCTTCATAATGTTTGTACTGAGAATTGATTTTTGATGCGCAAAAGAACGGCTTCGGGGTGACATACTTGTTACAAACGCGTAAAATCACTGTGGCAAAAGACAAAGGCAGAAAAAAGAATCAATTTTGTCACCGGATGGTAATATGCTTGAAACAAGGTTCGTATTACCTTTGCATCGGAAATGAAGAATGCCGAATGAAGAGTGGCAATTCTTCATCTTATATCATTATTGCTTATCTATGAAGAAACGATTGATTGCAGCCATGCTGGCTGTGGGAAGCTGCGGCTTCCTGTTTGCCCAGACCCGGGTAATCGCCCACCGTGGCTATTGGAACTGTGAGGGGTCGGCACAAAACTCCATCACGGCACTTGTAAAATCGGCCGAAGCCGGTGTTTATGGGTCGGAATTCGACGTGTCCATCACAGCCGACGGCGTGCCCGTAGTGAATCATGACGACGACATACAGGGACATGTCATCGAGACAAGCCGCTATGCGGACATCAAGGACCTGAAACTGCCCAACGGAGAGACGTTGCCCACGCTGGAGCAATATCTCGTGAAGGGCAAAGAGCTGGGAGGCGTGCAGCTCATCCTGGAAATCAAGCCTCACAAGGAGGAAGCCAACGAAGACCGTGCCGTGAAAGCCATCGTCGCACTGGTGCGCAAGCACGGACTGGAAAAACGCGTCGACTACATCTCCTTCAGCATGAACATCTGCAAGGAACTGGTGAAGGAAGCTCCCGGCGCACCGGTCTATTACCTGAACGGAGATGTCGCCCCGGAGGAACTCAAGGAACTGGGCATAGCCGGCGCAGACTACCACTACAAGGTGTTCAAGAAACACCCCGAATGGATTAAGGAGGCCCGCGAGCTGGGCTTGAAGACCAATTCCTGGACGGTCGACGACACGGACATGATGCAGTGGCTCATCGACCAAAAGGTGGACTTCATCACGACCGACAAACCTGTCGAACTGAAGCAACTCTTAGAAAAGAAATAACACTGGGGATTATTGATTGTTTTTTAGAAACTTTGGTTCCGCGCCCGGACAAGGCCTCGTGACGAGGCTGACACCCGGGCGCGGTTTTCTCTGCCTGGGGAAAAAGGCAGCCACAGGCTGAAATCCTCATCCGCAAGCACTTTTACTCCTCAATTTTTACCCCCCCCCACTGGATTTTCCGTATCTTTGTCGCGATAGTTTCAAGTCAATGACAACCGACAATGATACAAAAAGATAAACTCATCGCACAAATCAACGCCAAAGACATCAAGGGCTTCCGCACCTTGTATGAACAGGTCTACCCAATGCTCGTGAGTTATGTGAGCGAAATCATACTCTCCGACGAGGCGGCTGAAGACATCGTGCAGGACCTTTTTGTCTACATTTGGGAGTCGGATGTCACCTTTCCCACCTTCACCGCTTTCCGCAGCTACCTCTACACCTACGTCCGAAACACGGCGCTCGACTACCTCAAACACCAACACATCAAACAGGACTATGTGGAAAAGCCATGCGACTTTGACCCCTTTGGCCAAACAGGATTGTCCCCCTTTGGCTACAATATGATTGACCCTTTAAAGTCCTGGTGTTGGGGGTCAATTTTATTTTACCCTTTTAAAATTTCTCGTTTTTCTTAGACCTTAACTTTCGCATACTTTCACCATATAACTCTATGGTATGAG
>OIWT01000252.1_pt1 | contig 77647 bp, 64 predicted proteins | sample 1587701 | NCBI WGS metagenome assembly OIWT01 (sample SAMEA3888904, study PRJEB22519) | human gut metagenome | biome: human gut; feature: human-associated habitat; material: faeces | place: Denmark | collected 2009
GTGAAAAAAAGCCCCATATCCCAGAATGGTCATACCCACGATTCACAGCGGGACTACGGGTGCGGTCCGGTGGACCGCCCGCTAATGGCTTTTTTCTGAATGTTCTTTTACTGCAATTCGTATTTTTTGTTTTCCTGGTATATCATCATGAACAGCCGGTCATTTTCGTCGAACATGAGGGTCAGGTAATAGTCCGGGTATACGACGTCGGTCAAGAGATATTCGTTGCCGATGGCTTTGAGTTCATACATGAGTTTGAAGGCTGGATGCAGCTTCTTTAACGTATCACTTTTTTTGTCGCCAATCTGCAAGCCATAAAAGGAATGGGGGACCTTGTCATCGGAACTGATGGTGAGGTATTTTTTTTCTTGGCGGCTGTAGTATAGGTCCTGCCATACCGTTGCCGTTGTAGTTTCTGGCAAAGTCTGTCCTTGGGCCAGTGTCAGGCCAGGGAGCAGACACAATCCTAGGAGCATTATGGCAATCAGCTGATTTTTCTTCATGAAAACACCTCCGTTTCCAGAATAGCTGGGCGGAGGTGTTTTGTCAATATGGAAAGTGGAGAGGGATTAGGTTGTGGGATTGCCGTGGCGTTTCGGTAAAATCTGGTTCAGGCTGATGGCGATGATTGAGGCTACGACGACGGGCGCTTTGCCGAAGATGGTCGTCACCCAGTCCGGGAAGAGATAAAGCGATTGCGGCGCGGCTGACAATCCCATACCCATGGCGACGGCCAGGCCGATGATGGACATGTTGCGCGGTGTCGCTCCATCGGATAGAGCCAGGCGGATACCGGTCATGGCGATGGAGGCGAAAACAGAAACGGTAGCTCCGCCGAGGACGGCGTAGGGAATGGTCGTCAAGAGGCCGGAAAATTTAGGCACGATACCGGCGATGAGGATGATAATGGCCGCCAGGGCCAGCGTAGCCCGGTTGATGACTTTCGTCGTCGTGACGATGCCGACATTCTGGCCGAAGGTCGACGTCGGCAGGAAGCCAAAGAAGGCGCCGAGGATATTCGTCGCCCCCAGTCCCAGAAGGGCGCCGTGCAGTTCATCTGATGTCGGGGGCCTGTTCATGGCGCCCGATGTCGTCGCCGAGAAGTCACCGATAGCCTGGATGGAGTTGATGACGAAGAGCAGGGAAATGGCGATGCAGGCAGGCGGGTCAAATTCTAAGCCAAAGTGTAAGACTTGGGGCATTTCGAAATATCCGGCTGTCATGACGTTGTCGAATTGGACCATGCCCATGGCCAGGGCCAGGATATAGCCGGCCAGGATGCCGACGAGGATAGAAGCCAGGCGCAGCAGGCCTTTACCAAAGTGTGTGAAAAATGTCACAACAACGAGTGTAAACAAGGCGACGACCCAGTTTTTCCAGCTGCCGTAAGTCGGGCTGCCCACGCCGCCGGCCATGTAGTTGATGGCGATGGGGTACAGGGATAAGCCAATGGTAAAGACGACTGTCCCTGCGACCAAGGGCGGAAAGAATTTACGGATACGATGGATGCTCAGGCCGACGAGGATAGCACAGAGACCGCCAAAGACTTCAGCTCCTAGAATCGCAGCGATGCCGTACTCGCTGGCCAGGGTCTGCATGGTCGGTACGTAGGCAAAGCTGACGCCAAAGATGACCGGCAGACCGGCACCGAAATGGATCCCTGTCCGGCGCCCGATGGGGTAAAGTTGCAGCAGCGTGCCGATGGCAGCGGCGATGAGCGAGGCCTGGATAATCAGAACCCGGTCAGGCTGAGACAGGCCGGCGGCACCGGCGACGATGATGGCTGGCGTGACACAGCCGACAATCATGGCGACGACGTGCTGCAGGGCCAGGGGCAGAGCTTCAAAGAAATGAGGGATGCCATCCATGGAAAAGAGCGAGGCGCTCCGACTGTTTGAAATAGGCATTTTTTCCACAATGATGCGCCTCCTTTAAGCTCGGTAAATACGAGTCCCCGTCTTTCCGAGGATACCATCTTTGGCTTTCTGGAGCAGTGTTATCAGGGCTGTCCGGCCGGGACGGGATTCAGCGAATTTGACGGCGGCCTGGACTTTGGGCAGCATCGAGCCGGGGGCAAATTCATTTTGTGCCATATATTGCCGGGCTTCGTCAGTGGTCATTTCCGACAGCCACTGTTCGTCCGGCTGACCAAAGTGGATGGCCACTTTTTCGACAGCTGTCAGGATGATGAGGTAATCGGCGTGGAGGTCTTCGGCCAGGCGTTCGCTGGCAAAATCCTTGTCGATGACGGCGCTGGCCCCTTTGAGGTGGTTGCCGTGACGCATGACGGGAATACCGCCGCCGCCACAGGCGATGACCAGCTGTCCCGATTCGACGAGGGTGTCGATGGCGCCGATTTCGATGATTTCCTGGGGCAGCGGCGAAGCGACGACGCGGCGCCAGCCCCGGCCGGCGTCTTCCTTGACGATGTAGCCGTATTCTTTGGCGGCGTATTCCGCCTGTTCTTTAGTCATGAAATGGCCAATCGGTTTCGACGGATTCTTGAAAGCCGGGTCTTCCGGATCGACGCGGACCTGGGTGACCATGGTGGCGACGGGAATGTCGAAGATGTCGCGGTTGTACATTTCTTCGCGCAGGGCATTCTGCAAGTCATAGCCGATGTAAGCCTGGCTCATGGCGACGCAGACCGACAACGGCGTGTTGGGCTGGTTCGGATCTTCCCGGCTCAGGGCGGCCATGGCGTGGTTGATCATGCCGACCTGCGGGCCGTTGCCGTGGGCGACGATGACTTCACAGCCTTCCTGGATGAGATCGACGATGGCCTTGGCTGTCGTCTTGACGGCCAGCATCTGTTCGTGCAGTGTATTTCCCAGGGCGTTGCCGCCGAGGGCGATGACGATACGTTTCTTTTTCTCGGTCATGATAATTCTCCTTTTATGTGTACAAAAGTTTTATAAATGATGAGTAAAACGCATGATAGGGGAATGAAAAAGGCACCGGTCCGGAGGACCGGCACCTTTGACGGTCAGGTTATTTCATTTTGCGCAGGATGCCGCGTTCTTCTAATGCTTTCAAGGTCTGAGCCGGATCCTGGCATTTGGCCAGCATGATCATGGCAGCGATGACATAGGGCTTGTAGCTGGCTTCCTTGTAGAGGGAATCGCGATAGCGGTCGAAGACGGAGGCTTCGACTTCGCCGTCTTCACAGCTGACGCCGTTGATGTCGGCCGGCAGGCAATGGAGGTACATGGCTTTGCCGTCTTTTGTGGTCTTCATCAATTCTTCCGTGCAGCACCAGTCTTTGTGCTGAGCGTTCTGAGCCAGCAGTTCCTGTTCCAGGGCATCGATGCCGGCCTGGTCGCCAGCGGCGTAGAGATTCGTCCGTTTTTCCATAGCCGCAAAGGGAGCCCAGCTCTTGGGATAGACGACGTCGGCGTCTTTGAAGGCGTCGGCCATGTCGTGGGTGATGCGGAAGGAGCCGCCCGATTTTTCGGCATTCTTTTTGGCGACGTCGACGACGTCCGGCATGACTTCATAGCCTTCGGGATGAGCCAGGACGACGTCCATGCCCAGACGGGTCATGAGGCCGATGACGCCCTGCGGGACCGAGAGGGGCTTGCCATAGGACGGGGAGTAGGCCCAGGTCATGGCGATTTTCTTGCCTTTCAAGTTTTCCAGGCCGCCCATTTCATGGATGATATGGGCCGCGTCGGCCATACACTGGGTCGGATGGTCGATGTCGCACTGGAGGTTGACCAGGGTCGGCTTCTGTTCGAGGATGCCGTCTTTATAACCCTGGGTGACGGAGTCGACGACTTCTTTCTGGTACGTATGGCCCTTGCCGATGTACATATCGTCGCGGATGCCGATGACGTCGGCCATGAAGGAAATCATGTTGGCCGTTTCGCGGACCGTTTCGCCGTGAGCAATCTGGCTCTTCTTTTCGTCCAGGTCCTGGACCTGCAGGCCGAGGAGATTGCAGGCTGAGGCGAAGGAGAAGCGCGTACGCGTCGAATTGTCGCGGAAGATGGAAATGCCTAAGCCGCTTTCAAAGATTTTGGTGGAAATATTGTGTTCCCGCATGAAACGGAGGGCATCGGCCAGGACCCAGATGGCTTCCAGTTCGTCATCGGTCTTGTCCCAGGTGAGGAAAAAGTCGTTTTCATACATATCTTTGAAGTTGAGGGCGTTTAATTTATCGATGTAGTCCTGTAAGGTTTTCATAGGGCAGTCTCCTTTTAATCGTTATGGGATGTGATTATTTATCGGTGTATACAGAAGGCAGAGCGGCGTATACGGCGGCACAGGTGACGAGGTCCTGTTTCCACGTCTTTTCGTTGGGAGCATGAGCCTGGGCTTCTGCGCCAGGGCCGAAGCCGATGACGGGGATGCCGTTGCGGCCCATGATGGAAACGCCGTTGGTCGAGAAGGTCCATTTATCCGTCAAGGGACGGGCTTTGCGTATGGATTCCGTTTCAGCGGCACCGATACGGCTGTCGCCGAAGAGGGACGTATAAGCTTCTTCCAGGGCCTTCGTGACTTTGTGGTCTTTCGGGATGACCCAGGTCGGGAAGTAACATTCGATGGGGTAGGTCAGGCCGGTGTAGCTCGGGCGGGCATATTCGTACATGCTGACTTTGACGTCATCGCCGTATTTCTGGACACTCGGCAGGGCGCGGATTTCATCGAGGCAGCTCTGCCACGTTTCGCCAGCGGTCATGCGGCGGTCGAGGGATACGGCACAGGAGTCGGCGACGGCGCAGCGGCTCGGCGAGGTGTAGAAAATCTGGGAGCATGTGACGGTACCGCGGCCGAGGAAGTTGGCTTCTTCCCATTCGGAGTTGTATTTTTTGTCGAGCATCTTGACCAGGCCTTTGATTTCCGTTGTGTCGGCGGCGTCATTTTCATTGAGGGCCCGGACGTCCTGGAGGATGTCGGCCATCTTGTAAATGGCGTTGTCACCGCGTTCGGGTGCACTGCCGTGGCAGGAAACGCCCTGGACGTCGATGCGGATTTCCATACGGCCGCGCTGGCCGCGATAGATGCCGCCGTCTGTCGGTTCCGTAGAAACGACAAATTCCGGGCGGACCTTGTCTTCGTTGATGATATACTGCCAGCAAAGGCCGTCGCAATCTTCTTCCTGGACCGTACCCGTAACCAGGACGGTGTACTTATCGGACAAGAGGCCCAGGTCTTTCATGATGCGGGCACCGTAGACGGCGGATACGATGCCGCCGAGCTGGTCCGACGTGCCGCGGCCGCCGATTTCCGTTTCCGATTCAAAGCCTTCATAGGGATCGAAGTTCCAGTTGGCTTTGTTGCCGATGCCGACGGTATCGATATGGGCGTCGAAGCCGATGAGGGTCTTGCCGGTGCCCATGTAGCCCAGGACGTTGCCCATGGGGTCGATTTCTACTTTATCGAAATCGAGTTTGCGCATTTCTTCGGCGATGCGGTCGATGTGTTCCTTTTCGCCGCAGCTTTCGCCGGGGAATTTGACGATGTCCCGGAGGAAGCTGGTCATATCCTGTTCATAGCCTTTAGCAGCCTCTTTGATTTTTTCGTACGGTACTGTCATGAAAATCACTCCTATATCTTAATATAATGTTTTTATTTATTTAATCCGCGCCAGACGATATTCTTATACCGTTCGGGATCCGTATCGCCTTCGGTCGAGAAGACCAGGACCTGGGAGCGGTCATCGAGACCGAGCTCAGCGCGTATATCTTTACATTCGTCGGATAACATGATCGTAGCCAGCGTGCCGAAGGGAACGGCACCGGATTCACCGGATACGATGGGCGCATCGCCTTTGAGGGGCGCTGCCAGCATCCGCATGCCGCGGACCGTGATGGGGTCATCGGCAGCTACGAAGGTCGTGACGTGATTCTTGAGGATGTCCCAGGAAATCGTATTCGGTTCGCCACAGGCCAGGCCGGCCATGATGGTATCCAGGTCGCCACCGACGATGCGGGGCTTGCCGTCACCCGCTGCGGCGCCTTTGTACAGGCAGGCTGCGGCCGATGCTTCGACGACGATGAATTTCGGCGGGTTGTCTTTGTAGAGATTGGCGAAGTAGCCGACGACGGCACCGGCCAGGGAACCGACACCGGCTTGGACGAAGATGTGCGTCGGCCGTTCGACGCCCTGCGCTTTCAGCTGTTCGCCAGCTTCCATGGCCATCGTACCGTAGCCCTGCATGATCCACGAAGGGATTTCTTCGTAGCCGTCCCAGGCCGTATCCTGGACCATGACGCCGTGCGGTGTGGCAGCGGCTTCTTTAGCCGCCTGGCGGACGCAGTCGTCATAGTTGAGGTCGAGGATGTCGACGTCGGCGCCGAGCTTCTTGATGTTTTCCAGCCGCGTCTGAGTCGTGCCTTTCGGCATGTGGACGACGGCTTTCTGGCCCAGCTTCTGAGCCGCCCAGGCGACACCGCGGCCGTGGTTGCCATCGGTGGCCGTGAAGAAGGTGGCCTGGCCAAATTCCTGGCGGAGTTTATCTGAAGTCAGGACTTCATAAGGCAGGTCCGATACGTCGCGGTGCGTTTCCTTGGCGATGTATTTGGCCATGGAATAGGAACCGCCCAGGACTTTGAAGGCGTTGAGGCCGAAGCGGTACGATTCGTCTTTGACGAAAATCGAACCTAAGCCTAAATACCGGGCCATCTGTGTGAGCTGAGTCAAGGGCGTTTCACTGTATTGCGGGAAGCTCTGGTGGAATGTCCGGGCCTTGGCGATTTCATTGAGGGACATAATCGGTAAATTTTTATCGTCTGATTTGGGCAGATGGTTCATAGCCCATTTCATATCTTTCTTCATCATCCGTACCTCCTGAGATAAACTGAAAAAAATATTTTAGTAAATCTAAAAGTTTTTGTATACCTAGAGTATAACATGACCTTGCAGATTTGCAATAGGAGAAAGCTAAAAATTTGTTAGGTACCTACACTTTTTTTGCAAGACATGAAAGGAAGCTGTTACATTTGGGCATAGGAAAAGGGCCGCCCTTTGGGCGGCCCCTACGATGCTAGCCACGAGCCATGAGCCACTAATCTCACTCTTCACTGCTGTCGATGTAGCTGTACAGGGTGTATTTGGAGATGCCGAAGTGTTTGGATATTTTGTCGCCGGCCTTGGTGATCAGCAAAGCCCCGCGGTCGTTGAGGAACTTGATGGCTTTGATTTTGTCTTCGCGCGTCATCAGGGGGACGGGTTTGCCGACCTGTCGTGTCGATTCTTCGATGAGTTCGTTCAGGAGGTCCGTGACGTTCTGAGGAATCGGGCTGACCTGTTCTTCTTTGGAAGCGACGGAGATGAGCGGCTTGATGGCATTTTCAACCATCATCAATTCCGTAATGTCGTAGTTGATGGAGAAGATGCCGATGACTTTTTGATTTTCATTGCGGATATAGATGGTCGTCGATTTGAGGATGCGGCCGTCTTTAGTCTTGGTCAGGTAACTCGTATGGTCCTGGAGTTTGTCGGGCTCGCTGCGCAGGGCATCGAGGACGGCCATGGACGGGCCATCGCCGACTTTGCGGTTGGTGACGTGGCCGTTTTCAATGGCTACAATGGAATTTTCTTTGTAATTATCGCTCAGGTCATGGATGACGACTTCACAGTTCGGGCCGAATTGGTCAGCCAGGCCTTTGGCCAAATGGCGTAAGAAGTTCAGTACAACATCATCTAACATAGGGGCACCCCTCTCTTATAAAACAACGATTCTCTTAACTTGCGTACCATCAAAACAGTTTATTAGCTCGCCTGCTAAAAAATTTTTAGGTACTGTTAATATATCATATTTTCGCGATAAATCAACGGTTTCAAGCCAAAAAAGGTATGTCGAAAAAACATCTTTCCCGTCGAGTTATAACAAAAAGATAATAAAAAATTTTTAGGCTAAAAAAAAATTGACAGGTCGGTCGGAAGAAGGTACTATTAAGATAGATACGGGAATGACAAAAATATCATGAACAAAACGCAAGAACTTATAACGGATTATGGTTTATACATATGTTAGAAGGAGGTAATTCATATGTTAATCGTCGGAAATGGACACGTTATCACGCGTGATGCCAAGAATCAATATATTCCCGATGGCGCCGTAGCCATGGACGGGATGAAGATCTGCCGCGTCGGCCAGACCGCCGAAATACGCAGGGCTTTCCCCGATGCGGACTTCATCGATGCCAAAGGCGGCGTCATCATGCCGGCTTTCATCAATACTCATGAACACATTTACAGTGCCATGGCCCGGGGCCTGAATATCAACGGCTATGCGCCTAAGGGCTTCCTGGACATCCTCGACGGATTGTGGTGGAACATCGACCGCCACTTGACCAATGACCTGACCTACCTGAGCGCCATGGAAACGTATGTTGAATGTATCAAGAACGGCGTGACGACGGTCTTCGACCACCATGCCAGCTTTGGTGAAATCAAGGACAGCCTCTTTGCCATCGGCCAGGCCGCACAGGAACTGGGCGTCCGCTCTTGCCTCTGTTATGAAGTTTCTGACCGCGACGGCCAGGATAAAGCCCGGCAGGCCGTCCTGGAAAATGAAGCCTGGATCCGCCACGCCCAAGCCGATACGACGGACATGCTCGCCGGCATGATGGGTATGCATGCCCAGTTCACGATCAGCGACGAAACGATGGCCCTGGCAGCGGAACATAAACCGGATGGTGTGGGATATCATATCCACGTCGCCGAAGGCATCGAAGATTTGCAGGATTGCCTGAAAAAGCACGGCAAGCGCATCATCGACCGCCTCTATGACTGGAATATCCTGGGCCCGAAGACGCTGCTCGGCCACTGCATCCACGTCAATCCGCATGAAATGGACCTCATCAAGGAAACGGACACGATGGTCGTCCACAATCCGGAATCGAATATGGGCAATGCCTGCGGCTGCCCGCCGACGATGGACATGGTCCACCGCGGTATCCTGACCGGCTTGGGGACCGATGGCTATACCCATGATATGATCGAATCTTATAAGGTCGCCAACATCCTGCATAAGCATCATCTCTGCGATGCTACCGCCGCCTGGACGGAAGTACCGCAGATGCTGTTCTATAACAATGCGGCCATTGCCAACCGCTACTTCAAGACCCCCTTAGGCGTACTGGCTGAAGGGGCGGCAGCCGACGTCATCGTCATGGATTACATCGCGCCGACGCCGATGAATGAAGAAAATATCAACGGCCACATCTTGTTTGGCATGAACGGCCACGACGTCGTCACGACCATTGCCAACGGTAAAGTCCTCATGGAAAACCGCCAGCTCACCGGTGTCGACGAAGAAGCCCTGATGGCTAAGATCCGCGAAGGCGCTGCTACCCTGGCCGGACGCATTAATGGCTATTTATAAGGAGGAATCTATCATGAGTGATCGCATGACATCTATTCCCTTTGGAAAATTAATGAACTGGGTCCTGACAGAAGCGCCGACAGGGACGATTTTCGGCGTCCACCATCACGTACAAGCCGACCCGGAACGGACTTATCATATCTTTGACCGTCCTTTGGAAATGCCCTTTGGCCCGGCTGCCGGCCCGCACACCCAGCTGGCCCAGAATATCGTTGCCGGCTATGTGGCCGGTGCCCGTTTCTTCGAACTGAAGACGGTCCAGAAAATTGACGGCGAAGACCTGCCCGTCCCCAAGCCGTGCATCAAAGCCGACGATGAATGTTATAATGTCGAATGGTCGACGGAGCTGACCGTACCGAAGGCCCTGGAAGAATATATCAAGGCCTGGTTCCTGGTCCACGTCATGGCCGTCGAATACGGCTTAGGGAGTCCGGACGGGATGCAGTTCAATATGTCCGTCGGCTACGACCTGGCCGGTATCCAGACGGCGAAGATCGATTCGTTCATCGAAAATCTGAAAGATGCGTCCCATACGGCTGCCTTTGCCGACTGCAAGGCTTGGCTCCTGGCCCATCTGGACCGCTTCCAGAAGCTCCGCCGCGAAGACGTCGAAGCCATTCCGGCAGCTATCTGCAATTCTGTCACCGTCTCGACCATGCATGGCTGTCCGCCCGATGAAATCGAACGGATTGCCCGCTATTTACTGAAGGAAAAACACCTCAATACTTTCGTCAAATGCAATCCGACCTTACTGGGGTATGACTTCGTCCGCCACTGCATGGATGACCTTGGCTACGGCCATCTGGTCTTTGACGACAGCCATTTCAAGGCCGACTTGCAGTATGAAGACGCCGTGCCCATGCTCAAGCGCCTACAGGAAGCCGGCCGGGCGGAAGGCCTGGTATTTGGCGTAAAATTGACCAATACCTTCCCCGTCGACATTACGCGCCATGAATTGCCGGGGACGGAAATGTATATGTCTGGCAAGCCCCTGTTCTTCCTGGCCATGAACGTGGCCAAGAAACTGAGCGAAGCCTTTGGCGGGACCCTGCCGATTTCCTATAGCGGCGGTGCCGATGCCCACAATATCGGCGATATCGTCCAGACGGGTATCTGGCCGGTCACGGTGGCGACGACGCTGCTCAAACCGGGCGGCTATGAACGCTTTGCCCAGCTGGCCCAGTGTTTTGAAGGAAAGATGGGTCAGTCGTTTACTCGTGTAAACGTCGATGCCCTGGATGCCTTATTGACCAAGGCGAAAGGCGATGCCCACTATGCCCGCCTGGATCCCAAGGCCCAGCAGCGCAAGAACGACCAGGCTCTGCCCATGATGGACTGCTTCATGGCTCCGTGCAGCCAGACCTGCCCCATCCATCAGGATATCCCGGCTTATATGGACCTCGTCGCAGCCGGGAAATATGACCAGGCGCTGCAGATCATCCTGGAAAAGAACCCCCTGCCCTTTACGACGGGGACCGTCTGCTACCATACCTGCATGAACAGCTGCACGCGCAATTTCTGCGATGACCCTGTCGAAATCCGGCGCAATAAACTGATTGCCGCTGAAAAAGGCTATGCCGATGTCATGACGGCCTTGCAGGCTGCGCCGTCTAATGGGAAGAAAGCCGCCGTCATCGGTGCCGGTCCTGCCGGCCTGTCGGCTGCATATTTCCTGGCCCGCGGCGGTTTCGATGTGACCGTCTTCGATAAGAACGATGAACCGGGCGGCCTGGTGCGGACCTTCTTATGTGAAAAGAAAGGCCAGATTTCGCCGGAAGCCATCGACCGCGATGTGGCCCTTATTGAAAAGATGGGCGTCCACCTCGTCGTCGGCAAGGCGATTGCCTCTCTCGATGAACTTCAGGGGTATGACGTCATCCTGGCAGCCTGCGGCGTCAAAGGGAAAATCGGTGATACTCCGGCCAGTGCCATCGACGGGCTGACGATCATCGGCGACGGCCATTACGGCAAGACTACGTCTGTCGTCGAATGTATCGCCGACGGCCAAAAGGCGGCGGAAGCCATTTTGGGACAGCTGACCAGTGTCGATACCCTGATTCCAGCCGATGTAAACGACGTTTACTCTTGCCGGGGCCTCCTGGAAGCGGCGCCGGAAACGGGTTGTGACGGCCGTTGCCTCCATTGCGACAGCGTCTGTGAAGCCTGTGTGGAAGTCTGCCCGAACCGGGCCAATGTGGCTATTGCCGTACCGGGCCATATGCAGGCCCAGATCCTCCATGTCGACTATATGTGCAATGAATGTGGCAACTGCCGGACTTTCTGTCCCTGGGGCGGTGCGCCGTATAAAGATAAATTCACCCTCTTTGCCAACGAAGAGGACCTGGAACACAGTGATAATCAGGGCTTTGTCGTCATCGACAAGGTCAGCGGCTTCTGCAAGGTCCGCCTGGATGGGGAAATCCGGTCGACGACCTTAGGGACGGCTGATGAAGCCATCCCAGAAGATATCCGGACCTTTATGGAAACGGTCTGCCGCGATTACGGCTATTTGCTGATTGAATAGAGAAAGAAGGGGAAACCATGGATTACGTCATCAAAAACGGGACGGTCTGCCTGGAAGGGGAACATTTCCGGGCTGACGTCACCGTCAGGGAGGGAAAGATCCAGGCCCTGGGAAAGGCTGTCCACAATGGCCATGAAACAGTCATCGACGCCGATGGCCTCTATGTCTGCCCTGGCGGCATCGATGCTCATACCCATATGGCCTTGCAGCAATCGCCGAAGTATCGCGCCTGTGATGACTTTTACAGCGGCGGCGTTGCGGCGGCCTGCGGCGGCACGACGACCATTCTGGACCATATGGCCTTTGGGCCGGCCGGCTGTTCCCTGCGCTATCCTTTTGCACAGTATAAAAAATTGGCGGCACCCTGTCCGGTCGACTATAGCTTCCATGGCGTCATCCAGCACGTCGATGATCAGGTCCTGCGAGAATTGGGCCAGCTCATCGACGAAGGGTTTCCCAGCTTTAAGGCCTATACGACGTATGGCTATCCTGTCGGTGAAAGAGAATTGATGCAGCTCCTGCCGGTCATCAAAAAGCATGGCGGACTGCTTACGGTCCATGCCGAAAGCGACGGCATTACCAACGCCCTGCGGGATTCCCTGGGGCCACAGGATTTGCAGCCTATCGGACAGGCCAGGACGCGGCCTAACGCAGCCGAAGCCTCAGCCGTTGCCAATGTCCTGGCAGCGGCCCGGGCTTGCGGCGATGCACCGGTCTATATCGTCCACACGTCGGCCCATGAGAGCCTGGACCAGATACGCCTGGCCCGGCGCCAAGGCCAGCGCCACATATACAGTGAAACGTGTCCGCAATACTTATTGCTGACAGAAGATAAATTCCGCGAAGGCGGTCCTTTAGAAGGCATTAAATACATGATGGCGCCGCCCTTGCGGAAAGCCGAAGATAACCGGGCCTTATGGCAGGCCCTGGCAGAGGGGACGGTACAGACAGTGGCGACGGACCACTGTCCCTTTACGATAGCTGAAAAGCAGGCGAATGTCAGTGATTTCCGCCAGTGTCCCGGCGGTGTATCCGGCGTCGAAGAACGGATGCCCTTGTTGTTCAGCGAAGGCGTCCTGAAAGGGAGGCTGACCCTGGAGTGGTTCGTCCAAGTCACCAGTGCCAATGTGGCGAAAATTTTTGGCCTGTACCCGCGCAAAGGGACGCTGCTGCCCGGCAGCGATGCCGACCTCGTCCTCATCGACCCGAAAGGTGAACGGACCTTTGCCAAAGAGAACCTGCACACGACCTGCGGCTATTCGCCATATGAAGGCATGACCGTCCGGGCAACGATCCGGCTGACTATGCTTCGCGGTGAAATCATTGCAAAAGAAAACCAATTCTGTGGAAAACGCGGCTATGGAACCCTGTTGCATCGGTCCGCGATGAAAGATAATCTTGATCATTAGGAAGGTGGCATTATGAGTGAATTATGTAAACTATGGGTAAACAACCGTGAAATAGAGGCCGATGGGGATCGGAAACTCATCGACGTCCTGCGCAACGACCTGCGCCTGAAATCCGTCAAGGATGGTTGCAGTGAAGGGGCCTGCGGGACTTGTACCGTCGTCATCGACGGCAAGGCGACCAAGACCTGTGTCCAGAAGGTCAGCCGCATGGCTGGTAAACACGTGTTGACTGTCGAAGGCCTGTCCCAGCGGGAAAAGGATGTCTTCGTCTATGCTTTTGGCGAAGCCGGCGCCGTCCAGTGCGGCTTCTGCATCCCCGGCATGGTCATGTGTGGCAAGGCCCTCATCGACGCCAACCCGGCGCCGTCGCGGCTGGAAATCGCCGCCGCCATCCGCAACAATATCTGCCGCTGTACGGGCTATAAGAAAATCATCGACGCCATCGCCATGGCAGCGGACTTGCTGCGCACAGGCCAGGCAATCCCGGTCCGCGGCGGCTACCGCGGTGTCGGCGATCCTTGCCAGCGCATCAACGTCAAAGCCAAGGTCCTGGGTATCGGCAAGTATACGGATGACCTGGATGCCGTCGACCTGCCCGGCATGTGTTATGGCAGTGCCATCCGCAGCGCCTATCCGCGGGCTGTCGTCAAGGCCATCCATGCGGAAAAGGCCAAGGCCCTGCCCGGTGTCATCTGTGTCCTGACGGCCGATGACATCCCGGGTTCTGTCAAAGTCGGCCACTTGAAGACCGATTGGGATACGCTCATCCCTGTGGGCTCGACGACGCACTTCCTGGGCGACGCCATTGCCCTGGTGGCTGCGGAAACGCCGGAAATCCTGGAACAGGCCAAGAAGCTCGTCGACATCGAATATGAAGAACTGCCGCCCCTGACCTGTGCCGCCGACGCTTTGAAAGAAGGGGCTCCGCTGGTCCATCCGTCGGCCGGTACGAATATCCTGGCCCATGAACACCTGGTCCGTGGCGATGCCGACGCTGTCATTGCGGCCTCGAAATATAAAGTGACGCATCACTTTGAGACGCCGTGGACGGAACACGCCTTCCTGGAACCGGAATGTGCCGTCGCCATGCCTTTTGATGATGGCGTCTTCGTCTATTCATCGGACCAGGGCATTTACGATACGCGACGGGAAACGGCACTCATGCTGGGCCTTCCAGAAGACAAAGTCATCGTCGAGAATTGTTTCGTCGGCGGTGGCTTCGGCGGCCGGGAAGATGTGACAGTCCAGCATTTGGCAGCCCTCGTCGCCTATGTATGTAAACGAATATGTAAAGTAAAGTTGACACGGCAGGAAAGCATCCTCATCCATCCCAAACGCCATCAGTTCAGTATGGACCTGACGACGGCGTGTGATGAAAAGGGGAAACTGACAGCCATGAAACTCGTCGCCGTCACCGACAACGGGGCCTATGCTTCCTTGGGCGGACCTGTCCTCCAGCGGGCTTGTACTCATGCCGCTGGGCCGTATAATTACCAGACCATCGACATCGACGGGACAGCCGTTTACACCAATAATCCGCCAGCCGGTGCCTTCCGCGGTTTTGGCGTCACTCAGACCATTTTTGCCACGGAATTAAACTTAAATAAACTGGCGGAACTCGTCGGCATCGACCCCTGGGAAATCCGCTACCGCAATGCCATCCGGCCGGGCCAGGTTTTGCCCAATGGGCAGATTGCCGACCCATCGACGGGGTTAGTCGAAACACTGGACGCCGTCAAAGACGTATACTATCATAGCGGTCCTTATGTGGGCATCGCCTGTGCCTTGAAGAACTCCGGCGTCGGCGTCGGCCTGCCCGACTATGGCCGCTGCCGCCTGGTCGTCAAAGAGAATATGGTTCATATTTACTCGTCGGCGTCCTGCATCGGGCAAGGCGTCGGTACCGTTTTAGTTCAGATTGTATCTCAGGCGGCCGGCCTTCCCATTGAAGATATCAAATGGCATATGCCAAATACGGCGACGGCTCCCGATGCCGGCACGACGTCGGGATCGCGGCAGACGACACTGACCGGGGAAGCTGCCCGGCGGGCCGCCGTCCAGCTGCGGCGCGACCTCTTTGCCGCCAAGGGTCTGCCTTACGAAGAAACGAGTCATGCCAGTGATTACCTGGAAGGCGTAACGGTAGAAAAAGAATCGCCGGCGACGGCAGCCATCCGCTTCAACCGGAGCGACCTGGATGTCCTCAACGGCCGGGAATACGTCGGCGAATACCTGGGCAAGACCGACAAGATGGGTGCTGACGTCCCCCATCCCGTATCGCATGTCGCCTACGGCTACGCCACCCACGTCTGCATCCTCAACGAAGACGGAACCATCCGCAAGATGGTCGCCGCTCACGACGTCGGCCGCGTCGTCAACCGTAAGAGCCTGGAAGGTCAGATCGAAGGCGGTACCGTCATGGGCTGCGGCTATGCCTTGACGGAACAATATCCCTTGAATCACGGCAAACCGATGGCGAAATTTGGGACCCTGGGCTTGTTCCGGGCCGACAAAGCGCCAGATGTCGAAGCCATCGCCATCGAAAAAGAAGGCGTCGACGTAGCTTATGGTGCCATCGGCGTCGGTGAAATCACATCTATCCCCACCGCTCCGGCCGTAGCCGGGGCCTACTACAAATGGAACGGCCAGTTCCAGACGACATTGCCCTTAGAAGGGACGCCGTATAGCCGGAAAAAGAAATGAAAGCTGTCTTTTGTATAGGCAGTTGTAATATAATAGAGATGTTTGATGTTTGATGTTTGATGTTTGATATTTGATGTGGAAAGGTGATCTTATGAGAGAGAAACTGGTCATTATCCGCGGCGCCGGGGATCTGGCAACGGGCGTGGCCCAGTCTTTGTATGAGGCTGGGTTCCGCCTGCTGTTGCTGGAAGTGGAGAGGCCGTCGGCTATCCGGCGTCAGGTAGCGCTCTGTGAAGCCGTATACGATGGTACGGCTACTGTCGAGAATCTGACGTGCCGTTGCTGTCAGTCGCTGGCTGAGGTCCAGACCGTGTGGGAGGCTGATGACATTCCCCTCATCGTGGATCCTTCGGGGACATCGATTGCGACTTTAAAGCCTTGGGCCGTTGTCGATGCCATCCTGGCTAAGAAAAATCTCGGAACGAGTCGTCAAATGGCTCCTCATACGGTTGCCTTAGGCCCGGGATTCACGGCTGGTGTCGATGTCGATGCCGTCATTGAAACGAAACGGGGCCATCAGCTGGGGCGCATCCTCTGGCAGGGAACGGCTATTGCCAATACGGGGATTCCCGGCTTGATTGCCGGTTACGGCAAGGAGCGCGTCATTCACAGTCCCCGGGCTGGTTTCGTGTACGGCCTGGTCCACATCGGCGATAAAGTAAAAAAAGGACAGCCTATGGCTGTCCTGACAAAAGACAAAATTCCTGTTGGGACTACGGTAACGGAGGCGATGGGGATCGCTGTCCCGGCGTCGCTGACGGGGTTTGTCCGAGGTTTGATACGCGACGGTTATTACGTGCCCCAGGGCTTCAAGATGGCCGACATCGATCCGCGGGATGATGAACGGAATAATTGTTTCACTATTTCTGACAAAGCCCGCAGCCTCGGCGGCGCCGTCCTGACGGCACTGCTCTGGATGGGCAGGGGGGATGTTTGATGGATTATGATAAGAAGGACTTGCATTTTTCGTCGTGCCGGGAATTACCCTATATCGACTATCATCAGGGAGCTGTGGAAAGGAAGCAGTCTATTGCCGTCGAAGTGATGACGCCGCTCTACCTTGACGGGCAGCGCATCAGTACCCTCGTGTCTTCGCCGGAAGATGTGGATATCCTGGCTGCCGGCTACTGCCTGGCTGAAGGGAAAGTCCCGGCTGGCCGTAAGCTGGTCCATGTCTGCCTGCACGATGAGGCTGCCTGGGTCACGACGGAAGCGGGAGCCTCATCGGTTCCCGAAAAGGCCCCCTTTGTGCCGATTACGGCGAACCGGCTCTGTTCTTATGGCGGCCTCCTGGATAGCTTGTCGACGGCCCATCATGCTTCGCACGGCGTCCACGAAGGGGCTTTGGTCCAGGGCGATGAGGTCCTCATCTATACGGAGGATATTGGCCGCCACAACGTCCTCGACCGCCTGCGGGGCTTCGTCGAGTTACAGCACATCGATGTCAGCCAGGCCGTCCTGGTCTTCAGTGGCCGCGTTCCTCAATCGGTCATCGAAAAGGTCCACGGCATGGGCGTTCGCTTCCTGGCTTCACGGGCCTTGCCGACGAGTCTGGGCGTCGCCTTAGCCGAAAAATACAATATTACCCTGGCCTGTGGCCTGCGGCCGGATTCATTTAAGGTTTTCGCCCATAAGGAACGAATCGTGATGTAGGATAAGGGGGGCGCTAGGGACTAGCTTGCGAAACGGGCTCGCCGCCGCATCGATTCCATTTCGGATTCAGATGGCGCTGCGCGCTTTTAGACTCAAATTGACAATGCCGTTTCGGGGGACCCGCAGAATTGTGGGTATAGATTGGTCGGTGCCGATGTGGGTTTTCCGCGAATTTTGTACATCCCTTGGTTTGATGCGTGCGGCTCGGATTCAGATGGCGCTGCGCGCCTTTAGACTCAAATTGACAATGTCGTTTCGGGGGACCCTCAGCGCATAGCGGGCGCCCCACGCGGTCGCCCCTACGTATCGCAAACGGCGATAAAAAATATTTGTTTGCGCGAACAAACCCATAGGGGCTTCCGTGTGGGAAGCCCGAGCATATGGTCATTTCCACGCATCGCAAACAGGCGATGGAAAATATTTGTTTGCGCGAGCAACCCGTAGGGGCTTCCGCGTGGGAAGCCCGAGCATATGGTCATTTCCACGCATCGCAAACGGGCGATGGAAAATATTTGTTTGCGCGAGCAACCCCGTAGGGGCTTCCGCGTGGGAAGCCCGCGTGAATCCTAGGTTAGAGCTTATGCCGACAATTGTGAAAATTAATTTTCAATGAAAAGGAGACTGGGCACGAGGAATATATCCTCGATGTGGCAGTCTCTTTTTCATGTTCTTTTAATCATCTTTTGCTATACTGTCTAAAAAACGATATGGGAGGGATTGATATGTTGCCAGAGAGAAAAAATATCCGTCTGCCTTATTATGATTATCACACGAATGGAATGTATTTTGTTACTGTCTGTACGAAAGAAAAGGAGCATTTATTTGGAGAAGTCATAGACGGTGAAATGCATATGAATGCTATGGGAGAATATGTTGCCCGGCAGTTGCAGTCCATTGATGAACGGTATTTTGATGTGCAGATGATTTGTTTTATTGTCATGCCGAATCACATTCACGGGATTATTGGTTTATTAGGGAATCATGCACCTTCGTTGGGACGTGTTGTCAATAAATTCAAAGGCCTGATTTCACATAAATATGGCAGGACGATTTGGCAGCGGGGATATTTTGAACACGTCGTCCGCAGCGAAAGAGATTTTTTGAAAATATGGGAATATATTGAAAACAACCCGGTCAATTGGCAGCTGCGACGGCAGGCAGTCAGGGAAAGGGAGTGAGGGGTAAACCATGCCGTTATTCATGCAATAGAAAATACATCATCAGTTCAGGCGGGCGCCCCACGCGGTCGCCCCTACGCATCGCAAACGGCGATGGAAAATATTTGTTTGCGCGAGCAACCCCGTAGGGGATTCCGCGTGAGAAGCCCGAGTATATGGTCATTTCCACGCATCGCAAACGGCGATGAAAAATATTCGTTTGCGCGAGCAAACCCGTAGGGGTTGCCGCGTGGGCGACCTGCAGAATCGTGGGTATAGATTGGTCGGTACTGGTGTGGGTTTTCTGCGAATCCTGTGTATAGCCGGAAGTTATGACGAAGGACCTACAATTATTCCAGTAACAGCGCTTCTACCGTGGCGCCGGCCGTGAGGGTCGGCGTTCCTTTTTTTATGTATGCCAAGGCATTGGTATGGGCGAGGCCAAGGAGGGCACTGGACGTCAAGGTCGTATTGGGCGTAAAGACGGGCTGACCCTGTTCGTAGGTCAGGAGACCTTGGACGAAGCGGTCGACAGGGTTCTGCTTGTGAATCGCGTCGCCCAGGCGGCAGGTAATTCGGGGGAATTCGCAGGCCCTTTCGCCATTGAGGCGGCGCAGGATGGGCACGGCCAGGAGGTGGAAGGCGTTGAACGACGCCGATGGATTGCCGGACAGGCCGAGGATGACTGTCCGATGGCGGTTGCCGTCGATGACGCCGCCATACGAGGCTGAGCCCGGCCGCATGGTGATGCGGTTGTAAAGCTGGACGGCACCGAGGTCTTGGTAAATCTGGGGCATCGTGTCATAGAGACCGACGGAAACGCCGCCAGTGCTGACGATGAGGTCCTTGCCCTGAGCCAGGCGGCGGACGGCAGCTATTTCATCGGCCAGGTCATCCGGGCCGTCGGATACGTGATAGAAGGTGACGGCTGCGCCGTACTGTTCCAGTAAAGACCGGAAAAGATAGGCATTGGAGTTGTAAATCTGGCCGTCGTGCCGCACTTCTCCGGGCATGACCAGTTCCCTGCCGGAGGTCAGGAAAAGGACCTCTGGTTTGGCATAGACGGGAAGCCGGTCATTTCCCAGGCCCACGGCGACGGACAGGGCGCCGGCTGTGAGCTTGGTCCCAGCCGGGATGATGATGGCGCCGGGCTTACATTCTTCGCCTACAGGGATGATGTTGCTGCCGGGTTTTATGGTTTCTGTCACTTCTATACGGGTCCCGCGGCGATCGACGTATTCCTGGGGGATGACCGTATCGCAGTCGCCGGGGACGGCGCAGCCCGTCATGAGGCGTACAGCCTGTCCGGCGGCGACGGGGCCTTCGTAGACGATGCCGGCGCCGATAGTGGCCACGACTTCATAGGTGGTTCCTTCATGACTATGGATGGCGTAGCCGTCGAAAGGCGATTTGCGGTACGGCGGATAGGCATGGGCCGCCGTAATGTCCCGGGCTGTGATGCGGCCCAGGGCCTGGTCCGGTGTAACGTATTCGATTTTCGCTTTATAGGAAGGCAAGGCGCCGTCGAGACGGCGCCTTGCTTCGGTAATCGTAACGATTTCCATGGTTATGGCTTTCCTTTTTTCAATGCTTTTTCATAAGCTGCCTGCGTTTTGGCGGCTTCTTTTTGTGCCTTCAATTTAGCCCGCTGGGCGGCGACGACAGCCGGGTCGAAGAGACTCAGGGCTTCCGTCGGGCAGGCGGGGATGCAGGCCGGTTCTCCCGTTTCTGTGTTGGCGCAGAGGTCGCATTTATAAGCGACGATGCGGAAGGGGCGGCCTTTGGTGTCACCGTGGTAAATCTTGGTCATGTTGATGGCCTGGAAGGGGCAGGCACGGGAACATTTCCCGCAGCCCCGGCAGGCATCTTCGTCGATGACGACCGAGTCCGGCCCCAGGGAGATGCAATGGAAGGGGCAGGCTTCCATGCAGCGCGGCTTCGGGCATTGCTGGCACTGGACGGCTTTGGTGACCTTCGACGTGTAAACGACATGGACCCGCGGTGTGAAGTCGAAGCTCTTCGGCTTGAGGGCGAACAGGGCCTTGCCCGAATGGCTGGCCACACAGGCGGCCATGCAGGTCTTGCAGCCGATGCAGAGTTCCGGGTCTGTCTTGACGTGTTTAAACATCGTTTACACCTCCTTTACTTCAATGCCCATGCGGGCGCGGATGGCGGCGTATTGCGCTTTTACATCGCGTTCGGCCTGTTTCTGGTCGTCGATTTTTTCGACGCGGCAGGCACAGTATTTAAATTCCGGCGTATGGCTCTTCGGGTCCAGGGCTGCTGACGTCAGTTCATTGCAGGCGCCGATCCACCACTGGTAGGTCATATACGTAGCCCCCTTGGATACGCGGTCTGTTTCCTGGCAGCGCGTGATGGTATGGCCCCGTTTGGAGACGACGCGGACCAAGTCGCCATTGGCGATGCCCAGTTCCTGACAGTCTTCCGGGTTCATCTGGATGTAGCCCGGTTCATCGGCCAAATCGGCCAGGAGGCGGCAGTTGCCGGTCATCGTGCGGACCGAGTAATGGCCGACTTCGCGGACTGTCGACAGGGACAGGGGATATTCCGGGCTTTCCAGCTCTTTGGCCGGAGTCCAGGGATAATAGTAGAAATGGCCTTTGCCGTCAGCCGTGGCGAAATGGGCGCCTTCGTGGAGGTACTGTGTCCCCGTGTCGTCCGGGCTGTCTTCCGTACAGGGCCACTGGACGCCGTGGTTCTCGACCATTTTTTCATAGCTGGCGCCGGCGAATTTCGGGCACAGGGAGCGCATTTCATCCCAAATCTGTTCGGTGTTGTCATAGTGCATGGGATAGCCCATGGCCGTTGCCATGAGGCAGAGGATTTCCCAGTCCGTCTTGCAGCCCGGCTGAGGTTCGATGAGCTTGCGGACACGCTGGAAGCGGCGGTCGCAGGCCGTGTATACGCCGTTGTGTTCGCCCCAGGCCGTAGCCGGAAAGACGACGTCGGCATATTCGCAGGTCTTGTTGAAGAAGATATCCTGGACGATGACCAGGTCGATGGCCGACAAGGTGCGGCGGATTTCCGGCAGGTCCGGGTCGGACTGGGCCGGGTCTTCGCCGATGATGTAATAGGCATGGATCCGTTTTTTCGGGTCCGGTTCGCGCAGGACTTTATCCGGTACGTAGGTCAAGGGCAGGCCGACATGGGCCGGCAGGGAGACGCCCCAGGCCCTTTCGAATTTATGGCGGATCGCGTCGTCGGTCACATCCTGATAGCCGGGATACTGGTTGGGCAGGACGCCCATATCGCAGGTTCCCTGGACGTTGTTCTGGCCGCGGACGGGGCCGACGCCGGTGGCGTAATGACCGTAGTTGCCGGTCATGAGGCTCAGGTTGGAGCAGGCGATGACACATTCGACGCCTTGCGAGAACTGGGTGATACCCATGCCCCAGAGGGTCATGGTGTGCTTGGACGAGGCGAACAGGCGCGCAGCCCGGCGGATGTCGCCGGGGTCGAGATGGGTTGCCGCAGCGACGGCTTCCGGAGCGTATTTTTCCTGGGCCACTTCTTTGGCATAGTCGGCAAAGCCTGTCGTATGCTTTTCGATGAAATCGTGGTCGACCAGGTCTTCCGTGACGATGACATGGGCCATGGCGTTGAGGAAGAGCATGTTCGTGCCGCCCTTGATAGGCAGATAAATGGTGGCGATGCGCCCTGTTTCTGTCAGGCGCGGATCGACACAGATGATCTTGCAGCCCTTCTTCTTGGCCCGGACGATATGGCGGGCGACGAGGGGATGCGAGACCGGCGCGTTATAGCCGATATCGAAAATGACTTCTGCATCTTCGAGTTCGGGAACGCTGAAAGACATAGCACCTTCACCGACGGACTCACCGAGTCCGGTAACCGATGGAGCGTGTCAAATGCGGGCGCAGTGGTCGACATTGTTCGTGCCGACGACGGCGCGCATGAATTTCTGGGTAATATAGGCGGCCTCATTGCCGGGACCGCGGGCCGAACCGGCGCCCATGACGGCATCCGGGCCGTATTCCTTGATGATTGCCTTGAGGCGGGTCGCAGCGTATTCGATGGCTTCCTGCCAGGATACTTCGACGAGGGGCGTACCCTTGCCGTTTTTGCGGATCATCGGTTTACGGATCCGCTTAGTCAGGATCTGAGGGTCGTTCAGGTAGTCCCAGCCGTACAGCCCTTTCAGGCAGAGACGGCCTTCGTTGTTGACACCGCGCGGCGAGCCTTTGGCTTCGATGACCCGGTTCTCTTCCGTGTCGACCGTGCAGGTGATGACGCAGCCTGTGCCACAGTAGGGACAGACGGTGTCTATTTTTTTATAGGCACACATAGTAACACCTCACTTAAAAATAAACTGGAGATTTTTAGTATACCACGGATAAGATATACTTTACTAGTCTCAGTGTAGGACTTCTTTTGTGGAGGTGCAAGGAAGAAAAGAACAAAACGATTATATCGCCGACGAACGGTAGCCCGTGAGGAATAAGATGTCATCGACCAGTGTCCCGGTGTCGGCCTGGGTCACGTCGATCCGCGGGAATGGTCCGTGGCTGCGGCTTTCGACGAGGACCAGGTCGGCCAGCTGCTGCTGGGACAGGGCGAGGATATAGTCTTCTTTCGACAGGCCTTCGGGGACATCGGCCGGGCCGCAGAGACAGACCGAGACGGCGCCGGCTTTTTGGGCCCGGTCCGTGTCGGACCCAATCTTTTGGCGGGTGACGATATGGTGGGTGCTCTTGATATAGGCGACCTGGTAGCCGCGCCGCGTCAATTCAGCAATGGCTGCCGTGGCGGCTGTCGTCTTGCCGTCGCCGGAGTCCGGGGCTGTCAGGGTGACGACCGGGACTTGGCGGCAACTGTTGGCATCGCGCCCTTTGGCGGCTTCATAAGCTTCGGGCGTATTGATGTTGAGGTATAAGGCAGGCCGGAAGGATTCATCCACGCAGGCTGCCGGCACGGCCTGGTAGAGGCGGCGTAAGCGGTATTCGCCCTTTTGCAGATAGTCCGCGACGGCCGGCAGGAGCTGGCGGCTGTATAAGGCGGCCAAGGGCTGGTCCTGCTTGTTTTCGGTCCTGGGAATGACAGCCAGCAGGTCAGGCTGGTGCCGCAGTAACTTGACCAGGTCCGGGACGGGGGCAAAGTTGTAAAAGGGAAGGTCGACAGAGAGGACCAGGTAGAACTCGCTGGTACCACTGTGCAAAGCGGCTTCCAGGCCGCCTAAGGGGCCGCAGCCGGGATAACTGTCCGCGACGAGATGGACCGTGCGGCCTAATTTCGCAGGCAGCTCGTGCGGTGTATAAGGTCGATTGATGGCGATGATGCGTTCTGAAAAAGGATAGGCCTGGCTGCGCAGGAGCAGGTCTGTCAGCAAATCCGTGTCATGCCAGGGAAGGCCTGCCTTATCGCGGCCCATCCGAGTGCTGAGGCCGCCAGCCAGGACAATCAGGCCCAGTGACGGGGAACGACGTGTTTTTGACATCCTATCACATCCTTTACACATAATAAGTACATTATAACATGATGAGTACAGACGGATATACAATTACAAAAAAAGTATGGCCAGCTAACAAATTTTCATGTATAATAAGTTTAAGTACAATCGTTATTTTCATATACGAATAACGCTTGAAGGAGGTGGGGTTATGGCCAAAGAGAAGCTGCACTGCAAGGTGACGCTGTGTCTCCTGGGGGATAAGCGGGCTTTTGGCCCCGGCGTGGCAGAACTGCTGGACGGTGTCCGCCGTCACGGTTCCCTGCAGGGGGCAGCCCGGGAAATGGCGATGTCGTACTCCAAGGCCTGGACGATCATGCGTAATGCCGAGGCCATCTGGGGATTTCCCCTCATCCGCCGTTATGTCGGCGGCAAAGACGGCGGCCGGTCGGTCCTGACTCGGCAGGCTGAGATCATCCTGGCCCGGTATGAACAGATGGATGAAGCCCTGCACGCCATGGCAGACCGTCAGTTCCAGCAGTGGTTCAATGACGATGAACTGCAGAAATTACAAACAATGGAAGGATAGATAGTTATGAAAATGATGAAAACCGAAGAGGCTGTCGGTCATGTCCTCTGTCACGATATTACCCAGATCATCCGCGGCGTCACCAAAGGCCCGGTCTTCCGCAAGGGCCATGTGATTACTAAGGAAGATATCCCGGTCCTGTTGTCTGTCGGCAAGGACCACGTCTACATCTGGGAAAAGGACGATACCTTGCTCCATGAAGATGAAGCCGCGGCCATCCTGCGCGATATCTGCCTGGGGACGAATATGCATGGCAGTGAGCCGAAAGAAGGGAAAATCGAACTCATCGCCGATTGCGACGGCGTCCTGACCATCCGGCGCGACGGGTTGAAAGCCGTCAATTCTTTGGGAGAAATGATGATTGCCACCCGCCATGGCGGCTTCCCGGTCCGTAAGGGCGATAAACTGGCCGGTACGCGCATCATTCCCCTGGTCATCAAGAAGGATAAGATGGCAGCGGCTAAGGAAGCGGCCGGTCCGGCACCGCTCCTGGACGTCCATCCCTTCGGTCAAAAAAAGGCCGGCGTCGTCACGACGGGTAATGAAGTCTTTCACGGCCGCATTGAAGATACGTTTACGCCGGTCATCGAAAGCAAGCTGGCTGAATACGGGGCCGTCATGGCCATGCATACGACCTTGGCCGATGACCCGGCGGCCATCACGGCGGCTATCCAGGATATGCTGGCTCAGGGCATGGATATGGTCTTTTGTACCGGCGGCATGAGCGTCGACCCCGATGACCAGACGCCGCTGGCCATCAAGAATACCGGTGCCCGCATGGTTTCCTACGGCGCTCCGGTCCTGCCAGGGGCCATGTTCCTCCTGGCCTATGCCGGCGACGGCCGCCCCATCGTCGGCCTGCCGGGCTGTGTCATGTACGCCAAGCGGACGATTTTCGACCTCGTCCTGCCGTCACTCATAGCCGACGTCCCGGTAACGGCAGAAGACCTGGCCGGTCTCGGTGAAGGCGGTCTATGTCTTAACTGTCCTGTCTGTACCTTCCCGAACTGTGGATTTGGAAAGTAGGTGGTCTGGTGAACAAGTTTACTCATATCGACAGTAAGGGCGATGCCGTCATGGTCGACGTCAGCGGCAAGGCGATAACGGCCCGGACGGCTGTGGCCTGCGGCCGTATCGCCATGAGCCGTGACTGTTATGAAGCCGTCAAAGCCGGCGCCATGAAAAAGGGCGACGTCCTCGGCGTGGCCCGCATTGCCGGCATCATGGGAGCTAAGCGGACGAGCGACCTTATTCCACTCTGCCATATCCTGAATTTGACTAAATGCGGCGTCGAATTTATGTTCCATGACGATACCTCGGAAATCGAAGGCCGGTGCACGGTCAAATGCGATGGCAAGACGGGCGTCGAAATGGAAGCCCTGACGGGTGTATCCGTGGCCTTGCTGACGGTCTACGATATGTGCAAGGCCGTCGATAAATGCATGTGTATCAAGGATATCCACCTCGTCGAAAAAATCGGTGGCAAGAGCGGTCATTTCCAATATGACGGAGGGGAGCACTATGAAGGATAAGTGGGGGCGGACCATCGACTACCTGCGCCTGTCCCTGACGGACCGCTGCAATCTCCGCTGCCGTTACTGCATGCCCGAAGCCCTGGCCAGCGTCGGCCACGATGCGGTCCTGCGCTATGAAGAAATGCTGCTCATCTGCCGGGCTGCCCTGGCCCTGGGTATCGACCGCTTCAAGATTACGGGCGGCGAACCGCTGGTGCGAAAGGGAGCCGTGGCCTTCATGAAGGCTCTGAAAGAAATGGACGGCGTCCGTTCCGTGACCCTGACGACGAATGGCCTTCTGCTGTCCGAAGCGCTTCCGGACCTGGTCCGTATGGGCATCGACGGCATCAACATCAGTCTGGACAGCCTCGACGAGCGGCAGTATGCCAGCCTGACTGGCGGCGGAGAGCTATCCGTCGTCCGGCAGGCCTTGGAACAGGCTGCAGCACAATGTGTAAACGTCAAAGTAAACGCCGTCTTGCTGGCAGAAACGCGGGATCAGATCTTGCCGCTGGCGGAACTGGCCCGGACCTATCCCGTCGACGTGCGTTTCATCGAACTCATGCCCATCGGCTTCGGGTCGACCCTGGCCGGCCTATCGGAAGCGGAAACCTTGTCCCTCCTGGTCCGGGCCTATCCTGACTTGGCCGCGACGGGAGAACGGCGGGGCAATGGGCCGGCTTCGTATTACCAGAGCCGGTATCTGCAAGGCCGTATTGGTTTCATTGCCGCCAATACCCATGCCTTCTGTGCGTCCTGCAACCGCCTGCGCCTGACGAGTACGGGCTTTTTGAAACCCTGCCTCTGTTATGATGACGGCGTCGACTTGCGGCCCCTTGTCCGCAGCAGCCAGGGGGAAGACGCTATTTGTCAGGCCTTGCAGCATGCTATAGCCCAGGCTGTTCATGAAAAACCGGCTAAGCATTGCTTTGGGGAACAGGACCATATCAGTGAACACAAGACGATGAATCAGATTGGAGGATAATGAAAATGGGGAAAGTACATGCTGTTTGCATCAGCACCATCCGGGGAATTGCCAAACAGGCCGTGCCGGAAGGTAAATTCGTAGTAAACTGGGGCATCGAAGGCGATGCTCATGCCGAACACTGGCACCGCCAGGTCAGCCTGCTCGGGCTGGAATGTATCGAAGCTTTCCGCCGCCGCGGCGGTCAGGTGGAATTTGGTGCCTTTGGTGAAAATCTCGTCGTCGACGGCTTCCATTTTTCATCCCTTCCTGTCGGGACCTTATTGCGCTGTGGCGACGTCCTCTTGGAAATCACTCAGATCGGCAAGGAATGTCATAACCATTGCGCCGTCTACGAAGCCGTCGGCGATTGTATCATGCCTCGGGAAGGCGTTTTTGCCCGCGTCCTCGAAGGCGGCCTCATCCGGCCTGGCGACGTCATGGAAGAAGTGCCACGCCAGGGGAAACGGCCTTATCAGGCAGCCGTCATTACCCTGTCGGATAAAGGGAGTAAGGGCCTGCGGGAAGATACCAGCGGCCCGGTCATCGTCAAGCGCTTGGAACAGGCCGGCTTTGAAGTCATCGAACAGCTGCTCCTGCCTGACGGTAAAGGGCCGTTGGAACAGCAGTTCTGCCGGCTGGCCGACCAGCGCCAGGCCGACCTCATCTTGACGACAGGCGGTACGGGCTTTGGTCATCGCGACGTCACGCCCGAAGCGACGCTGGCCGTTGCCGACCGCCAGGCGCCGGGGATTGCCGAAGCGATTCGGGCCGCTTCTATGCAGATTACGCCGCGGGCGATGCTGTCCCGGGCAGTCAGCGTCATCCGCAAGAAGACCCTGATCATCAACCTGCCCGGCAGCCCCAAGGCCTGCCAGGAATGTATGGATGTCTTCCTCGATACGATTCCTCATGGCCTCGATTTGCTGCGCGGTGAAGTCCGGGATTGCGGTCGCAAGTAAATATAGATAAACTAGTTTACTTTGCGTAAAGGAGATGCATGATGATGACATGGAAAAAAGTAGTCTCAGCGGTCTTGGCCGGGACCCTGGCCTTTGCCCTGGCCGGCTGCGGGCCGGATAAGAAGAGTGACAAGGCTGGCGGGAACGGCGATAAAGTCCATCTGACGGTCTTTGCGGCGGCCAGCATGACAGAAACGATGAACCAGATTGCTGACCAGTATCAGAAAGAACATCCGGATGTGGAAATTTCCTTTAACTTCGATTCGTCGGGGACATTGAAGACGCAGATCCAGAACGGTGCCGACTGCGACCTCTTCATCTCGGCAGCCCAGAAGCAGATGAACCAGCTCGACGCCTCGAAAGACGCCAATGCCAATCCGGACAAGCTAGACTTCGTCAAGGACGGCAGCCGTGTCGACCTCTTGGAAAATAAAGTCGTCCTGGTGACGCCAGCAGGCAATCCCAAGGGTATCCAGGATTTTGCCGATATGGCAGCGAAATTGAAGGACGGCTCTATCCGCCTGGTCATGGGTAACAGCGATGTCCCTGTCGGCCAGTATACACAGAAAATCTTGAAGTTCTACCATCTCGATGAACAGGCCATCGCCCAGGCCGGCCACATCACGTATGGCTCGAATGTCAAAGAAGTGACGACCCAGGTCCGCGAGGGCAGTGCCGACTGCGGCGTCATCTATGCGACCGATGCTTTCAGTGCCAAATTGAAACCCATCGACGAAGCGACGAAAGCCATGTGCGGCCAGGTCATTTATCCGGCGGCTGTCATGAAGAACAGCAAGCATCCGCAGGAAGCGCAGGCTTTCCTCGATTACCTCAAGGGCCAAGAAGCCATGACGGTTTTCCAGCGCGTCGGCTTCAGCCCCGTCGGTTAAGGATGGCTGCTTATGGATTGGTATCCTCTCTGGAACAGCCTGCGAATTGCCGCTATTTCCTGCGTCCTCGTCTTCTTTAGCGGCCTTGCCCTGGCATATTACGTCGCCCGCCTGCCGCGGGTCCTCAAGGGGCTCCTCGATGTCGTCCTGACGTTGCCCCTGGTCCTGCCGCCGACGGTCTGCGGCTGGCTGCTGCTCCTGGTCTTTGGCTTGAAGCACCCGGTCGGCATCTTTCTCAACGACGTGGGCATCCGCTTCGTCATGACCTGGTATGGCGGCGTCCTGGCGTCGGCTGTCGTCGCCTTTCCCCTTATGTACCGCACGGCCCGCGGGGCCTTTGAGAGTTTCGATGAAACCCTGGCCTGGAGTGGCAAGACCCTGGGCCTGTCGGATACGTTCATTTTCTGGCGCATCCGCCTGCCCTACTGCAAGCAGGGCATTATCGCCGGGACGGTCCTGGCCTTTGCCCGGGCCCTGGGCGAGTACGGGGCGACGAGTATGCTCATTGGCTATATCCCCAAGAATACGGCGACCATTTCGACGACGGTCTATCAGCTGTGGCGGACCAATGACGAGTACAGCGCCTTCATCTGGGTCCTGGTGAACCTCGCTATCAGTGCCGTCGTCCTGCTGACAGTCAATCTCTTTGAAAAGCGCAGCCGCGAAAGGAGACACCTGGCATGATCGAACTGGATATCCATAAACGCTGGGGGTCTTTTTCCCTCGACGTGCAGCTTCGCCATCAAGGTGGCATCCTCGGCCTTCTCGGCGCTTCGGGCTGCGGCAAGAGTAAGACCTTGCAGTGTATTGCCGGCATCGAAAGGCCTGATGCCGGGAAAATCGTCGTCGGGACGCGGACTTTTTTCGACAGCGAACGGCAGGTCAACGTCCCTGTCCCGCATCGGCGCGTGGGCTATCTGTTTCAGCACTATGCCTTATTTCCCAATATGACCGTCGAAGAAAATATCCGCTGTGGTGTCCGTACGGCGTCGCCGAAAGGAGAAGCCCGCCAGCAGGTCCGGGATATGATGGAACGACTGCGGCTGACGGGACTGGAAAGGCAGAAACCGGCTGAATTATCCGGCGGTCAGCAGCAGCGCGTCGCCCTGGCCCGCATCTTGGTCAATGAACCGGACATCCTGCTCCTGGATGAACCGTTCAGCGCCCTGGACAGTTATTTAAAAGAAAAAGTCATGACCGAACTCAAGGACTTATTACAGCAATTCCCGAAAGACGTCGTCCTGGTAACGCACAGCCGCGATGAGGCCTATCAGCTCTGTCAGACCATTGCCGTCCTCGATGACGGCTGCGTATCAGCCTGTGCGCCGACGAAAGAGCTCTTTGCCGACCCCAAGTCCCGGGCGGCGGCGGTCCTGACGGGATGCAAGAACATCGCAGCAGCCCGCAAGGCTGGGGCGGATACGGTCTTTGTCCCGTCGTGGCAGGTGACCTTACAGACGGGACGGCCCGTTGGCGACGACCTCTGCGCTATCGGCATCCGCGGCCATGCTTTTCACGGCGGCGACGGCGAAAATGCCCGGCCCATCGTCGTGACTGAAGAAATCGAACAGCCCTTTGAATGGATCGTCAAGTTCCGCTATGCCGGTCAGATGGCGGGGTCACAGGCTCTCTGGTGGCGCTTTGCCAAACCGGAACGGCCGGCTGTCCTGCCGGCTCAGCTATCTGTCAGGGGCGAAGATATTTTACTCTTATACAGGTGATATTTATGGAAACTTTATTTGACCGACTTTATCATGAATTACAGGCCGGCCAGCCGGCTGTCCTGCTGACCGTCGTCGCCAGCCAAGGGTCGACGCCGCGGGGCATCGGCAGCCATCAGGCCGTCTTTGCTGACGGGACGACGGCCGGTACCGTCGGCGGCGGCTATCAGGAATACTTGGCCATCCAGGCCGGAAAACAATGCCTGGCCCAGCAGCAATCGGCTTTCCGCTGCCTCATCCTCCATCCCAACGACGAAGAAGACATCAACGCGGCCTGCGGCGGCGAATTGACTGTGTTCTGCCAATATCTCGACCCGGCTGAACCGGGGCTGCTGGACCTGCTGTCAGCCATCCTTCAGGCCCTGCGCCAGCAGACGGCATCGTGGCTGGCTCTCGATGTCAGCGATGAAAGGCAATGGGGCATGGCCCTGGTACGGGAAGGGGCTGTACAAGGCTGCGGCCAGATGGGCTCCTTGCAGGCTGTCGATGCCGCCTGGTGCCGGCAGAACGTAGCCGGCATGGCCAGCGACGGCCAGCGCCGCTGGTATAGTGAACCTCTGGCCTATCCGGGGCGGGTCTTCATCTTCGGCGGCGGGCACGTTTCCCAGGCCCTGGTCCCGGTCCTGGCCAGTATCGGCTTTTCCTGCACCGTCGTCGATGACCGGGCTGAATTTGCCGACCCGGCCTTATTCCCGCAAGCAGAAGCCGTCTATGAGGCTGATTATGAGGCCCTCCCGGCAGACCTGGGCGTGACGCCGGACGATTATGTCTGCATCATGACCCGCGGCCATGTCGGCGACTACGATGTCCAGCGCCAGATGCTGGCTATCAAGCCCTATTACCTCGGCGTCATCGGCAGCCGCCGTAAACTGGCCTTTGTCAAAGAAAAGCTCCTGGCCGACGGATTTACGGCCGCAGAAATCGACGCCTGCCACGCGCCGATCGGCCTGGCCATTTCGGCCGTGACACCGGCAGAAATCGCCATCAGTATCGCGGCGGAACTCATTGCCATCCGGGCCAAGCGGGAAGGCCGGGAAAAGAGCCGCTACCACAAGCCATGACGGCAGCGGTCTATACGTATATTGGGGCTGGCGGCAAGACGACGAGTCTTTTTGCCCGGGCTCGGCAGGAACGGGCAGCGGGTCATCGCGTGGCTGTCGTGACGACGACTCATATGATGCGGCCGGACCGATGGTTTGTCCCGGCTGATTTGCCAGCAGGCTGGCAGGACCCGTGGCAGCGCGACGGCATCGTCGTCGTCGGGCAGGACGGAGCGGATGGGAAAATTACCTGGCCTGGAGACGACGTTTACTTTCGTTTATGCACGGCAGCTGACGTCGTCCTCGTCGAAGGGGACGGATCGCGGCGCCTGCCCCTGAAGGTCATGGGACCCCATGAGCCGGTCATTCCAGCCAATACCTGCGAAGTGCACTGCCTGGCCGGGCTGTCTGCCCTGGGCCGACCGGTCCGGGACGTCTGTTTCCGCTGGGAGCTCTTGAATCTGGATACGGAAGCGGTCGTGACCGAACGCCTCCTGGCCTATATCGTGGAAGCCGGCTGCCTGGCCCGTATCGGAAACTGGAAAGACAAGACGACCGTCGTCCTCAACCAGGCCGATGACGAGGCACTGTGCCAGGTAGGGAAGCGGATCTTGAAAAAGCTGTCCCGGCCGGGGAAACTGACGGCGTATCCAGCAGAAATGAGGGAATCGAAATGAAGATAGCATTGATCTTGATGGCGTCCGGCTTTGGCCGGCGCTTTGGCGGCCATAAATTAGAAACACTCGTTCATGGCCGCCCTTTATATACGTATGGAATGAAAAGTCTGTGTCAGGCGGCACAGGCTTTTTTGCCATGTTCCGGCATCGATTGCCAGGTGACCGTCGTGACAGCCCATGCGGCCATTGCCTCGGCCTGCCGGGATCAGGGCATCGACGTCGTGTGGAACGACCAGGCCGGTGAAGGTATGGCGGCATCGCTGCGCTGTGCTGTCGAAGCCTGTCATGACGCCGGCGCCTGGGCCTTTTTTCCAGCCGACCAACCCTTGCTGACGTCAGAGACGGTTGCCGATTTTCTCCGGCAGTTCCTGGCCTCGGGTGCACCTTTGGGATGTATGCATAACGGCGAACGCCGTTGCAGTCCCGCTATTTTCCGCCGTATTTATGGGCCGGAATTGCTTCGGTTGCACGGTGATACTGGCGGGCGCCAATTCCTGCGCAGTCCCCAGACCTGGGTTTATCGGCCGAAGAAGACGGATGAATTATTTGATATAGATTGCCAGGAAGATTTAATCTTTTTAAATAAACCAGAATTAAAATAACTATGATTAAAGTGTATCAATATTATATTTTAGATGAACTTTTGAATTAAATATATTTTTGTTATTTTTAAATTTAAATATAAAAATATAATTAAATAACGATAAAAGCTTTACAAATTAAAATGAACGAGTATAATAAAAGGCAGTTGAACGATTGACCGGTAGATTATTCCGTCAATCCATAGGGGAGTCAACGATACTTTACAATCATAAGGGGAGAGGTTCTATGACGAAACACATCTTTAGAACCAAAAGTATCAGTGAGTTTATTTCGGAAACGAAACAAGACGGAGGTATGAACCGCGTCCTCGGTACTTTTGGCCTGACTATGCTCGGTATCGGCGCTATCGTTGGTACAGGCATCTTTGTCCTGACTGGCGTTGCCGCTGCCAACTATTCCGGTCCTGCACTCATCATTTCATTTATCATTGCAGCGTTGGCCTGCGGCTGTGCCGCCCTTTGTTATGCTGAATTTGCCGCCATGGTCCCAGTTGCCGGCAGTGCCTATACCTATGGGTATGTCGCTCTCGGTGAATTTTGGGCCTGGGTCATCGGCTGGGACCTGATACTAGAGTACGCCTTTGCTGTATCAGCCGTCGCCATTGGCTGGTCCGGGTATTTCAATAATATCCTGACCAATTTGGGCATCGTCCTGCCGAAAGCTTTGACACTGGCTCCGTATGACGGTGGTATCGTCAACTTGCCGGCTGTCCTCATCCTCTGTGTCATCGCCTTCATCAACATTCACGGCGTCCGCCAGAGTGCAACTGTCAACAACATCATCGTTGCCATCAAATTAGCTGTCGTCGCCTTGTTCCTGGCTTTAGGCTTCAGCCATGTCGATGCAGCCAACTGGGTTCCCTTCATGCCTTATGGGTGGTCGGGTGTCTTTGCCGGCGCATCCATCATCTTCTTCGCTTACATCGGTTTCGATGCTGTTTCTACGGCGGCTGAAGAAGTCAAGAATCCGCAGAAAGATTTGCCCCGCGGCATCATCTTGTCGCTCATCATCTGCACGGTCCTGTACATCGCCGTATCGGCTGTCCTCACCGGGATGGTTCCGTACCTCGAATTTAAGACGACAGCGGCTCCGGTTGCTTTCGCTCTCCAAGCCGTTGGTTATCACTGGGGCGCTGCGGCCATTTCTGTCGGCGCTATTTGTGGCCTCACTTCGGTCCTCCTGGTCATGAGCTTTGGCCAGAGCCGCGTACTCTTCGTCATGTCTCGCGATGGCTTGCTGCCGAAATTCTTCGGTCATGTCCATCCGAAATATAAAACCCCGGCCCGCAGCTCCATGTTGGTCTGTGTCGTTACGGCGGTTACGGCAGGCTTCCTGCCCATCAACATCGTCGCTGAAATGACCAATATCGGCACGCTCTGTGCCTTCATCATCGTTTCGGCTGCGGTCATCGTCCTTCGCAAGAAGAACCCGAATCAGGAACGCGCTTTCAAATGTCCGCTCGTTCCCTTGGTTCCGCTCCTGGCTATCGCCTTCTGCGGTGTTCTCATTTACATGCTGCCCCTGGTTACACAGATCCGCTTCGTCGTATGGCTCTTGTTAGGCCTGGCCATTTACTTCGGCTATGGCTATAACCACAGCATCATCTCCCAGGCTCGCCGCGGTCAGCTCGGCGCAGCTCCCGTCCCGGGCGCTGTTGCACCGGCTGAACAAGCTGCTCAGGAAGGCCATCCGGCTAATCATTAATCCGCTTTCCAACCCAATACCAATACAGAAAAAGGCTGTCACTCTGTGACAGCCTTTTTCGATGTTAAAAATGCCCCAAGCGGGGCTTTGTAGGGGACGACCTGAAAGGCGTCCCGCTGTGATATTTGGCCATAGCCTTATTCTGGTATAATGGTAGGCTTTTGCGAGCCACGAACAACGACGTTTCGGGAAACCCTCAGCGCATAGCGGGACGCCCTTTGGCCGTCCCCTACGGTATCGCATATAGGCGATGGAGCCACGAGTCACTGATTCTGTGTTATACTATGGGGTATATAGTTTATCATAAAGGGGGTCTCCACATGAAGTGTGTTGTGTTGCTCAGTGGCGGCGTCGATTCTACGACGTGTCTGGCCATGGCTTTGACGAAATATAAAAAAGATGATGTTTTGGCGCTGACGGCTTATTACGGTCAGAAACATGCCAAGGAATTGGAAGCGGCCCGCAAGGTGGCGGCTCATTATGGCGTGGAGCAGCGGGAGGTCAATTTGTCCCAGGCCTTTGCTCTCAGTGACTGTTCCCTCCTGCAGGGCAGTCAGAAAGCCATCGCCCATGAATCGTATGCGGATCAGCTGGCTAAGAAGGGCGGTGAAGGGACGGTCGATACGTATGTACCTTTCCGCAATGGTCTGTTCTTGTCGTTTGCCGCTGCTGTGGCCGTCAGCGTCGGTGCTGAAGTCATTTATTACGGTGCCCATGCCGATGATGCTGCCGGGCGGGCTTATCCGGATTGCACGCCGGAATTTGAAACGGCCATGAATACGGCCATTTATGAAGGTTCTGGCCGGACCTGTCATCTGGAAGCGCCGTTATTGTCGTGGAACAAGGCGGGTGTCGTCAAAGAAGGGCTGCGCCTGGGAGCCCCTTATGAATTGACCTGGAGCTGCTATGAAGGCGGCGATACCCCTTGCGGTGTCTGCGGGACCTGCCGCGACCGGGCGGCTGCTTTTGCGGCCAATGGGGTCAAGGATCCGGCATTGCCGTGAAAGACTGAAACGGGGAGGCATATTTAAATATGAAATATAAAGTAAAGACGCGTCTGACGACGATGGTCCTGCTGGCCCTCATGGCTTTTGGGACGGTCAGCGCCAGTGAAGCCGTGTCTGAAAAGGATAATTTTTATCAGGCCGTCAATGGCCAGACTTTAGCGACCAAGAAAATCCGGCCGACGGAAGCTTCATGGTCCTGGTTCTCTGAACGGTCTTTGGAAAATAAACAGGCTTTAGGCAAGGAACTGGAAGCTGTCGCGGCCAAGGAAGGCACCTATGCCAAGGGGACGCCGGAACAGAAAATCGCCGACCTCTATGCCTGTGCTATCGACAATAAGCAGCGCAACACCACGGCCCGTGCCCATTTACAGGAACTGACGGGGCCCATCGAAAAGGCCCGGACCCTGCCGGAATTGACGGCGGCTTTGCAGGCTGTCAGTGCCAAGACGGGTACGGATATCTTCGTCGGCTATACCGTCGACCGCCTGCCGACAGGCCTGCGCTATGTGCCGCGCATCTTGACGGTGACGCCGTCCTTTACGCGGGATGAACTGGAAAAGGAACCTCAGCCCGGTGCCTGGAAGGCTTATCGGGAGTACGTCGCCCATATCCTTCAGGAAGCCGGTGAAACGCCGGATGAGGCGACGGCACACAGCCAGGCCATCTTCGACATGGAAAAGGGTTTGGGGCCTCATTTACTGACGAGTGAACAGCGCAACGATGTGACCGTCCAGAACCGCCTGATGTCGCGGGGAAAATTGGAAAAACTCATGCCCAACATGGGTGGCAGGACGGTCCTGACTAACTTGGGCCTGAATAAAGAAAAACAATTCTTCTTATCTAATCCGGACTATTTGCAGCAATTCGACGCCCTTTATGTCCCTCAGAACCTCGATTTGCTCAAGAGTTACGCCGTCTATCAGGTTTACAGCGGCTTTGCGCCCAGTGCGGATATTAAATTGCGGGACTTGCAGCGCAATTACGCCCTCCAGCGTTTCGGCATCGCTCAGGCCCGGGACGACAAGGAAACGGCGAGCCGCATGGTCCAGAGCATGTTGTCTTATGAGTTTGGCCAGATTTACATGAAGAACCATTGTACGGCGGCCATCATCAACGACGTGAAGAACATGGTCAACGAAATCCGCAATGTCTATAAACTGCGGCTGGAAGCCAATAATTGGCTCAGTCCGGAAACGCGCGGCAAGGCTGTCGATAAACTTAACAGCCTGCGTGTCTTTGTTGGAAGCCCTGCTGCCGATGACAAGCCGATCATCGAAAGTATGCCCGATGTCATTTCCCCGAAAGACGGCGGCGACTTACTGGCCAATGTCATGCATAACGGCGTCCTGGAGAAACAACAGGTCCACGCCCTGTTGGGAAAGGACTTCAATCCCGATAAGTGGTATGCCTTTGATCCCCAGGATGTCAATGCCGCCTACATTCCGGAAAACAACAGTATCACCATCCCGGCCGGCATCCTGCAGCCGCCGTTTTATGATGCCAAGGCTTCGCGCGGTGCCAATCTGGGCGGCATCGGCGTCGTCATCGGGCATGAAATTTCCCATGCCTTTGACCCGAACGGCAGCAAATACGATAGTGAAGGCCGTCTGAAGAATTGGTGGAACAAGAAGGACTACGAAGCGTTCCAAAAATTATCCGCTGCTTTCGGCCCTTATTACGACGCCTATCCCCTGGGGCAGGGACTCCATGAAAACGGCAAGCTCGTCAGCAATGAAGCTATTGCCGACTGCGGCGGCCTGTCCGTCGCAACAGAATTGGCCCATGGCGATGAAGGGACTTTGCGCGACCTGTATCGTACCTTCGCTACGGTCTTTGCCACTAAGATGACGGACCAGCTGCTGCTCTACCTGGTCCAGAACGATCCACACCCGACGGGAGAGGCCCGCGTCAACGGCGCCCTGTCGGCGACCAATGGCTTCTATACGGCCTACGGCATCCAGCCCGGTGACGGCATGTATGTCGAACCGCAGAAGCGCGTACATTTGTGGTAAAATCTTCGTGGCTCGTGGCTCGTGGCTCGTGGCTCGTGGCTCGTGGTTCGTGGTTCGCAGGGCGTCCTTGTTACGGCGGCCTGCGAACGGCGACCTGCGGCCTGCGTTCTCATAAAGTATTTACACAACTAATCCTTGCATTATCTTTGGGAATACGGTACAATCGCAGTGAGCAATAGCTGTATATTGCACTAGTGGGACAAAAAATGTACCACCTGGAACAGAAATGTCAATCGTAACGTGTACGTGAGTAGAAAAGGAGAAATCTGTATGCTGAAAAAAACAAAGATCGTCTGCACCTTAGGCCCCAGTTCCAATACCCCGGAAATTATCGAAAAGATGATTAAAGCCGGCATGAACGTTGCCCGCTTTAATTTCTCCCATGGTTCTCATGAAGAACATAAACAGCGCATCGACATGGTCCGCGCTGCCTCCCAGAAACTGGGTATCCCTGTGGCACTGCTCCTGGACACGAAAGGCCCGGAAATCCGTTTGGGCAAATTTAAGAATGGCTCGATCATGATGGAAGCCGGCAAGGACTTTACCTTGACGGCCCGTGACATCGAAGGCGACGAAACAATTGCCTCCATGAACTATAAAGAACTGCCGCAGGACGTCAAAGCTGGCGACCACATCCTCTTGTCGGACGGCCTGGTCAACTTGGAAGTTGTCAGCGTCGAAGGCGAAGATATCCATACGAAGATCCTCAACAGCGGCAAGATGAGCGACCGCAAGCGCGTTGCCGTACCGGGCATTGCCATCAACCTGCCGGCCGTTTCTGAAACCGATGCCGCCGACATCGAATTTGGCTGCCGCATGAATATGGACTGGATTGCCGCTTCTTTCATCCAGCGCGGCAAAGATGTCCTGACAATCCGCAAGATTTTGGAAAAACACGACAGCCACATGAAGATTATTTCCAAAATCGAATGTCAGGCAGCTGTCAACAATATCGACGATATCATTAAGATGAGCGACGGCATCATGGTCGCCCGTGGTGACCTCGGCGTCGAAGTCCCGGCGGAAGAAGTGCCGATGCTCCAGAAAGTCCTCATCCATAAATGCCAGGCTGCGGGCAAACCGGTCATTACGGCTACGCAGATGCTGGAATCCATGTGCAACAATCCGCGTCCGACCCGTGCCGAAACGAGCGACGTTGCCAACGCCATCCTCGATGGCACAGACGCCATCATGCTCAGCGGCGAAACGGCTGGCGGCCTCTATCCGGTAGAAGCCGTAGAAACCATGGCCCGCGTCGCTACCTTTACGGAAAGCAACTTCACGCCGAAGTCCTATGAAGATGTCGACGCCGAATCGACGACGACGACCGAATCCATCGGCAAAGCCGTCGTCAAGATTGCCAAAGACCTCCACGCTGCGGCTATCATCGCTTCGACAGAACGCGGCGGCACAGCGCAGATGATTTCTAAATTCCGCCCGGCCTGCCCGATTGTGGCCGTATCGCCGCACGAAGCCATTGTCCGCCGCTTGCAGCTCAACTGGGGCGTCCAGGCTGTTACTGGTAAAGAAGCGAACGACACTGACGCCGTCGTCGATAACGCTATCTTTGCCGCCCTCGACAACGACCTCATCAAAGCCGGTGACCTCGTCGTCCTCACGGCCGGTGTCCCCGTTGCCAAAGCCGGTTCGACCAATATGATCCGCGTCCAGGTCGTCGGCGACGTCCTCCTCCGCGGTACCGGTATCGGCCGCAACTCGGCTATCGGTAAAGTCTGTGTCGCTGAATCGAAAGAAGACCTGGAAAAGAACTTCAGCGACGGCTGCATCCTCGTCCTCCGTTCGGCCCGCGCTGATTTCGTCGATTATATGAAACGGGCCAGCGCCATCGTCTCCGAAGAAGTCGGCCTGACCAGTGAATCGGCCATCGTCGCCATCACCTTGGGCATCCCGACCGTCGTCGGCGCAGCTCATGCCGTAGACACTCTGGAAAATGGCGAAATCGTCACCGTAGACGCCAGCCGCGGCACCATCTTCCGCGGCGAAGCCAACGCACGCTAAGCTATTGGGGAGGTCTGGTCATGAATCTGACGATATTAGGGACGGGGAACGCGACGGTGACCCATTGTTATAATACTTGTTTTGTCCTCGATGAAGGTGGCCAGTACTTGCTCGTCGATGGCGGCGGCGGGAACGGCCTCCTGCAGCAGCTGGAAAAGGCCCAGTTGCGCTGGCAGGATATGCGGACCGTCTTCGTCACGCATAAACACATGGACCATCTTCTGGGCATCCTCTGGCTCATGCGCATGATGTGTCAGTCCTGGCGGCGCGGGACTTATGATGGCGAAGCCGTCATCTACGGCCACGAAGAAGTCATTTCCTTGCTGTGCACGATGGGAAAGAATCTGCTGTCCTCGAAAGATAGTGCCTTCCTCGATGACCGCCTGCATCTCGTCACGGTGGCCGACGGGGAAACGCGCCAGCTCATAGGCCACGATGTGACCTTTTTCGATATCCGCTCGACGAAGGCCAAACAGTTCGGCTTTTCCCTGGCACTTGCCGATGGCAGACTGACCTGCTGTGGCGATGAACCGTACCAGCCCTGGGAAGAAGTCTATGTCCGTGACAGTAAATGGCTCCTTCACGAAGTTTTCTGCCTCGACGCCGAAGCGGATATCTTCCATCCCTATGAAAAACACCATTCTACCGTCAAAGACGCCTGTGAGACGGCGGCCCGCCTGGGCGTGCAGAACCTGATCCTCTATCATACGGAAGATAAGGACCTGGCCCATCGCCGCCAGCGTTACCATGCCGAAGGATGCCGGTATTATCAGGGAAAACTGTATATCCCAGATGATTTAGACGTCATCGCTTTATAGTTTGTAGAATAGGCTGTCGCATGGGCGACAGCCTATTTTTATTGTACAACCTTATACGATTCTGTTAAAATAAATTTAGTCCTGCTTTTTGGCAGCTTGGGAAAACATTGCACAAAAATTAGCAGAAGTTGAAGAAGATTAAGGGATACAGTAAGGAGATAGGGTAAAATGATACGTTTTAACAATGACTATAATCATGGTGCACATGCCAGTATTTTGCAGGCCTTGGCCCAGACGAACGATACGCAGTATGGCGGTTACGGTGTCGATGACTGGTGTGATAAGGCAGAGAAACTGATTTTGGAATTGTCCCGGTGCCCGCAGGGGAAGGTCTACTTTTTCCCGGGAGCGACGCAGGCCAATTTCGTCACCATTTCAGCCCTCCTCGGTTCCTGTGACAGCGTCATCTGTGCCGATACGGGGCATATCAACTGTCACGAATGTGCATCCATCGAAAACGCCGGTCACAAGATCGTCGCCTTGCCCCATCATGATGGCAAGATTACAGCTGAACAGATCGAAGGGGAAGTGCAGGCTTATTATAATTCCGGCGAAGCCGAATACTTGACGCGGCCGTCGCTGGTCTATGTTTCCTTTACGACGGAATATGGGACGCTCTATACGAAAGCGGAATTGACGGCCATTTCCGCAGTTTGCCGCAAATATCACATGTATCTCTTCGTCGACGGTGCCCGTATGGGCTATGGCCTGGGCGCAGCCGAAAATGACCTGACCCTGGCTGATTTTGGCCGTCTGGCCGATGCCTTCTATATCGGCGGTACCAAGTGCGGCGCCTTCTTCGGCGAAGCCGTCGTCCTGACCCAGCCCGATATGGGCCGCCGCTTCAAGGCTCATATGAAACAGTTCGGCGCCGTCCTGGCCAAAGGCTGGATCCTAGGGCTCCAATTCTATACGCTGCTCCATGACGGGACATACTTTGCCATTACCAAGCGGGCCGACGAATACGCCATGCAGATCCGCGATGCCTTCCGCCAGAAGGGGATAGAAGAACTCGTCGTCAGCCCGACGAATCAGCAGTTCGTCATCCTCAGCCAGGAACAGGCCCGGAAGCTGGGACAAAAATACGTCTTTGAAGCCGAAGGCCCTGTCGACGACGACCACGTCTGCGTCCGCTTCTGCACCTCGTGGAGCACGAAACAAGAAGAAGTAGACCAGCTCGTAGCCGACATTTTAAACCTGTAGGGGCTTGCACGTGGCAAGCCCGTCCCAGCATATGAGCTATTTTCCAGCTCGGAGAGCGCGTCCCAAATACCCAAGCGGGTCGCCCACGTGGCGACCCCTACAGTAAAAACGAACCACTAACCACTTATTTATATTTCACAGCCTGGGCTTTGGCCAGCTGGTCGCAGCGTTCGTTGAGTTCGACGCCGACGTGGCCTTTGACCCAGTGGAAGGTAACGTCGTGAGAGTTGTAGAGTTTGTCCAGTTCGACCCAGTAGCCCTGGTTAAGGACGGGCTGGCCGTCGGCTTTTTTCCAGCCCCGGCGCTTCCAGCCGGCGACCCATTTGGTGATGCCGTTCTTGAGGTACTGGCTGTCGGTGTACAAGGCGACTTTCGTCCCTTCCGGCGCGAAGCGCAGGGCCATGATGGCTGCCAGGAGTTCCATGCGGTTATTCGTCGTCGACGGATTGCCGTCAGACAGCTCCGTCACTTCGCCGGTAGCGACATTGCGGGCGACGACGGCCCAGCCGCCGGGCCCATCGGGATTGCGCAGGCACGAGCCATCGGTATAGATGACGAAATCCTGTTCCTCGTCGGGACGGAGCGGGGCAGACGGTACAGCTGCTTTGGATGATGGCCGGGCTTTTTTGGGAGCCCTTGCCTTCTTCGGCGTCGCCGTTTCTTCGCCGTTGAGCCATTTCCAGGCCTCTGTCGCGTCGGTGAAACTCTTGAAGCGGGCGCCGGGGAAGCCATTCACTTGTTGTTGACAGTCTGCCCAGGACAGGAACAGACCCGTCGTACGGCCACGCCGCACGGCATATATTTTCTTTTGCATAAGACACCTCATTTTTTGTAAAAATTTGTCAAAATCATACTGTATTCTAACACAAAAGAGGAAGGCACATCAAACAGCAAACTTCTACAAAAGCAAACAGGGGACTTCACAGGAGCATAAAAAAACTTTGTGAGACAGTCCTTTTTGGGTATATAATAAAGGCAAGGAATACTGTATCGGGTTTTGTGTAACTGAGGTGATTGTTTATGAACATCCAACATGTGTATGCTGTTTATTTCAGCCCTACAGGCAATACGAAACGCCTCGTCTGTCAGGCTGCTTCCGAAGCGGCGCGGCTCTTTCAGGTATCGTGCCGGGCCATTTCCCTGGATTTGCCGGAAGAACGCGAAAGGGTCCGTACTTTTTCGGCAGGCGACTTGGTCATCGTCGGCGGTCCGACGTATGCCGGGAAATTGCCCAATAAGATTTTGCCGACGTATCAGGAAAAACTCATCGGCAAAGGGGCCCTGGCCCTGGCTGTCGTGACTTATGGCAACCGGTCTTTCGACAACGCCCTGGCCGAACTCTGTGCGACCCTCGACGGCAACGGCTTCCGCACCGTTGCGGCCGGTGCTTTCGTCGGGACCCACGCTTTTTCCGACGCCCTGGCGCCCAATCGGCCCGATGAGGACGATTTGGCCCTCATGGTACGCCTGACGGATCTGGCCGTATCGAAAATCCGTCAGACCGATGGCATGGTACCGCATCTCGTCGTCGACGGCGATGCTCAGGCGCCGTATTACGTTCCTAAGGGCGTCGACGGCCAGCCGGCCAAGTTCCTCAAGGCCAAGCCCAAGACGGATTTGGAAAAATGCGTATCCTGCGGCCTCTGCGCCCGCCAGTGCCCTATGGGGTCCATCGACCTGGATCAACCGTCGGTCGTCACGGGCATCTGCATCAAGTGCCAGCGCTGCGTGCGCAACTGTCCCAAAGGGGCCAAGTATTTCGATGACCCGGCCTTTTTATCCCATGTCAAGATGTTAGAGACGACCTACAACGGCCGTGCTGACAATAAAATTTTCATTTAGGAAGTGATTCTCATGGATTTACAGGAAGTAAGGAACAAAGCTCGTGAAAAAATGAAGGGCTGCCATGTCTGTCCCCAGTGCAATGGCAAGGCCTGCATCGGCATGATTCCCGGATTCGGCGGCCTGCGCACGGGCCGGTCTTTCATGCGTAACGTCGAAGCCCTCCAGGAATACGGCCTGGTCATGCGCAGCATGTCCGGCGTCGATGACCCGGATACGACTGTGACGATCCTCGGCAAGACGCTGAGCATGCCGGTCCTCCTGGCGCCTGTCGGTGGTATCGTACTCAATGCCAAAGTCGACGGCGACCCGGCGGAAGTGGAACAGGAATACGACGAAGCTGTCACCCAGGCGGCCCTGGAAGCAGGTACCCTCTGCTTTACCGGCGACAGCGGTGCGCCTTACATGTATGCTTCGGGAATCGCGTCTTGTCAGAAACGGCCGGGCATCGTCATTCCGACCATCAAGCCCCGCAGCAACGACCAGATTATCGAGAAGGCCCATCAGGCCGAAGCCGCCGGTGCCTTTGCCGTGGCCAGCGACATCGATGCGGCGACGCTGATCAACATGCGCATCTTTGGCCAGCCTGTCGGGCCGAAGAGTGCCAGTGATATTGCCGAAGTCGTACAGGCTATCAAACTGCCCTTCATCGTCAAAGGCGTCATGTCGGCAGAAGAAGCCGTCGCCTGTGCCGAAGCCGGTGCTAAGGGCATCGTCGTCAGCAACCACGGCGGCCGCGTCCTCGACGGCATGGCCGGGACTGCCGATGTCCTGCCCGACATCGCCGCTGCTGTCAAAGGGCGGATCACGATTTTCGTCGACGGCGGTGTCCGTCACGGTGAAGACATCCTCAAGATGCTGGCCCTCGGCGCTGACGCCGTCCTCATCGGCCGGCCAGCTGCCGTCGCGGCTGTCGGCGGGGGAGCGGAAGGGGTCAAACTCCTCCTGGATACGCTCAAACGCCAGCTCATGGATGCCATGATGATCACGGGCACCCGCGACTTGGCCCACGTCCCGGCGAACGTCGTACGGAAATTATAGCGATTCGCCCATAGCCACGAACCACGAGCCACGAGCCACGAACTCCACATTGACAGCCTGCTTGCCTTGCCCGTATAATAGTACTATTAGCTTTGTACTTGATAGGAGGAATTTCATGCATAGCATTTCCTATTTCTGGCACTTATCGCGCCTCATATACGGTCCCCGGAATTTCCAGGAGAACAAGCGGGCTGTCGTTTTTTTTGCCCGTGCCGTGTCCAACCGGGCCTTATTTGAAGAACTTTACGATTTCTTCGACCATTACGAACCGATGAAGGGGTTCTTCGACCAGCACGACCCGGATTTCCAGGAAGTCATGACCCGCGTCTTCTTGTTCAAGGATTCGACCATGCGCCAGCGCCTGGATGCGTTGAAACACCATTTCACCATCTTGCGGACCTTCTTTTCCGACGACGTCATCCACGAACTCTACTGGGGGAAAGGCTATACCCTGTGGACCTCACCCGATGAATCGCTGCCCTTGGAAGCACGGCTCATCTTTGATACGGGCCAGCGCAAGGAGGGCTTCCTGTCGCTGTACCTCTATCACGAAGGCCAGATGATCTATCACTTCAATTTCCGCTTCGACTACAATGCCGACGGGACACCGTCCATGTATATCGGCACTATCCAGGGATCGAAGCACGGCCTGGAAACGACGAAAGTCCTGACCAAGAAGCTCTTTGGCTACCGGCCGAAGAACTTCATCCTCTATTTGATGCGTATCTTCGTTCAGACCCTGGGGATCCACGATATGTACGTCATCACCGACGAAGGCTTCTATACCAACAGTCACATGCTGCGCGGCAATCGCTCGAAGAAGACGAATTTCAACGACTTCTGGCTTGGCGAAGGCGCCGGTCCCGATGCGAAGGAAAAATGGTATTTCCGCCTGCCCATCGAAGAGAAGCGGCGTAAATATGGCGAAATCAAGTCGCAGAAGCGCAACCTCTTCCGCAAGCGCTATCTCCTCATGGACACCATCGTCCCGCCGTATATCGCAGCCATCAAGGCCCTCTTCCGCCAGGGCTTCGACCCGGTCTCGTCGGCCATCGACGAAGCAGCCATTACGGACAAACCGGCTGATTACGATCCCATCGAAGCACCGGTGAAATAGTGACTGGTGCTTCGCAGGCCGCAGTTCGCCGGCCGCCGGCCGCTTCGGACTTAGATGCCGCTTTAACTTCAAACTTCAAACTCAAAAAAGGCTTGTCGTCGTGCGACAAGCCTTTTTTTTATGACGAACGACCTACGATTCCGTCTCTCCGATGACGACGCGGCGGCCGCCGCGGGCTTCGTAGAGGCGATGAGAGATGGAGAGGACGGTCCGGTCCTGGGCCGCAGCCTGCAGGGCCTGGAGGACCTGGGTTTCTGTGAGAGAATCGAGGTTGGCCGTGATTTCATCGAACAAGAGGATTTGCGGGTCCATGACGATGGCCCGGGCGATGGACAGGAGCTGGCTTTGGCCGCGGGAGAAGAGTTCCGGCCGGAAGGGCGTGTCCAGGCCCTGAGGCAAGGCGCAGCAGCATGTTTCCCACAGGCCGACGAGGCGCAGGGCTTTTTCCATGGCGTCCCTCGTGACCCGTTCGTCTTTGAGGCTGAGCTGGTCGGCGACGGTGCCACGGATGGCGTGGAACTGCTGTTCAACGTAACCGAAGACCTGACGCCGCAAAGGGGCTGCCAGCTGGGACGGGTCGCAGCCGAAGATGCGGACCTGGCCCTGCCGGGGCCGGTAGAGGCCGAGGATGAGCTTGAAGAGGGTGCTCTTGCCGGCGCCGGTGCGGCCGGTGATGGTGACCATTTCCCCGGCTTCGACCGTGAGCGAGACGTGGTGGAGAATGGCTTTTTCCCGGTCGTAGCCGAACGTGACGTCGTCGATGACCAGCGGGGCTGCGGCCTTGTCGAGGGCGGTACACTGCCCTTGGGCCTGGACGGGTTCGGCAAAGAAGTCCTTCAGGCGGCCGATGCCGGCGATGGCAGACTGGATGTTCTGGATTTCCATGCCGATGCTCTCTAAGGGCGAAAAGATGCGGCGCACGTAAGCGATGAGGGCGACGACGCTGCCGACGGTCATGCCGAAGAGCTCCTGCAGGGACGGACTGCTGACAGATAAGGTCATCATGACGCAGATGATAAGGGTACAGCTGGTGATGATGAGGGGCGAATAGATGGAATCGCAGAAATTACTCCGCTCCATGGCGTCGAAGCTGGCCCGGATGGTCCGGCCGTAGCGCTGGCGCAGATAATTTTCCTGCTGGCACGTGTGGATCGTGCGGATATTGCGGACCGTTTCCGGAATGAGCTCGTTCGTCCGGCCGACGGCGATACGATTATCCCGCTGGGCCTGGAGCATGCGCTTCTGGAAATAGCGAGTCAGGAGAAAGAGCAGGGGCAGGCTGATACAGAGCAGGATGCCCAGGCCCGTGCTCAGGTGGAAGACGACGGCGAGGATGCTGAAAATGGTGAAGGCATCGGCAATCATGCTGACGACGCCGGAATCGAAGAGGTTCTCCAACGTGTCGACGTCGTTGACGAAGAGCGACGTGACGGCGCCGGCTTCGTGGCCGACGAAATAAGATGCCGGCAAGTCGCCGAGGCGCTGGCACATGGCCGAACGCAGGCCGTGCGTGATTTTCTGACCGAAGACGGTAATCAGTGTTTCCTTCAAGGCGTCGACGAGGCCGCTGCCGGCATTGAGGGCGAAATAGAGGAGGCCTGCCGTCAGCAGGGAATAGGTGCTGAACGAGCCGCTGACCAGGCTGTCGACGATGTATTGCAAGATGAGGGGCGGCGTGACGCTCACGGCGATAGAGGCGGCAATGGCCAGTATCAGGATCACTAGGAGCCATCCGTTCTGACGCAAGGTCTGCCAGATGACGTTACTCATGGATAGCACCTCCCTGGGCGTGCTGCAAATCGTAGAGGTCCCGGTAGGCCGGGCACGAGGCGTAGAGCCCTTCGTGGGTGCTGACGACGGCTGTCCCGTCTCCGTTGAGCCAGATGACCTGGTCCAGCTTGGGGAAGAGGGACAGGCGGTGCGACAAGAGGAGGATGATGCGGTCGCTGCCGAGCCGGCGCAGGTTGTCGAAAATCATCTGTTCCGTCGCCATGTCGACGGCGGCGAAAGGGTCGTCGAGGATGAGGAGCGGCCGCGGATGGAACAAGGTCCGGGCCAGGGCGATGCGGGCCTGCTGGCCGCCGGACAAGCGCTGGCCGCCTTCGCCGATAGGCGTCTGGGTCCCGGCCGGGAAGGTGGCGCAATCCTGGTCCATGCAGACCGTTTCCAAGACGGTGCTGATGTCGCCAGGCAGGCCGAGGCGGATGTTCTCTTCGACGGTAGCTGCAAAGAGTTCCGCGTCGTGGCCGCAATAGCCGACGATGCCGTCCGGTGCCGTATGGCCGTTGCCCAGTTCCTTGGTGCCGAAGAAAATCTGGCCGCCGTGGGGATTTTCACAGAGAAAGACCTGGCCCAGCGTCGATTTGCCGCAGGCCACGGGCCCGGTGACGCCGATGAGGGTGCCGGGCTTGGCGGAAAAGGACAGATCGCGGAAAATGGGGACATGGCTGCCAGGATAGGTGAAGGACAAATGGCGGACCGTCAATTCCGCCGGCGCCGCTGACGGTACGGGCTGGCGAAGCTCGGCAGCCGCCTGGAGATGGGGCTGGATGCGCTGCCATGATACCTGGGCTTTCTGGATGGCGTTGAACAATTTCGCCGCATGGGACGACTTCGTCGCCAGTTTGATGAAACAGGCCAGGTACGTCGAAAAGGCTGCAATGTCCCAATTTTCCCAGCCCGTGCCCTGGACGTTATGGCCGCCGAACCAGATGACCAGCACGGTGCCAATCATGGCGATGACTTTGTAAATGGGCTGGAGCGTATTTTCCCAGAGATTGGCCAGAATCATTTTCTTTTCGTAGTCGGCCAGGTACGTTTCATAGCGCCGGTCCTGGCCGGCTTCTTCGCCGTAGACGCGGTACGTCAGGGCGTTGCTGATGCGGTCCAGGGTCATGCCCGACAGGGCGCCGCTGCTTTCCTTGCTGCGGGCTGCCGTCGTGGCGACCAGGCGGCGCAGGCTGTTGGCCAGGGCATAGGCGATGGGCGGGAAGACGAGGACGCATAAGGTCAGGCGCCAGTCATAGCAGAGGAGCATGACGATGTAGGTCATCATGACGACGCCCGTATCAAAGATTTCCGTTGTGAATTTGCGCATCCCTTCGACGCAGGTATCGATGTCGGAAATGACCTTGGTCATCAAGGCCCCTGTATCGGCCTGCTCCATGTCCCGTTTCGGCGTCTGGACCAGGTGCTGGTAGATCCGGTCTTTCATGGCCAGGCTGATATTATTGGCGAATTTCCGGACGTACAGGCGCTTGACATAGCGGGACCCCTGGACGCCGACGATGACCAGGGCATAGCCGAGGCAGAGGGCATACATATCGGCTGCCGTCCGGGTGCCGCCGAAAATGTCGTAAAGATATTGGGCCAGCTGCCCGTCGAACCAGGGACCGGCAATCATGCCGACATTGTATAAGATGCCGCTCAGCGTGACGATGAGCAGGAATTTTTTTTCGTGATAAAAATAGTAACTGACCGAGCCCGGCCCCAATCGTTTCAAACGGAACACCTCACCTTTCATAGTTTATATATCATACACTATTCTACGCCTTCGTACAACCAGGAGTGCAAGGAAATGAGAGCAGAACTCTTGCGTAAAGTCAAAAAGACGAATATAATAGAGTTGTATGAAAGTCAAAAAGAAAAAATATATTTTTGCGGGGTGATTTACGATGAGTGTGTTAGCCGATAAAATTGAACAATTCATATTACATAAATTACTAGAAGAAGATAATTCCGATATTGTATTGCGCCGTAACGAACTGGCCGACGAATTGCAATGCGCACCGTCGCAGATCAGCTATGTCCTGAGTACGCGCTTTTCCAACGACAAGGGCTATCTGGTCGAATCGCGGCGCGGGTCCGGCGGCTTCGTCCGCATCATCAAATTGACGCCGAAGAAGCAGGACCGCACGCCGGTCCTCCTGCATGAACGGCTGCCAGCCGTCAGCATTTCCATGGAAGACCTGGATGCCCTGCTGTACCAGCTCCTCAAACGGCGCAGCCTGACCAACAACGAAGCGGTCATCCTCCATTTGACCTTTGAATCCCTGTACCGCCGCATCGACGACGAAGGGACGCGGCTGCTGGTCATCAGCGATATTTTGAAGAACCTCAATCTCCATTGAGTCATAGAAAGGACGTGAGGGCTATGTTATGTGATGCCTGTAAGAAAAGAGAGGCTGTTGTCCATATCGTCAAGATCGAGAACGGGCGGCGCACGGACTTGCACCTGTGTGCGGCCTGTGCCAAGAAACAGACTAATTTTTCTAATTTCAGAGATTTGAATATCATCGATAACGACTTTTTCCGCAAGATGGCCTATCCCGATTACCAGGGACGCAGCGGCGACGAACCGCGTTGTGCCAGCTGCGGCATGACCTACAGCGAATTTAACCGCTTGGGCAAATTCGGCTGCCCCGACTGCTATGAAGCGTTCAAGGAAGAAATCCCGCCGCTCCTGCGCCGCATCCACGGCCACAGCAAGCACGTCGGCAAAGTGCCCAACCGCGGCACCGGCGTCTTCCGGACGGCGACGCACGTCAAGCGCCTGCGCCAGCACCTGCAGAAGCTGGTCCAGGAAGAACGCTATGAAGAAGCGGCCAAGGTCCGCGATGAGATCCGCGCCCTCCAGCGTCAATTGCCGGACGGCGGAAAGGGGGAATGAGCCATGGCACATGATATGCTCCAGCAGCCGCTCTGCCCCTGGCAGGACGGGACGGGCAATTTCAATGACATCGTCATCGACAGCCGTGTCCGCCTGGACCGGAACCTGAAGAAATACGTTTTCCCCGACAAAGCGTCGGATACGGAACTGGCAGCGGTCCTGGAAGAAGGGAAACGCCAGATCGGTCCCCTCGATACATTGGGACACGGCCGTTATACCTTTATCGGCCTGGAAGAGTTATCGCCGATGGAACGGGAAATGATGGCTGTGAAACATTTCTCGTCGGCCGGTCACATCGAACATCCCAAGCACCGCGGCGTCCTGCTCCGCGATGACGGGGCCGTCTCCATCATGCTCAACGAAGAGGATCACCTCGTCATCCAGACGGCAGCACCGGGCTTTGACCTCCAGCGCGTCTGGAATCAGGCCGCCCAGGTCGACGACGCTTTGGAAAGCCATCTGGATTTCGCCTTCCGCGATGATTTCGGCTACCTTACGGCCAGCCCGTCCCTGACCGGCACGGGCCTGACGGCAGGCGTGACCATCCACGTACCGGCCCTGGTCATGATGAAGCGGTTCAACCGCATCGTTCAGGGCATCACCAAATTCGGCTTCACCGTATCCGGGATGTACGGTGAACGCAACGAATGTATCGGCAACATCTTCCAGATCACCAACCAGATTACGCTGGGCGTGACCGAAACGGACATCCTCGATCAATTGAGCAAGATCGTCACCCAGATCGTCCAGGAAGAACAAAATTGCCGCAGTCTCGTTTGGGACCACAATGAAAATACCTTAAAAGATAAATGGCTGCGCACGTACGGGACGCTCAGTCAGGCCTGGCTCCTGTCGGACCAGGAATCGCTGGCCCTGGCCAGTGACCTGCGTTTCGGCATCGATATGGGCGTCATCCCGGAACAGCCCCTGGCCTATGAAGCCATCATGACCGTCGTCGAACCGGCTTATTTACAGCTCAAGGCCGGGGCGGAACTGAATGATGAAGAGCTCCAGCACCAGCGGGCCCAGGCCGTCCAGTCCGTACTCGCAGCTTACCGGAGGAAGTGAATTTCCCATGATGAACAATCGTCTCACCAATGATGCCAAAGCTGTCCTGCAGTATGCGCAGGAAGCGGCACAAAAATTCCACCATGATTACGTCGGGACCGAACATATCCTGCTCGGTCTCGTTCTCAATACAGACGGCATTGCCGGCCTGCTCCTCAACCAGTTGGGCCTGACGCCGGAAAATGTTACCCGCGCCATCGAACAGCACGTCGGCTGGGGACAGGATACGCCGTCGAAACTGCGCCTGACGCCGCGGACGAAGCGGGCTATGGAACTGGCCGTCCGCGAAGCCAACCGGCTGGAACAGAACTATGTCGGCACGGAACACATGCTGGCCGGCATCCTCGAAGAAGGGAGCGGCATGGCCGTCCAGATCCTGGAAGATATGGACATCGACCCGGACCTCGTCTCCCAACGCCTGAGTGAACTCATGAACGACCCGGCCGTCGAAGGCGGCGACGCCGTGGCTGCCAAGAACGGCAGCGACTTGTCCCAGTTCGGCCGTGATCTCAATGAATGGGCCAAGAAGGGCAAAATCGACCCGGTCATCGGCCGGGAAAAGGAAATCAGCCGGGTCATCCAGATCCTCAGCCGCCGGACCAAGAACAATCCGGTCCTCATCGGCGCACCTGGCGTCGGCAAGACGGCCATTGCCGAAGGCCTGGCCCAGCGCATCATCAACGGCAACGTGCCTGACAGCCTGCTGGACAAGCGCATTTTCTCCCTCGACCTGGCCAGCATCGTCGCCGGTACCAAGTACCGCGGCGAATTTGAAGAACGGATTAAGCGCATCCTCGACGTCATCGAACAGGACGATTCCATCATCCTCTTCATCGACGAAATCCACCAGCTCATCGGCGCCGGTGCCGTCGAAGGGGCCATGGATGCAGCCAATATCCTCAAACCGGCCCTGGCCCGGGGCGACCTGCAGTGCATCGGCGCTACGACCATCGACGAATACAAGAAACACTTTGAAAAAGATGCCGCTCTGGCCCGCCGTTTCCAGCCCGTCCTGGTCGGCGAACCGACGGAAGACGACGCCATGGCCATCCTCTTCGGCCTGCGCGACCGCTACGAAGCCTTCCACAAGGCCCGTATCACGAACGACGCCGTAAGAGCCGCCGTCAAATTGTCGGCACGGTACATTTCCGACCGCTATCTGCCGGACAAGGCCATCGACGTCATGGACGAAGCGGCAGCCCGCGTCCGCATGAAGGTCTACGCGCCGTCCCATGAACTCCAGGACCTGGAACAGAAACTGGCCGATATCAATAAAGAAAAAGAAGCGGCCCTGGCTGGGGAAGACTTCGAAAAATGCGCGTCCCTCCGCGATGCCGGCAAGAAGGTATCATCGGAAATCTCGGCTCTTCAAAAAGAAAAGAAACAGCACGACGATGAAAAACTCGTCGTCACGGAAAACGACATTGCCGACGTCGTGTCCATGTGGACAGGCGTCCCGGTCCAGCAAATTACAGAAACGGAATCGCAGCGCCTCCTTCACTTAGAAGAAGAACTGCATAAACGGGTCATCAGCCAGGACGACGCCGTCACGGCCGTGGCCAAAGCCGTCCGCCGGGCCCGCGCCGGCCTCAAGGATGCCAACCGCCCCATCGGTTCCTTCCTCTTCCTCGGCCCGTCCGGTGTCGGCAAGACCGAACTGGCCCGGACCCTGGCCGCCCAGCTCTTCGGCAGTGCCGACAACATGATCCGCATCGACATGAGCGAATTTATGGAAAAATACAGTGTCTCCCGCCTGGTCGGCGCCCCTCCGGGCTATGTCGGCTATGAAGAAGGGGGCGAATTGACCGATGCCGTCCGGGAAAAACCGTACAGTGTCATCCTCTTCGACGAAGTGGAAAAGGCCAGCAGCGACTTCTTCAACCTGCTCCTGCAGGTCCTCGACGAAGGCCGCCTGACCGACTCCAAAGGCCGGACCGTCGATTTCCGCAATACCGTCATCATCATGACCAGCAATCTCGGCGCGTCGCACCTCAAACCGTCGGGCCCGGTCATGGGCTTCTCGACGGGCGGCGACAGTGCCAAGGACCGGGAAACGTCTTTCGAAGTCGCCAAGAAGGAAATCATGGCCGATGTGAAACGCTTCTTCCGTCCGGAATTTCTCAACCGTATCGACGAAATCATCGTCTTCAAGCCGCTGGAACAGAAAGACCTGCGCCAGATCGTCGACATCCTGCTCCAGGACCTGACGAAACGCCTTGGCGAAAAAGGCGTGGCCATGGATTGGACGACGGCTGCCGACGACGTCCTCGTCCAGGAAGGGACGGACTTTGCCTATGGCGCCCGGCCGTTGAAACGGGCCATCCAGAAGCTCGTCGAAGACCCGATTTCGGAAATGCTCCTCAGCGGCGACGTCAAGGACGGCAATACGATCCACGTCGACAGTTTGGACAAGAAGAAACTCGTCTTTACGACGGAGTAAGGAGCAGTCATGGCAAAGAAAAAGACCCGTTACGTCTGCACCAACTGTGGCAGCGTGTCCAGCCGCTGGCTCGGCCGCTGCCCGCAGTGCGGTGAATGGAATACCATGACAGAAGAGACGGTCGAGCCGGAAGCGCCTAAGGCCGCCCAGAGTATGGCCCGCAGCGGCCCGGCATCGCAGGCGGCATCCCTGGCGGATATCGCCATGGAAGACATGGCCCGCATGGAAACGGGAATCGGCGAACTGGACCGCGTCCTCGGCGGCGGCATCGTCCCAGGAGCGCTGATCCTGCTCAGCGGGGACCCGGGCATCGGCAAGTCGACGCTGGTCCTGCAGCTGGCGGCGGCAGTCTGCGAAAAGAACGGTAGCGTCCTCTACGGTTCCGGTGAAGAATCGGCAGGGCAGATCAAGATGCGTGCCCAGCGCCTCGGCATTTCCACGCCGCAGCTGATTATCCAGGCCGACACGTCCCTGGACAACATCCTCGACGAAGCGAAGCGGCGCCGCCCGGCCCTGCTCGTCGTCGACTCCATCCAGACCATGTACAGCCGCGACATCGAAGGCACGCCGGGCAGCCTGGCCCAGATCCGCGAAGGCACGAGCCGCCTCATGACCTTTGCCAAGAGCGAAGGCATCCCGGTCGTCGTCATCGGCCACGTCACCAAAGACGGTGCCATTGCCGGCCCGCGCATGATGGAACATATGGTAGACGTGGTCCTCTATTTCGAAGGCGAACGGAATTACCAGTTCCGCATCCTGCGGGGCATCAAGAACCGTTTCGGTTCGACCAATGAATCGGGCCTGTTCACCATGACCAGCGGCGGCCTGTCGGAACTGGAGAACCCGTCGCAGCTGCTCCTGGCCGAACGGGCGGCGGACCAGGCCGGATCGGCTGTGGCCGCCGTCCTCGACGGGATGCGGCCCATGCTCGGCGAAATCCAGGCCTTGACGGCCCATTCCGTCTTCGCCGTCCCGCGGCGGACAGCATCGGGCATGGACTATAACCGCCTGATCATCCTCCTGGCCGTCTTGGAAAAACGCCTGGGTGTTCCCTTGGGGAGTCAGGACGTTTACATCAACGTCGTCGGCGGCCTGCGCCTGACCGAAACGGCAGCGGACCTGCCCGTAGCCCTGGCCGTCTACTCCAGCCTGCGGGACATCTCCATGGACAGCCGGACCGTCGTCATGGGCGAAGTCGGCCTCACCGGCGACATCCGCCGCGTCCCCCAGGCCCTGCGCCGCGTCAAAGAAGCTGCCAAGATGGGCTTCAACACCTTCATCCTGCCCAAAGGCAACCTGGAAGACGTCGAAACCAGCCAATTCCCGGACTGCCGCTTCCTGGGCGTAGCTACCCTGCGCGAAGCCATCGAAAAGGCCTTTCGGAGATAACCCTCCACGACCAACTACAAATTGCAAACTCAAAAGGCGCTGTCGCATAAAGACAGCGCCTTTTCGCTTGCCTTTTTCAGGCAAACCTGTTACGCTAATTTTAGTGGCTAGTGGTTCGTAGGGGCCGTCCTGGAAGGCGGCCCGCCTGAACTAGGGGAGGTAAGTTCGTGGCTAGTGGTTCGTAGCTTGACTTGTAGGGGCATCCACGTTGGGTGGCTGTTTTCCGGCTCCCCTGATAGGGGAGCTGTCAGCGCAGCTGACTGAGAGGTTGATGGCTGGCCGTTAACGGTAACTATAACCGGAAAGGAGTGCATCATCATGCGAAAATGGATTTATGTAGCCTTAGTGACTCTCTGTTTCTTCTGTATCAGCGGGGCCGTCCTGGCCGCTTCGGCTGTGACGCCGGACGGCTATTTCAACGGTATCCGCCTGGCCGGCAAAGTCCGCGTCGTCCATTCCTTTCCGGATATACGCGTCCAAGTCGTCAGCGCATTTCCAGACCTGCGCGTCCAGACCGTCAACTATTTTCCCGATAACATCGGCCAATGGCAGTTCGTCGATTACGGCGAAGACTTCACGATTCAATTTGTCGATTCCTTCCCGGACATCCGCATCCAATTCGTCAATAGTTTCCCTGGAGTTCCTTAACTTAGTGAGGAGGTTGTTCCTATGAAAATCCGCACCTTGTTATTTTTCCTGTTCTTTGCTGTGGCCTCGGTAATGCCGGGCCTTGCCGAATTTACGGAGTGGCAGGATACGGACTATGATTTCAGTAAGGTAAAGACCGTCTATTTATCTGGTATGGATACGAGTGAAGCTGGCGTGGCCGAATCGGTACGCGACCAGAAATATAAAGACGATTATCGTAAGAAAGCGGGTAAAATCAAAGTGGTCAAAGTCGTCATGGCACCGCGGGAACAGCCTCGAGCCTTGCTGCCTGGTGAAACGATTCCCAGTGAAAAGGCAGCTCCTGCTGTGACCAAGGGCGCCGATGTCGTCACCATTCCCCAAGGGGCCGTTGACGCCAAGGCCGACATCTATATCCTGGCCAAGATGACGCAGTGTGACGTCGATTCCTACTTGGTCCCGGCCCATACGGAATGGAAGAGCCGGCAAGTAGAAGAAAACTATGTCGACAAAGACGGCAAGCTTCACAGCTTCTATCGTACGGAAAACTATCCCGAATACGTTCCCGACCACGATGTGCCGTATGTCACTGTAGGCGTCCAATTCCAATGGTTCGATACGAAAACGGGCAAACTCGTCGCCTCCAGTGAAGATGTGCGCCGCCGTAATAGCGAAAGCAACCCGTCATCTGTCTACAACCGCATCATCGACCGTTTCTACAAGAATATGAAAGACACCTTAGAAAAATAAGGGGAGCACTTGATTGAAAAAATACATGGCCAATGGCCGTTGTGTAGGGTCTTCCACGTAGGAAGCCCGCTAGAGAGAATTTACTGGGGCTGTGACGGGTCTTTATGAACAACGAATCGCAACTTTTATGATGAAAGGTGAGAAAAATTAGATGAAATACGATTTTACGACGATTATTGACCGAGCTGGTAAGGATGCTACGGCTTTCGATGGCATTGGCAAGATTGTTTGGGGCTTTGAACCGGATAAGGCCAAGCCTGGTTTCGATGAAATCCCCATGTGGGTAGCGGACATGAATTTCGCAACCTGCCCGGCTGTCGTCCAGGCCATGGAACAACGGTTGAAACACCCGCTTTTTGGTTATTTCCTGCCGTCTGATGCCTATTATCAGCGCATCATCGACTGGCAGACGACCCGTCATGACTGGCCGGAACTGACACGGGACATGATCGGCTATGAAAATGGCGTCCACGGCGGCATTACTAGCACTATCCAGGTTCTGACTGAACCGGGAGACGCCGTCTTAGTCCACAGCCCGACGTATCCTGGCTTTATCGGTGACTTGAGCAACACCGGCCGGCACGTCGTCTTCAGCCCCCTTCGCAAAGAACAGGGCATTTGGCGCATGGATTTCGCCGACATGGAAGAAAAAATCAAGAAGCACCATGTTCACCTGGCCATTTTCTGCTCACCTCAGAATCCGACAGGCCGCGTGTGGGAACGCTGGGAAATCGAACAGGCCATGGCCCTTTTCAAAAAATACGATGTCTTAGTCATCAGTGATGAAATCTGGTCGGATATCATTTTCCAAGGTCACCGCCACATCCCGACGGCAGCCGTCTCCGAAGACGCCCGCCAGCGTACGGTCGCTTTCTATGCTCCGTCCAAAACCTTCAACCTGGCCGGCCTGATCGGCAGTTACCACATCATCGCCAATCCGCTCCTGCGGGAAAAGATTACACAGCATGGACAACGGACCTGTTATAACGAAATGAACGTCCTTTCCATGCACGCCCTGATCGGCGCCTATAGCCAGGACGGACACGAATGGACCGACGAATTGAACCAGGTCCTGGAAAGCAATTGCCGTTATGCTGTCCAGTACATCCAGGACCATTTCCCGGGCTGCCAAGTCAGCCTGCCGCAGGGGACTTACATGCTCTTCGTCGAATGTGGGGAATACTTGAAAGCAAACCAGATGACCCTGCCGGAACTCCTGAAAAAAGCCTGGGACGTCGGCGTCGCCTGGCAGGATGGCCGGAAATTCGCCTGGAAAGACGCCATGCGCCTGAACCTGGCCTTGCCCCGGACCCGCCTGGAAGAAGCCATGAGACGCCTGTCGGAATACGTTTTTTAGAAGGTGCAGGAAATAATACAGAAAAGAGGAATTTTTGATGAAGCATTTAGAAGTGGTAGCTGCGATTTTGGAGTATGATGGAAAAATTCTTTGCATGGAACGGGGCCAGGGGAAATTTGACTATGTCAGTTTCAAGTACGAGTTTCCCGGCGGCAAGATTGAACCGGGTGAAGCCAAGCATACGGCCATCGAACGGGAACTGCGGGAAGAAATGGATGTCCATGTGTCTGTCAAGGAATCGGATTTGTACATGACCGTCCATCACGATTATCCTGATTTTTCCATGACCATGTATGCCTTCTATTGCCATTTGGACAAGCCCGACTTTGTCCGCAAAGAACACGTTGATGCGAAGTGGATGACTCCCGAAGATATGCCGACGCTGGACTGGGCGCCGGCCGATGTGCCCATCATGAAAAAACTTTCTGGAAAGTAGGCGATAGCCATGGCTGAATACGGGGCTTTGGAACAGTGCCTGCGCGAAGGATTTATTGATTATACGGTAGAAGCGGACCAACGCTATGTTCCCAAGATTCTGACCAATAATAAAGAGAAAAAGCGCAAGGTTCTCGACACGATTTTGTCGCAGCTGTACGTCTGTGATTCTTTTTTGTTTTCCGTGGCGTTTTTGACGAAAAGCGGCATTGCCTGTCTGAAAGATGCGCTTATTCAAAATCGGACGGCGACGGGGAAAATTTTAGCCTCTCAGTATTTGAATTTCACTGAACCCGGTGCGTTGCGGGAATTGTTGAAGTTTCCCAATGTCGAATTGCGCATGGTAACAGAAGAACGGGCTTTTCACGCTAAGGGCTATCTCTTTCATCGTCCTCAGGCAGGGCCGGAAAATTATACCATGGTCATTGGCAGCAGCAATATGACGGCCAACGCCTTGACGCACAATCAGGAATGGAATGTTTTCTTTACCTCGGCAGAAAACGGCTCTCTCATCCGGCAGACAAAAGAAGAATTTGATGCCTTGTGGGATACGGCGGAAGTCGTGGACGAAGCGTGGATTCAGGCTTATGAGTCTGTGTACACACATAATAAGCCGAAACGGCAGAACGTGTATGTGCCTTTTCATAAAATTCAACCTAACGCCATGCAAAAAGCGGCTTTAGCTGGGATTCAAAAGCTGCGCGACGACGGGCAGGATCGAGGCTTGCTCATTTCAGCTACAGGGACTGGGAAAACCTATTTGTCGGCGTTTGATGTCTTAAAAATGCAGCCTCGGCGGTTCCTTTTTGTCGTCCATCGGGAGCTTATCGTTAAAAGTGCCCGGGACAGTTACGTCCGAATTGGTATTAATCCAGCTGATACGGGGCTGCTGACAGGGCACGATAAAGAAATAGATAAGCCCTATATTTTTGCGACTATTCAGACTTTGTCCCAAGACGAAATCCTCCATACCTTTGCGCCCGACACTTTTGATTATATTGTCATTGACGAAGTGCATCACGGGGGAGCTGCGACGTATCAAAAAGTCATTCGCTATTTTCAGCCCCAATTTCTGTTAGGTATGACGGCGACGCCAGAACGGTCGGATGATTTCGATATTTATGCGTTGTTCCATCATCATATTGCTTATGAAATCCGTTTGCACGATGCGCTGGAAGAAAATATGCTCGTTCCTTTTCACTATCACGGCATCAGCGAAATTACGGTCAACGGCAAGGTGTTAGATGACATGAGTGATTTCGCCTTACTGACTTGTGAAGAACGTGTAAAACATATATTATATTATGCTGATTTGTATGGCAGTGACGCCGAACGCATCAAAGGTCTCGTTTTTTGCCGCAATGTAGACGAAGCGCAGGCCCTGGCTGAAGCTTTTCGCCAGCATGGAAAACGAGCCGTTGCCTTGACGGGTGCGTCGAGCGAAAGGGAACGAAGCGAAGCCATTGGTCATTTGGAGGCGAAGGCAGCAGAAGATCTGCAGTATCTCGACTATATTTTTACTTGCGATATTTTCAATGAAGGCGTCGACATTCCCCAGGTCAATCAGGTCATCATGCTGCGTCCGACGACGTCGGCGATCGTCTTTGTCCAGCAGTTAGGCCGGGGACTGCGAAAATATCCACATAAGCGCTATTTGGAAGTTCTCGATTTCATCGGCAATTATGAAAATAATTTCCTGCTTCCCATTGCCCTGTTTGGCGACCGGACATACGATAAGGATTTTGTCCGCCGTCTCATGCAGGTCAATTTTTTGCCGGGTCCGACGTCGGTTCATTTTGACGATATCGCCAAAGAACGAATTTACGCGGCTATTGATGCCAAAAGTGCTTTGGCAGACCTGCGGGATTTGAAAGAATCATACCGCAATATGGCCTATCGCTTGGGCCGCCAGCCCATGATGATGGATTTTGTCCGTTTTGGGGACAAGGACCCGGCTTTGTTCGTCGCCAAGAAAGACTCTTTTTTTGAGTTTGTTCAATATATGGAACCTTATGCCTCGACCTTGACCGAAGCCCATCGGGCGGTATTGAAGATGTTGAGTTTAGAATTGGCTAATGGCAAACGCATAGAGGAATTGTTGGTCTTGCGCCATTTGTTGATGGAATCATCTTGGTCTACGGCGGCGCTGGCTAGGGAAATGAGCGAAACATACCATTTTCTGCCGTCTACGGAAACGATGGAAAGCGTAGCCCGCTTGTTGAATTTGCAATTTTTTACGAAAACGGCTAGAAAAAAATACGGTAGTCAGCCGCTTATTTCCTTTGAGAATCATGCGTATGTGGCCACCTCCTATTGGAATGACTTGAAAGAAAATGAAGAATTTCAGCGCTATGTCCAGGATATCCTCGATTATGGAACGTATCGCTTTGAAAATCTCTATATTCACGATGAACCGGAAATCGTCCAGGGTTTTGTCCGCTACGGCCGGTATTCCCGAAAAGATGTGTCGCGCATCCTCAATTATGAAACGAACCGTGAAGGCACGCTTAATGGCTATCAGATTGTCGGCGCTACGTGTCCCATTTTCGTCACCTATGAGAAGCGGGAGGATATTTCAGCCAATACGAAGTACGAAGACCAATTCGTTTCGCCGCAGCAGTTCAGCTGGATGACGCGGGCCCGGATTCACCTGACGTCGTCGCAGATTCCAGCGATTTGCAATGAGCACACGCGAAAATTATTGTTCGTGAAAAAGAGTGATGCCGAAGGGGCCGATTTCTATTATATCGGCGATTTAACCGTCCTGGGAGAACCTGTCGAAACGACCATTGCCAATGACAAAGGGCAGCAGCTGCCTATCGTCAATTTCCAATTTCTCTTGGATAAGCCGGTCGAGGACAAACTTTATCGGTATTTGTGTGAGTAAGTATTGGATTTAGTAAATCGTAATTTAGTAAATCACGATTTACTAGTTCAAAATGCTATATGCGGACGGCTGTAAAAACTTTACCTGCCACCGGTGGTACATTGTCGGGAAATGTGGTAAACTAGTATAGTTACAGAATTACGCATAAGGGGAGGTGTCTTACTACTCTATGGAAGATAAATATGGATTGGACCACGAGGAGCCGAAGTCGAAGAAATTCAATGGGCGCAATGTGGCCGACAACATCATGAAAGGGGTCATCGTCCTGATTATGGCTGTCATTTTTGTCATGATTGCCGACCAGGTCATTACGACGCCCTTCATCAGTGCCGAAATAGAAGGGGAATTTTTCCACGGCAGTATTTTCGGGACGACTATCATCACCATCGTGGCCTACATCATCGGCATTCTCGTCGGGGCCCTGGTGGGGTATGGGATTTCACCGTTCGTGCTGCGCCTGATCTGGGCGGCGATTCACCGCATCGAATCGGGCCTGAGTGATTTCGAGAGCCAGGATATCATCGTCGGGACGCTGGGATTGCTTTTTGGACTTATTATTGCGAATTTAATTGGCCTGGCGTTCGCCCGTCTGCCGATCATCGGGGCCTATGGCCCGATCGTCTTCAGCATCGTCTTCGGCTATGCCGGCATGAGCATTGCCACCCGCAAGAAGAGCGAAATCATCGCCCTGGTCAGCAACCTGCGCCTGGGCAAGTCCGGCAAGGAGCACAGCGGCAAGCGCAAGGATATGGACTTTTCCGGCAAGCTCCTCGATACGAGTGCCATCATCGACGGCCGTATCGCCGAAATCTGCAGTACGGGCTTCCTCGAAGGGCCCCTGCTGGTGCCGGTCTTCGTCCTGGAAGAACTGCAGCTCATCGCCGATTCGTCGGATTTGCTGAAGCGCAATAAGGGCCGCCGCGGCCTGGATATCCTGAAGCAGATGCAGGAAGATAATTACGTCGAAGTCCGCATCATCAACGATGATTTCGATGACGTCCAGGGCGTCGATTCCAAGCTCGTCCGCCTGGGCCGCAAGATCAATGCCAAAGTCGTCACCAACGACTATAACCTGAATAAGGTCGCTGCCCTCCAGGGCGTGGCCGTCCTCAATATCAACGACCTGGCTAATGCCCTGAAACCGGCCCGCATCCCTGGGGAACACATGAACGTCCTCATCGTCAAGGCCGGCAAGGAAGAGAACCAGGGCGTGGCCTATCTCGATGACGGCACGATGATTGTCGTCGAAGATGGTCAGAAATACATCGGTTCTACCGTGCCCGTTACGGTGACGTCGGTCTTGCAGACGTCGGCTGGGCGCATGATATTCGTCAAGATTGCAAATGAGTAGGTGAAATGTGTGAAAGTATCTGTCATCGTCGTAGCGGCCGGCACGGGGAGCCGCTTCGGCTACGAGCGGAACAAGCTCTTCTATCCCTTGTGCGGTGAGCCCGTCCTGGCGCATACCCTGCGCCACATCTTTGCGGCCCGGTCGGTCAGCGAAGTGGTCATCGTCCACTCCCGCGTCGATGAGAAGGAAATCCGCCGCCTTGTCGATGACCTCCATCCCATCCAGCCCGTGCGCTATGCCCTGGGCGGAGCCGAGCGGGAAGATTCGGTCTACAACGGCCTCATGGCCGTCAGCCGCGACATGGACGTGGTCATGGTCCACGACGGCGCCCGGCCCTTTGCCGGTCCCGACTGGTATGACCAGGGCGCGGCCATGATGGAAACGGCCCGGGCCGCCATTTACGGCATTCCCCTCAAGGATACGGTCAAGGTCCGCGGCGACGACGGCCGCCTCCATACGCTGAACCGCAGCCGCCTGGTAGCAGCCCAGACGCCGCAGATCTTCCACCGCGACCTGCTCGTGAAAGCGCATGAACATGCCCGGGCTGAAGGCATCCAGGCCACGGATGACGCGTCCTTGGTCGAAGCCCTGGGCGTACCGGTGGTCATCCTCGAGGGAAGCGAGAAGAACCGCAAGGTGACGACGCGCGAAGACATCCCCATCTTGTCCCTGTACATGAAGGGGAAAGAGGTCCAGCGCATCGGTACGGGCTACGACGTCCATCGCCTGAAGGAAGGGCGGCGCCTGGTCCTGGGCGGCGTCGAGATTCCCTTTGAACGGGGACTCGACGGCCATTCTGACGCCGACGTCGTCATCCATGCCATCATGGACGCCCTGCTGGGAGCCGCCGGGCTCCGCGACATCGGGACGTATTTTCCCGATACGGACCAGGCCTTCAAGGATATTTCCAGCCTGGTCCTCTTGGAAAAGGTCCGTCACCTGCTGCGGGAGAAATGCTGCCGCATCGTCAACCTCGACGTGACCTTACTGGCACAGCGGCCGAAAATAAAGCCCTATGTGCCGCAGATGATTGCGAATATTGCCGAGGCCCTGCGTATCCCTAAGGCCGCTGTCTCCGTCAAGGCGACGACGACAGAGAAATTGGGGTTCGTCGGCCGGGAAGAAGGCATGGCAGCCCAGGCGGCAGCCATGGTCCTTAGTTATCAATAATACATATATATAGTCTTTAGGAGGAATTTTTTATGTCACAGGAAGTACGCGTTCGTTTTGCTCCGAGCCCGACAGGCCCGTTCCACATTGGCGGTGCCCGTTCGGCACTGTTCAACTACCTCGTTGCCAAGCACAACCACGGCAAGTTCGTCGTCCGCATCGAAGATACGGACCGCAAGCGTTCGACGTCGGAATCAGAAGAAAATATCAAGGAAGCCCTGAAATGGCTGGGCATTACCTGGGATGAAGGCATCGATGTCGGCGGTCCCGATGGCCCGTACCGCCAGACGGAACGCCTGGGCATTTATCAGAAATATACGGAAAAGCTCTTAGCTGAAGGCAAGGCTTATTACTGTTTCTGTACGCCAGAAGAACTGGAAGCAGAAAAACAGGCTCAGCTGGCCAAAGGCGAAACGCCGGTTTACTCCGGCAAATGTGCCGACCTGCCGAAGGAAACGGTCGAACAGTACCTCAAGGAAGGCCGTCCCCATGTCATCCGTATCAAGACGCCGAAGAACGAAACGATTGAACTGGACGACCTCGTCCGCGGCCACGTGTCCTTCGATTCCAACAACGTCGGCGACTTCGTCATCGTCAAATCCGATGGCATCCCGGTCTATAACTACTGCGTCGTCCTCGACGATGCCCTCATGCACATCACCCACGTCATCCGCGCGGAAGAACACTTGTCCAACACGCCGCGCCAGCTGGTCATCTACAAGGCCCTGGGCTTCGAAGCTCCGAAGTTCGCCCACGTATCGCTCATCCTCGGCGCCGACAAGAAGAAGATGAGCAAGCGCCATGGCGCTACGTCGGTCCAGCAGTACCGCGACATGGGGTACCTGCCCGATGCCCTGGTCAACTTCCTGGCCCTCCTCGGCTGGACGCCTGACGGCGATCAGGAAATCTTCAGCCGCGACGAACTCATCGAACAGTTCACCCTCGACCGCGTCGCCAAGAACCCGGCCGTCTTCGACATCGAAAAATTGAACTGGATCAACTTCCATTACATGAAGCAGCTCGACGAAGACCAGCTCTATGCCGTCTGCCTGCCGCATCTCCAGAAGGCCGGCTATGCCAGCGAAAATCCGGATGAAACGGAAGCTGCCTGGCTGAAAGCCGTCTGCGCGGCTATGCGCGAACACGTCCAGTACGGCGCCCAGATCGTCGACGCTGCCAAGGTCTTCTTCAGCGATGACTATGCCCCGGAAAATGAAGAAACGGCGGCTGTCCTCAAAGAAGAAACGGCACCGTCCGTCCTTCAGATGTTCCGCGATGAACTGGCTGCCCTCGACGACGTCACGCCCGACACGGTGCAGCCCCTGTTCAAGAAAATCCAGAAGGGCCTCAAGGTCAAAGGCAAGTTCGTCTACATGCCCATCCGCGTCGCCGTCACCGGTGTCATGCACGGTCCGGACCTGAACGTCATCGTCGCCCTCATGGGCCGCGACAAGGTCCTCCAGCGCCTCGATAAGATTTGCGGATAAAAAATGCCTCCCCTATTAGGGGCGCCTTTTACTGCCATCTGCAAATTAAATTCGCACTTGACAGGGCACGGATTATTAGGTACTATATACATACATATTAATTAATAATATGTATCAATAAGAATTTGCGATGATCAAAATGAGTTGCAGTGGCATCCGACAGAGAGGAAGGGTCACGGCTGAAAGCCTTTCCAGGTCATAAAACTGCAATGCTGCCTTTGTGAGCAGGCCGGGTGAAAGGAGTAATCCGGTCCGGGTGCGCCCGTTACTGCGCAGTAAAGATTACGGCTGTGCCGTAAAAACAGAGTGGAACCACGGGCCACCGTCTCTGTCATCGGGGATGGTGGCTTTTTTGTTCAAATTTCAGGGAGGTTACCGTATGAGAGAACTGAAAGTATATAATACATTGACCCGCAAGAAAGAAACCTTCGTACCCGTTACGCCGGGCCAGGTCAAGATGTATGTCTGCGGCATCACGCCGTACAACCATTCCCACATGGGCAATGCCCGTCCTTTCGTCACATGGGACGTCATCAAACGCTATCTGGAACACTTGGGCTATGAAGTCACGCACATCCAGAACTTCACCGACGTCGACGACAAGATCATCAACGCCGCCAACGGCGAAGGCGTCACGTGGGATACCATTTCCAACCGCTATATCGCATCGTACTTCGAAGTTATGGACAAGCTCCATATCCGCCGGGCCGACAAATATCCCCGCGTTTCGGAACACATGGATGAAATCATCCACATGGTCCAGACCCTCATCGACAAAGGCTATGCCTATGTCATCGACCACGACGTCTATTACAGCGTCGAAAAATTTAACGACTACGGCGAATTGAGCGGCCGCAGCCTCGACGACATGATGGCCGGCGCCCGCATCGAAGTCGACGACCGCAAGCACAATCCCATGGACTTCGCCCTCTGGAAAGGCGCTAAGCCTGGCGAACCGTCTTGGGACAGCCCTTGGGGCAAAGGCCGTCCGGGCTGGCACATCGAATGTTCGGCTATGAGCAATAAATACCTCGGCGATACCTTCGATTTCCACGGCGGCGGCAGCGACCTCATCTTCCCGCACCATGAAAACGAAATCGCCCAGTCCGAAGCCTTCACCGGCAAGAAACCCATGGTCAAATACTGGCTCCACAACGGCTTCATCACCATCAATTCGGAAAAGATGAGCAAGTCCCTGAACAACTTCTTCCTGGTCAAGGACGTTCTGGAACACTACAGCCCCGATGCCCTGCGCTTCTTCCTCATTTCCAACCACTACCGCAGCCCCTTGGACTTCAGCGATGAACGGCTGGAAGAAATGACGCGCAGCCTCGAACGTCTGGGTACAGCCATCGACAACGTCCTGGAACTCCTGGCTATGCCGGCCGGTGCTAAATCGCCGGAAGCCCAGCAGCTCCTGGAAACGGCTCACAAAGACGAAGAAGCCTTTGAAAACGCCATGTGCGACGATTTCAATACGGCCCTGGCCAGCGCCGCCATGTTCGACTTGGCCAAGAACGTCAACATCTTCAAGAATGCCGTTGTCAACAACGGCGTCCCCGTCGATTCGGCAGCCCTGTCGGAAGTCAAACGCGTCTTCAAGACCTTCACGGACATCCTGGGCATCCTCGAAGACCGCTGGACCGGCAAGAAGGAAGATGCCAGCAGCAAGGATTACGACGACCTCATGCAGGCCATCCTCGACATCCGTCAGGAATGCCGTGCCCAGAAGCAGTACGCCTTGGCCGACGCCATCCGCGATAAACTGGCTGCCCTTGGCATCACTATCGAAGATTCGCCGCAGGGAGCACGCTGGAAAAAGTGAAATTCAAACAACTGCAAGCTTTAAAGAAACGGGCCTATCGGGCCTTTGCCGACGGCAAGCGCCTGGACGTGCCCGACCAGGATGCGGCCCATCTCGACTCGATCAACCTGGCTTTCGTCGGCGATGCCTATTACGCCCTGACCCTGCGCAAGCGCCTGGTGGAAACGGGCATCCCCCACGTCCAGGTCCTGCACACGCTGGCGGCGGAATTTGTATCGGCCAAGGCCCAGGCCTATGTCTACCGCCGCATCCACGACGGCCTGACGGACGAAGAGAAGGCTGTCTGTCAGCGGGCCCGCAATGCCTATACCCTGGCGCCCAAGAGCGCGACTGTCGCCGAATACCACGACAGTACAGCCCTGGAAGCCCTGGTGGGCTACCTGGTCATGGCCGGCCGTCAGGAACGGCTGGACACCGTCATGGGCCAAGTCTATGAAGAAACGAAGGCCTATTGTAACGAGAAACATGGAGGAATGGAATGAGTGAGGCAAATATCATCATCGGCCGCAACAGTGTCACCGAAGCCCTGAAGGCCGGCCGGCCCATCACCAAGCTGTACGTCGCTGCCGGCAACGAATCGCAGCCGCTGCAGCGCATCCGCGACCTGGCAGACCGGAAGGAAATCCTCGTCGAAGACGTGCCCCTGAAGGTCCTCAACCACCTGGCACCGGGCAACCGCCACCAGGGGGTCATCGCCTTTGCCAAGCCCGTGGAATACGCCGATTTGACAGACGTCCTCATCGCTGCCGATGAAAAGGGGAAGGTACCGTTCCTGGTCCTCCTCGACGGCATTGAAGACGTCCACAACATGGGGGCCATCATCCGCACGGCAGAATGTGCCGGCGTCGATGCCGTCCTCCTGCCGAAACGGCGGACGGCGCCCATCAACGAGACCGTCGGCAAGACGTCGGCTGGCGCCGTCGAATACATGCCCCTCGTACAGATCGGCAACATCGCCCAGACGCTGAAGCAGCTCAAGAAGCGCGGCTTCTGGGTCATCGGCGCCGACATGGACGGCGAGACGGACTATTTCCACAGTTCCCTGACAGACCCGGTGGTCCTGGTCATCGGCAGCGAAGGCCGGGGCATTTCGCACCTGGTCAAGGAGACGTGCGACGTCCTGGTCCAGATCCCCATGTTCGGCCACGTCAATTCCCTCAACGCCTCCGTCGCAGCGGCCCTGCTCATGTATGAAGTCGTGCGGCAGCGGCAGGCAGGCGAATAAATCAACATTAGATAAGCGAGGTAACGATTATGCAGGCAGCGTCCCATGCAGAAGAAAGAAATGACCGCTTTGCAGGCATGACCGATGAAGAAATCGTACGCATCGCCCAGGATGAGCATGATGGCAAGGCGGCCGATTATATCGTCAACAAGTATCGCAACTTCGTCAAATCCAAAGCCCGCGCCTACTTTTTGGTCGGCGCCGACCGGGATGACATCATCCAGGAAGGCATGATCGGCCTCTACAAAGCGACGCGGGATTTTCGCGGCGACAAGCTGTCGTCGTTCCGGGCCTTCGCCGAGTTGTGCATTACCCGGCAGATCATTACGGCCATCAAGACGGCGACGCGGCAGAAACACATCCCCCTCAACTCGTATGTGTCCCTCAACAAGCCCGTCTATGAAGACGAATCGGACCGGACCCTGCAGGACATCCTGGCAGGCATCCGCGTCAGCGATCCCGAAGAGCTGGTCATCAGCCGTGAAGAATTCAATGATATCGAACTGAAGATGAATGAGATCCTCAGCGATCTGGAATGGCAGGTCCTGACGGCCTATCTCGACGGCAAGTCTTACAACGAGATGTCCCGCCAGCTTCACCGGCACGTCAAATCCATCGACAACGCCCTGCAGCGGGTCAAACGCAAGCTGGAACATTATCTGGAAACGCGCAATGCCGAAAAGGAAGAAGAACCGGATGAGAAAGGGAAAGAACCTATTGATAGAAACGGCAAATGAGTGTACAATAGTACTGTTAGCGTCATTGTGTGAGGAGGATTAGCGTGATCACAGCATTAGAAATCATCGTTGTCATTTTGGCACTGCTCATCATCGGTGTCGTCGTGGCACAGAAGAGCAAGACCCAGGGCATGGGCGCCGGTTTCGGCGGCGGTGCCGAAGACTTGTTCGGGAGCCGGGCCCGCGGCATGGATGCCCTGCTTTCCAAACTGACTATCGTCTTGTCGATAGCATTTGCCATTTGTACATTGCTGTTAGGCAGACTGATGCATACTTTTTAATGAATTATTAGGGGCTGTCGCATATGCGGCGGCTCCTTTTTTCTGACTACTGCGATTTGAGGAGGGGAACTATGGATTTACAGCTGGCTCATGATATAATAAGTATATGTAATGAAGACAGCGGCGGCGCGACGGTCGAGGACTGTGCGGAACAGCTCGGTATCACCGGCGCCCGGCTGGCTGACGTATTTGACACATTTGAAGAATTAGTGAGGAGTGAGAAACTCATGAGAATCGCAGGAGACCGGTATATCTCGGCCAAACAGCCCCAGGAGATAACCGGCATTTATAAAGGCTATACGCCGACGTTCGGCTTCGTCCTCAGCCAGGATTTGACAGAAGACGTGTATATTGCCGAACAGAACCGCCATACGGCCATGAACAACGATAAGGTCACGGTCCGCATCCTGCACAGCGGCGACGGCCGGCACAAACAGGAAGGGGAAATCGTATCCATCGTCGAACGGGCCAACAAGACCCTGGTGGGCACGTTCCAGCTGGAAAAGCACAGCGCCTTCGTCACGCCTGACGACGAACGGATCCGCGAAGACATCTACGTGCCCCTCGACAAGACCGGCGGCGCCCGTAGCAGTGCCCGCGTCCTGGTCAAGATCACCAAGTGGCCTGAAGAAGGGCGCAAAGCCGAAGGGGAAGTGACGGAAGTCCTCGGCTATGACGGCGACAAGGACCTGGACATCAAGGTCATCATGGCCCGCCACGGTCTGCCTTTCGATTTCCCGGACGACGTCAAGAAGGAAGCCGCCAAGATCGATACGGCGGTCACCCTGGAAGCAGGGCGCCGCGATTACCGCGACCGCCAGCTCATCACCATCGACAGCGAAGATGCCAAGGACCTGGACGATGCCATCGACGTCGTCCGCCTGCCCAACGGCCATTTTCGCCTGGGCGTCTACATTGCCGACGTCAGCTACTACGTCCGCCCGGGATCGGCCATCGACCAGGAAGCGTATAACCGCGGCACCAGCGTCTATCTCGTCGACCGGGTCATCCCCATGCTGCCGACGGTCCTGTCCAACGGCATCTGCAGCCTCAATGCCAACGAAGACCGTTACTCCATGACCTGCGTCATGGAAATCGATGAGAACGGCAAGGTCCTCAAGGCCGACATCGGTCCGGCTGTCATCCGCGTCAAGCGGCGCTGCAACTACGTCGAAATCCGCAAGGCCCTCCTGGAAGGCATCGTGCCCGACGATTTGCAGCCCTTCATGCCCATGCTCCACGAACTGCGGTCTTTGTCGACGATCCTCAAGAACATGCGCCTCCGCCGCGGGGCCATCGACTTCGATTTTCCGGAATACAAGGTCATCCTCGACCCGGAAGGCGTGCCGCTGCGCCTGGAAAAACGGGAACGGACCATTGCCGAACAGATCGTCGAAGAAAGCATGCTCATCGCCAATGAAACCGTAGCCTGCTATCTCCGGGACAGCGAGAACCCGTCGGTCTACCGTATCCACGAACTGCCTGAACCGGAACGGCTGGAAATGATGCGGACCGTCCTGTCCAGTTTCAACCTGCCCATGCCCGATACGGAAGCCGTCAAGCCGGCAGACTTCCAGAAGCTCCTGGAAATGACCAAGGGGACCGATGAAGCGGCTGTCGTCCAGACCATCGCCCTGCGATCCATGCAGCAGGCCCGCTATTCGACGACCAATGCCGGCCACTTCGGCCTGGCTTCGGAATGTTATACCCATTTCACGTCGCCTATCCGCCGCTACCCGGACCTCATGGTCCACCGCCTGATCCGCCAGTACCAGCGCAGGGGCAAGCTGACCGAGGAAGAATCGCAGCAGTCCCTGTCGTACCATACCATCGCTTCCGACCAGGCCAGCTCGCGCGAACGCATTGCCGTCGAAGCCGAACGGGAAACGGACGACCTCAAGAAGTGCCAGTACATGCTGCCCTTCATCGGCCAGCCCTTTGAAGCCCACATTACGGGCATTACGTCTTTCGGTCTCTTCGTAGGCCTGGAAAACGGCATCGAAGGCCTGGTCCATATTTCCCTGCTCACCGACGACGATTACGAATTTGATGAAGCGTCGTATACCCTGCGCGGCCAGCACGGCGGCAAGGTCTACCGCTTGGGCGATGCCATGGAAGTCACTCTGGCCCAGGTCAATGTGGAAAAATGCGAAATCGACTTCGTCCCGGGCCGCTATGAATCGCTGGAAGACGTCCAGCAGCTGATGGCAGCCAGTGCCGAACGGCGCCATAAACGGAAGCATAGCGACAAGAAGGACACCGATACCAAGCGCAACTGGTTCGCCGGGGCCATCGGCAAGAAGGGAAAGAAAGACAAGAAGGACAAGAAAGGCCGCAAAGAAAAGAAATCCGGCCGCAAAGCGGCGCGCAAGGGAAAAGGCCGGAAGAGCCGCGGCAAGAAAAAGAAGAAATAGGAGGAATTTGTTTTGGCAACGTCACCGACAAAAGGTGTGAAATATATTTCGGACAACCGCAAGGCCCGTCACGATTATTTTATCCATGAAACGTATGAAGCCGGCATTGCCCTGACGGGGACGGAAGTCAAGTCCCTGCGCCAGGGCAAGGTCAATTTGAAGGACAGCTTCTGCCGCATCGAGAACGGCGAAGTCTTCCTCCTGGGCATGCACATCAGCCCCTATGACCAGGGCAACCGCTTCAACCACGATCCCCTGCGGACGCGCAAGCTCTTGCTCCATAAATATGAAATCATCAAGCTCCTGGGCAAGATCCAGGAAAAAGGCTATACCCTCATCCCGCTCAACCTCTATTTCAAAAAGGGGAAGGTCAAAGTGACCGTCGCCCTGGTGACCGGGAAGAAACTCTACGACAAGCGGCAGGCCCTGGCTGAAAAAGAAGCCAAGCGCGACATTGAACGCCGCATGAAGAGTCGTAACTATTAACAGAAGGAGAATCGTCTATGAATTCAGAAGATCCCAAAATCCTTTCCGATCACGAACGGGACAGTTTCCGCGGCCAGACCATTGACGAAGATGGTACGGTCCACGACCAGAAGTCCCTCTATGAAGAACGGCTGCGCCAGGAACAGGAAGCGCGCCGCCAGCACAGCGGCATCCATATCGTCACGTCCGGCCTCTCGTGGCGCGTCAAACTGGCCCTGGGCTTCATCGTCTTCTGCATCGTCGCCGTCATCATCGGCGCCCTGGGCTTCATCATCATGGCTATGCCCTACCTCTTAGGTATCTTCGTCATTTATTGCATCTACAGCATCGTCAGCTCCCTGCTGCATCGATGAAGGGAGTAGGGAGGTTCTATGAAAGAAAATATCGTCATCATCGACGGCAGCAGTCTGCTCTACCGGGCCTTTTATGCCATTCCGCATCTGACCGACGCCCAGGGGCATCCGACCAATGCCGTCTATGGCTTTTTGAACATGTTATTGAAATTATACGGCGAACTGGACCCGCAGTACGTCGCCGTCGCCTTCGACAAGGGCAAGCACACGTTCCGCAACGACTTGTTCGACGGCTACAAGGCTACGCGCAAGCCGGCACCGGACGACCTGCGGCCGCAGTTCGCCTTGATCCGCGAAGTCCTGGCCTGCCTGGGCATCTGCGTTCTCGAACAGGAAGGCTATGAAGGCGACGACATCATCGGTACCCTGGCCCGGCGGACCGCTGCCGATGGCTATGCCGTCGACGTCGTCACGGGCGACCGCGACGCCCTGCAGCTGGTCACAGACGACGTGACGGTCCATCTGACCAAGAAGGGTATCACCAACATGCTGGCCGTCACGCCGGCCGTCATGGAAAGCGAATACGGCTATACGCCGGCCCAGGTCATCGACATGAAGGCCCTCATGGGCGATACGGCCGACAACATCCCCGGCGTCCCCGGCGTCGGCGAAAAGACGGCGCTCAAGCTCATCAGCCAGTTCGGCAGCGTCCACGGCGTCTACGAACACCTGGACGAAGTGAAGGGCAAGAAATTGCAGGAAAAACTGGCCGATAACAAGGACAAGGCCGTCTTGTCCAAGGATTTGGCAACCATCCGCTGCGACGTGCCCCTGGATTATACCATGGACATGTTCCAGCCCCAGCCGCGCCAGGAAGACGTGGCCCAGCTCTTCCGCAGCCTGGGCTTCCGCAATCTCCTGGAACGCTTTGCTGCCTTCGACCGCTTTTCCCATCTGGCCGAAGGGGCGGCCCCGGCTGAAACCGTCCAGGTCATGGCCGCTCCCGAGGCAGCCAGCCTGAAAGGGAAGACCGTCGCCGTCGCCGCCCGCTATGACGACAGCCAGCCCATCCCGGCCGTGACGGCCCTGGCCATGGCTGTCGAGGACGGCGCTTTCGTCGTCCCCGACAGCAAGTACGACGCCTATCTCGCCGTCCTGCCTGAAGCGGCGGCCGTCGTCACCGATGACGGTAAGAATCTGACCAAGGCCGCATCCCGCGTGGCATCGGGCCGCCTGCCCTTGAAGGACATCGTCCTGGCAGCCTACTTGTTGGACCCGACGCGGACGGCTTACGGCTTGACGTATATTTCCGAGACCTTCGACGTCAGCCTCCAGGAAGGGGCCGAGGACGACGAACAGAAGCTGGCCGGCGATGCCGCCTTTGCCTTCCAGGTCTGGCCCAAAGCGGCAGCTGAATTGGATAAGGCATCCCTGACACAGCTCTATGATACCATCGAAGAACCGCTCATCCATACGCTGGCCGTCATGGAAATGAACGGCTTCACTGTCGATACGGACCGCCTCATGACCATGAAGAGCGAATTGTCCCGCCAGGCTGATGCCCTGGAAGAAGCCATTTACGACGACGCCGGCGAGACCTTCAACATCAATTCGCCGAAACAGCTCGGCGTCATCCTCTTCGAGAAGTTGCAGCTGCCGGTCATCAAGAAGACCAAGACGGGCTATTCGACGGACAGTTCCGTCCTCGACGCCCTGCGCGACAAGCATCCCATGATCGACAAGATCCTGCACTTCCGGGCCTTGAAGAAACTCATTTCCACTTATCTCGATGGCCTGGAACCGCTCATCGTGCCGGAAACGGGGCGCATCTATACCCATTTCAACCAGATGGTCACGTCGACGGGACGCCTGAGCAGTTCCGACCCGAATCTGCAGAATATCCCTATCCGGACCGAACAGGGCCGCAAGATACGCTCCCTCTTCGTGCCCGGCGAAGGCTATGACTACATCGTCTCTGGCGACTATTCGCAGATCGAATTGCGCCTCCTGGCTCACTTGTCCCAGGACCCGACTATGATCGACGGCTTCAAGAAGGGCCAGGACATCCACCGCCGGACGGCGTCGGAAGTCTTCGGCATCCCCCTGGACGAGGTCACGCCGGAAGAACGGTCCCATGCCAAGGCCGTCAACTTCGGCATCATCTATGGCATCAGCGACTTCGGCCTGGCCCGGAATATCTCCATTTCCCGCCAGAAAGCCAAGGAATACATCGATTCGTATTTTGCCCGCTACAGCACGGTCCATGACTACATGGACGGCCTCATCGCCTCGGCGAAGGAATCGGGCATGGCCGTCACCATGTTCGGCCGCCGCCGGGCCTTGCCGGAAATCAACAGCAAGAACTTCACGCGCCGGTCCTTTGCCGAACGGACGGCCATGAACACGCCTATCCAGGGCAGTGCTGCCGATATCATCAAGCTGGCCATGAACGCTGTCCAGGACGAACTGGAAAAGCGCCACTTGAAGAGCCAGCTCCTGGTCCAGGTTCATGACGAACTGGTCCTGGAAGTCCCGGCCGGGGAAAAGGACGAAGTGGAACAGCTCCTCAAGGATACGATGGAACACATCGTCGACTTGTCCGTGCCCCTCGTCGTCGACATTCACAGCGGCGTCAACTGGGAAGAAGCGAAGTAGGTGAAATCATGCCAGAATTACCGGAAGTAGAAACGATACGGGCCTTCCTCGACGAGCGTGTCCGGGGAAAGGCCATTACGGCCGTTGAAATAGGCCTGCCCAGGCTCATCAAGAATACGACGGCAGACCGTTTTGCAGCCGCCTTGACCGGCCAGACCCTGGAAGGCGTGGAACGCCGCGGTAAGTACCTCTTTGTCCGCTGTAGCGGTCCCTGGTCTTTCCTGGTTCACCTGCGCATGACAGGCAGCCTGCTCTATGAAGAAAAGCCCGGCCAGTATGCTGGCCGGGCCATTCATCTTATTTTTACGCTCAGCGAAGGGCGCCTCCTCTACCGCGATATCCGCACCCTGGGCTGCCTGTGGCTCGTGCCGTCAGAGGGGGCGACAGGCGTCAAAGGTTACGACAACTTGGGACCGGACGCCATCAGTCCGGACTTCACGACGGACCGGCTCTATGACCTCCTCAAGGGCTGCCACCGGCCGGTGAAGACGCTCCTCCTGGACCAGACGAAAGTGGCCGGTCTGGGCAATATCTACGTCGATGAAGCCCTGTTCCGGGCGGGCATCCGGCCCCTGCGCCACAGCGATACAGTGACCAAGAAAGAAGCGGCCCGCCTCCATGAAGCTATCGTCGCCGTCCTCCAGGAAGGCCTGGAACACGGCGGCACGACGATCCGCAACTTCATCAGCGGCAATGGCAAAGAAGGGCAGAACCAGGATAACCTCCGCGTCTACGGCCGCGAAGGAACGCCGTGTACGGTCTGCGGCACGACCATCGAATACACAAAATTGAACGGTCGCGGCACCCACTACTGTCCGAAGTGCCAAACGTAAGGGCCGCCCACTGCCGTTCTACCACTGGATCCCGTTGCCGTAGTATTCGCTGGGCGTATCGCCGGTCTGGACATTCAAGACGACAGGCATCTTGACCTGGCCTTTGATCCAGTCGTGGAGACGTAGGGCGTCGTCGGCGCTCAACGGCGTCGTGACGGTGACTTCAGCTATGAAGCGGTCATAGCTGAAGTCACCGTTTTTTGTATCTTTGCTATGGTTCAAGGCAGTCAGTGTGCCGCCTCGGACGGACTGTATTTCTGGGAACAATAAGGGGGCCTGGCTGTTGAGGGTTTGGATGACCTGCTGGTCAGCCGCCGCCCGTTCGTAAGCCGGGTAATATTTGCTGGTCAGCATCTTGTAAGAGGCTTCTTTGTCGGCTTTGCCCTGTTTTTCGATGCGGGCATTGATCAACTGCTGCACTTCCTCTGTGTTCAGGTTCCGGTTTCCCTGGATGATGGAGAGGGTTATGCCTTGCAGGCGGTGATAGTGGCTCATGGCTGTTTTCAGCTGCTCGATTTGTTCTTCGGTCAAGACCGCCCCGACGAGGTCGACCGTCAAGGTATCGTCTTTCAGTGCATACGATACGACGCTGGTTTTCTCGAACTGCATGTCCGTCTGGATGAACGACTTGACCTGGACTTCCTGGAGGGCGTCTTTTACCGTCTGATGGGCCAGGTAGATACTGGGGATGGTGATCAAGAGACCCAGTGTGACCAAGACGAGGCGTTGTTTGCGGAAATGGGCCTCGGCAATATTGCCATGAGGCGGTACTTTCAGGACTTTGAAGACCAGGAACGAGGACAAGGCAATGAAGAAGGCATTGATGAAGAACAGGTACAAGGCACCCAGGAAAAACGTGTGGTTCCCGGAGGCCAGCCCATAGCCGGCCGTACAGAGGGGCGGCATCAGTGCCGTGGCGATGGCGACGCCGGGGATGACATTGCTCTTTTCTTTCCGCGTGTTCCCGACCGCACCGGCAATCCCGCCGCATAAGGCGACGAGGACATCCCAGATTGTCGGGGTAGTCCGGGCCAGCATTTCATCTGTCGGCGAGGTCAACGGCGAAAGGAGAAAATAAATCGAAGCTGTCAGCACGGCCAGGCCGACCTGGAAAGATAATTTGATGAGGGATTTGCGGATAAAAGGGACGTCATATGTGGCCATACCGTAGCCCGTCGCTACGATACCGCCCATCAGCGGGGAAATGAGCATGGCGCCGATGATGACGGCGACGCTGTTCAAGTTCAGACCGATGCAGGCGATCATGATGGCCATGACTAAGACGATCAAGTTCGTGCCTTCGATGGTGGCGTCGGATAAGATGCGCTGATTGATGACTT
>OIWT01000260.1_pt1 | contig 76343 bp, 56 predicted proteins | sample 1587701 | NCBI WGS metagenome assembly OIWT01 (sample SAMEA3888904, study PRJEB22519) | human gut metagenome | biome: human gut; feature: human-associated habitat; material: faeces | place: Denmark | collected 2009
TTAAAATATGTCTGACATATTTCGAAATATGTGCCTTGTATTTTTTCTTTGCTCCTAAGGGTGTATAAAGGTTTGAAAATTAGTTTTCATGTCCTATGGCCCGAAATGTCTGTTTTGCGCCACTGTTTGCCGCACATGCGTCAGTTGCGGCGGGGCATGCGTATTAGCCGCCGGAATGTCCGTTGCCCCTTTGGCGGGGACAAATAAAAAACGGCCGCAATTACACGGCCGTTTTTGTGCGCCTGACAGGACTCGAACCTGCACGTCGCGAAACACCAGATCCTAAGTCTGGCGCGTCTACCAATTCCGCCACAGGCGCAAAAGCAAGTGCAAAGGTAAGTGCTTTTGTTGATTATTCAAACTATTTGGCCGGCAAATATCCCTAAATTGTGGCGTGGCGCAAGGAAGTTGCCTTGCTCGCGTAATCAAAAGCGCCTTGTGCAGGCTGTGTCACATATCGTCGAGCAGTTCGAGCGCGCGTTCTATTATTGTGTCTATGCCGTTGTCGTAGTCTTCCGACACGATGTTCACTTTCTCGGTAGGGTCTATCCCGTTCTCGGTGCATTCGCGGTTTACGTCGTACATGGGGCAGGCCGAAAAACGCACCGTCCACCCGTTGGGCAGCTCTGAGTTGAAAGGCATTCCCGCGCCGCCGCCCGTGCGGTCGCCAACAATGATTACGTTGGGCAGGTGCTTCATGTACATCACGAACGAGTTTGCCGCGCTGTAGGTCTGGCGGTTGGTGAGCACTGCCACGGGCTTTTGCCAGCGTATTCCCTCGGCCGGCGATACGTACAGCGGTTCTTTAGATGAGAAATCGTTGTGCCCCGGTCCCGTCTTGTGGCACATGTATCCCACGAGTGTCTTGCTGTTCACGAAACATCCGGCCAGTTTTTCGGCCGACGTGAGCATTCCGCCCGAGTTGTTCCGCACGTCTACTATCACGCCCTCGCATGCCGCGAAGTAGCGGAAAATCTCGCTCAGGTTGCCGCTGCCGAATCCGTTTTCGAACGTAGGCACGCGCATGTATCCTATGTGGTCGGGGAGTATGCGGTATTTTATTCCCGATGTAATCCTGTAGTCCGTGCCGAGGTATATGCGTTCAATCGAGTCGCTGTAGTTTGTGGGGTAGTTTTCGAACCATTCCCAGTAGCGCGCCGTGTTGTGTGCGGCGGTGAGGTTTACATGTCCGTCGCGCAGGTTGCGCAGCATTGAGTCGCACACCTCGAACAGCTGTTCGTTGTTCATGGTGTAGGCCACGCGCTTGCTGTACTTTGCATAAACCGAGTCCCAGTCGAGCCCGTACTCCTTTTCCTTTTCGGGAAAGAAGCAGTAGCGTTCGTCGAGCGTTTTCCACAGGCTGTAGAAATTGCCCCGCGCCGTGTTGTCGGGCACGTCCTCGGTAATGCACGACGTTAAGGCCGGCAGTGCGATAACGAGCGGAAGCAATGCAAATAGCAACAGTTGTTTCATTTCAGAAAATAAGTTTGTCGGAATCGTTGTCGCGCTGTTTCACCAGGCGGAAGTGCTTTACGAAACCAATCATGAACAGGTTGCTCCACGTATGGCTTTTCAGGTTGTTCACGTGGCTCTGGCGTATGTCGCAGCGGTAGCCCAAGCGCAGCGTGCCGCTCCCTATTGGAACGTCGACGGTGAGAAGTTGCGAAAAGCACGGCGCATTGCCGGGCCATGTGAAGCATATGTTGCGGTCGTAATGGCCGAGCGAGAATATTTCGTAGTACGACTGGCCGTAGTTGGGCGAGAACATAAGCCCGGCGAGGGGCATGTCGAACTGGTAACGCACGCTGAAGCGGCGGCGAAGCCAGTTGAACCTGTATATCGCCATTCCCGAAACGGCTATGTTGGTCGAGAGTTTGCCTTGGGCAGGGTTGTTGCCGTTGCTCGTGTTGTAGACGAACCCGCAGCTCAGGCCTGTTTGCAGTCCGGCCATAAGCCGCAGGGCGGGCAAGGGAGTCCAGTTGTAGTGCCAGCCTATGCGCCAGTCGATGTCGCCCGACAGGTATTCCGAGTCCTTTGTGGGGTTCTTGGAATAGCTGAAGTTGCCTTCGTAGAACTGCTGTGTCGACACGCGCCCGCCCCACATGCGTGTCATCCTTATCGACTCGCGCATGAAGCGCACTTCCGGGCCGGTGTATTCAAGCGGCGAGAGGTATGTTTCAAGGCGGTTCGTGCCGCCAATGCCGAACATCGTCGAGCGAGTGGTGTAACGGTTGGCATCGTCTTCACGTGTGTTGCCGGTTTGGCCGCAGGGGGCGGGGGAATCCGCACCTTGGGCATGTAAGGTGGCAGGCAGGGCTGTGAGCATTAGAATCGCAGCCGGAAATACGGGAATTAGCCTTGTGAGACGCATAAGATGTTAGCAAAGTTAAATATTTTAATTAACGTGCGCCCGTTGCAAGGCAAAATAATCCCAAATCGGTCGTTAGGCTTCGCCAAATTGCGTGCTTATGTTTGGCAGATAGTTTCCCGCCCGGCTGAAGGCGTAGCGGGCTACGGCTAAGCCGGGCGGGAAGACAGGTGGCGGCAGAAGTGCGTAAGTTGGCGAAGAAACCGCACTTGACGTTACTGCTTAATTCCCTAATGACCGTTTTGGGATAAATGCGTGCAGTTCAGTTGTATGCCGGTATCTTGCGTTTGCCGCCGGCAGGCTGTGGGTGATACGTGAGAAAGTGGAAAAAACAAGGCGGAAAATGGCACTTTTCGGAAGGAAAAAGTGAAAACTAATTTTCAGTGCGTTATACTCCCTTTGGAGCAAAGAAAAAACACAAGGCACATATTTCAAAATATGTCTGACATATTTTGAAATATCTCAGACCTATTTTTTATTCCCTGAAAACCCGTTTGAAACTTGCCCCAAAAGTGCAGACAAATACGGACTCGCGGATTTTATATGTCCGTAAAGGGTTATCGCAGGGGGAGCCTGTGGTCTACGAAACCCTTGTCGTATTCGTTCACTTTTATTGCCACGGAATCGCGTCCCGGTTTCAGGTTGTCGATGTAGCCGTGCAGTGCGCACGACACGAATGTCTCGCGCGAGAAATACTCGTCGTCGTTGCCGCTGTTGTTATACAACATCAGTTCGAGCGTCTGCGCTCCGTTGTCCGCCTCGGAATAGCCCAGAAAGGCGAACCCGATGGCGTGCGCCGAGCCTTTTGTGCGGAGCAGAAGTCTTAGGTTCAGGTAGTTCCCGCCCAACCATGCCGATGTTACGCTTACGGGGTCGGCATACACGATGTTATATCGCAGCGGGGGCAATGTAAGGATTTGCCCCAGGGACGTTACCTCGACAACGCCGTTGTCTGCCCCTCCGGCAGGCCTGTACACAGCCTGGCAGCGGCATATCGTGTCGGGCAGGAAGCCACCTTCGGGGTGAGTGAGGCGCAGCGTGTCGCCGTTGTCGAGCACCATTTTGTGGGAAAGCCCGTTTTCGTCGCTTATGAAGTCGACAAGGTCGAGCCGTTGGGTTGCAGCGCGGTAATTGTCGTCCTCGCACGATATGAAAAACGCCGCTGCGGACGCTATGAGGGCAGCATATATAAAATGCGTCACATTCATGGGCGTTGGTTGCGTTTTGTGCTTGCCGTTACTCTTCAGCAAGGGCGCGTTCCTTGTTTATTACGGGGTTTGCATACATGGTGAGAAGCCTTTCGCGCAGGAAAGCGGTGTCCTTGTCGGGAAGGTCGACCATTTCAATGCGCGAGGCGATGTATTTTTCAAAGTTTTGCAGCTCTTGTTCAGAATATTTGCATGCAAATCTTTTATCGCCGAGCAGCAGGTCGGCTGCAGCATAGTTCCCGGGATACAGGCAGTAGCCTTTGTATATCTCGCGGTCGATGTGCTTGGCTGTTATGTCGAAAATCTCGTTCCTGTGTATGCGGCTGTCGAGTTTTGCGAGCCATTCGTCAAGGCATGGCGCGGGTTTGTAATGCACATGTCCCTTATAGCCGAATATTCCCGTTTGCATGTTTCGCAGGTCGTCTTCGCGGGTCTTTACGTAGTCGGGATTGTCGCGCTTTTGTTGGAATTCTTTAGCCTTGAGGAAGTCGCAGGGGTCGTACTCGTATGAAATGCTCAGCGGCACGATGTGCAGGTCGGTAAGGCTCTCAATCACATCTCCCTTGCCGCCCATGGCCATCATCTTCAGTATCGAGTCCTGGGTGCGGTCGTTGGAGTCTTTGGCCCGGCCTTCGCGCTGTGCTATCCAGATGTTTTCTTTTTTCACGTTGATGGCATAGTGCATATAGCGGCTCATCCGTGCGGAACTCATTAGCATTTCGCGCATTTGCAGCGAGCGCTGCACGATGAACGACTTGTTGACCCTGACAACGCGGCGAATCCACGGATAAATAAGCAGGTTGTCGCCTATGGCAATCTCGACGGTGCATGGAAAGTGGTGGCGCACCAGTTCGCGCGACAGGTAGGCCGAGTCGAGCACTATGTCGCGGTGGTTGGAGACGAATGTGTATCGTTTTTCGGGCGAAAGCCCGTCGGTGTCCATGCTTACGCCTTTTGTGCATTTCTTCTCTATGTCGCCGAGCAAGCCGTAAGCGAATGCTTCCTGCACTTCCTGGTTTGTGCGGCATGCGCGCAGCCTTGCTGCAAATGCTTCGAAAGGCATTGCGGGGAATACCTGTGAAATTACCTTGCGGAAGTCTTCGTCGTTTATAAGTTCTTCGAAAACTCCGGGCAACTCTTCGGGATTATAAGGTCGTATCTCGTCGAATTCGGATGGAACGTTCATTTCGTTGTTTCTGTATCTGTATTTTTATGGTGGTCGTCCCGTGTTTGCCGTGCGCTGCTTTTGCTTCGGGCATTTGGGGATTTTTGTGCGGGCTCAGCAGAAACTGTCCTCTATTATGTCGCTAAGCACGTCGGACATCTTCAGCCCGGCAGCCCTGACTTGCTGGGGTATGAAGCTCGTGGCTGTCATGCCGGGCGTGGTGTTTATTTCGAGCAGGTTTATCTGTTCGTTTCCTTGCGTGCCCGTGAGGATATAGTCAATGCGTATTATTCCGCGGCAGCCGAGAAGGTCGTAAATCTTCGATGTTTCTGCCTGTACGCGGGCTGTTGTTTCTGCGCTAAGGCGTGCAGGAGTGATTTCCTTTACCTGGCCGTTGTATTTTGCGTTGTAGTCGAAGAATTCGTTTGACGTAACAACTTCGGTAATCGGGAAAACAACGCCGGATGTCTTTGTCTTGTAGCAGCCGCAGGTAATCTCGGTGCCTTGCATGAAACTTTCTATTATGACTTCGGGACTTTCGGCCATGGCTTTATCGATAGCGGTGTCGAGGTCTTCGGCATGCTTGACTTTTGTTACTCCGAAACTGCTGCCGCCTGCGTTGGGTTTTACAAAGCAGGGCAGGCCTACCGTGTTTATAATATCCTTGTCTGTGGGGCGTGCGGCTTGCCCTTTGCGAAGAAGCACGCTCTTTGCGATATTGACACCTTGTGCGCTGAGAAACTGGTTAAGGGCAAATTTGTTGAAAGTCATGGCCTCGACCAATACGTCGCTCGTAGAGTATGGTAGCTTTATGAGGTCGAAATATCCTTCGAGAATGCCGTTTTCGCCCGGCGTGCCGTGGATTGTGATGTATGCGTAGTCGGGTTTTACCTTAGTGCCGTTGTCTATGAATGAGAAATCGTTTAAATCAACCTTTGCGCGGAGGCCGTTTCCCGTATGGGCTTCCCATTTCGTGCCTTTGATTTCAACGATGTAAGTTACATATTCTGTTTCTTCAAGGAACGATTTTATACCTTGTGCGCTTCTTAACGAAACATCGTGTTCAGAGGAGTCGCCTCCTGCTACAATAGCTATTATGCGTTTCATTTCTTTTGTTTTTGGCGGCCTTGTTGCCGTATATTTGTTTTTTGTAAGGGTTTTGTGGTTGGAAATTTCTGCAGCCTTAATATAATAATGTGTGTCTGCTGTTGTTTGTGTTTGCGAAGTTCATTGCCTGTCGGCGGCGCTGCCTGCGAATTTTCTCCATTTCCCGATTAGCTCGTCCATGTCCTTAGGTAGCGGCGCTTCAAAGTCCATCTCTTTGCCAAGGGCCGGATGTAGGAATCCCAAAGTCCGTGCATGGAGCGCCTGGCGCGGGCATATTTTAAAGCAGTTAGTAATGAATTGCTTGTAACTGTTCGATGTTTTGCCGCGCAGTATCTCGTCGCCTCCGTATCGTTCGTCGCTGAATACTGGGTGTCCGATATGTCGCATGTGAGCACGGATTTGGTGTGTGCGTCCTGTTTCAAGACGGCATTCGAGAAGGGTTACGTATCCGAAGCGTTCGATTACGCGGTAGTGGGTAACGGCGGTTTTTCCTATTCCAGAGCCAGGCGGAAAGACACTCATCTGCAGGCGGTCTTTGGGATTGCGTGCTATGTTTCCCTCTACTGTGCCTTCCTGTTCGGCGAAGTCGCCCCATACGAGCGTCTCGTATCTCCGTCGCGTAGTTTTGTTGAAGAACTGCAGGCCCAGGCTTGTTTTTGCTTCAGGTGTCTTTGCTATTACGAGTAGCCCCGATGTGTCTTTGTCTATTCTGTGTACCAGTCCTACGGCCGGGTCGTTCGGGTCGTAGGCCGGGTTATTGCGCATGTGCCAGGCTATGGCGTTTACGAGTGTGCCGGTATAATTCCCGTGCCCTGGGTGTACCACGAGTCCGGCGGGTTTGTTTACAACCATCAGACTGTCGTCTTCGTAAACTATGTCGAGGGGAATGTCTTCGGGTTCGATAGTGGTTTCGTACCTCGGGCGGTCGAGCATAAGCGTTACGATGTCGAACGGCTTTACGCGGTAGTTGCTTTTCACCGGCTTGTCGTTAACGTGCACGAAGCCCACTTCGGCCGCCTTTTGTATTCTGTTGCGCGATGTTCCGGGCAGGTGGTCGAACAGGAACTTGTCTATACGCAGTAGCTGCTGCCCTTTGTCGGCTGTTATGCGGAAATGTTCGTATAGTTGCCCGCTTTCATCGTCGGCAAGGGCTTCGTCGTCTGGTGTAAAGGTGTCTTCTGCCGGAATGGGCAGGCTTTCGGTTTCGTTACTCGGAAATTTCATTTTCCTTGATTTCGTCAAAGTTTACTTCTTCGCCGTAACTGTCGTCGTTCCAAAGCGAGTCGTCTTCAAACTGGAAGTATTCGTTTGTCATCCCGTCTCCTGCCACGAGTGTTATTTTCGAGGTAATGGATATGCGTGTGCCGGCGGCAATGTTTTTCCCGTCGCATTTTACTTCGTACACCCAGTCTTTCTCTCCGTTGATGTATTCGGTGGGTGTAAGGGTCAGTCCTATGGCGCGCAGCCTTGACTGGGCTTCCCGCAGCGAACTGTTGTCGGCCAGGTCGGGCATTACGATGGTGGGCGGCGTTGCCGAGTTTATGGTAACGTTTATAACTCGTCCTTCCTTGACTTTGCTGCCTGTCTTGACCGACTGGTCGAGCACTGTGTTAGCCGGCAGCCGCGGCATGTAGCCCGAGTCGGCGACGTTGCATTGCAACTTGAGGCTTTCAAGCGTTATCTTTGCTTTCTCGTACGACATGCCTTTCAAGCTGGGTACTGTTATGTCCTGGCCGTGGCGCGTGTAGATTTCCAGCCCTTTGAATGTAAGGAACACCAGCAGGCATACTACCACCACCATGGCAAGCAGGTTGCCCCACAGGTAAAGGCCTGAACGTTTCGGGCTTTTTTTCTTTTTACTCATGCCGGTATGGGTTTGTCGGAGGATTTGGATTTCAAGCAAAGATAGCAACAAAATGCAAAAGAAGTAAAGGTTCAGCTGTTCAAACCTCTACTTCTTCTTGTTTGCTTGGCGTTTTACAAGCCTTTTTAGCGTTTTCCGTGAACTTCGTCGGATATGGTGAGCTTCTTGCGCCCTTTTGCGCGGCGCGAAGCCAAGACTCTGCGGCCGTTGGCCGTCTGCATACGTTTGCGGAAACCGTGCTTGTTATGTCTTTTGCGGTTGTGTGGTTGGAATGTACGTTTCATTGTTTTATGTTTTATTTATTTTTTGCGTTTTGTGCGTGCGCCGGGCCGCCAGCTTGCGCCAGGGTGTGCCTGCTGCGCGTGCTTTTTATGTGTTCCGGCACTTTCGGGGTGCAAAGTTAGATATTATTTCCGATATGTGCAAACTGAAAAGACTGTTTGTTTGATGTTTAAATCCAACTTTTTCATTGTGCGGCCGTTGTAATCCGAAAGAAAGTAATATCTTTGCACCGTTTTTACGGCAAGCCTGCCACGAGACGCGTTTGCCGGGATGTGGAAAATATTCAATATAAAGATATGATTAAATCACAAGACATTAAAAAAGGTACTTGCATCCGCTTGGACGGCAAGCTTTATTTCTGCATTGATTTCCTGCATGTAAAACCTGGAAAAGGCAACACAATCATGCGCACCACGCTCAAGGACGTAGTGTCGGGCCGTGTTCTGGAGCGCCGCTTCAACATCGGCGAGGCTCTCGAGGACGTGCGTGTGGAGCGCCGCCCCTACCAGTTCCTTTACAAGGAAGGCGAGGAATACATTTTCATGAACCAGGAGACTTTCGAGCAGATTCCCATTGCGCACGACCTCGTAACGGGCGTTGACTTCATGAAGGAAGGTGACACCGTGGACGTAGTGAGCGACGCTTCGACCGAAACCGTGCTCTATGCCGAAATGCCGGTCAAGACAGTGCTCAAGGTGACTTACACCGAGCCGGGACTCAAAGGCGATACCGCTACTAACGCAACGAAGCCTGCCAAACTCGAAACAGGTGCCGAGGTGCGTGTACCTCTTTTTATCAACGAGGGCGAAATGGTGGAAATCGACACCCGCGACGGCTCTTACGTTAACCGTGTGAAGTAAAAAACACATCGCTATAGGGCATGGCGGCAGGCAGCCGGAGACATTCCGGAAGCCTGCCGCTTTGTTTTTCATCCCATTGTGCGGAACGTGCGTTTCCGCTTCGGGCAAAAAAACGCGAAGCCTTCTTTTTCGTGGCGTGTTATTGCCGCAAAAGGGACGCGAGTCCGTATTTGTCTGCACTTTTGGGGTAAGTTTCAAACGGGTTTTCAGGGGGTAAAAAATAGGTCTGACTTATTTTAAAATATGTCAGACCTATTTTGAAATATGTGCCTTGTATTTTTTCTTTTCTCCCAAGTGGGTATAACGCACTGAAAATTAGTTTTCACTTTTTCGCCTTTGGGATGTCTGTTTTCAAGGGTTGTTTTTTTGTTCTTTATATGTCTGTTCCCGAATAGCAACGAGCCGGCCGGAAATCATATTTCCTGTGTTGTGCCGGGCTCGGTGGGAACAATCAGGCCGTCGGCCATGTGGATTGTGCGGTCGGTTTGGGTGGCTAAGTTTTCGTCGTGCGTTACAATTACGAATGTCTGTCCGTAGCGTTCCCGCAGGTCGAAGAACAGTCGGTGGAGTTCCTGTTTGTTTTTGCTGTCGAGGCTGCCGGATGGCTCATCGGCCAGGATTATGGTGGGGTTGTTGACCAGCGCGCGCGCCACTGCCACTCGTTGCTGCTCTCCGCCCGACATCTCGAGCGGCTTGTGGTGGCTGCGTTGCGACAGTCCCACGAAATCGAGCAGTTCTTCGGCCCGGCGTTTGGCCTCGCTGCTGTCGGTTTTGGCTATATGTGCCGGAATCATGACGTTTTCGAGTGCCGTGAACTCGTTTAGCAGCTGGTGTGACTGGAACACGAATCCTATTTTCCTGTTCCTGAAGCGTGACAGCTCACGTCCGGAGAGTGAGTTGATGTCTACGCCGTCGAGCATGACGCTGCCGGAGTCGGCACGGTCGAGTGTGCCCATGATTTGCAGCAGGGTGGTCTTGCCTGCGCCGCTCGGGCCTACTATGCTGACTATCTCGCCTTTCCCTACGTGCAGGTCTATGCCGCGCAGTACTTCAAGCTTGCCGAAACTTTTTTTGATTCCTTTTAAATCTATCATTGTGCTGGTGTTTTTGTCTTAATGGTTTGCGCGGCTGTTTGCCGTGCCCGCGTGTGTGCGCGTGCCGTTGCGGTTTGTGCCTGCTATGTGTGTTATTACGTATTGCGCGAGGTGGCAGCCGAATGCGGCGGGCATGTAACTCACCGTCCCCACGGTGGTTTTCTTGTTGCGCTCTCCCGTTACGGCCATTACTGCCTGCATGTCGGGCGGTTCGGTGCTGAAAACCACCGGCAGCTTGCGCCGCGAATAGCCCCGCTTTTTCAGTGCCTGCCTTACGGCGCGGCTGAGCCCGCAGTTGTATGTTTCCCAAACGTCGGCCGTGCGTATTTTGCTTATGTCGGTTTTCGCGCCCGCGCCCATCGACGATATTATGGGGATTTTGCGGTCGAGCGCTCCGCATATAAGGCTTACCTTGGGGCTTATGGTGTCTATGGCGTCGACAATGAAATCGAACTTGCCGCCGTCGAGCAGGGCGGGGACGCTTTCGGCGTCTACATACTCGGCCATGCAGCGCAGATTTAGCGCAGGGTTTATGTCGTTGAGCCTTTTGCCGAGCACATTTACCTTTTCCTGTCCTACAGTGCTAGTGAGCGCCGGCAGCTGGCGGTTGATGTTCGATGGCGCAACGCAGTCGGCATCGACTATGGTCATGCTGCCGATTCCCGCGCGGCAAATCATCTCGGCCGCGTATGCCCCTACGCCTCCCACGCCTACCACAAGCACGCTGGCGGCGCAAAGTCTTTGCACGGCTTCTTCGCCGAGCAGCAATGCGGTGCGTTCTGTAAGTGAATTATGGCACATCGTAATGCGAAACAGGCATAAACGGTTATATTTTATTGCAAAGTAACGAAAAACTTTACATATTTGCCCGTGAGTATATGAAAAAAGTATAATTTTGCGCGAGATAGGGCCGGCAGCATGTTTTTGGCGGCCATAATATCCCGACAAATAAAAACAAATATAAAATGAGAGTAGCTATTGTAGGCGCAAGCGGCGCCGTAGGACAGGAGTTTTTGCGCGTGCTCGAGCAGCGCGAGTTTCCAATCGACGAACTTTTGCTTTTTGGCTCGAAACGCAGCGCGGGGAGCACTTGCAAGTTCCGCGGAAAAGACATTACGGTGAAACTTCTCCAGCATAACGATGATTTCAAGGGCGTGGACATCGCCTTTACGTCGGCAGGCGCAGGCGTTTCGCGCGAGTTCGCAGCCGACATAACCAAATACGGGGCTGTGATGATTGACAATTCCAGCGCATTCCGCATGGATGATGATGTGCCTTTGGTAGTTCCCGAATGCAATCCCGAGGACGCCCTCAACCGTCCGCGCGGAATCATAGCAAACCCTAACTGCACGACGATAATAATGGTCGTTGCGCTGAAGGTGCTGGAGCAGATAAGCCATATACGCCGCATACATGTTGCTACCTACCAGGCTGCGAGCGGTGCAGGGGCTTCGGCCATGGCAGAACTCGACGAGCAGTACCGCCAGGTTATCGCAGGTGAGAAAGTAACGGTCGAAAAGTTCCCTTACCAGCTTGCGTACAATGTAATTCCCCAGATAGACGTGTTTACCGATAACGGATACACCAAGGAGGAGATGAAAATGTTCAACGAAACCCGCAAGATAATGCACAGCGACGTGGTGACCAGCTCAACGTGCGTCCGCGTTCCATCGCTCCGCTCGCATAGCGAAAGCGTGTGGATAGAGACCGAACGCCCAATCTCGGTTGAGGAGGCACGCGAAGCAATTGCCGCCGGACAGGGTTTGCAACTCGTTGACGACCCCGCAGAGAAGAAATACCCAATGCCTTTGTTCCTTGCCGGCACCGACGACGTGTACGTGGGCCGCATACGTAAGGACATCGCCAACCCCAACGGGCTTGCTTTCTGGCTTGTTGGCGACCAGATACGCAAAGGTGCGGCGTTGAATGCCGTACAGATAGGTGAATATCTCGTAAAAGTAGGTAATGTAAAATGATTTTTTGCGCAAGGAGCTTTTAAGCCCGCAAAACATGTAGGTATATTGCCGCATGGTTGCACTCGCTACGGCAACCATGCGGCTTTGGTTTTGTGTATTTGTAGTTAGGTGATGTCCTCGTTTGCAGTATATGTGCAAACGAGTCATTCTATGTTGAAAACGTAACGCAGCCATTGCGAGGCAACCTTGCGGCGCAGCTTGACTTTACGCAGCAGGTTGAGCGGTTTTCGCTTTATACGTCCTTCATAATTGGCCTTGAAATCGTCAACCGCGTCAAGAATGCGCTTGCAGTTGTTCCCGTCGCGGTGGGCTTCGTGGTTTAGGCTGTAATGTTCTATGGTTTCCATAAGAGAACGCGGACGCTTTAACGCTTTTTCCAACGCTTCGCCTATTTCTGAAAGTTTGGAAACGTTTATCAACTGCGGGCCGGGATTTGTGTTTCGGTAAGTGACAACAGGTTTGCCAAGCAGCATGTATTCTACTATTATGGACGAACTGTCGCTGAGCATGACGTCGCTGTCTCGCAGTATGCCGACATCGTTTGCCATACCGAGGAAAGTAATGTTGGAATGTTTTTCCGCAAGCCTCTTGTAGCGCTCGATAAGTTGCAGGTCGGTTATCTTAGGGTGCAGTATTATTTTCCAGTTCCAGGGCTTTTCCTCAGCAAGTCGTTCGATTACTTCCGGCATTTCCCATGCGGAGGAGATTCCCCGCGTAAAGGTCGTTGCGTAAAGTATTGTGGGGGTAACGCTGTGCTTTTCTTCCGTGGCCGGCTGCCTGAAAAAAGCGTCCGCCTTGCTCCAGCCTGTTTCGTACACCTTGAAAAAACCGAGCTTTTCTTCCAGCTTCTTAAAAGGAACAGTCGAAGTAGGTCCTTGCGTGCAGTAGATGTCGAACCAGTTGCGGATTGTAAAATGGTCGTCGTGCTTAGCTTTTCGCTTGGCTATTGGATAGCCGTGGAAGAGCTCTACTTTTATGCCGGGAAAGAAGTCGTACACCCAATTTCCCGGGGCAAACACAGCTACCGGAGCAAAGTCGCGCACTTCGCGGAATGTTTTCAGCCGCAGTTCATCGTCGCGCAAAAGGTCTTCGCATTCCGGTTCGAGGAACCATGCCGCCACATCTCCGCGTCGGCGTATTTCTTCTTCGAGCGGGCGCAGTATGGGGTATGCGTAAGCAAGTGAAGCAAAGAGAAGGTAGTGTCGGGGCATTTAAGGGTGTTTGTTCTTATGGCGGTGAACGTTTTCTGCGTTGTCACCGGGTTGCTGTCTGGCCGGTGTTGGTTGCGGCGTTATTTCTCGGTGGCGTTGGTAGAGGCGAAACGTTCTTCGGCGGCAGCAAGGTCGTCGGCGTCGTCTATTTCATACCATTGACTGTTGTCGACCACTTGTGCCGACAAAGGGTAACTGTTTTGTGTTACGATTTCGCCGAGCACGCGCTCGTAATATTCGTTGTCGCCGTGTGTGCGGCGGTATTCCTCGAGTGCGGGCAGGTATGTGCCGCAAAGGAATGCGCTGCTGAACTTGTATATATTTACCGTTTTGTAATAAGAAGCGTTATCGGTGGTGCGGTATCCGCCTTTGCCGATAAAGCGTGTGATTCTGTTTTCCCGGTCGAGCGTTACCACAGTGCCGTCCATCCAGTCTTTGTATTCTGAAACGAGCGCAACATCGGGGCAAGGGTTCTTTACCAGCGATTCGAGCAGCCCGTCGGCAAGCGTAAGGTCGCTTTCGAGCAGCAGTGTGTTGCCGTCGGCAAAAGTATCCTTTGCAAGGTAGAGCGAATATATGTTGTTTGTTGTGGCGTAGGCTTCGTTGTCGATATATTCTATTTTCATCAGGTTGTCGTACCTGTTGCCTATGTGTTTTTTCAGTTCGTCGGCCATATAGCCGGTAACTATTATTACCCGTTCCGTTCTGAGTGCCGCAAGCTGCTTGAGCATTCTGTCTATCATGGGCACTCCTGCCACGCTGACCATGCATTTCGCCTTTTCGCGTGTGCGTTCGCCAAGGCGTTTGCCCATTCCTGCCGCCAGTATTATTGCCTGCATCGACTGTGTGCTTGAATGATTTATGTTTACCGTTTTTGTTTTGTGGTTGTCTGTGCCTTATCCGTTCTACTGCATTCCGTGTTCTCGCATGTATTCCTTGTAGGAACGGTTAAGGTCGCAACAAACGAGGTTGTGGTGCACCACGCGCTGCTCTACCGGGGGCAGTGTCATGTAATCGCCGAATATTATGGTAAGATACTTGTCGTAATCCTTTACACCGTAATATTTGCGTCCTTCGAAGTCGTATTCCGTAGGTTCGCCGAGTATCTCGCGGGTGAAAGTCTTCTGCTTGTCGTTGTGCGGCATTAGTGTATTGTGGCTTTCGAAGTCGTATTGCCTTATCACGTTTTGCAGTTTGCGGTGCACGTATTGCTTTGAAAACATTGCGTGTATAGCCTTTACCATGTATCCGCCGGGGGTGCGGCCGTGTTTCCAGGGGTCACGGTAGACATAGTAAAGCATTTTCCGCCAGAACTTGAAGCGTCGCACATGCAGTTTGCGCAACAGTTTGCAGTCGGTAACTCCGTCTACGGGGAAGATGTCTATCCATACTCCTCCGAAGTGGCCGAGGTACACGCGCTCTATCATGGTTGTGCTTTCGTCTTCTATCTTGCCGTAGTAGTGGGGAAAGGTTATGTCCGATTCGCATTCCACCATTTTGAGCGGTGCGGGAAGCCATTTTCGCGCGTTCTTTACAAGGCGGTCGTAGTCGGGCCGCGGCATGTAGACGTCAACGTCGTCGTCCCATGGAATGAATCCCTTGTGCCTTACGGCGCCGAGCATGGTGCCGCACGCCATATAGTAGCGCAAACCGTTTGCGCGGCACACGGCGTCGAAAGTATCCATAATTTCAAGGCATTTCATTTGGAACGCCCTGACATCGAAATCAACCTCGCTTCTCATTTCCGCGCAAAGTTATAAATTTTCAGTTAACTTTTATACAAACGCTTAACAAAAAGCCCATTCCGCCCGTGTGCCTGCCGCATTTTGGCGGGCCGCGTGAACAAACAAACGCGCGTTGTGATATTTTTAGGAACGCAGATTTTGTTTTTTCATGAAAAAAGGTAACTTTGCACCGGTTTACGAAAGAACAACATTACTAACAATTAAATTCATACTATTATGGCTTATGTAATCAGCGACGATTGCGTTGCATGCGGTACTTGTATCGACGAATGCCCCAGCGGTGCTATTTCTGAGGGCGAGAAGTATTCTATCAACCCCGATGCTTGCGTTGACTGCGGTACTTGCGCAGACGTATGCCCCAGCGGTGCTATCGCTCCGGGTGAATAATCAAGGCAGAAAAACAGCAGAATCATAAAATGCACTGTCGTTAAGGCAGTGCATTTTTATTTGCTGCCGCCCGCCTGCCCGCCCCGGCGAATACACATTATTATATATGGGTGGTAAACCGGCAGGCGTATGTTGCCGGTAGTGTTTGCCTTTACATAATGCTCCCGCAGGGCGCGGGTCGCTGTTTGTCTTTATTCCGGACACCCCGTTTCGACCCTCGCAAAAATATGTCTGAGATATTTTAAAATAGGTCAGACATATTTTGAAATATGTGCCTTGTATTTTTTATTTGCTCCCACGTGGGTGTAAAAAACTGAAACACAGTTTTCATTCCCCAGCCTTGAAAATCCCGTTTTCCCGTGCCTGGTTTTAACCCGCCTGCACGAGGATTTTCATACGCTGAAACAGCTTTTTAACAGCCGCCAAACACACATCACGAAAAATTCATTACCTTTGCACGAAATAAATTCCAAACATCAAAGAATCATGGCGCAAGAAGACGTTTTCAAGAAAATAGTTTCACATTGCAAAGAATACGGATTCGTTTTCCCCTCAAGTGATATTTACGACGGCCTCGGTGCCGTTTACGACTACGGCCAGAACGGCGTTGAACTGAAAAACAACATCAAGCAATATTGGTGGCAGAGCATGGTGCTCCTGCACCAGAACATCGTTGGGCTCGACAGTGCGATTTTCATGCACCCCACCATTTGGAAAGCCTCGGGACACGTGGACGCTTTCAACGACCCGCTCATCGACAACCGCGACTCGAAGAAGCGTTACCGCGCTGATGTTCTCATCGAGGACCAGATAGCCAAGTACGACGAAAAGATAGACAAGGAAGTGGCCAAGGCAGCCAAGCGTTTCGGCGAATCGTTCGATGAAGCACAGTACCGCTCCACGAGCCCGCGTGTGGTCGAACTGCAGAAAAAACGCGACGCATTGCACGAGCGTTACAAGAAAGCAATGAACGACTCCGACCTTGCCGAACTCAAGCAAATAATCATCGACGAGGAAATCGTTTGCCCGATAAGCGGCACGCGCAACTGGACCGACGTGCGCCAGTTCAACCTTATGTTCAAAACCGAGGTGGGTTCTACGGCCGAAGGCTCGTCGACCATATACCTGCGCCCCGAAACCGCACAAGGCATATTCGTCAACTACCTTAACGTGCAGAAAACCGGGCGAATGAAAATTCCCTTCGGCATAGCACAGATAGGCAAGGCGTTCCGCAACGAGATAGTGGCGCGGCAGTTCATATTCCGCATGCGCGAGTTCGAGCAGATGGAAATGCAGTTCTTCGTTAAGCCGGGCACGGAAATGGAATGGTTCGAGTTCTGGAAAAACACGCGCATGAAATGGCACCAGGCTCTCGGATTCGGCGCTGAAAACTACCGTTTCCACGACCACGAAAAGCTGGCGCATTATGCAAACGCCGCAACCGACATAGAATTCCACATGCCGTTCGGTTTCAAGGAAGTAGAAGGAATACACTCGCGCACCGACTTCGACCTCTCGCAACACGAGAAATACAGCGGCCGCCAGATAAAATACTTCGACCCCGAAACAGGCGAAAGCTACACTCCCTATGACATCGAGACGTCGATAGGTGTAGACCGCATGTTCCTTTCGGTTATGTGCCACGCCTTTGAAGAGGAAAAACTCGAGAACGGCGAAACACGCACCGTGCTCCACCTGCCCGAACAGCTTGCACCCGTAAAACTTGCAGTGCTGCCGCTGGTGCGCAAGGACGGGCTGCCCGAACTGGCCGACAAGATTGTGAAAGACCTGCGTTATCATTTCAACTGCAAATACGAGGACAAGGATTCCATCGGCAAACGCTACCGCCGCCAGGACGCAGTGGGTACACCGTACTGCATTACCATCGACCACGACTCGCTGCAAGACGAATGCGTAACACTTCGCAACCGCGACACCATGCAGCAGGAACGCATAAAGATTGCCGCATTGCGCGATACGCTTGAAGAGCGCGTAAGCATTACATCCCTGCTGAAGAAAATTGCCAACGACTGAAACAACGACTAAACTACAATAAACCTCATATATTATAATGGCTCTGCTGAAAGACCTGCGCACAATACTCGCTGCGGCATTGATGGCCTGCACGGTGGCGATACTGTTTTCATCGTGTAGCGAGACCGAAGATACCGATAATGAATTTGCCGACTGGAAGAACCGCAACGAAGCATATTTTGCAAACGCCATGCGCATTGCGGGCGATTCCATAGCAGAAGCCCGCGCTTTATACGGAAGCGACTGGGAGCAGCACTGCAACTACCGCCAGTATCTTTGCTACTCGCGACACAACGGTTCCGCGCATACGCAGACAGACTCCATTGCGGTTGAAATCCTCAAGCGCGGAACAGGTACGGTAAGTCCCTTTACTACTGATTCGGTAAGGATAGCCTACCGCACACTGCTTATTCCTACATCCGGACATCCTACAGGGCTTGTTGCTGACCATACCGGGGTGTCTACAAGTTTCGACAAAGTGTTCGACCGAAACACGATGTCGCCGGTGAACTTCCGTGTGGGGTCTCTTGTGAGGGGAGTGACAACAGCGTTGCTTTACATGAAAACCGGCGACCGCTGGAGGGTGACAATACCTACCGACCTGGCCTATGGCGAGCAAAGCGGGACATCTATTCCAAAGAACTCCACCATAATCTTCGAAATGGAACTCGTGGGCGTGTATCGCAACGGTACAACGCCGGGCACGTGGCAATAATAAATCAACTCCTTGCAATTGTAAAAAAGAAACAGGTCGCAAGTAAGATTCATACAAAAAGCCCAGGCTATTTGATAGCTTGGGCTTTTTGTTTTGATGATTTACAGGGAGTGCGTTCAAATTTTGTAGTTTCGGATTAATTGGCTAATTTTAGTCCTCAATTCCGTCTCTGTAACGCCGGCGGTAAGATGTATAATATAATAATGTCATGAAAATAAATGCTTCTAAGCTTTTTTTAGCTTGCTTGTTGAGCCAGTCATTGCTTGGCGTTAGTGCTCAGGTAGACATTGCTCCGCGTCCGGAATTGTTGGACGCACCTTTTACGGCAAAAGACCTTGAAAATTTCAAATCCCCACCCAAAGTTTTTTACCCAGAAACGTGGTTTCACTTTATCGGCGGCAATGTGTCGAAAGAAGGAATCGACGCTGACCTCGAGGCAATCAGTGAGGCCGGTATCTCGGGTATTCAGTGGTTTCACGGCAATTTTGGAGGCCAATGGCCAGAAACGAACACGCAAATCAAGGCACTCACCCCCGAGTGGGAAGACATCGTGTCCCACATGGGAAGCAAAGCCACGGAGCTTGGATTGCGTCTCACAGTGCAAACCTGCCCCGGTTGGGCAATGGCCGGCGGTCCTTGGATAAAGCCCTCCGAAGCAATGCGCGATTTTGTGTGGAGTAAGACATATATAGATTCAGAAACCTCGGGTGCGGTGACTTTGCCCAAACCTCAACCCTCTAACGAGGAGTGGCGCGATTACCGCGATATATGCGTGCTGGCCTTTCCCACGCCTGTTGGCGACGGAGAGCAGCCTTATGCGCTTGAAAACGTAACATCCGACGATGACCTCGACTGGAAAGGTTGTCTTGATTCAAATGCCCCCAAAGCAATACGCCTTCAGGGCGGAAAGACTCATAAGGTGAATTTTACGCTGAAAGAAGGCAGCGTGGTGCGCACGCTTGTGTTCCCTTGTATAAATACAATGAACGGAAATTTCGTTTACAAGCCGGAAATTTACGTATGTCTCACAGCGCGCAAAGCTGACGCCGTTCAGTCAGACACGCTCGTGAACACCGAGTTCCCCAGCAGTAACTGGCAGGACTTTGACGAGTTGTTCCTTTCATGCAACGAAGTGGACGGAGCAACGCAATACGAGTTTACAATCACCAACAAACACGACATAACACTGAACTACCTGCGTTTCTTGCCGGCGGCAATGAAGAACAACTGGCGCGCCGAGGCCGGCTGGACTCTCATGTCGAAAGAAAGGAGTCAGGAACATCCCGCGCAGTCAAAGGACGCCTATGTCGACCCGCAGGACATTATCGACATCTCGCAGTTTATGAGCGCCGACGGCAAACTAAACTGGAAAGTTCCCTCGAAAGGCCGCTGGACGGTGCTCCGCCTCGGCAACGTGAACAAGGGCTGGAAGAACTCGCCCGCGCCGCCCGAGGCGACAGGCTGGGAGTGCAACAAACTTAACAGCATGGGCGCAGACGTACAGTTTGCAAACTACGTGGGCTACCTTGTAGACAAGCCTCTAAAGGATAGTAACGTTGGCGGAATGCTTATGGATAGCTGGGAATGCAGCACGCAGACGTGGACGGAGAGCATGGAGCAGGATTTCCGTGCGTTCAACGGCTATGAACTGCGCAAATGGCTGCCTGCAGTGCTGGGCTATGTAATCGGTTCTCAGGAAACAACAACACGCTTCCTGCTCGACTGGCGCCGTTGCCTCACCTCACTCTACAATACGCAGTTCTTCAAACGCATGACTGACCTTGCCCACCAGAAAGGCTTGAAGGTGCAATACGAAACTGCCGGCGGCGACGTGGTGCCTATAGACGTAATGGAATACTTCAAGTATGCCGACGTGCCCATGTGCGAGTTCTGGCAACCGTTCTCCGACGGTTATGTGGGTGACCTCAACTTCAAGCCGATAAGGAATACTGCCTCGGCCGCAAACCTGTACGGCAAACGCCGTGTGGCAGCTGAAAGTTTCACCAGCTTTGCGCTTACATGGAACGAACACTTGCAAATGCTCAAGGAAGTGGCAAACTTCAACATGATAGAAGGTGTGACGCATTGCGTATTCCACACCTACACGCACAACCCGCAAGTAGGTTTCCTTCCACCCGGCACGAGCTTCGGCAGTGGCATAGGTACGCCTTTCCTGCGCGGGCAGACATGGTGGAAGCACATGCCGCAGTTTACTTCTTACCTCGCCCGCACCGGCTATATGCTCGAGCGCGGCAAACCGGTGCGCCACGTGCTGTGGTATTTGGGAGACGAAATCACCCAACGGCCGGACCAGTTTGCGGCATTCCCCGAAGGTTATCAATATGACTATTGTAATCCTGACGTGCTGCTCAATCGCCTGTCGGTTAAGGACGGCAAGCTCGTGACACCCGAAGGCATTTCATACGATATGCTTTGGATTCCCGAAAACCAACGTATGCTTCCCGAAACACTCGTAAAACTAAGGCAACTTATTGACGACGGCGCAGCCGTTGCAGCAGCCAGGCCGTCGTCTCCGGCAACCCTGTCGGCTGCTCCCAAGGATACGGAAAAACGCTTCCGCGAACTGGTTAAGTCTATCTGGGGAAAACAGTCAGGCAACGGAGTTATAAACATAGGTAAGGGACGCCTCGTTACTGATACAGATATAAACAAAGCTATCAAGACTTTAGGCGTAAAACCGGATTTGAAAGTAAACGGAGGCGAGGTGCAATGGCTGCACCGCAAGGCCGAAGGCGCAGAATGGTATTATGTGACGGCCCCGAGGTTTGGCGAGTTCCATGGAGAAGTTGACTTCCTATGCACGGGAACGCCCGAGTTGTGGGACGCCGTGACGGGCAAGGCCTATGCCGCAACTTACAGCAGGCAAGGGGAATACACCAGAGTCCGCCTCGACTTGTGCAGGGCGGAAAATTGCTTCGTTGTATTTCGTAAGGACAACAGCACGACGCCGGGATTGACAGAGCGTTTCCCCGTGTGCAGCAACAAAGTTGAGCTTAAAGAACCGTGGACGGTTAAGTTCACGCAAGGGTGGGGCGCTCCCGAATTGTTGGTCGAAGACGTGTTGCAACCTATCAAGGACATGAACATGGACAAGGAAGGCAAGTGCTATTCCGGTACCGTGGTATATGAAACATCATTCGACGCAGACGGAATAAAGAATATCGAAGACCTCGTATTGTCGCTGGGAAAGGTTAGTATGATAGCTTCGGTAAAAGTGAACGATGTGGACTGCGGCGTGCTGTGGGCAGAACCTTACAAGACCAGAATTGGACATGCCGTAAAGCCCGGACGCAACAAACTGACGGTGGAAGTTACCACTACCTGGTACAACCGTTTGGTTTACGATGCCGGGTTGCCCGAAGCGGAACGCAAGACATGGACAATCTCCGGCCCGGGAAAAGATTCCCAGCTTAGCGAAAGCGGCCTCATGGGACCGGTGAGCCTGGAGTTCTGATTACGGCCGGTAAATGTTGGTTGCAAATCTTTCGTCCATCGCTTTTTTATGAACAGGCAGATAGCCTTCCGGTATCTTCCGAAAATTATCTCTGAGATATTTTAAATTATGTCAGACATATTTCAAAATATGTCTGACATAATTTTTTTGAGGTCATAATCCTGTAATCCCGGAGCGGGAATATCGTATAACATGAAATACGTTTTTGCTGCTTTGCCCGATAGTGTCTTTTTTTTCGCGGGATTGTTATCCGAAACAAGTGCATGGAAGCGTTTTTGGCAAGTGTAAAGCAACTTTCGTGCAAAAGTATATATTCTTATTTGCCATTCACGTTAAAATTCGTATATTTGCATATTGTTAATGGAACTAAATGCTGTAACGTTACAATACTGTGAATAAGCTCAAACGCATAAAACAAGTACGCATTCACCATGAAGGCAACCATACATTGGTTGGCAGTGCGTTGTTTCTGATAATGTGCTGTGCAGTGGCGTATGCCGTAGGCTTGCCTGACTTTGTGTTTTATGCTCTTGTAGCATTGTCGATAGCAGTATATGCGGTTATACTTAACTTTTTCCGTTGCCCGAAGCGCCGTTTCCAGGGCGATACTGCCGATGTGGTGGTTGCGCCTGCCGACGGTAAGGTTGTGGTGAACGAGGAAGTCGAGGAAAACGAATATTTTGGCGACCGCCGCCGCATGGTGTCTATTTTCATGTCGCTCGTAAACGTACATGCCAACTGGTTCCCGGTTGACGGGTATGTTACGCGTGTGGAGCACCAGAACGGCAATTTCCATATGGCATGGCTTCCGAAAGCCAGTTTGGAGAACGAACATTCCACTGTGATAATACGTACTCCGCGCGGCCAGGAGATAATGGTACGCCAGGTGGCCGGCGCATTGGCCCGCCGCATAGTAACTTATGCCCGTCCTGACGAGGAATGTTACATCGACGAGCATTTGGGATTCATAAAGTTTGGCTCAAGGGTAGATCTTTTCCTGCCGCTCGACGCGAAAGTGGAAGTGTCGTTGGGGCAGAGCGCTACAGGCAACCAAACTGTCATTGCACGTTTAAAAGCCGATTGATATGTATTCAGTGCTGTTTAGGAATTTTCCGAATGCGCTTACCTGTTGCAACCTTATATCTGGCTGCATAGCGGTAAAGTTCGCTTTGGAGGGAAATCCTCGTTTGGCATTCCTTTTCATTATAATAGGTGCGGTTTTCGATTTCTTCGACGGTTTTGCAGCACGCAAGCTGAAAGTCTCCTCCCCGATAGGCAAGGAGCTCGATTCGCTGGCCGATGTCATAACGTTCGGCCTTGCGCCGTCGGCCATGGTGTTCGACATGCTCCGCATATCCGCCGTTCCTGAGAGCATGTTGGGAGCGGCAGAAATATACCCGTATACGGCTTTCGTTATGGCGGCGTTTTCGGCATTGCGCCTTGCGAAATTCAACCTCGACAGCCGTCAGACAACGTCGTTCATAGGTTTGCCAACGCCGGCAAACGCCTTGTTCTGGGGCTCGGCAGCTTGTTCGGTCAACGCAGCGTTGTTGGCTTCGCCTGCAGCTGTTTATGCCATAATCTTTATGGTGTTCGCAACCTCGGCATTGCTTGTAAGCGAGATTCCCATGTTTGCCCTGAAGTTTAAGAATTTCACGTTTAAGGATAATAAGGTACGCTATGTTTTCCTTGTCGTTTCGCTGGCGTTCATTATAGCTTTCGGCATAGGCGGCTTTGCCGTTGCAATTCTGTGGTACCTTATGCTTTCACTGTTAACCGAAAAACGATAGCGCATGTTAAAAGGATTAGGCTGCCTGGCAGTAATATTTTTTCTCATCTTCTTTGTGATGTTTAGGGTGCTGCGCAATATCTTCCGCGCCTTGACAGGAGATGATCCAGCGCGCCGCGCACACAGGTATAACAGGCCATACCGCAACGATGACACGCGGCATACCGTAAATCCCGGGAAAGCAAAGGACAAGAGGAAAGTAATTCCCGACGACGAGGGTGAATACATAGAGTATGAAGATGTAGAGAAAAAATAGTTTTCTCCGCGTCCCGCCGTCCGGTTTTCAGTAAGCCCAAAAATATCTCTGAGATATTTCGAAATATGTCTGACATATTTTAAAATAGGTCAGACATATTTTTTATTTGCTCCCAATGCCTCTTTTCAGTTTTTGCGCGCAGTTTTCTTGAAGGACAGGTTACGGTTTCCAAGTGTTTAAAAATAGTCGAGAAGTCTCTTGAGCGATTCGGCGTCTTTCCAACTCCAGTACCTGTCTTTCATAAGTTCCTTGAATTCTTTTTTCTTTTCTTTGCGCAAGTGCTTTTTGAATTCGCTTTCCGAGGCCTTGAACGGCACTCCGCCTTTGAGAAAGTAATAAACGGCTTTGAGCGGGAATTTTGGTTCAATGGTGTTTCCATAATAGTCGCCGTCGGTTTCAATGAAAATGTTGAACTCCGGAAGGTCGAGGAAACTGGTGTTTTCGTTCCTGCGTTCGGCTTCGCGCATTGCTTCCATGTCTACGGTTGTAATCTCTACAAGGTAGTTTCCGTTCTTTTCTGCAATGACACGCCCCAGCTGTTCGCCGGCTTTGCGGTAAACGGTATCACCGAAAGCAACCTCGATAACGTTCAGCAGGTTGGCTTTCATTTTCTTGTCGTTTTTCAGGAAAATGAGTGAGGCATCGCGCAGGAATATGTTTGCTTTGGCCGTTCCTTTTCCGCCGAAGGCGAATTTGATTTTAGCGTCCCGGAAATCATTGAATACGTAGGGCGTTTTTGAGAATCTTTCGACCTGCACCTGTTGTGCGGCCGTGCCTGAAAAATAAAGTATGGCTGCAATAAGGAAAACAAATCTCTTCATTTTGGTTTGTATCTTGTTAACATACGCAATATTAATAATTTTTATCCGATATTTAAGTTGCTTGTAAACAGGAAATTTGCGAAAAATTCTTAATTTTGCATACGTCTTGGGGCATTGTCTGCGCAGCATACGGCTTATGCCGTAATTCCCCGGGCATACATATAATAAAATACTTTCCTGATGAAGGATTTCGCCATAGTAAACGAGAAAAAAGAAGAAACAGCGATTCTTGTAGGCCTTGTCACAGAGCGCCAAAGCGAACGTAAAACCGAGGAGTACCTCGACGAACTGGAGTTCCTGGCCGAAACGGCCGGGGCGCACACAGTGCAGCGCTTTACCCAAAGGCTTGTAATGCCGAATGCCGTTACCTATGTAGGCCGCGGCAAGCTCGACGAGATAAGAGCCTATATCGAAACGGAAGAAGACGAAGGCCGCGAGGTGGGCATGGCTATATTTGATGACGAACTTTCTGCAAAACAGCTGAGAAACATAGAAAAGGTTCTGAAAATAAAAGTTCTCGACCGCACTTCTCTCATTCTCGACATTTTTGCAATGAGAGCCCAGACGGCAACGGCGAAGACGCAAGTGGAGCTTGCACAATATAAATATATGCTTCCGCGCCTGCAAAGAATGTGGACGCACCTCGAACGCCAGGGCGGCGGCTCGGGTTCCGGAGGAGGCAAGGGGTCGGTAGGGCTTCGCGGGCCGGGAGAAACCCAGCTCGAGATGGACCGCCGAATAATCCTAAACCGCATGTCGTTGCTCAAGAAACGCCTTGCCGAAATCGACAGGCAGAAAACAACCCAGCGCAGCGGGCGCGGCAGGCTTATAAGGGTGGCTCTTGTAGGATATACCAATGTAGGCAAAAGCACTCTAATCAATCTTCTTGCAAAAACAGAGGTCTTTGCGGAAAACAAACTGTTTGCAACGCTCGACACTACGGTGCGCAAGGTGATAATCGGAAACCTTCCGTTCCTTTTAAGCGACACCGTGGGATTTATACGCAAAATTCCAACCGACCTTGTAGACTCGTTCAAGAGCACGCTCGACGAAGTGCGCGAGGCCGACTTGCTCATGCACGTCGTGGACATTTCGCACCCCGACTTCGAGGAGCAAATAGAGGTGGTCAACAAGACTCTCGGCGACCTCGGATGTGCCGACCGGCCCGCAATAATCGTGTTCAACAAAACCGACGCATATACCTGGGAGGAAAAAGCCGAAGACGACCTTACGCCGTCAACCAGGAGAAACATATCGCTCGACGAGTTGCAGAAAACATGGATGGCTAAGCTTGGGGAAAATTGCATTTTCATCTCGGCACGTCAAAAAACAAACATCGACGAACTGAAAAAAATGCTTTACAACAAAGTACGCGAGCTGCATGTGCAGAAGTATCCATACAATGATTTCCTTTACGATACTTACGACGAGTAAACTCTATGCCTGCCGTCATGAAATAGCATTTAAACGAACAACATAAACAACAATTAAAACATTTGATATTATGGCTGCAAAACCTGAGTTCAAATACGCGCCCATGTTCCAGTTGGGCAAGGATACGACAGAATATTATCTGCTTACAAAGGACTATGTTAGCGAATCGGAGTTTGAAGGGCACAAAATCCTGAAGATAGAGCCCGAAGCTCTTACAGCAATGGCCAATGCGGCTTTCAGGGATGTAAATTTCCTTTTGCGCCGCGAACACAACGAGAAAGTAGCTGCGATACTTTCCGACCCGGAAGCGAGCGACAACGACAAGTATGTTGCACTTACGTTCCTGCGCAATGCCGATGTGGCTTCAAAGGGACAGCTGCCCTTCTGTCAGGACACTGGCACGGCCATAATCCACGGCGAAAAGGGACAGCAGGTGTGGACTGGCTTCTGTGATGAAGAAGCCCTCTCGAAGGGCGTTTACAAAACCTACACGGAGGAGAACCTGCGCTATAGCCAGAATGCTCCGCTTTCCATGTACGAGGAAGTGAATACACGTTGCAATCTTCCCGCTCAAATTGACATCGAAGCAACCGAGGGCGAGGAGTACAAGTTCCTGTGCGTGGTAAAAGGCGGCGGCTCGGCAAACAAGACGTATTTCTACCAGGAGACGAAAGCCCTTTTGAATCCCGGCACACTCGTTCCTTTCATGATTGAGAAGATGAAAAGTCTCGGTACGGCAGCATGTCCGCCTTACCATATAGCTTTCGTTATAGGCGGTACGTCGGCCGAGAAAAACCTGTTAACCGTAAAGCTCGCTTCAACAAAGTATTACGACAGCCTGCCTACTACCGGTGACGAAACAGGCCGCGCTTTCCGCGATGTGGAGCTCGAAAAGCAGATTCTTGCCGAAGCACACCGCATAGGCCTCGGGGCACAGTTCGGAGGAAAGTATTTTGCACACGATGTGCGCATAATTCGCTTGCCGCGCCACGGCGCTTCGTGCCCGGTAGGACTCGGCGTTTCATGTTCGGCCGACCGCAACATTAAATGCAAGATAAACAAGGATGGTGTGTGGATTGAAAAACTCGACGACAATCCCGCCGAACTCATACCCGAGGAGTACCGCAAGGCAGGCGAGGGCGACGTTGTACGCGTTGACCTCAACCGCCCGATGAAGGAAATTTGCGAACAGTTAAGCAAGTACCCAGTTTCAACACGTCTTTCGCTCAACGGCACAATTATTGTTGCGCGCGATATAGCTCATGCACGGCTTAAGGAACGCCTCGACCGTGGCGAAGACTTGCCCGATTACATAAAGAATCATCCCGTATATTATGCCGGCCCGGCCAAGACACCTGCCGGCATGGCGTGCGGTTCAATGGGCCCGACAACGGCAAACCGCATGGATCCTTACGTCGATTTGTTCCAGGAGCACGGAGGTTCGATGATAATGATAGCAAAAGGCAACCGTACCCAGGTGGTAACCGACTCGTGCAAACGCCATGGCGGATTCTATCTCGGCTCTATCGGCGGCCCGGCTGCAATACTTGCGCAGAACAATATAAAGTCGATAGAGTGCATTGAGTATCCCGAATTGGGAATGGAGGCTATATGGAAAGCCGAAGTAGTGGACTTCCCTGCTTTCATACTTGTAGACGACAAGGGCAACGACTTCTTCAAGCAAATAAAGCCTTGGCAGTGCAAGAACTGACTTTAATTCAAAAACGGGCGTTTAATATCTATTAGCCCGGAATGATATGAACACGGATTCCGCCTTGAGGTAATACAGAATGCTTCAGGGCGGATTTTTTTTGGACTAACCCCGAATGAAACCAAAATGAATAAGCACGCCGGGCAATTGAATTAAACTCCCGTTCCGGGCTGCGAAAAAAATCAAGGCACCTGTTTTAAAATATGTCAGACCTATTTTAAAATATCTCAGACATATTTTGAAATATGTCAGACATAATTTTTTTCACGTCCCGGGGAATTCTGAAAACTTTCCGGACGAGGGCAAATAAGTTTGTTCTAAACGTCCGGTTCATATAAATTTACTTATTTTTGCATTACATATGATAGACAAGACCGTAGTAATATCCCAAAATATTTGTGACGAGGTAGAGCACGCGATAGACGGCATATCTCCCGACAAGGTGTTCGTGCTGTACGACAGCACAACGCGCGAATGTTGCTCTCCTCTGCTTGAAGGCTGCCGCAGTTTGCAGAACGCAACCGCCATACAAATCCCGGCCACGGACGTTAACAAAACGCTCGACACGCTTTCCGCCGTTTGGATGGAACTGAGCAACGGCGGAGCTTCGCGCCGTTCGCTGCTTATAAACGTGGGCGGCGGAATGGTTACCGACCTTGGCGGCTTTGCCGCTTCGACATTCAAAAGGGGAATAGCCTATATCAATATACCTACTACGTTGTTGGCCATGGTAGACGCTTCCGTAGGCGGCAAGACTGCCATAAACTTCAACGGGCTGAAAAACGAGGTGGGAGTGTTCAATGCGCCTGCAAGAGTAATAGTAGATACCCAGTTCCTTCGCACGCTCGACATAAAAAACATGCTTTCGGGCTATGCCGAAATGATAAAGCACGGGCTTATAAGCAACACCGGCGTATGGGCCGACATAATGAATTTCGACATGGGCCGTGCCGACTATGGGGCTTTGCAGAAAATGGTTGCCGACAGTATTGACGTAAAGGCCGCGATAGTAGCAAACGACCCCAAAGAGAACGGCTTGCGCAAGGCATTGAACGTCGGGCACACGGCAGGACATGCCATCGAAAGTCTCGCCCTTATGGAGAATCGTCCTGTGCTGCATGGCTACGCGGTGGCCTGGGGAATGGTGTGCGAGTTGTATTTAAGCAGGGTTAAGAAAGGATTCCCGCAGGGCGAAATGCACCAGACCATAAGGTATATAAAGGAGAATTATGGAACGTTCGACTTTGGCTGCGACAAATACGAAAAACTCTATTCCTTAATGCAGCACGACAAGAAAAACGTTGGCGGTGTAATAAACTTTACCTTGTTGTCGGGAATAGGAAGGATAGAGCTTGACTGTACGGCCGACAAGGATGAGATTTTTGCCATGCTCGACTTTTTTCGCGAAGCATTGAATTGAAAGCTGACACGATGTAGTTTATAAATATTGTATTATGAAAAGTTTATTGAAAAACCTGCTCGTAGTTTCTTGCGTTCTGGTAGCATTTTCAGCCTGCAAGCACGGAAGATTGTGGTTCAGCGGAAGCTCGAGCGACACCCTTTGCGTTGATACGTTTAAGTACAGCAAGACCGATTCCACTGCCGGACGTTTGATTAAGGTGGAAATCGAAGCAGATTACCCCTCGCCAATCACCGGGCCTTTGAGCGCGAGCGTGGCGTCGTGGATACGTACCAGCATAAGCAAGAATGCCGCCCCGACCGATACGATGGACGGCCAGAAAGTGGTGGACTTCCTCGGAAAACAGATTTTTGAAAACTATGAAAGCACCGCCGACGACTTTGTAAACGAAATGGATTACATGGCTACCGCAAAACTTGTGAGTAAACGCCGCAACTATGTGTCGTATGTGCTTTCCACTTATGAATATACCGGAGGAGCGCACGGCATGAAAACTGTTGTGGGCCGGACTTTCTCACAAATCGACGGCAAGCAGTATGGCTGGGAGCTGTTGAAAGACACGGCAAAAACCGGTTTCCGCAAACTGCTGAAGAAAGGTGCGCGCAAGTATTTTTCAACCGATAAGTCGCGGGGCGAGATTACGGACGAGGAACTGTGCGAAATGCTTCTGCTCGACATAAGCGGCTCGCCCGTTACGGTGCAGCAGTTGGACAGCTTCCCGCTTCCTTCCACGCCGCCTTACTTTACGCGCAAGGGCGTTACTTTCGTATACCAGGCTTACGAGATAGCTCCGTATGCGGCCGGAATACCGACGTTTACTGTTGATTTCGACGACATCGACAAGTATTTGTCCGACGAGGGCAAGCAGCTTCTGAAGAAAAAGGAAGATTAAAGCGTTTTCAAATAAACGAAAATGGCGGAATAACTTTGGTTATCCCGCCATTTCTGTGTTAAGTGCATTGTAGGTGTCCGCAGTCCGTTTCCTATAGTAAGGAGGCCGCATTGTTTTAAGCCAAATAGGTCGTGAGGCCTCGTCAAATTGCGTGCTTATGCCTGGCAGATCTGTTGCTGCGGCCCTTACAAACGGAAGTTTTATTTCAGTACCTCGTCGGCCACGCGGTTGAAGTTTTCTATTGATTTCTTTATTTCAGGAAGGTTGTTTTCCCAGTTTGCTTCATATTCTATGGTGAAGTATCCTTTGAAATCCTGTTGCTTTAATTCCTGCAACATGCCTTTCAGATTGAGCACTCCCGTACCCCACACAACATCTTCGAGGTCTTCTTTCCCCTCTTTGGGTGCAATGTCTTTGAAATGCAGCGAGTTTATTCGTCCTTTCAGTTTGTGGAGCGATTCTATCGCGTCGAGGTTCATGCGTTTGAAGTGTCCGACGTCGGCGCAGGAGCCTAACAGTTCGCTGCGTGTTCCTATGCACGACAGCAGTATTTCAGGTTTCCAGTATGAGGCTTCATTGGGGTGGTTATGTGTTGAAAGCCCGATGTTGTATTGCTTTGCATACTTCTCGACAACGTCCCAGTCTTCGCGTGCAGGCTCGGCGCTAACATATTCCATGCCCATGTTTTTGGCAAAGGCGAATATCTTTTCCCATTCGTCGCGTTTGGGCGTCCACACTCCGGAAGAAACTATTTTTATTCCTTTCGACTTGGCTATTTCCTTGAGTTTTTTCTGTTGTTCTTCGGTCAGGTCGTAGCCGAATACGGCGTCGCCAAATCCTTCTCCCATTTTCTGTCCCGGGTATATTTCGATATAATGCAGGCCGAGGGACTGTGTCTTGTCGAGCGATTCGACTACGGAGAACAGGTGAAGCGTGTATGATTGCATGGAAAGTTTCCAGCCCTGTTTTTCGGCTTTTGTTTTTTGCGGCCCTGAGGCATTGCATGTCATGAGGCACAATGCCAGCATGGCGGTGATTAACGTTTTAAGTTTCATGGTGATGTATTTTATGAATGTTCCGGCAGCAGGCCGGGTGCCGGAACGTTTTGGTTTTACATGTTTGCTTTAAGGCATTGGAGGCAGGCTGAAGTCGTTGTGGTAGGTGTGTTTAATCCACTCGTTAGCCATGTCGAGTGCGCTGAATTCGGCAAAACGTCTGTCGAATTTCGGGTCGCCGTCGATAACTGCGTATTCGTCCACGGTTACGATTTTTATTTTGTCGTTTGGCGAGATGTTTGTGAACTTCATGTTCTCTCCGTCCCACTTGAGTTCGCGGTGCAGTCCGTGCAGTCCTGAAAGCCTTGTGGCCAGTACGCCCATTACTACCATTTCGTTGAACGGTCCTGAGAACTGGAAGTTTGAAGACGCTTCGGTGCGGTTTTCGGGTGATTCCTTGCAGGCCCTTATCCAGTCCTGTTCGTGTGCGTTTGTAGTCCAGATGTCTCCGTTGCCGCCTTTTACGCGCGGTATGGTGGGTGTGGGCTGCTTGAAGTCTTTCATCCTGTCGGTGGGCAGCAGCGTGGGGTTCATGCCGTAGCAGCCGGTCATTATCTTGCCCTTTGTGCCCACGAAGATGATTCCCCCGTTCTCGTCGCCCATCATTTCTCCGTCTTTGAGTTCCTCGGGGCGTTGCGGCGTCAGTCCACCGTCGTACCAGTAAACGGTGAGTTCGGGCATTTTTACCTTTCCTCTTGCCGGGCGTGCTGGGAACTTGTAGGTTACCATCTGTGCCTGTGGGGGCGAGTAGAGGTTTGCCAGTGTTGAGCTGGCTTCGACGCTTATTGGGTATTTGAGGTCGAGCGCCCAGTATAGCGGGTCCATAATGTGGCATGCCATGTCGCCGAGCGCGCCTGTGCCGAAGTCCCAGAAGCCTCGCCAGTTCCACGGCGTGTAGGCCGGGTCGTAGGGGCGTTTTACCGCCGGCCCGATAAAGAGGTCCCAGTCGAGTGTCATGGGAACGGGCACTCCGCCCTTAGGCTCTGCCAGTCCTTGCGGCCAGATGGGGCGGTCGGTCCAGCAGTGCGCCTCGTAAACATCTCCGATTATCCCGGCGCGTATCCATTCGGTAACCTGGCGGCACCAGTCGAACGAGTTGCCCTGGTTGCCCATTTGTGTGGCTACTTTGTATTTCTTGGCGAGCTTTGTAAGCAGCCTGGACTCGTACACGCTGTGTGTAAGCGGTTTCTGCACGTAAGTATGCTTGCCCAGCGTTATTGCGTGGGCCGCTATTCCTGCGTGCGAATGGTCGGGTGTTGCTACGAGCACTGCGTCGATTGAGTTGCTCATTTCGTCGAACAGCTTGCGCCAGTCCTTGTAACGTTTGGCGTTGGGGTAGTCGTTGAATGTCTTGGCGGCGTAGCCCCAGTCCACGTCGCACAGCGCTACGATGTTCTCGGTGTTCATGTTGGCCAGGTTGCGCCGCCCCATGCCGCCTATGCCTATGCCGGCTATGTTGAGCTTGTCGCTCGGCGCGGTGTGTCCGTAGGCTTTGCCCAGTATGGTGTTAGGGGCGATTGTGATTCCCGCCGTGGCCAATGCTGCGGTTCTTAGAAAGTCTCGTCTGTCCATGTTGGTAAAATGGTATTAGGTATGTTAGTTTGAAAATTATTCCGGGCTCCGGTGGCGCGGCCATGCCGTGCCCCAGCGCAAATATAGCAAAAGGCGGCCGCAGAGACAAACGAAAAGCAAAGTTTTTAAAGATTTGTATAAACTCAGACTGTTTGCCGACGCTTGAGGCGGTTCGCGGTGGATTGTTGCCGCCGCCTTGTCGATACGCGATGAATCGTTTTCAGGCGCGGCGAATTGCGTATAAAGGGGTGGAAAACTTGTGCCGGAAAACGGGCATTTCCGGGGCGGGAAAATGAAAACTGGTTTTCAGTGCGTTTACCCCGCATGGGAGCAAAGAAAAAATATGTCCGATGTATTTTAAATTATGTCAGACATATTTCGAATTATGTCGGACATATTTTTTGCCCCGTGAAAACTGCATTGAAACATACTCAAAAAATGCGGACAAAATACGGACACGCGCCGCGGTGCGCGGCACTGAACGGGGCTACGCCCGGCAACCACCCTTGTAGAGGCGGCTTATGTGTGGATAATTTGAGGGTTCGGGGCGAATGCACATTAAAAAATCCCGCAACCCTTTGCGGGGCTGCGGGATTCATGTGTTATCTGTAGGAGAAATCCTTATTTGACGAGGACTTTCTGTTTTCCTACGATGTAAATGCCTTTGGCGAGGCCGTTGGTAGCGTTGGCGCGTGCAACGTTGCGGCGCAGGAGTACGCCGTCGATGCTGTAGACGTCAACAAGTTCCTTCGGATCTTCAACCACTACTTCGTTGATGTCGTTGAGCATACCGTTGCCCTTGACATAAACAACCAGGTCGACTGATACGTTGGGATCAGTTTCCATAAGGTTCTCAACGAGCCAGGGCACGAGCACTGCACGGTGGTAGCCGATTGCCGTGCCGGACGGTTCGTCAACCACGGAGTCTTCGAGGAAGTAGCCGAGGTGTGCAACAGACGTGTTGTAGTCGCCTATGTTACCTGCAAGGCCGTTGATGGTGTCAGCCTCGCTGGTTACTTCGCCGTCAACTACTGCATTGTACGTTACTGCGAGGTACGACTCGGGAGTGTACTCATCGCCCGGAGCCACGTAAACAACAGGCATACCTGCGGGTATCTCCATTGTTTCGTCGAGCTTCTGGAGCTGGTAAGCAATTACCAAAGAGTCTGCGGAATTATCAGCCGTTATCTGGCCTACAACCTTGTAGCCTTCGAGCGCGCCTGCGTCGGTGAGCGGCATGCCGTCCATGGTGTAAGGCTTGGTCATTGCTATAACGCGGCCTTCCTCTATCTCTGTTTCGGTGGTGGTAGCTACGCCATCGATACCATTATCGTCGAGCGTTGCCTCGGGCAGCCAGGAATACTTGCTGCCAAGACCTTGCGTGCCGTCGTGTGTCTCGAACGATACACCTATACCAGAGCCCGGAACTCCTTCCGTACCGAGTGCCGTAGCACCGGTGAGGTACTTGCCGTTCGCGGTGCGGAAACCTATCTCGCCTTCGCCGAACGGTATGAGTTCAACCGTAGTAGCGGGTTCGTACCACTGTATGAGCACGTGGTCGTACTTGCTGTTGCCGCTGCCGGTTTCAGGACCGAAGTAGAAGCCCGTGCCGGCGCACTGTATCGTCCATGTGCCGTCCTCGTTCTCCTTGAACGTGAAGTGCGAGCGCACGTCGGTATCAAGTGAGCCGGAGCCTGCGTTCGACGCAGTTGAGAGCATGTACGAGTATGAGCTGCCCGTGTGGCCGTTGTTGCCGCCGGCTGCCAATGTCCAGTTGCTTACATCGGGGTTCATGCTGTTGAGCACGTACCACTTGCCCTCAACGGGCTTAACCATCTGCGGGTAGAGCTTGTCGTAAGCTGCCTTGAGCTCGTTGACAACGGTGGTTATCACGTTGCCCGGGCGGTCTTCGCCGGCTTCCTCGTACTTGTCGATTGCAGCGTTTGCCTCGGAAGTGTAGGTCTGCAAAGCGTCGTTGGGGAAGTCGCCTATGAGGTCGCCGTCGGTGAGGTTCGTCATGTTGAGTTTTGCCATTGCTATGGCAGAGTCGGCAACGGAGACGTTGCCGAAGTTCTCAATGGCAGCTTTTAGCAGGTCGATTGTAGCCTGCGTCGGGGCGTTGGCCGCGAACTCGCTGTGACCTTTCTGTATGGCGTTGAACAGTTCGGCGCTTACCACCTTGTAGCTCGGCGTTTCGGTGAGCGAGTTGTCGGCATCGATGCCCGTTACCGGGAAGAGATTGATTTCGGAGAACTCGCCAATGGGGTGGCCGTTGAACTCATAGTGCGGCTGCGTTGCGAGGAACTCGAAGCGCACATACTTGTAGCCGCCTATGCCGCTAACGAGGGTGAACATCGGGTCGGTGGAGAACGCGGAGAAGTCCCTCTTGTTTATGTCGGCCTTCTCGAGTATGGAGGGCAGGTACGTCCAGGTCTCGCCGTCGTTGCTCATCGACACGCGGAGCTTCGACGGGGTGCGGTGCCAGGAACTGTTGTTGCGCTGGATGGAGCGCACCATTACGGAGTCGGGCAGGCCGGCGGGGTCAGTAGTCTCGAAGCGCAGGTAGTGCGTCTCTGCCGGGTTCTGTTCGGTATCCCACGAGGAGTTCCACCATGTGTCGATGTTGTCGTCGATGAGGGCGTTCAAATCCTTGCCTTCGTTCACTGAGTTGTTGTTGCTGTAGATTTGTGTAGCGTCGGAAACGATCTTCTCGCCGTAAGTGTAAGTCGTGTTGTTGTTATACAGACGTTGTGCCTTTTTGAGGGTGCTTTCCAATTCGTAGCGGAGCGTTACCTGCGCGTCGTTGGCCTGTATTATAGCAAGTTCTGCCTCGGAAACTGGCAGCATTTCCCATGCCGTTCCGCCCTGCACGGCTCTGCCGTCGTAGTAGCGGAGCACTGCTGAAGAGTTAGTGCCTTCGGCGTGGTCGCCGTCGTCGTAGTTGTAGGTGGAGTCAACGCCGTTGGTGAAGTAGAACTGTCCGTTCATTGCCTCGAACGGGCGTATGAACTGCGGCACGGCTTCGGCGTCGCTGAAGTTCATGAGAGACCAGTAGCTGTTGCTGTCGCCGCGGCCCATGTATTTGCCGTTACCCATGTTCTGCATACTATACTTGTTGCCTTCTATGCGTTCAATCTTCCAAATTTGGCTGAGTGTGGCTTCAGGCGTGCGTGCCCACCCGGGGCGGTCGTCTACAATTTGCATGTAGTAGTTTGTGTCGTTCTTGTAAGCGAACCAGTGGCCCAGCTGTATGCGGTAGTATCCGTCTTCGAGGCCGCGGTCGCGGTCGGCCTTGTAAGCCTCGGCTACTGCCTTGAACGATTCGAGCGCAGCGGCGTATTCTTCTTCGTTGTAAGCCTTTTCAGGATAGTTTAGCATGGTGTCAATATCTGCGGCTGCCTGCTTGTAGTTGTCGAGTATCTCCATCGAAGAGATGTAGCCCGGCTTGTTCATCGCGGTGTCTATGCCGCTTGCGAGGTTGCCGTTTTGTGCCCAGTAGTTGGTGAGCTCTATGCGGCTTTGCATGGAGGTAATCATGTCTACCATGTCTTGAGGTACAGGCTTGATGAACCAGTCGGAGGCCGTGCCTATGCCGCCGCTCCAGAGCACAATCTTGCCGGCTGTGCCGGCGCCGTCGGCGTGGTTTTCCTGGTGGAAGGGACGCGGAGGATACTCGGTCCAGTCACGCAGGTCGGTTATCCACCAGTGGCCTGCATGGTTCTGCGGTACGAGGAGCGTGGGATAGGTGTATTCGTCGGTCCACTGTATTGGCTGGCCGTCGGCCTTGCTCGAAGCCTGACCTATATAGAGGCCTGAACCCATGTTCTGCACGGAGTAGTGCACCGTGCCGTCCTCGTCAACGTCGGCAACCTTTACCTGCCAGATGAAGCGCGGGTCGTTCTCGTCGAACGCCTTCCAGCCGAGGATATTGGGCTCGTCCTGCTTGGGAGCGTACATAGCGTAGTTGCCGTTCTCCATTTCAACGAAGGCGTTGTTAGCGGTGAAGAAGTAGTAGTAGCCGCCGTCCTCGAACTGTACCTGGCTTTCGCTGCTCTGGAGCCAGGTGTAAAGCTCTGTGAGCTGTTTGTAGATATCCATGGCTTCGTCGTCGCTCATGTTGCCGATCTCATCGTTTGCCTTCATCCAAAGGTCGTAGAACTGCTGGAATTTCTCTGCGTCGGCCACATAGCCCGGGTCGGTGCCCACCTTGTAAGTGTCCTGCCAGCCGGAGGGCAGGTCGTTGAGGAACTCGTTGAGGAAGTCCTTGCCGGTCGAAGGAGCCCAGTAACGGTGCATAATCCACACGTTGGTGTCCTGCCACGAGTGGAAGCCCTTGACGTTCTCGTTGGCCTCGTTGCAGACGAAGCCGCGGTTGCCGGTAATCGAGACTTTGGGGTAAACATCCACGATAGTCATGGCACTGCTGTTGGTGTTCCAGCTTACGCCGTCAAAGGAGCCGTAGCCCACCGAGCCGTAACTGCCGCCGTCGAGGGAGTAGTGGAACTGGAAAGCGGCAGCCTCTTCCTTGGTGGGAACCATGAAGATACAGTTCTGCGAGTTGCCGCCGTCGCGCGACCAGTCGGTGCCTATGTACTCATTCGTTGCCTTGTTCTTGAGGTTGTAGAGCTTTTGCCCGTTCAGGGCGATGTCGGAGAGCGTGCACACACTGTCGAGCTCTTCGATTACCCAGACGATTTTCTCGGGTATCTCGCCCGTGAAGCGTGTGAGCGTGGGGACAACCCCGTCGTTCTGCGACTGGGGTTTCAGTTCGCCGAGATAACCGCCGAGGTTCGAGTCGTCGGAATATCCCTCGAACACAACTTCCATGCCGTCCAATTCGTCCTCCAGGGGCACAGGAGCCCCGATGATGTAATTCTGGGCATGAAGGCAAGGCACTGAAAGCATTAAAGCCGCCAATGCCATGAAAAGAGATTTAATCTTTTTCATACTCATGTGTTTTGATTAATAATGTTGATTTTGGTTAGTAGTGGTTTTTCATCAGTATTCGGATATTACCCTTTGCGGGATATCACATTGCAAAATTAGCAAATATGTTTTATTTTACAGGTGCTCCTTATAAAATAAATTGTTAAAATTAAATTAAACGGTTGTTGCTTTTTCGCATCACGCTTTACATTTTCGTTTCCGGGTGTGCGAATTTCCGCCGCCGGCAGTGGAAAACTTGTGCCGGAAAACGGGCATTTTCGGGGCGGAAAAATGAAAACTGATTTTCAGTGCGTTTACCCCACGTCGGAGACAGGAAAAAATATGTCCGATGTATTTTAAAATATGTCAGACATATTTCGAATTATGTCAGACATATTTTTTGCCCCGTGAAAACCCGTTTGAAAACCGCCCCGGAAAGGCGGACAAAAAAGGCCGCTCACTGTTTGCGTGCCGCGTCGATACGCAAGAGTATGAAAAGGAGCAGGGTGAAACCCCAGAGCGAAGAGCCGCCATAGCTGAAAAACGGCAGGGGAATGCCTATTACGGGAGTCAGTCCTATTACCATGCCTATGTTTATGAACACGTGGAACAGGAATATGCTGAGTACGCAGTAGCCGTATATTCTTCCGAAGGCACTTGTCTGCCTTTCGGACACGTACACCAGGCGCAGTATCAGCGTAAGGTAGAGTATGAGTACGAGTGAGGCGCCTGCGAAGCCTTTTTCTTCGCCCACGGTGCAGAATATGAAGTCGGTATCCTGCTCGGGAACGTATTTAAGTTTCGTTTGTGTGCCGTTAAGCAGCCCTTTGCCCCAAAGCCCTCCCGAACCTATGGCAATCTTGCTTTGGTTTACGTTGTATCCCGCCCCGCTGAGGTCCTGTTCCATTCCGAGCAGCACTTTGACGCGCAACTGCTGGTGGGGCTGCAAAACATTGTTCATGAAGTAGTCGGTGGAGTAGAAGAAGGCAACAGATATTGCGGCAAAGCATGCTATGAATGCGAATTTTGCCTTGCGTGAATATACGGCCTCGACGATTAGGTAAACAGCCGAACCGGCTATTACGGAAAGCAGTGCGTAGCTTACGTTGAAAGGCAGCACATATCGTGAGAAAAGGTACGACAGGAGGGCCGTTGCTCCGCCGTATATGAAAATGCGGCGGCCGTGTACCTTTTCGGGGCATGTTATGTATGTTATGGCTGCGGTGAAGAACCAAATGAGCAGGAAAACGGCAAATTCGCTGACCGTGGTTTCAGTGCCGGCAACGGTGATGTCGCTGAACCTTACGCCTACAACGAAGAAAAGCACCGCGGCAAAGCCCGCAAAAAGCACGCTGCCGTTCATGCCCTCGCGGTAGAGCATCAGGAAGAACGCCGTGTAAACCAGGGCCGACCCCGTTTCTCTTTGCAGTACGATTAGCGCCATTGGCAGCAGTATCAGCCCGAGCACTTTGAGGAAACTGCGCGGGTGGTGCAGGTTGAACCCGTATGTTCCCATGAATTTGGCCAGCGCCAAGGCTGTGGCGCATTTTGCAAACTCGGCCGGCTGCAGGCTCAGGCTTCCAATCTTTATCCATGAATACGAGCCTTTCACGTCGGTTGCTATGAAAGGCGTTACCAACAGCAGGAGCATGAATGTTATGTAGGCAAAGTATGCAAACGTGTCGTACAACTTGTCGTCGAGCATGAGCAGTACGAATGCCAGTCCCACGGAGCAGCAAATCCAGATGAGTTGCTTGCCCGAGCGCGTGGCCAGGTCGAAGAAATCGGGCTGGCCGTATTCGTAGCTGGCGCAGCATACGCTTATCCACCCGAGTATAAGCAGGGTGGCATAAAGAGCGATGGTGAACCAGTCCAGCCTGCGCAGCAAAGATGTAGCCCTAACGTTCGTCGTCTCCATACGAAATGTGTTTGTTTTGGAAAGTCTCGGCCTTCTTTTCAGATTCTTCCGACAGTTTCCCGTTAAGGTACTGCTCTATCATAAGACTGCCTATCGGCACACCGAAATGCGCGCCGAAGCCTCCGTTTTCAACATAAACGGCAATTGCTATGCGCGGGCTGTCCATCGGTGCAAAGCCTATGAAGGCAGAATGGTCGTGCCCTTTGTTTTCGGCCGTGCCGGTTTTTCCGCATACTTCAACTCCCGGCAGGTTTGCGGCCCGGCATGTGCCGTTCAGCACGGCTCGCCTCATTCCGGCAACGATGTACTCGTAGTATTTTCGCTCAACCATGGTGTAGCGCTTCGTTCTGTAAAGGCTGTCGATTTCTCCGCCTTCGATTTTGCTTACCACGTGCGGCGTTATGAAGTATCCACGGTTGGCTATTGTAGCTGCCAGATTGGCTATTTGCAGTGGCGTGGCGTTTACTTCGCCTTGTCCTATCGCGTCGCTCACTACTGTAATGCCGTTCCAGCGGCGGCCGTAGTGTTTGTCGTAGTATGCGGCGTTCGGAATCATGCCCCTGCGTTCGCCGGGCAGGTCGGTGCCAAGCGCGTAACCGTATCCCATTGAAACCATGTAGTCTTTCCAGCGCGTCATTGCGTTTTGTACATTACCGTAACGCCTGCGTGCGCTCATCATACGGAAAAAGCCTTGTGAGAAATAAGCGTTGCACGAAGTGGCTAAGGCAGGAATCAATGAGATTGGCGAGGCGTGCCCGTGACATCTTTGGAAAAAGCGCCCGTATCGGAAACCGTGGTGGCAGGGAAACTGTGTGCCGGCGGTTATCAGCCCTTCCTGCAGGAATGTAAGCGCCTGCGTGGGCTTGAATGTGGAACCGGGAGGATATTGCCCGCTTATGGCACGGTTTAGCAAAGGCTTGCGGGGGTCTTTGCTCAGCATTTTGTGGTTCTTTCCCCTGTCTCTTCCCACCATAAGGCGAGGATCGTAAGAAGGAGACGATACCATGCACAGTATTTCGCCCGTGGCAGGCTCAATGGCTACAATGGAGCCTATCTTTCCCTGCATGAGCCGTTCGCCGAGTGCCTGGAGGTTTATGTCGATACCTAATTTTAGGTTATGTCCCGGCTCGGGTTGGCTGTCGAACGCTCCGTTCATGTAGCGTCCTTTTATGCGGCCGTGCACGTCGCGCAGAAGTACTTCCATTCCTTTTTCGCCTCTCAGTTGTTTTTCGTAGGAACGTTCTACTCCCATTTTTCCAATGAAGTCGCCCGGGCGGTAGTAGTCGTCATCGTCGATATTCTTTTGCGAAACTTCGCCCACGTCGCCAAGTATGTGCGCCCCTACGCCGTAAGCATAGCGGCGTATGCTGCGGCGTTCAACGTGAAAGCCTTTGAACTTGAAAAGTTTCTCTTCAATTTGCGAGAATTCCTCTGCCGGTATCTGGCTAAGGAACAGTTGCTCGGTGTGGCGCGAATAGCCGGGGTTTTTAACGCTGTTCTTTATTTCGAGCATACGTTCTATGTAGAATTCCTTGGTTATGCCGAGTGTGCGGCAGAAGTCGAGCGTGTCGATTCCGTGCTGCTCGTTCATTACGACGTTGAGGTTGTAGGCCGGTTCGTTGTAAACGAGCAGTTTCCCGTTGCGGTCGGTAATAAGCCCGCGCGACGGGTATTGGATTTTTTTCAGGAAAGCGTTCGAGTCGGCGTTCTTTTTATAGTCATCGCTTAGAATCTGAAGCGTGAAAAGCCGTATAATATATATCACTACGACGGCTACGGCCAAGCCGCCGATTACGAATCTCCTGTTGTCGAGGTTGCTGTTGCTCATTCAGTTGTTCTCTTTCCGCTTGTCCTTAAGCTTTCTATTGCGGCTATGATTAGGATAGTGAGTACCGAGCTGCCGCCTATGCTTATAAGCAGGTCCTGCCAGTTGAAGAACGAGAATGCTTCGAGGGCGAAGAAAAGTATTTCGCTTACTACTACGCAAAGAGTGGCGTAGAGCATGTATGCGCTCCAGCCTATTTTCCGTGCCGAGGGTATTATGGTCTCCTCGTCCTCGGTGGCGGAGTTTATCTTCAGCAGCCACGGCTGTATCATGGCGGTAGCAGTGAGCGAAGCGGCTGCCACGCCGGGTGTGTTGGTAAATATGTCGGCTATGAACCCGAAAGCAAAGCTCCACAGCAGCGCTGCCGACCGGGGAAAGTCGCTGGGAAATAGGATAATGAAATATACTGCTACAAACGGCGTTGCGTAACCCATTATGTGCACATGGTCGAACACGAGTACCTGCAATGCAAGCAGAAGGATGAACCATCCGAGCCGTTTTATGAATGCACCTATCATGTTACGTTAAATGTGGGTTAGGTATTGTTTTTATGTGTGTGCGGTACTTTTGCGTGTTTGTCTGCCTTTTTGGCGGGGTGGTGAGAGCTTCCGAAAAATATGTCTGAGATATTTTAAAATATGTCTGACATAATTCAAAATATGTCTGAGATAATTTTTTTCTGCTCCCGGAGGTTTTATGTATTTCTGTTACAGCAATGCGGGCCGTGGTGTGCGCGGTGCCTTAATGTGTGGTTGTGGTCTTATTTCCGGAACGCGTTTGCCGGAGTTCTGTTTTGCATGCAGCTCGCGTTTTATAGTTCGGCCCGGCTATCAGTTTGTGTTCTCCTCTGCTTCGGCGGCATGTATTCGGAGTGTGTCTATTTCTGCCTTGTCGCGGTTCGAAACCACGCATACGTCGCGCAGTTTGGCAAATTCGGTGGCAAGGTTTACTTTTACGCTGAATGACATGCCGTCGCGCGAGTCTTCGATTGACAAGATTTTCCCTACGAACAGGCCGGGCGGGAAAACGGATGAATAGCCGCTTGTCTCGACATAGTCGCCTACCTTGAAGCGTGCGTAGCGGGGCACGTCGTTAAGGTATGCCACTAATGGGTGGCCGCCGTTCCAGCTGAGGTAACCGAAAAAGTTGTGCCCTCTTATGCGGCAACTTATGCTTGATTTGCTGTTGAGTATCGGTATGACCAGGCTGTAGTGCTTCCCGGTGAGGTATACTATCCCGACAATCCCTCCTCCGCCTACCACGCCCATTTCAGAGCGCACTCCGTCGGCCTCTCCCTTGTCGATTACTATGTAGTTGTTGGCTTTGGTTATTGTGTTGGAAGTTACCGTGGCAGGTATAATGTCGTATCCTTCGAGCGCGTTTCTTTGCTTTTCGTCTATTATTGCGGAGTCTGCCCCCATGTATGCCAGCGCGTCGCGCAGTTCGCTTACCTGCCTTTGCAGCATGACGTTGCGCATTGTGAGGTCTTTGTTGACGTCGCCGAGGTTGATGTATGCCATTATGTCGGAATACTTTTGGTTTACCCTTGCGGCAAGGTCGTTTGCCGATGTGAGCCACACGCTGGCCTGGTAGTCGTTGAAGCGGAAAAGCATTACCATGCTGACGCTTTCGAGTATAAGAAAGACGAGCCAGTGGAAATGTTTTTTTATGAACTCTATAAGGTTGTGCATTCTTCAACTTTTCTGTCCGGTGCAGTTTGGCAGCCGGGCATTTAACGGTTAAAATGGTTAGAGGACGCTTTGGCGCCGATTCCTCTAACCATTTGTATTTGCCAGCCGGGCTTGTTTTTTGCTTGCGCGGTTATCTCATAAGGAAAGAATAGTGGTTCACGTTCTTGAGAGCCACACCTGTGCCTTTTGCTACGCATAACAAGGGGTCTTTGGCTACGTGGAACTTAATGTTTATTTTGTCGGTAAGACGCTTGTCAAGCCCGCGCAGCAAAGCTCCTCCGCCGGTGATGTATATACCGTTCTTCACGATGTCGGCGTAGATTTCGGGCGGTGTGTTCTCGAGTGCGTTAAGCACGGCAGCTTCGATTTTTGCAATGCTCTTCTCAAGGCAGTGCGCTATTTCCTGGTAGCATACCGGCACTTGCATTGGCAGGGCCGTTATTCTGTTCGGGCCGTTCACAATGTAGTCTTCGGGGCCTTGGTCTCCGAGGTCGGTAAGCGCGCTTCCCACGTTTACCTTTATTCGTTCGGCCATTCTTTCACTTACTTTCACGTTGTGCTGGTGGGCCATGTATTCCTGTATGTCGGAATTGAAATCGTCGCCGGCCATTTTGATTGAATTGTTCGAGACAATGCCTCCGAGCGATATTACGGCTATTTCCGTTGTGCCGCCGCCTATGTCGACAATCATGTTTCCTTCGGGCGCTTCCACGTTAAGGCAGTCTTTTTCGTCCATGCCCGATTCTTTCTGCTCCTCTCCTATGCCTATTGCGGCTGCCATGGGTTCGAAGATGAGGTAGACGTCGCGTCCGCCTGCATGTTCGGCCGAGTCGCGCACGGCGCGCAGTTCCACTTCGGTAGAGCCCGAGGGTACGCCTATCACCATGCGTAGCGACGGCGAGAACAGGTGGCTTCCTTTTTTCGCTCTTTTTATAAGGCCGCGCATCATCTGTTCGCATGCGTAGAAGTCGGCTATCACGCCGTCGCGCAGCGGACGTATTACGCGGAAGTTGTCGTTTGATTTTTCGTACATCAGTTTGGCTTCTTCGCCAACTTTGACCATTTTGTTTGTTTGCCGGTCAAGGGCTACCACCGACGGCTCGTTCACCACAATTTCGTCATCGCTGATGATTATGGTGTTGGCTGTGCCGAGGTCCATTGCCAGTTCCTGCGTGAATGAAAAGAATCCCATGCTTCCGGTTTGTTTTGGGTTGTGTGTTTGTGTTTTGTTGCGGGAGCGTTATTTGCCTGCGGCAAAATATCCGTGTATAGCGGTGTCGTAATGGCTGCTTACGGCAAAGGCGCGCTCTGCAAAATGCCTGCGGTCTTCGAGTGCGGAGTTTGCGCCTTTTGCGTTGAGCATTTCAAGCAGGTCGGCGTACTCTGCCTTCGAGGGCACGATTACAACGTCGTTGAAGTTCTTTGCCCCGGCGCGTATGAGCGATATTCCGCCTATGTCGATTTTTTCGATTATGTCGGCTTCCGACGCGCCGCTTTTCACTGTTTCCTCGAAGGGGTAGAGGTCTACTATCACGAGGTCTATTGCAGGTATTTCGTATTTCTGCATTTCTTTGGCGTCGCTGTCGAGCCCGCGGCGGCCGAGTATTCCTCCGAATATTTTGGGGTGGAGTGTTTTCACGCGCCCGCCGAGTATGGAGGGGTATGTGGTAAGTTCTTCTACTTTGGTGCACTCGTATCCGAGGCTTTCTATGAATGATTGGGTGCCGCCTGTGGATATGAGTTTTACGCCTTCGGCGTTTAGTTTCTTAAGTATTTCTTCGAGCCCGTCTTTATGGAATACCGAGATTAGGGCTGTTTTGATAGGTTTTAGCTGGGTCATCTTTTTGATATTGTTACATACTTAGAGTGCAAAGTTATGAATTTTTTGCAATTACTGAGGCATATAGCAGCGTGTATATGCTAAAAAATGTACAATATCGCCGGCTTTTGTGCGGGTTGTTGCCTAAACGAGTATGTTGTCCTCGTATTCGGTGATTCGTTTGCGTATTATTTCGGGAATTTCTATGCTGTCGTTCATCTTGGCCGAGTAGCACACCATTGTTGTGCGGCAAATGCTTACTACGCTGTTTGTCTTGGCGTTGACAGCCTGCTGCGACACTATGAAACTCTTGCGTCCCAGCCGCGCCACGGATGTTTCTATCACGATGTCGTCGTCGAAGTGTACGGGGTGTATGAAATCGGCGTTTATGTTTGCCACTACGGCCGATACTCCGAACTTCATGGGCATGTCGTTCAGCACTGCTTTGAAGTATTCGGCCTTGGCCAGGTCGTACAGCGAGAAGAATACGGTGTTGTTTACGTGCCCGAACAGGTCTACGTCGCTGAACCTTAATTGTATGGGAGTCTTGTGGCGGAATATGTATTTCGGGAGTTCTTCCATGTTTTTCCGGTTTGTGCGCCGCAGGTCGCGGCATTGTGAAAACAAATATAACAAAATCGCGCGAACGGCCGGAAGCGTAAGTATTAAAAAAACACAACGCCATAGTGTGCACCGCAGCCTTTTCCGCGAGTTTTCCGAAAAGTCCGGTATGGCTATCCGTCTTTGTCTGCGTGTTTGGAGTGGCTGAAAAACCTCTTGAAAAATATGTCTGACATATTTTAAAATAGGTCAGACATATTTTGAATTATGTCGGACATAATTTTTTTTACAAAGCAAGGCGGTGTAACCTGTTGAAAACGAATTTGCCCGGAGAGGTTGTAATCTCCGGGCAAACGGTATGCTTTTTTTGCTTGTTGGGGAACGTTTGTTTTATGAGGCTTGGCAGGCCGCTACATGTGCGTGAAGTAGTCGCTGTATCCGTTGGCGAATACCACGTTCAGCATGTCGTAGCCTCCCAGCCGGTAGCGCCACCTCTCTTCAATGCCGTAGTCATAATAATATACGTATATGTAGCGCCTGTCGGCTTCCCATTCGAAACGGTCGCGCGTAACGAGGTAGTCGCCTTCCCAGTCTTCAATGTATCCGAGCCCGTCGCTGTACATGGTGATGGTTGTAAGGTAGTACCCGTCGGTACTCGTGGAGTACCATTTGCCGTAGAGGTCTCTTTCGCTGTACCTCCAGTGCCTGTCGGGCTCGCACGATGTCAGTGCGAAGCAGAGCATTATTACTGTGGCGACTGCCGTTTTTGCGAGTATGGTCTTGGTCATGCTTGCGGTGCTTTTGATTTTTGTTGCAAATTTAATGATTTTATTTTTGATTGTGTATCAGTGTCATGCTTTAATTTAAGGCGGCCTTCTTTTTGTTGTGCATATTATTTTTTAACTTTGCAAGGCATAGACGCTGCCGCAATGACCGGCAGTGTACGCACGCTTAATCAGAAACATACATATTTATACTAATGAAAACTATCAAAACAGTAGTTTCCGCGTTGCTTTCATGCGGAATGTTTGCAGTGGCCGGAGCACAGGACCTTGCCGGCCTTTCAACCGAGTTATTGCTTAAGAAACCCGGCAATCCGGCTGTTTCCTACAAATTGTCGCCCAACGGGAACTCTGCTTCCGGCAATACTGTGAAGTGGACGATGAGCGGCAACCGCGAGTTGCCCGTTGTTTTGAAGCAGGATGTTTCGACACAGGGCGACATTACCACGGTTACGCTCACTGTTACTGCAAAAGAGACGGTTTACTATAACCTCGGCTGCACCTACGTTATGAACGGAAGCGCGCACGACGACTGCCTGTTCTACATGCCGGGCTTCTGGTACCACAAGAACCTGCGTTCGCCCAAGGAAGCACCATCGTTCCACACTTCCGACAGCTGGGTGGTGCGCGAAGACCGCCTCAGTACGCCGCTCACCGGTATCTTCAACGCCAAGAGCGGCGAGGCATACACCGTTTTGCGCAGGGAGGACGCTTCGGCCGACTGTGTGCTGCAGAACCTTTCGGGCGATGTGATTCTAACGGGCGAGACTTCGCTCGGCTATACCGGTTTCCGCAACGTGGACGGCAAGTCTGCCCTCGAGTTCGGCTATCCCTATCGCGAAGCGCCACGCCGCTACATACGCAAGCTAACGCTTATCGACCCCGTGCGCACGTTTGCCAAGCTCGACAAGGGCGATAGCAAGTCGGTAACGTGGCAGATACGTCATGGAAAGTATGCCGACTATTCCGCTTTCATTGCCGACGTGTGGAAATATTCGTTCGACGCAATGAACCCGCAACTGGTGGCTTCGGCATATACCGACGACCAGGCCAAGGAGATAATGACGAATTACTTTAAGGAAAGTTACGTTGACAAATATCCCCTCAAGTTCCTTTCGAGCCCCACAATGCCCGTAGCGTCGTGTGACTCGCGTCCTGCTGCCGAGATAGGCTTTGTAGGCCGCACGCTGCTCAATGCCTTCAACGCCATAGAGTATGGCGAGGCAAACAACCGCCCCGACCTCGTTGAAATAGGCAAGAACATTTTCGATTCTTACCTGGCCAACGGATTCAGCAAGAATGGATTTTTCCGCGAATACATAGACTTCGGTTCGAATTACGAAACAAAGGATTACAGCATACGCCGCCAGAGCGAAGGTATAATGGCTGTGCTCTTCTACCTCCAATATGAGAAATCGAAAGGCAGGAAACACCCCGAATGGGAAGCGAAAATGGAAACCCTTTTCGGCAACTTCACCAAACTCCAGAAGGATGACGGCTCGTTCCCGCGCAAGTTCAACGACGATTTCAAGGACGTTGACCCCTCCGGAGGCAGCACGCCCTGTGCTACTCTGGCACTGTCCATGGGATATAAGTATTTCAAGGACAAAGACTGCCTGGAAGAGGCAAAACGTACTATCGACTATCTCGACAAATCGATAATCTCTACATCAGATTACTTCTCGTCAACACTCGACGCCAACTGCGAAGACAAGGAAGCGTCGTTCTATGCATGCGACGCCTTGTATTTCCTCTCGTTCGTAACAAAAGGAAAGGAACGCGAGCGTTATGTGGAGCTTTGCAAGAAAGCGGCTTACTTCTGTGCCTCGTGGTATTACACATGGGACGTTCCTTTCACGCAGGGTCAAATGCTCGGCGATTTGGATTTCAAATCCCGCGGCTGGGGTAACGTATCGGTAGAGAATAACCATATCGACGTTTACATTTTCGAGTTTGCCGAGATAATGAAGTGGCTTTCAGCCGAGACAGACGAGCCGCGCTTTGCAAAAATGGCCGATGTTATAAAAAGTTCCATGCTACAGCTTATGCCGGTAAATGACAATCTTTGCGGCATGGGCAAGGTGGGATACTATCCCGAGGTTGTGCAGCACACGGCATGGGATTACGGACGCAACGGCAAAGGATTCTACAATGACATCTTTGCCCCGGGATGGACTGTTGCCTCGTTGTGGTCGCTGCTCACGCCCGACCGCGTTACGGGGTTCTTTTCGGCAAAAAAGTAATGCGCTCATCTTATTACCGTAAATACACATATAACGAATTCAACAGTATAAAACAGTGCCGGTAAGCCGAAATAAAGTACAACGCCTTTACCTGCGGGTAAGCGCCGGAGGGTTCAGCTTTGCAGTTTACCATCCTTTTGGCGGGCGGCCGCCTGTGGTGGAAAATTACGAAGCCAATCTCACGGCCTCGCTTAACGTGAATCTGCGCGAAGCCTTGGCTGTGACACCGCTGGCGCAGGAAAAATACAACAACACAGAAGTGCTCTTGAACGTTCCCTACACGCTGGTGCCGATAGAGCGTTTCGACGAGGACAACGTGGAGGATATTTATCGCCTGAACTTCCACGAAACGGGCAACGACCGCATATTCTATGATGTGGCGGGAGCTTTGGGCGTGGTGTTCGTTTACGGGCAGGACGAGGCCTTCTGCAGGGTGGTAGACGAGAATTACCCTGTTGTACATTTCCGAGCGGCCATATCGGCCGTGGCCAACCGTTTTGCCGAAAAGGCACATGCTTCGCGCAAACCGCAGCTTTTTGCATACCGCCACGAGGATACTACCGACATTTTCGCATTCAACGACGGGCGTTTGCAGCTCGGCAACCGCTATGTGACGCACAGCGTGGACGATGCCGCATACTTCGTAATGTTTGCCGTAGATGTGCTCGGCATGGACGTTAATGCCGACGAGTTCCACGTGATAGACACGCAGGGCGACAGCACTGATTTGGCAACACGGCTGCGAAGTTTTGTGCGAAACGTGAGCGAGATGGACAAGGACGGCACTTTCGGCCGCCCGGAGTTTGAAAACCCGTCGAGCCGCCTGCCTTACGACTTGACCGTTTACCTTATGCAGCCTTTCTGACAGACTGCCGGGTACGCGGGGCAGATGTGCGATAGCATTGCTACAGTATCATGAGAGTAATAACAGGAAAATACAAAGGACGCCGCTTCGAGATTCCGCGCACTTTCAAGGCGCGGCCCACAACAGATTTTGCAAAGGAAAACCTGTTCAACGTATTGAGGGGATATGTGGATTTCGAAGAATGCGACGCGCTCGATTTGTTTGCAGGAACGGGCAGCATTACGCTCGAACTGCTCTCGCGCGGCTGCCGCAACGTGACGTCGGTGGAACTCGACCGCGAACACTTTGCGTTCATATCGTCGGTAATGCGCAAGCTCGACGACGGGAACTGCAGGTTGTTGCGCGCCGACGCGCTGCGCTACATATCGCGTTGCCGCGAACGTTACGACATAATATTTGCCGACCCGCCTTATGCGCTGCGCGAGCTGAAGGATATTCCCGACCTCGTGATGAATGCGCATTTGCTCAACGACGGGGGTGTGTTCGTGCTCGAGCATGGCAAGACGCAGGATTTCTCTTCACATCCGTGTTTTGTTGAGCACCGCGCTTACGGCAGCGTTAATTTTACGTTTTTCAAGGACTCGGATTCCGAATCCGCAATTCCGGCTTCGGACGAAGACAAAAACGGCACGCAGGGATAAAGCCCGGAATGCCGGTTGAAAAATTCCGGTTTTCAGAGGGTGGAAAATATGTGCCTTGTATTTTAAAATATGTCTGACATAATTCGAAATATGTCAGACATATTTTTTGTTTGCTCCCATGGGGGTATAACGTGGTGAAAATGAGTACCCGGTTTTCTTTGCCCGAAAGTCCGTTTTTGCGAAACCGAAAACCTTATTTCCAACGTTAATTTTATTGTGCTTTAACCCAAATTGGTCGTTAGAACGCAAATAATTAATGAATCGCCAATTATAAACCGGCACGAACAGGCTCTCCGGGCATCTTACCCGTTTCTGCCGGCATCTTTCTCCCCGCTTGCCCTCAACGTGGCCCGCCACGCTTTCGGCCAAGCGTAAAGTAACCTGCCTGGCATAAACAGGCAATCTGCCCGAAGTCTAAAGACCGATTTGGGTTTAAATGTCTGTTTACGGGTGCTTGCCGGGAGTTGCGGAATAATAATCGCGCGTCGTGCCGGGTGTTTCGTCTTCGGCAACAGGTAAAAAAAACTTGCAGCACATGTACGGCGGGATTTGTATATCGGTACACATGCTGCAAGTTATTGAAGTTGCGCCTGCAGCCGGCAGGCGCAACGTGTATCAATACCCGAACGTAAGGATTTCTACCGGGCCTATCAGTCCGGATTCCTGCAAGGGCGTGTCCTTGTTCAGGTAGGTGAATGTTTGGAACGTGAAGCGTTCGTTTTCGGGCATGTTCTTCTCGCCTATAAGGCGGTTGCACCAGTTGTTAACCACTTCCACTTCGATTTCGTTCTTGCCTTTTTTGAGATATGGCGTGATGTTCAGGCGGTACGGCGGTGTCCATACTCCGCCGGCATATTGCCCGTTGATTTTCACTTTTGCCATAACCATTACCTTGCCAAGATCGATGTAAGTCTGGGTCTCAGGCACTTTGTCTATCTTGACGGTGTTTGTGTAAACTGCCGTGCCGGAGAAATATTTAATCTTAGGGTCGGCGTTCTTGCTCCAGTCGGTAAGCGTTTCGAACTTGACCGCCTTTTCGGGGCCACCGCGCTGTTCCTGGAATTTCACTGTCCATGTGCCGTCCACTGTAGCCACTACGTTCTTGTCGGGATAGTTTTCCTTTTCGCCTTGTGCGGCTGTCTGTCCTTGTGCGGCTGTTCCCGTGGCTGCTTTGCGGAACACGATGAACGCGCTTTCGAGCGGTTCGAGCTTAATGGGCACTTCGGTGGTCTTGGTGAGGCGGCTATATTGCGGCAGGCTGCGCACTTCGGCCGTCTGCGGGTTCCACAGTTCGGGAACGAGCGAACCGTCTACGCGGAACGCGCCGTTGAAGTTTATAGTGTTGTTGCCCTGGTTGGCCACGAAATATATTTCGCCGTCGGGCAGCGTGCGGTGCAGGAACGTAAGCGGCAGTGCTGGGTCGTTGCTTTCAAAGTCGGGCACAATGCCAAGCTCGGCAAACACTTCTTCAATCGAGGCGTTGGGATATATGCGCCCTTTGCCGTAGTTTGAGCAGCGGTTGAAGAACTTGTCGCCCTGCCACATCTCGTTTGCAATTTCGCTTACAGCCTTGTCGGCCTGCGGATAATCCTGCAAGCTCGGCGAGCGTTCAGGCTTTGGGCCAATTACTACAAGGCCGTCCTTTACAAGTTGCTGAAGTTTCTTGATGAACGACGGGCGCATGGTCTTTTGCGGGGGAAGTACGAGCACGCTGTAGCGCATTCCGCCGTCGATAACGAGCTTGCCGTTTTCAATGCGGCCGCTCTTTTCAATAACTTCGGCATTGATATAGTCGTAAGAATACCCGCGCGGGATTTCGGGCGTGCGTATGCCGGTCATCTTAGGAGCGTCCTCGCCTATGAAGTACGCCACGTCGGCCACGTAGTAACCCTGTTGCAGTATGTAGTTGCAGCGTTTTATGTATTGGTTGAACACGTCGAGCTGCGAGAACCATGTGTTCAGGCGGTTGAACTCGTTGCCGAACGGTGCGTTTATACCCGGCGCGCGGTCATCGGGCTGTTGTATGTATAAATGGTATAGTGTGGCGTTTATGCCTTCGGCAAAGAATCTGTCGCCGCGCTGTTTCATTTCGCCGGGGTAGCGGGTGAAGTCCGGGCCACCCGAGGTGAACGATTCGGCCCATACGAGACGTTTTCCGTAAATGTGCCCGCACGACGAAGCAATTCGGTTTTCTATGTCTCCCAAGTCGCCATTGCTCCAGAACTCGCCGGCAATTTCATCGCTTTGTCCGCCGTACTGAAGGAACTCGCCGGGAAATCCCCAGTGGCCGTAGCACTCGAGCCACGTAGTGAGACCGTGTTCGTGGCTCACTTTCCTCAGCCCGCCTACGTATTCATAGCTTACAAGGTCGGCTATCAAGCGGCGCACGTCCCACAGGAAGCGGTCGGAGAGGTCCTGCGAGTTTACAACAACGCCGTAAAGCACGGGCAGGTAAGGCACCGGGTCGTAACCGTAGCGTTCCTTGAATGCGGGAATCATCTTGTCGGTCCAGTTTTGGCCACCCGTTTCGTAACTGTCTTCAACTACGATTTTGAACGTCTTTCGGTCTTCGGCCGGAATGCGCTTGAGTATCTCGCCAAGATAGGCATCGAAATGATAACGCACGTGCTCCTCGCTCATCTTGTCGACCTCAAGTCCTGTAGCTTCGGGTGAAGCAGGACTGTTCGTCGTGCCGGTGGGCAGCATTGCGGTGCGAAGGATAATCCATCGGCCTTTAGGTGCGTCCCAGGTTAAAGTGCCGTCGACTGAAAGGCATTCGGTTATATCGGTTACGTCCTGCGATTTTACAACCAAGGCGCTGTCGTTGCATTCCGGGCTTTCTGGCCACATGTAGTCGTACCAGAACGGGTGAGGCGTTTGCCACATCTTCTGGAAAGTCTTTTCGGGATAACTGTTTACTACAGGGTTCGGTGAGAGGGTGATGTCCTTGAACTTGTCTGCGTCGCCGTCGAAGACAAGGCGGAAATCTGTCGATGTCGTTTCGGGAAGAGACACCGCAATGGGCGCATAGGGTACGAAGCCCACGTTTAGCCCGGCGTTCTGACGGTCGAGCAAAATGCGCTTTACCACCTTGTATTCGTTGCCTTCCTTTGCGTAAAGCGTAGCATGGTTGAGGAAAGTGTTTTCCTTGCCTTGCAACGTAATGCTGCGCACAGTCACCGGCGCGTCGCTGTGGAAGTCGAGCGTAGCTGCGCTGCCTATCTGCTGTTGTGCCTTGAGCGGGCTTTCAACTGCGAGGTCGGGAAAGGCGATTACCTTAACGTCCTTCGCGTCTTTGCCTACGTCGGGCAACTTAACCTTGATTTTCTTTCCGCCCGTCACTTCGAGGCGCGAGCTTGCGAGGTAGCGCATGGCCTGTTGGGGTTTTATCCACGGGCCTCCGCTCTGGCTCCATCCGGGGCAGTTGAAAATGCCCACTTCTATGTTTAGTTCCGTGGCGGTCTTGAGTGCGGCATGAAGTATTTCCCACCATTCGTCGGAATAGAACTTAACTTTGCCGTAAGGTACGTTCTGGCCGCCTATGCAACCTATCTGTACGCGGTTTATCCCCACTTTTTTCATGGCTTGCAGGTCTTTCACCACGCCTTCTTTCGAGATATTGTCCGACATCCAGTACCAGTAAACGGCAAGTTTCTGCGAGTCGGGTATTTGTTTGAAAGTCTTTTCGAGTGTAGCCATCGGGGCTTGCGTAAATTGCGTTTGTGCGGCAATATTGCTTCCTATGCACATTGCTGCAGCCACGGCCGCGACAGCGAGTTTTCGAGTTTTCATTGGTAATGGTTTTTTCGGGTTATTTGTTTTTTACTATTTTCACGCCTTTGGGCGCTTTTACTTTCGATATGACTTTTCCTTTTTCGTTTACTTCATGTGATATTTCTATCACGCCGTAAGGTGTGGGGAATGTGCCTTTTGCCCATTTCAGGTTGCCGAGGTGCGGTTCGATTGCCACTTTCTTGCAGCCCGGTTCGAGAACCTTTACGCCGAGCACGTGACGGCTAAGCCACGTGGTGGGACCAGACGCCCAGCCATGGCAGAAGGAATGGCGGTAGCCTTTGTAGCAATAGTCGCCGTAAGTTTTATGTACGTCCACTTTTCCCTTTGGCACCAGTTCGTCTATGCGTGCGGCGTTCTTGGTCCAGTCGATGTCGAAGTCTTCCCAGAATGTAGTGGCCCCGAGGTCGAGCATTGCTCCCCAGTACTGGCTCATGATGTCCATGGCTTCGGTGTATTTGCCGGCCAGCGCGAGCGCTTCAAGCATGTAGTAGCCGTAGAATGTGGAGAATCCCTTTGCTCCGCCGGGCAGTATGGTTTCGTTTGCGGCCTGGGCGGGATCTATCATGCCTGCTATTGCGTTGAGCGAGGCGGCCTGCTTTGAACCGTTGAAGTCGCGGCGGCATTTTTTCATTTTTTCGGCTGTTTGCGAGCATTTCTGCGCCAGGGCTTCATTGCCCCAAAGTGTGGCCATCTTTGCCCCGCAGTCCATGGCCATGGCCATGATTGCCTGTAGTCCTGCGTCTATTCCTTTTTCGTTGGTCGACGACGGCCAGTCGAGGAAGCGTGCGTCGAGCGTTTCGTATCCCTGTTCGTTTACTTTCGACAGCAGCACGTCGAGCAGTTGCTCTATGTATGTCTGTTGTTCGTCAAGGTACTTGCGGTTGCCCGTGTAGATGTACCAGTCGTAGTGGGATATGAGCCACCACACGGAGTAGCTCGACAGCCCGCACATCCACTGGTTGGGTTTGAACAGCTGTTTCGACAGGTCGAGGCTCTTGTCTACCACGTCGTTGTATCCGAATACGGTTGCCACGGTGTGTATTTCGGGGTTTATGTCGCCCGTCCACACAAGGCGGTCGCGTTTAATACCGTCCCAAAGGTATTGTTGCATGTTCAGGTGCACGGTGTATGCTCCGGTCATCCAGATGTCGTTAAGGCGCTTGTCGCTGCATTCGAACGAACCGAGGTAAGGGATGTCGCGGCGTTTGAACGCGGCGCGCACTTCCTGGAGCAGTATGTCGGTATCGTCGCCGAGCACGTCAATCCTCACGAAGCGGAAGCCCGAGTTGCCGCATTCGGTTATTCCCAGCCAGGGCAGCTCGATGGTGAAGTCGCGCATGGCGTGGTCGTTGGTGGCACCGTTCTTGTTGTCGATGTCGCACATGGCCTCTTCGGCCGATTCGCCGAAACGCACTCGTATTTTTGCGGTCTTCGTGGCCGACATGCCGGTTACAATCTGTATCCCGCCGTTAATCTCGCGCCCGAAGTCGAAGAGCAGCGAGTTAGTGCCGTCGCCGGCGTTGTTTATGTGGCAAAGCTCCACGCCTGCCAATGCGGCCTGGCCGTAATTGTTTTTAAGCAGCACGTCCTGGTTCTCGATTTTTGCGTTCCAAGTGGATTGTGTCCACATAATCCTTTTCGGCAGGATATACGACACTACGCGAGAGTCGGTTTCCAACGGCTCGTTGCCCCAGGCAGGCACAACATTTACCGGCGCTTCTACCGGTATGCCGTTCACCGCCTGTGCTTTTTCCTGGGCTGTCATGGGGATGGCCAGCGCCGCGCTTGCGGCAAGGCATAGGGTTTTTAACAGTTTCATTCGGCTATATTATTAAGGTTATAATTATGTTGCAATTTCGCAAATTTAAGGAATTTCGGGCTACCTGCAAAGCAATGTTATTTTAAAAGCAGGTGTACCCGAAAAAATGGCGGATTGTTTTTTCAACTTTCCGGAGGCATTAGGACTTTGTGAAAAATATGTGCCTTGTATTTTAAAATATGTCCGACCTATTTCGAAATATGTCAGACATATTTTTCGCGGTTTTCAGAGCCGATGAAAATCAGAGCTTTATAAATGTCCGTTTTTGTCTTTATAACCGCATTGCGGAATTATATGCTTATTCCGCGTCCGGACATGGGGCGGTTACAGTTCGAGGCGGTATTTAACCTTGTGGCGTTTCGAAAAGCGTTTCCAGAATTTTGCTCGTGCCTTGCGCATTACGTCAAAGCAATGCTCAGGGTCGGCGTGCCGCGCGGCGGCATATTCATCGGCAAGAATGCGGAAGAAGCCGATTTGCCCCCACAGGCGGGCAAAGTTGCGGCAGCCGCGTTCAACGCTCACGCGGCCGAAGCGCATGCGGTTTATATCGACAATAGAGAAGCGGCAGCCGCCGGCGTTTTCCTCGAACAGTATGTTGCCGGGCGAGAAGTCGCGGTGCAGTATGCCGGCCTCGTGCATGGCGGCGGCATATCGGGCAAAGGCCTGAACTATGGTGCGGCATTTTTCGGGGTCGGCGTCGCCGAATTCGTAGAACCGCCGCCCGTACGGGCAGCGCGTGCTAATGAAATAGCTGTGGCCGATAAGCCCCATGTGCCTTTCTTCGACGTATGCAACGGGGGTGGGGGTGTCGAAGCCGGCGGCCTGTATGCGGAACGCGTATTCGTAGGCCCTCAGCCCTTTTGGCTTGCGGATAAGGGAGTACACAATCCTGTTGAAAGGGTTAGGCTTACCGAACTGCTTGACCACGAATTCCGTGCCGTGCACGGTGAATGTGCGCAGCGTGTTGCGGTGCCCTTTCTGGAGCAGCACGCCGCCGCTGAATGCGGCACCGATGTTTTCAACAAACGGGCGCATGTATCCGTAGTCGGGGTTTATCAGAATTTTAAGCATACTCTCTTTGCAGTTGTGCGCCGTATGGCACTCATTATCCAAAAAGTTTGTGGCAAAATTAGCAAATTCGCGCGAAATGTATAATTTTGTGCGTTTTTAATAAGTATTACAACGTATAGTATCATGCAGAACCGCCACCTTGACCGACGAAGCTATTTCAACGAACTTGCCACCACCAGCGGGGCTTATTATATACCGTATATCGAACGGGTAATGGCGCTAAGCCCTGCAACGCGCGTGCTCGAGATATGCTGCGGCGAAGGGGGCAACCTCGAACCTTTTGCCGAACGCGGCTGCGACGTAACGGGAGTGGATATAGTGGACGGGCGCATAGAACAGGCGCAGACGTTTTTTGCCCAGGACGGGGTGAAAGGCCGCTTTGTGTGCAGCAATGTGCTCGACTGTGACAGCGGGTTCGACGGACAGTTCGACATTGTGCTTGCGCACGACGTGATAGAGCATATACCCGACAAGCCGGCTTTCCTGCATGCAGCAATGCGTTTTCTCCGTCCCGGCGGGATAGCGTTCTTCGGATTCCCGGCGTGGTACATGCCCTTTGGCGGTCACCAGCAGATATGCCGCAGCAGGTTCTGCTCGCACGCGCCGTTCCTGCATTTGCTGCCGCTGCCTTTGTACCGCTGCATTCTCGAAAGCTGCGGGGTTAAGGAAAAGGACGTGAACGAGCTGATGAGTATTCGCGAAACGCGCATAACGGTGGAAAAGTTCGAGCGTCTTGCCAAAAAAGAAGGATTTGCCGTGCTCGACCGCAAGTTCTGGTTCATCAATCCCCACTACCAGGCCAAGTTCGGCCTGCGTCCGCGCGTGCTGTGGAATTGGCTGGGACACGTACCTTATGTGCGCGACTTTTTCATCACTTCGGCCTTTTATCTGTTGCGCAAACCCTGACGTAGAGTTGCGGCGTTCCTTTACGGCGCTGCAAGGCGGACAAAAACAGACGTTTGTAATGCTCTGATTTTCACCGGTTCTGAAAACAGCAAAAAATATGTCTGACATATTTTGAAATATGTGCCTTGTATTTTAAAAAAGGTCGGACATATTTCTCCGTTTGTGCGAGGCATGAAAAAACCTTGCAGGAGTTTTACCGTCCTGCAAGGTCGTGGTTTTTGTTTGCGGCCTTCCGGCCATTGTTTCAGAGTATGGCTTTCAGCGCGTCCTCGAACTGTGACTTCGGTGCCGCCCCTACCATTTTGTTTACAACCTGGCCGTCTTTTATGAACAGCACGGTGGGTATGTTGCGCACGCCGTAGCGTCCTGCAATTTCGGGGCTGTCGTCCACATTGCAGCGGGCAATTACCGCGCGGTCGGAATATGTTTCGGCAAGTTCGGCTATGTATGGCATTATCATGCGGCATGGTCCGCACCAGTCAGCATAAAAGTCGATGAGCATGGGCTTGTCGCCATTGATAAGGGAATCGAAATTCTCGTTGGTTAAGATTGTTTCCATAATCGTTGTTCTTTTTGTTGTTATGTAATAATGGTTTATGGGCGTGGCGCAAATGTACTAATTAATTTTGTACTCGAATGCGTCGCTCTTCTTTATGAACTCCAGCAAAGAGCGTTCCACTTTCACTTTTTTTGCGCGCGAATGTACTTTTACCTTTGTGTGGGTGTTTATGTCGATGATGTTGAAATAAAGGTTCGTCTTTCCCGGGTTTCTGTCAATCATGGCAATAAGGTCGTTTACCACAACGTCGTCAAGCCGGTCGACAAAGGTATTTATCGTGATACTTTCTATATCGTTTGTCTTGACGTCGGCCAGGAATTCGATGTTCTTTACGTTTATGTCGAACATCTTGTCGTTGTAGCGGCGCGGCTGCACGTTAGCAGTGATAAGCACTGTGTATCCTTTCTTGAGATAGTTGCCCCAACGTGCCCAGCTGTTGCCCCAGAAAGGTATCTCGCCCGAAGACTCGAAGTCCTCGAAGCGTATTATGCCGTAAGGTTTGCCTTTGCTCCCTATGCCTTCGCGCACATCGGTTACAATGCCGCCAAGTATAAGCTCCCGTCCGGCAAGGGCCGCAAGGTTCTCGAGGTCGTTGAAGTGGGTGTTGCAGATGTTCTCGAGTATAACGCCGTAAGCATCCAGCGGGTGTCCGGAAAGGTAAATGCCCACCAGTTCCCTCTCTTTCTCGAGCTTCTCTATGTCGCTCCATTTCGGGTATGCGGCGGGAATGTCGGGCTCTGGAATCTCGAAGCTGCCCATGTCGCCGAACAGCGTGTTTTTTGAGTCGGCTTTTTCCTGCTGGTATCTCGAACCGTACTTTATAAGCACATCCATGAACGTTTCGCCGTTGGCGCCCGTGGCCATGTATATACCCCTGTCGAGCCCGAAGCAGTCGAGCGCGCCGCTTGTTGCAAGGCATTCGAAACTTTTGCGGTTGAATATGCCCATGTTTATGCGTTGCACAAAGTCGAAAATGCTTTTGAACGGCCCGTTTTTCCGACGCTCTTCGATTATGTTCTCGGCAGCCGAGAAACCCATGCCTTTTATTGCCGCCAGTCCGAAACGTATGTTCCCCTGCGAGTTGACACCGAACTTCAGGTTACTCTCGTTAACGTCGGGCGAGAGGGTCTGTATGCCCATGGCTTTGCTTTCGTCCATGAGTTTCCTTATCTCGCTTATGTCCGAAAGGCTTCGGCTCATCACAGCGGCCATGTATTCGGGCGGGTAATTGGCCTTGAGGTAAGCCGTCTGGTAGGCCACCCACGAGTAGCAGGTTGCGTGGCTCTTGTTGAATGCGTAGGAGGCGAAAGCCCGCCAGTCGTTCCATATTTTCTCGAGCACTTCTTTGTCGTAACCGTTTTTCTGCCCTCCGGCAATAAACTTGGGGTACAAATGGTTCAGCTTTTCTATTTGTTTTTTACCCATGGCTTTGCGCAGCGTGTCGCTCTCGCCGCGCGTGAATCCTGCAAGCTGGCGCGAGAGGAGCATGACCTGCTCCTGGTATACGGTAATGCCGTAAGTGTCTTTCAGGTATTTTTCCATGCACGGTATGTCGTACTGGATAGGCTCTACGCCGTGCTTGCGCGCTATGAATTGCGGAATGTAGCTCATAGGCCCGGGACGATAGAGGGCGTTCATGGCTATTAGGTCCTCGAAGGTTGTAGGTTTCAGCTCGCGCAGGTATTTCTGCATTCCGGCACTTTCAAACTGGAACGTTCCTACTGTTTTTCCTTCCTGGTATAGCTTGAACGTTGCGGGGTCGTCAATTGGAACGTTGTCTATGTCGATTTCTATGCCGCGGCTCAGCTTTACGTTTTCAACGGCTTCTTTCAGGATGGAAAGGGTCTTCAGCCCGAGGAAGTCCATTTTAATAAGTCCGGTTTCTTCGATTACGGAGCCTTCGTATTGCGTGCAGATAAGTTTTTCGTGCGTGGCTTTGTCCTCTGCCGTGCTTATTGGAACCCAGTCGGATATTGCGTCGCGGCAAATTATAATGCCGCAGGCGTGCACGCCCGTGTTTCTCACGTTGCCTTCGAGCATTACGGCGTATTTCAGTGTGCTTGAAAGCAGCGGGTCGCTTGAGGCGGCGGCTTCGCGCAGCTCCGGAATGGCGGCTATAGCGTTCGGAAGGTTCATCTTAGGGACTTTTCCGTCTGGGCCTTCGGGCAGTTTGTCGGGGATGAGCTTGCACAGGCGGTTGCTTGTCTCGAGAGGCAGTTTCTGTACTCGTGCCACGTCTTTTAGCGCGAGTTTCGTGGCCATTGTGCCGTATGTTATTATGTGTGCCACCTTTTCGAAACCGTATTTCTTTGTTACCCAGCTGAGCACTTCGCCGCGCCCGTCGTCGTCGAAGTCAACGTCTATATCTGGCAGGCTTATGCGGTCGGGGTTAAGGAAACGTTCGAAAAGCAGGTCGTATTTAATGGGGTCGATTTGCGTTATTCCAAGGCAGTATGCCACGGCCGAGCCTGCTGCCGAGCCACGTCCCGGGCCTACCCATACGCCGAGTTCGTTGCGTGCGGCGTTGATGTAGTCCTGCACTATGAGGAAGTATCCCGGGAAACCCATTGTTTTCATTATGTGCAGCTCGAATTTGAGCCGTTCCTTCACGTCGTCGGGCAGCGGGTCTCCATAGCGTTCGGCCGCTTTTTCGTAGGTGAGTTTGGCCAGGTAGTCGGCTTCGAGCTTTATGCGGTAGAGTTTGTCGTATCCTCCGAGTTTTTTTATTTTCTTCTTGCCTTCTTCTTCGTCGCACACTACGTTGCCGTTCTCGTCGCGAGTGAATTCGTTGAACAGGTCTTCTTCGGTATATTTCCTGCGGTATTCGTCCTCTGTTCCGAATTCTTCCGGTATTTCGAAGTTAGGCATTATCGGGGCATGGTCTATGGAATAGGTTTCCACCTTGTCGCATATCTCGCATGTGTTTTCGAGGGCGTGGGGAAAGTCTTCGAACAGCGCGTTCATTTCCTTGCGTGTCTTGAACCATTCCTGTTTGGTGTAGACAAGGCGGTCGCGGTCGTTAAGGTCCTTTCCGGTGGACAGGCAAATCAGCCGGTCGTGCGCTTCTGCGTTCTCGGCGTCGACGAAGTGCACGTCGTTTGTGCAAATCAGTTTGATTCCGAGTTTGTCGGCTATTTTCACGAGTTCGGCGTTCACTTCCTCTTCCACGGGATAGGCTTCGCGGTTGGCGAACACTTCAGGGTCGGTAACCTTGTGGCGTTGCATTTCGAGGTAATAGTCGTCGCCGAACAGGTTGTGGTACCATTGCGCCGCTTCTTCGGCCTCGAGTATTTTGCCTTCGTGTATTTTGCGCGGCACTTCGCCCGCTATGCATGCGGAGCAGACTATGAGCCCCTCGTGGTACTTTTCTATGTCGGCGCGGTCGGTACGCGGGCGCATGTAAAAGCCGTCGGTCCATGCGTTCGACACGAGTTTTATCAGGTTATGGTAGCCCTGGTAGTTTTTTGCGAGCACAATGAGGTGGTAACCGCTCATGTCCTCTTTGCCGTTCATGTCGGTCTTCGAGTGGCGTGCGACGTACATCTCGCACCCGAATATTGGCTTGAATGCGAGTACTGCCTTTTGCGCCTCCATGTCTTTTTCGATGGCGGGTCTTTCCTCGGGCGTCGCGTTGGCGAGTTTTTCCTCGCATTCGGCGAGCTTGCCTTTTGCCTTGCCCTTTACTTTGTTCACGTAGTTGAAGAATTCCTTTATCCCCATCATGTTGCCATGGTCGGTAATGGCCATTCCGCGCATGCCGTCCTTCAGGGCCTTGTCTACGAGTTTCGGAATGCTTGCCTGGCCGTCGAGGATGGAGTATTGGGTGTGTACGTGCAGGTGTACGAAGTCTTTCATTTTTCCGGGGGCTGTTGAATGGTTAAGAACGTCTCACAAAGTTACTCGTTTTTTGCCAAAGGCGCGGCCGTATATGCCCGCTAATTTTTCCGGCGGCCGGTCATTATATATAAGGTGAAGTTAACGAATGTTATAAACTGAGTGGCCGCAGTGGCGCAAAGGAGTATGAAAATGCGCCAAATCAAAAACCGTGCCAATTTACGCGACAACGGCCGCGGGCACGCCCGAAAAAGGTGCCCTTAAAAAGGGGCTGAAAAATATGTCTGACATATTTCGAAATATGTGCCTTGTATTTTAAAATATGTCCGATGTATTTTTTTTCTTCTCCCACGTAATTTTTTTCGCCCGACACACGGGCGTTTCGCGCAAGCTGGTTTAGGCAGACAAATAAAACACGCGATTTTTGTTATGCCTGGCGGGTTGAAATGTAAAAGAACGCTGCCAAAACAAAAAAAATATTATTTCGCGTTTTTTTCTTTTCGGGCGATTAAACTTTTCCCGCATTATTTAATCATAATATCGGATTTGCGACAAACGTTCGCATATATTGCTCGTTTATATCAGAAAAAAGATTTGAAATATCATGAAATGGATTTGTTCCTTGCTTTTATCTGCTTTCTTCGCGAACGCTGCTGCGCAGACGCAGTACACCATTACGGGAAAGGTTACGGAGAAGGAAAGCGGTAATGCAATAGAACTTGCTACTATTCAGCTGCTTACCAAGGACTCTACATACGTGGGAGGTATAGGTACGTCGAAGACAGGCAGCTTTACCATAAAATCCTCAAAGGCGGGGAGCTATATAATAAAGGCGTCGTTCGTGGGCTACGTAACGCAGTACCGCAACGTAACGCTTGCCAAATCCAAACCGAACGTATCGCTCGGCACAATAGCGCTCCCGCTCAATTCCGTGGCGCTGAAAGGTGCTACCGTAACGGCCAAGGCGGCCAAGGTGGAGATGAAGGCCGATACTTTCCAATACAACGCTTCGGCATATCGCGTGCCTGTGGGCTCGTCGCTCGAATCGCTCGTTGAACAGCTGCCCGGTGCGGAAGTAAGTGACGACGGTACTATCAAGATAAACGGCAAGACAGTGTCGCAGATACTCATCGACGGCAAGGACTTCTTCCGCGGTGATACCAAGATAGCAATGAAAAACCTGCCTACCGAACTGGTGCAGAAAATAAAGGCTTACGACAAGAAAAGCGACTATGCCGAACAGACCGGCGTGGACGACGGTGAGGAAGAAACCGTAATAGACCTCTCGCTAAAGGAAAAACTCAAGGAAAGCTGGGTTAGCAACCTCGACGCCGGGGCAGGTACGAAGCACCGCTACTCGGGCAACCTGTTCGTTAACCGCTTTACCGACTACGACCGCGAAACATTCTTCGGCAACGCCAACAACACAGGCGACCGCGGCTTCCGCTGGGGGCGCGGCGCGGGCAACGGACTCGTGGCTTCGAAAAGCGCCGGTGTAAACCTCGGCTGGAGCAACCGCAAGAAGGAACGCGAACAGGGATTCTTCGAGATAAGCGGTAACGTGCGCTGGAACCACAACGGCAGCGACCAGCAGTCGCGTTCAAGTTCCGAAACGTTCCTCAACAGCGGCTCGTCATCGTCGTTTTCAAACTCGAAGAGCAACAACTACAGCCGCAGCACGAACATAAACAGCGGTATAAGGTTGAAATGGAACCCCGATACGCTCACAACAATCACATTCCGCCCCAGCTTCTCGTATTCCGAATCCGACAGCTGGTCACAGAGCCGTACCGCAACGTTCAACGACGACCCGTATTCGATAGCCGGAGTTTCCGACCCGCTCGGAGCCATATTCCAGGATTCGATAGCCGCGCTACGTGGCATAACCGTGAACACCAATCACCGCCGCTCAATGGGCGACAGCAAGTCAACATCGTTCAACGGCTGGGGTATGATAGTGCGCCGCCTGAACAACGAGGGACGTAACGCTTCTCTCTCCTTCTGGGGCGGATATGGCGACAGCAAGAGCCGCAACTTCTCGCGAAGCGACATACAATACTTCCAGCGCACCGACGGCAACAACCGCCAGTTCTCAAACCAATACACCAACAGCCCGTCGAAAAACTGGAACTACGGCGCACGCCTGAGTTACAGCGAACCAATCGTCAAGAACCTGCACGCGCAGTTCAACTATCAGTACGACTACTCGTATTCCAGCAACGACCGCTCGCTATACCAGCTCGACTCGCTCCAGGGCTGGCGGGACATGTATAACCCCGCGCTTGGAACATATCCTACCGACGCCGACTCGCTCCGCTATGCTCTTAACGTGCGCAACAGCCAGTATGCCACATATAAGAACTATACCCACAGAATAGGAGTAGGACTGCGCTACAATACAAAAAAGATTCAGGCGCACGCAGCAATCGACATGCAGCCGCAGCGCACTAAGCTGAGCTATCAGAAAGACAAGCTCGATACCGTCGTTACACGCAACGTGTTCAACCTTTCGCCTAACATACGCTTTCGCTACAAAATATCGGAAACCTCGCAGTTAGACTTCCGTTACCGCGGTTCTTCGTCACAGCCTTCGATGACCGACCTCCTCGATGTAACCGACGACTCCGACCCGCTCTACATCTCAAGGGGTAACCCCGGGTTGAAACCTTCGTGGAGCAACAACCTGAGCCTGTTCTACAATAACTACATCGTCGACCGCCAAATGGGCTGGATGGCGAACATCAGGTTCGGACAGACGTCCAACAGCATAAGCAACGCCATGCATTACGACGAGAAAACCGGTGTAAGGACTACGCGCCCCGAAAACATAAACGGAAACTGGAACATTGGGTCCGACATGATGTTCAACACGGCTTTCGGTCCTGATAAAAGCTGGAACTTCGTTACGTTCACCAACATAAGCTACAACAACAGCGTGGGCTACGTAAGCACGGGCAACGACACAGTAAGCCGCAAGAACGTTACAAAAACGCTCGGCCTGGGCGAAAACCTGCGCCTTACTTACCGCACGGGACTTCTCGAGGTCGGCGTGAACGGCGGGTTCAACTATCAGCACTCGCGCAACAAACTACAGACGAATGCCAACATGGATACGTGGAACTTCAACTACGGTGCAACGGCCAATGTCAGTTTCGACTGGAACATGCAGATTTCAACGGACATCAGGATGAATTCGCGCCGCGGATATTCCGACGCTTCGATGAATACGAACGAACTTATCTGGAACGCGCAGCTCTCGCAGAGCTTCCTCAAGGGAAATGCCGCCACGCTGTCGGTACAGCTTTATGACATACTGCATGAGCAGAGCAATGTGTCGCGTATTATCAACGCGCAAATGCGTTCGGATACGTGGAACAACAGTATAAACTCATATCTTCTGGTGAAGTTCCTTTACCGTTTGAACATTTTCGGCGGGAAGCGCTCTTATGAGGATAACAACGACCGTGGGCCGGGTCCGCGCCGAGGCCCGGGAAGGCCCGGAGGACGTATGCGCAGGTAATATTATGCTAACATAAAAAAACATACGAGTGAAAATTAGAAGATAAAATACAATATTAAATGGGTAACATACGTTAAAAAGTAAATGGTCTAACAATTATTCATTCTCTCGTTTTTTTCTATGATATCCTTTCATAGTAATTTTGTTATTAGTTAGTATTTATGAAAGCGGCTGATGTGAATCACCCGCTTTTCTTTTTTTCTGCAGCGGGTAAAGGCACGAGAGCAGGTGTTGCAGACAAATTTCCCGGCCAAAACATGCAAATACTCGTGCATATAGTGCGCTTTTGGCTTGCGGCATAGAAAAAAACTTTATCTTTGTGGAGTTAAGTCTATGCAGGTATGCTTTCCTATATAGTGCTCCGGGTTGTAGTGCTGTTGTACTTCCTTGTAGTGGCAGGTACGATAGTTGTGGTAATACTCGAAAAGCGCCAGCCGGTTAAGACCATGGCGTGGGTATTGGTGCTGATAGCCCTTCCGGTGGTAGGAATCATACTTTTTTATTTTTTCGGGCAGGACGTGCGCAAGGAGCGTATGCTCCAACGGCGCGAAATCGACCTGCTGAACCGCAAGACCCTTTCCCGCTACCTGCCTCTCGAAACGGTGAGTGTTCCCGTGCAGTACCGTGCGTTGAGCTACTTTTTCCTCGAACAGATATACGCCCCGCCGTTTTCGCGCAACGACATCACGCTTTACAGTTCAGGCTTCGATAAGATTACGGCCCTTATACGCGACATCGCCCGCGCGAAGCATTATATCCACATGGAGTATTTCATTTTCGAGAACGACGCGCTTGGGCGGCTGGTGCGCGATTGCCTTATCGACGCGGTAAGGCGGGGGGTAGAGGTGCGTTTCATGTACGACGACGTGGGTTGCTGGTCGGTCAAGCAGCGTTTTTACGACGAAATGGCGGCTGCCGGTGTAATAGTGCGCGGCTTTATGCCGGTGCGCTTTGCAAGGTTTGCACGCCGCGTGAACTATCGTAACCACCGCAAGATTGCCGTGATAGACGGCGTTACGGGATATGTGGGCGGCATGAACATCGCTTTGCGTTATTTGTACGGATATAAAGGCGAGGGCTGGCGCGATATGCACCTGCGCCTGCGCGGAAGCGCCGTCTACGGCTTGCAGCAGGTGTTCATCACCGACTGGTTTTTCAATAACGGGGAGAAGCTCGAAGGTTCATGCTATTATCCTCCCGTTCCCGACGATGTGGAAGGCCGGGCAATGGTGCAGGTGGTGTCGGCGTCGCCGGCGTCGAAATGGCCCAACATAATGAACGGCTTTGTGTGGGCCATTCTCAATGCCAAGAGGTATTTTTATCTGGCCACGCCTTATTTCATGCCCACCGAACAGGTGCTGAATGCCCTGCAGATGGCGGCGGCGTCGGGTGTGGACGTGCGTCTGATGGTGCCTTCCGAACCCGACCGCTTCTGGCTCAAGGCTGCCAATGCGTCGTATTACGATGACGTGCTCGAGGCCGGGGTTAAGATATATTCTTATACGAAGAGTTTCCTGCATGCCAAGTATTTTGTGTCGGACGACGAGCTTTCAACGGTGGGTTCGACGAATACCGATTTCCGCAGTTTCGAGGATAACTTCGAGGTAAACGCTTTTGTGTTCGACGGTGATTTTGCGCGCAAGCTGAAGTCTAATTTCGAAGATGATTCCAGGGATTGCGTTGTGATAGACAAGGAAACGTGGGGCAGGCGCACACGTCTGCGCAAGGTTTGCGAGAGTTTCGTAAGGCTGCTTTCGCCGCTTCTGTAGTAAAACAAGCAACGTCTTCCGGTTATGCTTAATGTGCCTGCCGTTGGTGTGAAATAGGGCAGGGGCGTGCGGAATGCGCACCCCCGAGTGCGGAACTTTTTTGCCACAACCGGTAAGGTTGAAGCGAGTTGTCTTTTATTGTCCGCTTTTTTCAAGCAATTTTCAAACGGGTTTTCAGGGGGCGAAAAAAAGGTCTGAGGAATTTTAAAAAAGGTCGGACATATTTTGAAATATGTGCCTTGTATTTTTTTCTTTCTCCTATGTGGGTATAATGCACTGAAAAACAGTTTTCAATTTTTCGGGAGCAAAAACGGTATTTTACGGCCCCGGTTTTTGTGTCACGTATGTATGTTTTCGCGGTCGGCACGAGGGTATGGTTATGCGCTCCGCCTGTTCCGGCATTAGGCGGCACGCTTTAGAAAACTGTGAATTTAAGTCCGAACGAAAAATTGAGTATGTCCCAGAATGAAACATCCTTGTTCTTGAAAAACGAAACGAGGTACAGGTCGCACGTGTTGGCCTCGTAATAGAATATTATTTCCCTGCACCAACGCCGGCGCATGGGCGGAATGTTCAGCTTAATCCTTTGGCCGAGGTTTATGCCCGCCCGTATTCCTGTCGAAAAACCATAGTAGTGCTCGGGGTAACGTTTCGGTTCGCTTGTCCAGAACTCTTCGCCGAATATGGAGTTCAGGTACAGGCCGCAGGCCAGCGGCTGGTAGCTGAATAGCTTGTTTATCTGTACGTTGAACGGGGCGTAGGTCTGCTTGAGGGTAAGTGTTACCTTGGTGCCTCCTGTATTGTACGACGGCACGAAGCCGATGAGGAAGTCGGTCTCCCAAACCTTGCGCGGGCCGTACATCCATCCCACGCCGGCTGAAATGAGGCCTATTCCCCCGGCATATTGCAGGACTGTGCGCCTCGGGGTAATGACGCGCCAGAAGTGGCGCGCGCGGCGCACATGTTTTTCGTAGCGTTCGCTGTTTTCGTTTGCCGGTACAGGTGTCGGCGGCAAGGAGTCGGCGGTTGCGGTATCGCCCGGGCAAACGGGCATAAGGCTGTCTGCTACGCTGCACGGCGTAGCGGGAGGCAACGAGGCCGCGCATGGCAGTGCCTGAAGCACGCAGCCGGCCATGGCAAGCACTATGGCGCACAGTTTAGCAGTCGATGGTCTCATAGGAATATCCTTCGGGGAAAACGGTGAAGATGTAGTATGACAGTTTCGAAGCGCTTGCCACGCCGTAGTAAATGTTCCCGTCGCCAAACAGGTCTTTGGCGCTGTTGTGGTGGTTGTGGCCGTGAATGCAGCACAGAAGGTTTGGAAAACTGAGCAGCTCGTATTCAAAATACGGACTTATGTTGTTGTCGAACTGTTCCGAAGTGGGCGGAGCGTGCATGGCGGCCACGGTGTTCACGGCCTCGGCGGGGAATATTTCCTGCTGCTCCTTAATGAAACTGAAGTCGGGAACGGATGTCGTGTGGTCAAATTCGCGGCTGTTGGTGTTAAGGCAAACGAAACGCGTTTTCCCGGCCGTGAAGGCAAAGTTGATGTCGCCGAAAATCTTTTTGAACACGTATTCGCCTGTTGCCAGGCAGTCGTGGTTGCCTATCAGGCACACGTATGGGCGTGCGAGTTTTTCAAGGCAGTCGCGCTGCCACTCGAATTCCTTGGTCAATCCGAAATCGCTGAGGTCGCCGAGGTGCAAGGTGAAATCCACGTCCTGCCGCGAGTTTATCGATTTTACAATTCTGGCCGTCTCGTCCAGCCATCCCTGCGTGTCGCTTATTACTGCAAACCTTACGGTGTCCTTGGCGGCACATGCTTTTTCGATTAGGGCGATGTTCTTTTTGTTTATTCCGGTCTTGCCATTTATCCTTCCGTCGTAAGGATGGTATTCTACCTTGTTGCAGGCAGTAAGAAAGAAAATTGAAAACGAAACTATGGTAAAAAGTTTTTCAAATCGCATAAAAAAAATGTCAGTGGTATATGTTTATCCCTATGTCGGACACGCCGGGTATCATCTCTCGGCGCATGATGTGGCGTATTGATATTTTGCCCGTTTGCTGTCGTTCCAGCTTTATTTTGCCAAGGCTGAATGTGTACTGGTATGTGTTTGTGCCTTTCCCGTTACGGTCTTCTTCATCGTTTACGAAGCTGCACGCCAGCGTGTCGGCCCGGCTCATTGCGGGATTGGTGAAATGCTGTTCCACAACAAGCCATAGCTTTTTATAAGGAAAGGCGTTCGTGGTCCTTACACCTACATCCAGGTTGTAGGTGCCCGCCTGCCTTATGGTGTCTATGTCGTAGGTGAGCACGTCGCTTTGCTCCCACCCGTTTACAGGCGTGTGGCGGTAAGTATGCAGCATTGAAGTCCGCTCGCACGACAAAGCAAACAGGCACACTGCCGTTGCAGCAACCATTATGGCTAATGGCTTTTTCATTGCTGCGCCTTGTCTTTGCCTCCTTGCTGACGCTGCCTGTTGTTGTCGCGACGTTTCTTTTTGCGCCTCTTTGCCTTGTCGAAACGTGTCAGGCTGTCTTGCTCGGCCAGGTCGGTGTGCACGGGTTTTGTCCTGATAGCCTCTTTGTTCAGGCTTTCGGGCTTTTCGCCCCGGCGGTTCATCGAAATGACTTCGAAAGCTCGTGAAGCAGGTATCACAACAAGGTTTGCCGGAATGTTCTTGTCGGTTGAATAGGTTACTTCCTTGGAAAGCGGGTCGGCCTTGAAAAGGTAATAAACGGCATCCTTTGTTTCTAAGGTAACGTCGCGGCCGGGCATTTTCTTAACAGCCTCGACGTATGTGTTTACTTCGTAGTTCAGGCAGCATTTAAGTTTTGCGCATTGGCCTGCGAGTTTTTGCGGGTTTAGGGATATGTTCTGGAATCTCGCGGCATTTGTTGAAACTGAGGCGAAGTTTTTCATCCATGTAGCACAGCACATCTCCCGTCCGCACGGTCCGATTCCGCCAATGCGTCCTGCTTCCTGCCGTGCTCCAATCTGTTTCATTTCTATACGCACGTGGAATTCTTCGGCAAGCACCTTTATCAGCTGGCGGAAGTCAACGCGCTGGTCGGCTATGTAATAGAAGATTGCTTTGTTGCCGTCGCCTTGGAATTCAACGTCTCCTATTTTCATTTGCAGCCCCAAACCGGCAGCGATTTGCCTTGAGCGAATCATCGTGTCGTGCTCGCGGGCTTTTGCTTCCTCGTATTTTTCCATGTCTACGGCACGCGCCTTGCGGTATATGCGACGTATTTCGGTGTTTGGCTTAAGGTTTGCCTTGCGCATTTGCAGCGGCACGAGCCTTCCGGTAAGCGTTACTGTTCCTATGTCGTGTCCGGGCGAGGCTTCAACGGCAACGATGTCTCCTTTTTGCAGCGGCAGGTTGTTGCTGTTGTGAAAGTATGCCTTATGAGTGTTTTTGAATTGTACTTCTACGAGGTCGGTAGTTGATTCGTTGCCGGGTATGTCGGCAAAGTAATCGTATGTGTTGAGTTGGTTGTCCTGGCGGCCGCAGCCTTTTGCACAAAGGCCGCGGAGTTTTCCGCAAGGTAGGAAGTCGTTTGCCATGTTTTTATCTTCGTTTTCAGCATTGGTGTCTGCGAGGCATTGTTTTACCGTAGTGTGACGTGCATGCTGTAGATTTAATTATATATATGCGTGCCGCTTGTTTTTTCAACGGCGTATGAGCACTATTATTTTCAGGGCGAAGTCGAAGAATACGAGTCGTGCGTTTGCGTTTTGCGTTATGTCGCGCTGCGCGTGTTCAAGTTCTTCGGCTATGCCTATGACGTTTCTTTCGTTTATGAACCTCGAGAATTTAAGTGCAAAATTGCTTTCTTCGCTGTTCATGTAGTTGAGTTCGGGGCGGTGGAAGTTGTAGATGAAATTCTCGCGCACCATTCTTTGCGCGTAATCGAGGAATCCCTTTTGTTTTTCCCTTCCCCACGAGGCCACCTGTTCGCTCCATTCGAGCAGTGCCTTTACGTTTCTGATGTATGCCATGCGCATTAGCAGCACGAACTCGTCGAAAAAGAGTTGTGCGTCCTGGTTGGTGCGTATTATCTTCTGCGCCTCCACGTAATTCCCGTTTGTAAGGCGGGCTATGCGCACGGCGTCTTCTTCGTTAATGCTGTTCAGCTCGCATAGCGCGTTTTTTATTTCTTCAGTATGGAGTGGGGGGATGTTTACGCGCTGCGTGCGGCTTAGCACTGTTTGCAGAATCATTTCCGGTTCTTCGCTAACGAGCAGGAATACTGTGCCGGCAGGAGGTTCCTCGAGTATTTTCAGCATTTTGTTTGCCGTGGCGGCGTTCATGCGTTCGGGCAGCCAGATTATTATTACCTTTCGTCCGCCTTCGCTTGAGCTTAGCGATATTTTCTGCTGTATTATGTCGCTTTCCTGCTGGTAGATTACCGGTTGCTGGTTTCCTGCGCCCATTGCTTCAAGCCAGTCGTCGAGGGTGAAGTAGGGCGAGCTTGAAATCATGTCTTTCCATTTGTTGGAAAGGCTGTCGCAGGTGAGTTTCTTTATGGTGGGGTATATGAAATGCAGGTCGGGATGGCCGAGCGTGTTGATTTTCGCGCACGACGGGCATTCGCCGCAACTGTCGTCGCCCGGGTTCTTGCACAGCAGGTATGTGGCATAAGCCAAGGCTATTGCAAACTTGCCGCAGCCCTCAGGACCGCACAGGAGTTGCGCGTGCGGTATGCGGTCCTCGTGCACTTGCATTACGAGGTGCCTGCATACTTCTTTCTGGCCTATTACTTCGTTGAATTTCATGCGGTGGTTTAAGTTGTTGCCCTTTTATTGCTGTGCCGTTTTTGTGATTCCGGCGTTTTGTTTTCTCTCGTTAATGTGTAAGACCGGTGAGTGGTAAGCCGTGCCGCCGGACTTGTTCCGGATGTATATTGTACCCGTGTTGCTGTCTGCTTTCCTGTTCCGGGGAATACACCTCCGAAAAAATATGTCTGAGGTATTTTAAAATATGTCTGACCTATTTCGAAATATGTCAGACATATTTTTTTCTTTCTCCCGGAGGGGTTATAAAGAACCGGACACCGGCGTTGCATATTTCCTGCTGCTTTTGCGTGCAGGGTATCAAACAGCGTTATTCCCGTGTGCGGGTACGCCTTTCTTCGGCTCAATATATTGCTTCAGCCACGCGTTTCACGCTGTCTGCTGCCGAAAGGGCGTAGAAATGTATGCTCGGCACCCCGTGTTTTATCAGGTCCTTGCATTGTGCCGTGCACCATTCCACACCAAGCTCGCGTACTTCGTCGTCGCTTTTGCATTTCTGTATTTCGACGGTTAGCTCGTTGGGTATGTCGCAGTGGAATGTCTTTGGCAGCACTGTGAGTTGCGACAACTTGGTGAGCGGTTTTATTCCCGGTATTATAGGTATGTTTATTCCTGCATTTTTTGCGCTTTCCACGAAGCGGTAATACTTTTCGTTGTCGAGGAACATTTGTGTTACCGCGTATCCGGCGCCAAGTTCCGCCTTGCGTTTGAACCACGCGAGGTCGGTTTCCATGTTTGGAGCTTCTTCGTGCTTCTCGGGATAGCATGCTACGCCATAGTCGAATTTCTCGCCTATGTAGTTTACCTTGTCGCCGTTTATGAAATAGCCTTCGTTGTAACGGTTCACCTGCTCTTCCAGGTCGGTGGCATGGGCGTTCCCGCCTTCAACGGGTTTGTAGGTCTTTTCGTTTTTAGCTTTGTCGCCGCGCAGCAGGAACAGGTTGTTAATGCCCAGGAACTGAAGGTCGAGCAGCACGTATTCGGTTTCTTCTCTCGTAAACCCGCTGCAAAGTATGTGCGGCACCACGGGTATTCCGTAGCGTTGCTGTATGGCGGCGGCCACGGCCACGGCTCCCGGACGGCGGCGTATGTTTTCGGCTTTGAAAAGGCCGTTGCCCATGTCGCGGTAGAAGACTTCGCTCCTGTGGGTGGTGATATTTATGTATTTCGGGTTGAACTCTTTGAGCTTGTCGATTGTATTTGTAAGGCTTTCAAGGCTGTTGCCTTTCAGCGGCGGCAGCAGTTCGAATGAAAAAGCCGTCGACTTGCAGCTCTTGAGCATTTCGCTTATTTTCATCTTGTTCTTCTTATTCTTCCTCTTTGTTTTCAGGGGCTTTTTTGCGCACGAGTATGTTGTTTATCCTCGTGCCGTCCATCGAGGTTACGCGGAACATGAAGTTGTTCCATTCTACTTTTTCGCCAACGGTGGGTATGTGCTCGAGCAGGTCGAGTATTAGCCCGCCCACTGTGTTGTAGTCGGGTGTGTAGAGGTCTTCTTCGTCAAAGTAGGCCAGAAAGTCGTAGAACTGGCATTGCCCGCTCACTGTCCACGAACTGTGGTCGGCGTTTTCGAATATGTCGGGCGCTTCGCTGTAATCGGGTATCTGGCCTACGAGCCCTTCCATTATGTCGCGCAGTACGATTATGCCTTGTACGCTTCCGAACTCGTCAACCACGAGTGCCCGGTTGAATTTGCTCCGCTTCAGTTCTTCAAGAGCCTTGTAGGCTGTCATGTTCTCGGGGAAGTAAAGCGGTTTCTGCAATATCTGTTTCAGCGAGAAGTCTTTTTTCCAGAGGCGCGGTATAAGGTCTTTCACGGTTATGATTCCCATTACCTCGTCGGGGTCGTCGCCTATCACGGGGTATGCCGCGTGTGTGTCTTCGGTTATGATTTTCTCGATTTCCTGGGCTGTCATGTCCATGTCGAGAAAAGTTATGTCGCTTCTGTGTGTCATGAGCTGCTCTACTGTCTGGTCTCCGAGGGCCAGTGCCCGCTCCATGATGTCTTGCTCCACTTCCTGCACCTCGCCTGCGTCGGTGCCTTCCTGTATTATCGATTTTATTTCCTCTTCGGTTATGCCTCGTTCCTCTTTGTCTAAGTGCAGTATCCGCATTACAAGGTCTGTGTTCTTTGAAAGCAGCCATACAATGGGTCTTGTCATGTAGAAGAACAGGAGCATTGCAGGCGCGGTGAATTTTGCCATTGCTTCTGCACGTCCCAGTCCTATGCGTTTGGGCACAAGTTCGCCCAGTTCGCACGACAGGTATGTCACCACTACCACTATTATCGCTTGTGCTGCGAGGTATGCGTAGTTGCTGCCTATGCCGAGCGTGGCGAGCAGTTCGCCGAAACTTACGGCAAACTCATTGCTCGAAAATATACCGGTAAGTATGGATATTACGGTTATTCCTACTTGTATGGTCGAGAGGAAACAGTTCGGGTCTTTTGTAAGTTTCAGTGCGGCTGCGGCGGAGCGGTTGCCTTGTCGGGCCTGCGCGTCGAGCCTGTTTTTGCGTGCTGATATCAATGCTACTTCGGATAACGAAAAGAAGGCGTTAACCGCAATAAGAATGGCAATAATTACAATGTCGCTCATATATGTGTTTTAAAGTGAGATTCGCCGGCTGCCGCGTGTGCTGGCGGTTTGCCGGCAAGGTGCGGCGTTGGGGCCGCGCCTTTCATCCCGACGTGCAGTGCTTATTTCACTACCACTACGAGATATTTGCTTACGCTCCAGAACTTCGTGGGGTCGGTTATGCGCAGAGTGTACATTTTCTGTGCGTCGCGCTCGAGCGTGTACGAGCCGGCCGGGTGTGTGGTGAGCAGTTTTGCGCTCCGCGAGTAGAGTTTTATTACCTTGTCCACACGGATGTCGATTTTCGTAAAGTAGTCTTTGTTGAAATTGCTGCTCTTCAGCACGTCGCCGCTTTGGAGTATGCGCTGTTCCTTGAGTTCCTTTTTAGTGCCGAACACGTACCAGGCCGTGTTGAGCTGCTTGTCCTGGCGTTCCACGGTGCGTGCCTTGTCGGCATTTTCTGTTGTCAGGGCGTTTACGTTAGTGTTCAGGTCGGTAATCTGCTTGTCTTGCTCGGCTATGTGTATGTTCTTGGCTTCGAGTTCGCTTTGCAGTTGTTTTATTTGTTCGGATTTCTGCTCCAGTTCGTTGCTCAGCCCTTCGATTGTCTGTTGCAGTTTATCGGTGTTGAACGAGCTTGTCTTGAGTTGCTGTTTCAGTTTGGCAATGCGTTCGCGGTTCACCTCCATGGTGCGGCGGATGAAAGAAATGCTCTCCATTATGTCGTCCTTGGCCGATTTTTCGCCCTTGCCGCGTTCGATGTTCACGCGCCCTTCGGCTTCGTTTATCTGGCGGAAGCCCTCCTGTATGTCGTTGAACGTGCTCAGGATGTCGTTCAGCTCATTGTCTTTCTGGTTTATTACTCCGATTAGCGAGTCGACCGTGTTGTCCGACTTTGCTTGCTGTGTGTTTGTTCCTTCGTTGCATGATGCCAGCAGTCCTGCCGCCATGAATGCAATTAATGCTTTTTTCATGATATGAAATGTGATTATACTTCTTTGTTTTTTTGTTTGCGGTTAAGTCCTTCCACTACTATCACGAACTCGCCCCGCGGCTCGTTGCTTTGGAAGTGGGACAGGATTTCTTCGAGTGTGCCGCGCACGGTTTCCTCGTGCACTTTCGATATTTCGCGCGTAACCGAGGCACGCCGGCTGCCGCCTAACGTTTCGGCCAGTTGCGCCAGTGTTTTTACAATGCGGTAGGGCGATTCGTACAGCACCATGGTGCGTTCTTCTTCGGCCAGTGCCGCAAGGTGGGTGTTGCGCCCTTTCTTTGCTGGCAGGAAGCCTTCGAAGGCAAACCTCTCGCAGGGCAGCCCCGAGTCCACCAATGCCGGCACGAAAGCCGTGGCTCCGGGCAGGCATTCCACCCTTACGCCCAGCTCCGCGCATTCGCGCACGAGCATGAAGCCGGGGTCGCTTATTCCGGGTGTGCCGGCGTCGGTTATCAGGGCCATGTTCTCGCCGCCGGCCATGCGGGCGGCAAAGGCGTGCGCCGTCTGGTGCTCGTTGAACTTGTGGTGCGCGCACAGTTTGTTGCTTATGCCGTAGTGCTTTAGCAGTATGCCCGAAGTCCTCGTGTCTTCGGCCAGTATGAGGTCCACTTCGCGCAAAACCCTGAGCGCCCGCTGGGTTATGTCTTCCAAGTTGCCCACCGGAGTGGGCACAACATACAGAATTCCCATGGTGCAAAGATATAATTAAAACTTTTAAAGACAATAGTGTTTCAGATAATTTAATACATAATATAACAGTGCGACAGGGGCGTGCCTTGCTGCGCTGCTCATCCGCATGTATTCGTAAAGGTCCGGCGCGGAAATGACAGATGAATATTCATTTTTGTAAGTGGGAAAAACGTCTCGCAATTTTCACACGTTTTTGTGTCTTTGTCGCAGGGTGTGCAAAAGGGCAGGTAGGAGCAAATAGAAAATAGGTCTGAGAAAATTTAAAAAAGGTCCGAGGAATTTTAAAATATGTCCGA